>Ga0137409_10000931_pt1 | contig 30594 bp, 28 predicted proteins | sample CZODoug1_16funga_FD_122059 | JGI IMG/M metagenome (GOLD analysis project Ga0137409, IMG submission 122059) | Vadose zone soil fungal communities from Angelo Coast Range Reserve, California, USA - CZODoug1_16fungal (Hybrid Assembly) | ecosystem: Environmental > Terrestrial > Soil > Vadose zone...
TATATAGGTTGACGTGGCGTGGCCCTGTATATAATTATATGGTTATGGAACCTATTGGTTATACATCTCAACCTTACAGCCTCAACGCGGTCTTTACCGCGCTCGCCGATCCGACGCGGCGCGCAATCCTGTCGCGCCTGGCGGCTGGCGAGGCATCAGTGAATGAAATTGCCGCACCGTTTGAAATGAGCCAGCCGGCGGTGTCGAAGCATCTGAGAGTGCTGGAACGGGCAGGCTTGATCGAGCGCTGTGTCGACAAGCAGCGCAGGCCGGCACGCCTAAAGGCTGAGCCAATGGCGGCGGCGGTGAGTTGGCTCGAAGAGTTCAAACAGTTCTGGTCGTCCAGTTTCGATCAACTCGATGGCCTGTTGGAAGAGTTGAAAAAAGCTGAGACGAAGGGGCCCGAGAATGAGTGACTTGCCGACTTATGTGCTGGAGCGGGTATTTGAAGCGCCGCGTGAGCTGGTGTGGAAGACCTGGACCGATCCGAAGTTGTTGCCGCGCTGGTATGGGCCGAGGGCGGAGACGATTATCCATCGCCTTGAGCTGAAACCCCGCGGGCTGTGGCTCCTGGAAATGCGATGGGGCGGCAATACCATGTATCAACGGGTTGAGTACACCGAAGTCACGCCGCCAGAGCGGCTGGTCTGGTTGCACTCTTCTTCGGATGCGGACTGGAATATCATTCCCTCTCCCATGATGGCGGACTGGCCGCGGGTGCTGCTGACGACGGTGACATTTGCGGAAGATGGCGGTCAAACCAAGATGCGCCTGACCTGGGTGCCACACGAGGCGAGCAAGGCGGAGATTGCCTGTTTTGCCACTGCGATCGACCGCATGGGCAAGGGCTGGGACGCTGGCATGGAGCTGCTCACAGCGCTGCTGGCTGAATTGCAGGCCTGAGGCGGGCGACTAGCGCAAACACGCTCATCTTGCTTGGACAGGATCCGCATGGCTAGCCTTTCATAGTTGGCAGGGGGCTTAATGCATGACCCATTGGCCGGCGAGGGTCGTGCCCAGCAAGCGATCTGCCGCGGTCGACAAGCTTTGCGGGGGCGCACGAAACTATCCGAGGAAGAGCCAACATTTGTCGGCACCAATCACGGCTTTTCGTTCCCAATCAGCTATTTCGAAAGTCATGGCCTAGCATTTGATTGGCCAGAGTTCCTTTGATGACTTTCAAGCGCCACTGGCCGACTGATGAAGACAACACCTCTGTGCAATCCGTGCGGGACGGTATCTCGGGCAATGGTGCGGCACGATCGGGCAACACGCGCTGGCGGCGCTTGATCGAATTGCGGACACGAACGGCCAAGTCAGTTTTTCATTTCGATGTGCACTACCGATATCGGTTCCTCCCTACCAATTCTGCTTTTCGCACTCGGGTTGCCTGATGGCGCCTTCAATGCACGAGCCTTTGGCCCTTCGCATCAGCAGTTCTTTCCCTGCAGACCGTTAGGCGCAAAGCGCGTCGGAGTCAGGCAGCTTGGATCGTATTGCGAGCCTTTGTCTTCTACCTGGTATGCGACCTTCTTATTTTCGAAATCCGGAAGGGCGCTGACGATGTCGGCGGCGGCCTGGAGGAGGTCGATCCTCGGGCGCTTGACCGCCGTAATGGGAGGCCGCGTCCGACCCTTGGTCACGCGATGTAGGTGGCTTCCATCGCGGCGCGCATCATGTCGAGGCTCTTCAACGCGGCGTCGGTCACGGCTTTGGGGTCATCGGGTCCACGTTTCACGCAGTCTTTGATGATCTCGAGGGCGTGAATGGGGTGCTCGTCATCGTACTTGGCGTGCTCCTCCAGCCACCAGCGCCCACGCGGGCCGATCTTCTCGTTCTTGGCGAGGCCGCGGAGGGCTTTCTCCGAGATCTTCTGCGCCACGCCTTCCACCGCGTAGTTCGTGGCCGAGACGGCGGTCCCGAACTCGGCGGTGCGACACATGTCGGTCAGGTACCCGTGGAACACCTTGACCTCCGGACACATCGGCTCGGGCGTCTGGAAGCGCTTCTTGGGAACGGTAAAGCCGTCGCCCATCGCCCGCCACATGGCGTCGTGCCGGCGCTCCACCCGGATGTTGTCGGTGAAGAATGACTTGCCCATGTCCGGTGAGCGGTCGAGCAGCAGCTGCAGCCACTGGGGGAAGTCGCGGATGATTGGGTAGAAGCCGACCAGGAAGTTCTGAATCTGGCCGTCTACCAGCTGGTTCTCCGACGCATCCACGATGACGGGGGTGTCGAGAATCGCCTGCCGGCTCGGTTCGAGCGTGGCATCGAGCTCGGCTACCCAGCCGGGGTGCGGGGTCACCTGGACTGACATCTGAGACTCCTCTCCAAGGGCGCTGGGACCGTAGGGGTCGTAGAATGTACGGCCCTGGAGAAATCGTGCAAGCTCAAGTGTCACGACGACTTGTGACGGGTGACCTAGCGACACTTGACTCGATACATCGGGCGATATATCGTGACAACGTATCGTAGCGCAGTATCGTGACGACGTATCGACTATCAGGAGGAAGTATGCGACGGGGATGGGGATGGCAGGGATTCGGCCCGGGATTCGGGTTCGGTCGCGCGGGCCGGCGGCGCCAGTGGTTCGGAGCCGGCGACATGAAGTACGTGATTCTCAAGCTCCTCAAAGACAAGCCGCGCCACGGTTACGAGGTGATGAAAGATCTCGAGGAGCAGATGCACGGGTGCTACTCCGCCTCGCCCGGCACAGTCTATCCCACACTCCAGTGGCTCGAAGACGAGGGATTGGTGCGCGCCAAGGACGTCGGCGGCAAGAAGGTCTACGAGATCACCGACTCGGGTCTCAAATTCCTCGAAGAGCATCGCGACGTGGTCGAAGACATCTTCGACCGCGTGAAGGACGCCATCGACGAAGTGCTGGGTGGTGGGATGGGGGACCTGAACCGCGCGATGGGGAACCTGATGCGCAGTGCCTACCGGGGCGGCTGGCGCTCCCGTGATGATTCCATCCGGCAGAAGATCAGCGACATACTAAAGAAGGCGGCGGAACAAATCGACGCGTTGGTCCAGTCATGAACGCGCCCGATCTGACTCGCGGCGTACGGGCGTCCGACGCCGAGCGTGACCGCATCGCCCAGTTGTTACAGACCGCCGCCGCCGAAGGGCGGCTCTCACCTGAAGAAGCGGGGGATCGTCTCGCGACGGCGTCGGCCGCCCTCTATCGCGAGGAGCTCCTGCAGTTGATCGCGGACCTCCCTGCGACCCCCGACGTGCGTGCGAGAGGACCGATGTGGCTATTGAGTGTCGCGCGCCTTGCCGTCGTCGCGCTCCTGGTGACGACGTTCTGGGGTTTCTGGGGCGCGCGCCTGCTCCTGTGGCCACTCGGCTTCATGGCTGTCGCAATGCTGTCGCGTTCGTGGCGCTACCGCCGCTGGCAGCGCTTCAGGGGGCGGTGGGCGTGGGGACTAGCAAGAGGTCCTGGAAGTCGAAGCTGAAGTCGGTCGCGGGCGAGACCGCGGCCATCTTCGCGTGCTCGATGCTCCCGTCGGGGTTGAGGGTGAAGGTGACGTAGGCGTCGGCCCGCAGCTCGCGGTCTCGCCAACGTGTGATGAATGTGTTGTACTGGAAATGCTCGAGGTCCCCCGTCAGGGACGGCGAGTGCGAAAAGCGCATCACCAGCTTGCCATTCTCTAAGGCGATCGAAATGTCGCCGTACCAGGCGTCGCGATACGCCCCCGCGTATTTCGCGAGCGGCAGCGATGGTCGTGACGCCGTGTCCCGGGACGCGGCACCGGCATGCTCCTGCGCGCCGACGATCGAGTCCTGGCGCACTTTGCGCGCACGGTACACGGCCAACCAGTCGGTCGGTGCGGCGCCAGTGAAATGATCGAGCAGGCGCCACGTGATCGCCTGAAACGCCTGCCCGATCTCCTGATTCGTGAACACCGCGATGCCAAGGCGCTGATCGGGTACGAGCGTGATGCGCGAGACGTATCCCGGGAGTCCGCCCGTGTGGGTCACCACTTTGTGGCCCCGCAGGTCCCGCACCTCAAAGCCCAGCGCATACCCGGCGACGTTGGCCTGCTGTGACGCGAGGTCGGGTGGCAACCGCCCCACGCGATACGGCGTAACGATCGACCAGAGCTCGAACGTCGTTTGCGGCTTGAAGAGGCGCGAGCCGTCGGCCAGTTTGCCCGAGTCGAGCTGCACCATGAGCCACTTGGCGATGTCGGTGGCACTCGCATTGACGCCCCCCGCCGGATTGACGTTATCGCTCCCGAATGGCGAGATCGGGCGTACGTGCCCGTCGATCTCCGCGTGCGGCGCGGCGATGTTGCCCCCGCCCGCCGCGGCTGAGTGGCGCACGCTGCTGCCCGTCATCCCGACGCGGGCCAGGATGCGCGACGAGACGAAATCCTCCCACGTCTGCCCTGAGACCGCCTCGATGACCTCGCCGGCGACGCTGTAGAGCACGTTGTCGTACGCGTACGCGCTGCGGAAACTCGTTTCGGGCTTGATGTAGCGGAGGCGGCGGGCGATTTCCTTGCGATCATACGTCGACGTCGGCCACCATAAAAGATCGCCGGCGCCGAGTCCCAGGCCGCTGCGGTGGACGAGCAGATCGCGGATCGTCAGCTCGCGCGTGACGAACGGATCGTACATCTGGAACCAGGGCAGATAATTGATCACCGGCGCGTCCCACTCGAGCTTTCCCTCCTCCACCAGGATGCCGATGGCCGTCGCGGTGAATGCCTTGGTGTTTGAGGCGATCCCGAAGAGCGTCCGGTCGTCGACCGGCGCCGGGTCACCGAGCTTCCGCACGCCGTAGCCCTTGGCGAGGAGCACGCGGCCGTCTTTGACGATCGCGATCGCGATCCCGGGGACTGCGAAGGTGCTCATGACGCGGGCGACGTACGCGTCGAAGTCGCGGGGCAGGGTGGGGGCGGTGGCGCGTTGCGCCGCGAGCGGTGAGGTCAGGAGACAAAGGGCTAGGGCAGTGATTCGCATGGGCTACTCCGGGACGCGCAGGAATTGGGTCCGCGACGCGGACCTTTGCTACCGGTCGCGCCGAGCGTATGGTTAAAGTGCGGGCGGCATCTTACTCGAGCAACCCATGCCGATCACCGCGAAACTCTCCCGGAAGTTCTACGACAAGCTCGGCGACGACGTCGCCAACGAGCTGGTGGAGTGGTTCAACAAGGTGGATGCCACGTACCGGGCGGACTTGAGAGAGCTGAACGAGCTCAACTTTGCGCGATTTGACGCGAAGCTCGAGCAGCGCCTTGCTGAGCTCCGAGCCGAACTCCGTGCGGAGCTGAGCGACTTGCGCGGTGAGGTGCGCGCCGGTCTGGCGGGCCTCAAGACAGAGCTGGTGAAGTGGATGTTCTTGTTCTGGGTGGGGACCGCGGTCACGGTGATCGGGCTCCTCAGGCCGTAGGGCGTCCTCCCCGCAGTTCTTCGAGCGCCCGCGTCACGTACACCCGCGTCATCTGCTTCCGCCACGACAAGTCGAAATCAGTGTTATCCATGGGTTTCGAGGGCCGGTAGGCGGCGTCCGCTGCGCGCGCGATCACGTCGTCAGATAGAGTTTCACCCTTCAGAGCTGCGGCTGCTTCTGGAACCTCTTGCGGCCAGCTCGCGACGCCACCCAAAACGATCCGAGCCTCGCCCACCTTCTTCCCGTCCCATTTGATCCACGCTGCCACGCCCAGGACCGGAAAATCGAACGACCCGCGCCGCCGCAGCTTGTGATAGACGGCATCCCAGCCGTCGGGCGCGGGGAGGCGCACCTCGGCCAGGACCTCGTCGGGCTGCTTGGTGAGATAGTTGATCCCGTCGTTTTGATAGAAGCGGCCTGCCGGCACCACGCGCTCGCCCTGCGGTCCCACCAGTCGATACTCGGCACCGATCGCCACCATGACGGGCGCGAGGTCCGATGAGTTGACCGCCCAGCACCGGGGCGACGAAGGGGCGACCCAACAGATCGCGCCGTCCTTCTTCATGCAGAAGTCGATCGCCTTCCGCCACTCGTACGACTGATTGTAGTAGTTGCAGCGCGTATCGAGGCACAGGTTGCCGCCGAGTGTGCCCATGTTGCGGAGCAGCGGTGTGGAGACGAGGCGGGCGGCATGGGCCACGACGGCCGGACGGCCCGACGGCCTGACGGCCAAGTCCGTGAGCGTCACGCCAGCCCCGATAGTCGCGTCGTTGGCGCCGCGCAGATCCGCGATCCCCATCAACGAGATGACGGTCTTCGGTTCTTGGTGCCGGCGCTTCATGTTCGGATAGAGGTCGGTGCCGCCGGCGACGAACATCCCGTCTGGCCCCGCGTCGGCCTTCATGCGCAAGGCATCCGCGAGAGACTTGGGCTGCAGGTACGTAAATGAAGGGAGCCGCAGCATCGTGACGTAAGCTGCGGCTCCGCTTTGCTACCGTCCAGCCAGCCCGAGGCCCCGCACTGCCTCCGCAAGCTTCACGAACTCGGCGCGGTATCCTTCAGGGTCCTTGCCCAGAGCCTCGCGGGCGACCGCGATCACATGGTCCAGGTTCGCCTTGCCGCGGTTGTCCGAGTTACGCAATAGCAAGCCGAACTCCGCCACGGCCGTCTGGAACTGGAAGTCCACAGACGGAGCACCTCCGGCGTTGGCGAGGACAGGCCGGCTGATCATCCGGCTTTGGTCGCCGTCCGGCGCCTTGTAGCGGACCTTCACGAACAGCAGCTCGGGACCGGCAGCGGTACTCGGCGCCGCATGGCGCTGTTGGTAACGAAGCGAATCGGGCATCCGGATCTTGACGTCGGTTTCGGCTCCCACGAGCACGATCTCGTAGAGCGCCGTCACCGAGTGCCCCGACCCGACCTCGCCGGCGTCTTTCTTGTCGTCGGTGAAGTCTTCGTTCCTGAGCATGCGGTTCTCGTAGCCGATCAACCGATAGGCACGGACGCGCGCAGGGTTCCACTCCACCTGGATCTTCACGTCCTTGGCGACGGTGTAGAGGGTCCCACCCAGCTCGTGCACGAGCACCTTCCGGGCCTCGAGAATGTTGTCGAGGTAGGCGTAATTGCCGTTTCCGTGATCGGCGAGTTTCTCCATCTTGGCGGCCTGAAGATTCCCTTCGCCGACGCCGAGCACCGTCAGGAACACGCCGGTCTTTCGCTTCTCCTCGATCAGCTGCACCATCTCCGCATCGCTCGACACGCCGACGTTGAAGTCACCGTCGGTGGCCAGAATGACGCGGTTGTTGCCGCCGCGAATGAAGTTGGCGACGGCTTCGTCGTAGGCGCGCCGGATCCCCGCGCCCCCCGCCGTGCTGCCGCCGGCCTCGAGCCGATCGATGGCGGCGAGGATCGTCTCCTTCTGGTCGCCCGCCGTGGACGGCAGCACCAAGCCCGCCGATCCGGCGTAGACGACGATCGCGACGTGATCCTTGGCACGCAGCTCGTTCACGAGCATGCGCATTGCGGCCCTCACGAGCGGGAGCTTGTTCTCGGGCATCATCGAGCCCGAGACGTCGAGCAGGAACACAAAGTTCGAGGGCGGCAGATTCTCGAGGTGCAGGCGGCGCGCCTGCAGGCCGATCCGCACCAGACGGTGTTGCGGCTTCCATGGCGCCGCTCCAACCTCCGCGTCGACCGCGAGCGGCGCATCACCGTCGGGCTCGGCGTAACTGTACGGGAAGTAGTTGACCAGCTCTTCGATCCGCACCGCGTCCCGCGGCGGCAGCTGCCCGTCCTGCACGATGAAGCGCCGCACGTTGCTGTAGGAGGCGCGATCCACATCGATCGAGAACGTGGAGAGCGGGTCCGCGGCGACGGCGATGAAGGGGTTCTCGTCGATGACGTCGTACTGCTCCCGATTCCCCGGCTGGCCCTGATGGCGCCAGGGCTCTCGCGCGTACGAGTCGGCACGGGCTCGGCCGAGGCTGACTACGCCGTTCTGCGCCTGCTTGGCATCGAGATACGCTCGGGTTGCTGGTGCGATCGCTGCCCCATCCACGACGATGGATTCGAGTTGGACTGGTGCCTGCTTCAGACGCAGGTCGATCGTGACGGTTTGGTTCGCAGCCAGGTGGGCTCGGGCTGAATCTGGTGCGTATCCGATGAACATCCCGCGAACCGTGTAGGTCCCTACGGGGATGTTGTCGATGCGATAGTAACCGCCGGCGTTGGTGATCGTGGCGAAAGTCGTGCCGGCGATCAAGACCCGAGCGTTGGCGACAGGTGCCGCAGAGGCAGCGTCGCGCACGTGGCCTTCGATGGTGCCGGTCTCAACTGCGATGGTTTTCGGTGTGAGGACTGCCGCGAGCAGCAGCAACAGACGAACGGGGTGAAGCGACATCGGTCCCTCCATGTGGGTGGATTACCCAGGAGAGACGCCGAGCCTCGGTTCTGTTGCACGAGCCTTCCCATCGCCACCCTCCCAAGGGGGCGGCACGCGGGTCGGCTCAGGCCAGGGGATGTCGGGGAACGTCGTGGGGCCGTAGCGCGGGGGCTCCCCCTTTTCCTTGCGGCGCAACGCTTTGAGCACCTTCTCCGGTGTGATGGGCACCTCGTCCACGCGGACCCCGACGGCGTCGTACACGGCGTTCGCCACCGCCGGCATCACCGGGAGCAGCGGCCCCTGGCCGACCTCCTTGGCGCCGAAGGGGCCGTTCGGGTCGGGATCCTCGATCAGGTATGTGACGACGTCGCACATCTCGAGCGTGGTGGGACTCTTGTATTCGAGCAGGCTGGGAATCTTGTGCACCACCTTGAGATCACCGCGGTAGGCCATCTCCTCCATCAACGCTTCACCCAGCCCCATATAGATGGAGCCCTCCACCTGCCCGATCACGGCGGCGGCATTGATGCAGCGACCCACGTCGTGCGCGATCCAGATCGTCGGCACGCGAACGATCCCGGTGGCGGGGTCCACATCGACTTCGGCGACGCACGCGCTGTAGGAGTACGCGGGCGAGGGGCCGACACCCGCGCCCCGGTACTTCCCGGCGCTGCGCGGCGGCGTGTACGACCCGACGGTCCCGATCGTCCCCTCCGCCGCCTCGGCGAGCTGCACCGCCTCCGCGAACGCCATGCCTCGCTCCGGGTCCTGCGCGTCGAACACGCGGCCGCTCGCGAAGACGAGCCGGTCGCCCGGCACTTCGAGTTTCTTCGACGCGTGGACGGCGAGAATCTCCCGCGCCCGTTCTGCCGCCTGGATCGCCGCGTTGCCCGTCATCAACGTGACGCGGCTCGAGTAGCTCCCCAGGTCCACGGGGGTGAGGTCCGTATCGGCCGTGACGACGGCGATCTCGAAGGGATCGACGCCGAGCACCTCCGCGACGACGTACGCGAGCACCGAGTCCGAGCCCTGGCCGATCTCGGTCGAACCGCAGAAGACCGTGACGCCGCCGCCGCGGTCGCAGCGCAGCTGGACGCCCGAGTGCGGCATGTTGTTCCAGTAGATCGGCAGGCCGGCCCCCGAGATGTAGCTCGAGCAGGCGAGACCCACGCCACGCCCCTCGGGGAGCTTCCGAAACTTCCTCTTCCAGCCCGAGCCCTCCACCACCTTTTCGATGCAGGCGCCGAGCCCCATCGAGCCGACCCGCAGGTAGTTGGCCGTGAGCGAATTGGGCGGAACGAGGGTCCGGAGCCGTAGCTCCGCGGGATCGAGTTTCAGCTGCTCGGCGATCTTGTCGATGTGCACTTCGAGACCGAAGCGCGGTTGCGGCGTGCCGTGGCCGCGCTTGGGGCCGCAAGGCGGCTTGTTCGTGAACGCGCGAGCGCCCTGGAACTTGTAGCGCGGCACCTGATAGGTCACGGTTTGCAGCGCGCCCGTGTAGTAGGTGCTCGCCACGCCGTAGGAGCCGTAGCCCCCACCGTCGAGCAACGAGCGGAAGTGCATCCCGGTGATCGCGCCGTCTTTCTTCACGCCCGTCTTCACCCACATCAGGGTGGGGTGGCGGCCGCGGTGACAGTAGAACACTTCTTCGCGCGTGAGCGTGATCTTCACGGGGCGTCCCGTGATCATCGCGAGTTTGGCGACCACAATCTCGTGACTGAAAGGGTCGCTCTTGCCGCCGAACCCGCCGCCGTTGGGGGTCGCGATCACGCGGATACGAGCGGGCGGCAGCTCGAGGACCTTGGCGAGGGCGCGATGCACGTAGTGCGGCGTCTGCGTCGAGCTCCACAGCGTCACCTTGCCGTCCGGGGACCAGACGGCGGCCGCGGCGTGCTGCTCCATCGGCAGGTGCGTGTTTCCCTCGAAGAAAAACAGGTCTTCACGCACCAGGTCGGCTTCGGCGAAACCTTCCTCCACGTCGCCGAACTCGAGGTCGATCAGCTTGTGGAGATTGCCGCTGTCGCCATAGTCGTGGATGCGGGGCTCCGGATGGGCCAGCGCGTCCTCGGCCGAGGCGATCGCACGCAGCGGCTCGTAGTCGACCTTGATCAAATCGAGCGCCGCGGTGGCCGTCTCTTCGCTGGTCGCGGCGACCGCAGCCACGGGGTCGCCGATGAAGCGGACCTTGTCGAGGCATAGGGCGTGCTCATCCTGCGACACGGGAAGGATTCCGAAGGGAATCGGCAGGTCCTTCCCGGTGAGCACGGCGATCACGCCGTCCAGGCGTTCAGCGGTGCTCGTGTCCACGCGGACGATCTTGGCGTGAGGCTCGGTGCTGCGGAGCAGCTTGCAGTACAACATCCGGGGGAACATCAGGTCGTCGGCGAACTTCGTGACGCCGGTGACCTTCGCCACCGCATCGATCTTGCGGAGGGACTTGCCGATGACCCTAAACGCGGCCAAGTGTGGCTCCCCGCATGCGTTCGGCGGCCAACTCGACGGCTTCGTAGATCTTGATGTAGCCGGTGCAGCGGCAGAGGTTGCCGGCGAGCGCGTCCTTGATTTCGTCGCGCGTCGGCTTGGGATTCGTAGCGAGCAGGGCTTCGGCGGCGAGGAGGAACGCGGGGGTGCAGTAGCCGCACTGCGCGGCCCCCAGGTCGGCGAAGGTCTCCTGCAGTGGGTGGAGTCGCCCGGCGTGAGCCATCCCCTCCACGGTTTTGACGTGCCGGCCCTCGCACGCAAGCCCGAGGACAAGGCACGACAGCACGGGCGTCCCGTCGAGCAACACCGTGCAGGTACCGCACTCACCCAACTCGCAGCCGTGCTTCGTGCCCGTGAGGTCCAGATCTTCGCGCAGTACCTCGAGCAGCGTCTTGTGCGGCGCGAATGCAACCTCGGCGCGCTCACCGTTCACGGTGAGAGTGATCGTGACCATGTGAGGAAACGTAAGCGCGATTACCTTTCCAAGCTATGAAACGTCACGCGCTCGCTCTCATCGCCCTTGCCGTTCTCCTGTCGCCGCTTCGCCTGTCGGCCCAGGATTACCGCGCGCAAGCCCTTCGCATTCTCCGCACCACTCCACTGATCGACGGTCACAACGACATCCCCGACGCGATTCGCGAGCGGGGCGGTCTCGACTCCGTGGACTTCTCGGTGCTGCAGCCGCGGCTGATGACCGACATCCCGAAGCTCCGCGCCGGCGGCGTCGGCGCCCAGTTCTGGGCTGCCTACGTGCCCGTGACGACGATTCACGAAGGCGAGCATCCGGCGGTCTACGCGTTGGAGCAGATCGACCTTGCCCACCGCCTGTGCGCGAAGTATCCCGGGACATTCGCCGATGCGCGGCGGGTTGCGGACATCGAACGGAACTTCAAGGCCGGCAAGATCTCCTGCTTGATCGGGATCGAGGGCGGGCACGCCATCGAGAACTCCCTCGGCGCGCTGCGGACGTTCTACGCCCTCGGCGTCCGCTACATGACGCTGACGCATTGGGAGACGATCGACTGGGCCGACGCCGCCACCGACAGCGCCAAGCACGACGGACTCACGGCCTTCGGCGAGCAGGTGGTCCTGGAGATGAACCGGCTCGGCATGCTCGTGGACTTGTCACACGTCTCCGACGCAACGATGATGGACGCGCTGCGCGTGTCGCGCGCGCCCGTCTTCTACTCCCACTCCTCGGCGCGAGCCCTAGCGAACCACGTCCGTAACGTTCCCGATTCGATCCTGCGAATCGTCGGCCAGAAGGGCGGGGTCGTGATGGTGAATTTCAACCCGGGGTTCGTATCGGAGGCGGTGCGGGTTTACGGCGATAGCGTGACGGCGTGGACGCGGGCGTTGCAAGCCTCCGGAGCCGACTCTGCCACGCGCGCCGACTCGGTCAAGGCGTGGACCGCGCGCGGGCCCAAGGCGACGCTGAAACAGGCCGCCGACCACATCGAGCACGTTCGCGACGTTGCAGGCGTGGATCACGTGGGACTCGGCTCGGACTTCGACGGGATCACTGAAGTGCCGGTCGGCCTCGAGGACGTCTCGAAGTTCCCAGACCTCCTCGCGGAGCTGCTGCGCAGGGGGTGGACCGAGACGGACGTGAAAAAGGTTGCGGGATTGAATGCGCTGCGAGTGCTGCGTAACGCCGAGCAGGTCGCGCGCGAGCTGCGCGCGAGGTCGCGCTAGTTGACCTGAACGATCTTCAGGCCCCCGAGTCCCGCCGCGACGATCAAGAGGCCGGGATTGCCCGGTCCGCCCGCAGAGTACGCGACGTGATTCACCGACTGAAGATTCCCGAAGCGGAGCTTGCCGCGCATCGTGATCGTCTGCGGGGCCTCCGGCCCGCTCGCTGAGAAGGCCTGACTGCCCTGCGCGAGATACACCCCGGCCTCGCCGTTCGAGATGAAGAGGAGATCCTGATCGATCGCGACGGAGTTCGTCACGACGACTGAAGGGCTGAGCCCGAGCGAGTCGGGATTGGGACGGGGTACGGCGCCGACCTTTGTGCCCGTCGACGCGCTCATCACCTGCACGCCGCTGTCGCCCGCCGCGATGAACGCCTTTCCGCCTACGATCACCCCCTGCGACTTCGACTGCGCGACGCTCGCGCCGGCGAACGCCCAACTGCCGACGACGCTCATGTTGCTCTCGTTGTAGACCGACAGCGTGCCCGGGGTCCCCTGCACGACCGCGACCTTGCCGCCGCCGACGGCGACCCAGCGCGCATCGTGCAACGGAATCGAGCTCGTCACGGTGAACAACACCGGGTCGATCATGAACAGACTGCCCCCATCGCCCGAGGTCGCGTACACGCGTGTACCTGATGCGACGCTCGTACCGGCGAAGCTCGTCAAGCCCACGCGCTTGTTGCCGGCCAGCACGAGCTGATTGCCGACGAGGTGTACGACTTCAAAGACGGCGGGTGCAGTGAATCCCGTGTCCCCCGTGGCCTCCGCGAGGTAGACGTCGGTTCCCGACGTCGTCACCGCGCTGACGTCCGTATTCTGAAACAGCGCTTCGGACCTGAGCACCGGTTGGTTCTTGTTGGCGATATCGATGACGTCCACGGCACCGAGGTAGGGATTGCCCACCATGTTGTAACTCACGACCGCGAGATTGCCGACGATCGTGACGGACGTCGCCTGCAGCGCCTGGCCGCCGATGGAGGGCGGCGTGACCTCGGCCTTGAGGCTCAGGTTGAATGCGGTTTGGCTCGCCGCCGCGCCGCGATTCATCGGCGCCGAGCCGAGCGGGCCCGTCGCGGCGTAACCGACGCCGACGGTATCGAGCGGTATCGAGTCGTTGAGATAGGTCACCCGCGCCGCCAGCGTGGGGGCGTCGTTGACGATCGTGATTCGCTCGTTACTCTGATTGCCGGGACCCGATGGGTCGCTGCACGAGGTGTGCAGCAACGCCACCATCCCGACCAACGGCAACGCGAGTTTGGTGATTCTCATAAAGTCCGTCCTCCTCTTCTATGGCTACGGGAGGCGTTCGGAATAGCAAGCGGCGCCCTCACCTTGTGATGGCAATCACAAGGATTCCATCTCATCACAAGGTCTGCTCCAGCCCGAATCCCACGCCCCAGCGCGACAGAATCGTCTTCGAATGCACGGCGGTTGCGTCGAGCCGCACGGTGAGCCCGCGCCCCGCGTTGTAGCGAACCCCCGCTGCCCCGGTCATCGTTTCAATCGCCTGCACCTGCTGTGCGGGCGGCGCGCCGACGAGATAGCTCTCGCGACCCGCCCCAGCCCCCAGCCACCCGGCCGCCCTGCGGGACAGCGTGGTCGTGATGCGCAAGAACGCCGCGACGTCGGTGCGATTCGACGGATTGCGCGACACGAAGAGCCGAGCCTCCCACGCGGTGGGACCCGACTGCAGTCCGGCGTGCGGGATGACCACGTCCACCGGCCCCACCACGTAGTTCAGCCTCCGGTACGCGACACCGAGGGCCGTGGTGCGCGTGGCGCGCGCGGTCACATCCGCCTCCCAGGAGTTCTTGGGGACGACCTCGGGGCCGACGGACGTGCCGGCCTCGACCGTGAACCACCACCGGGCGTCCGGGTGGAAGACGCCCCCGACGCGCTCCGTGCCGTCGTTCGTGCCGAACCGGGTGACGGTCTCGGCCGCGACCCAGACGGCGTCGCCGCGCTGTCCGCGCCAGGTGACCTGGGCTCCCAGGGTGTGCCAGTCTTTGCTCCCGTCGACGGCGTCGTAACTCGCCGACACGGCGGCGCGTGTCTGGGCTCCAAGGGCGCTGACGAGGCACAGTGCCACGACTGTGGTCGTGAATCCTTTGCGGATCATATCCCCCCACACGTGTCCGCGTTTCCATACGCTAACGAATGCCTTGAGCCGCCACCAAACGGTCAGCTGCCGGTATCCGAAGTTCTCCAGCGAGGCGTAGAGGAGCAGCAGCAGCAAGTCGCCGAAGCGGCGGTATTTCCGGAAGCTCACTTCCTCGAGCACCACCGCCCAGATCGACAGCAGCATCCCGTAGCCCCACGCCACCAGCACAAACAGGAGCGCGAACGACGTGTCGACCAATCCGGCCGAGAGCGCGGCTACGGTGACGACGTACCCGAATACCTCGATCAGGGGTGCGAGCATCTCCCCGAACGCGTAGAACGGCATCGCCAGGAATCCCACGCGGCCGTAGCGGACGTTGAAGAGCATCCCCTTGTACTCCCAAATCGCGGCGATGAGTCCGCGATGCCACCGCTCGCGCTGCCGCGAGAGGATCTTCCTCGATTCCGGCACCTCGGTCCAGGCGACGGGGTCGGGGATGAACGGCATTTCGTAGCGAATCTTCTGCGCGCGCAGGTAGCGATGGAGACGGATGACGAGATCCAGGTCTTCCACGATGCTCGTGGTTCGGTACCCGCCGATCGCGGCGACGTAGTCCTTGCGGAACAGTCCGAACGCTCCTGAGATGATCAGGTTGCCGCCGAGCCGGTTCCATCCCAACCGCCCGAACAGGAACGCGCGCAGATACTCGACCACTTGAATGCCGGCGAGCAAGCGGTGGGGGACGCGCGCGTCGGTCACGCGGCCGTCCTTCACCGTGCAGTTGTTGGCGACGCGGACGGTCCCTCCCACCGCCGCGATTTCACGACCGAGCAGGAAGGGCCGCGTCAGCCGGAGCAGGGCATCGGGCTCGATCAGCGTGTCGGCATCGACGGCGATCACGAGCGGAAAGCGGCTGGCATTGATCGCGGCGTTCAGCGAGTCGGCCTTGCCGCCGTTCTCCTTGTCGAGCACGAGCAACCGCGAACGCGTGCGCGAGCGGTACACGGCTCGGAGGGGCTTCGTCGGGATCGTCTCAGGATAGATCCGCGGCACCTCGTACAGGTCGAACGCATGGCGCAGGCGATCGATCGTATCGTCCTTGGAGCCGTCGTTCACGACGACGACTTCGTAGCTGCGGTATTCCAGCGTCAGCATCGCGGTGACGCTCGACTCGATGGTGGCGCTCTCGTTGTACGCCGGGACCAGCATCGTGATCGGCGGCAGCGCGTCGCTCTGCATCAGGCGTTGGAAGTCGTCGTCTTCCGCGAGCCGCGTCTGCTCCCAGATTTCCGGGATCGACAGGAGCAGCAACACGGCGTAGAAAGAGTTCAGCGCCAGGAAGTAGATGAGGATGGCGAGGTCGGTGCCCGCGATCACACTTCCGAAGGCGCTCACGTCGCGAACTCCGCCAGCGCCTGCGCGGGGAGGCCGAGGATCAGGTTCGCGACGTCGCGAGCGTCCGGGTCGGCGCCCACCTCGGTCTCGAGCAGCGCGTTGCGGCCGGGAGCCCCGAAGCGCATCAGCGCCAGCGCGGCCCGCAGGCGCACCCACCACGCGGAGTCCTTGAGCAGGTCGCGAACCAGGCGCAGCGTGGTCGCGTCGGCGATCATGCCCAGCGACCGTACCGCCTGGGCGCGCACCTCCCAGGAGTCGTCGGCGGCGAGGCGCATGAGCGCCGCGACCGATTCGCGATGCGGGAAGCTGCCGAGCGCGCGGGCTACCTGCGTCCGGACCTCGAAGTTCGTGTGATCGGCGAGGGCGGTCATGCGGTCGCGCAGCGCCGGCTCCGCGAGACGAACGGCGAATTCGGCGAAGCGGGGCAGGGCGGGGTCATCGGTGCGCCGCAGCCGCTTCTGCAGGTGCTGGATCACCACGGGCCGGGAGCGGCGCAGCATCCCCGCGTAGTATGCCTGCACCGTCGGTGCGAGGCGTGGGAGGCGTTCGAGCGCGGTGAGCGTGAGCGGCGTGCTTTCCATCCGCTCGAGGGACGCGACTGCCGCGACGTGCACGGCCGCGTGTGGGTCGTTGATGAGGCGCGTCAGCCGGGCGACGTCGCTTGGCATGGCGCCGACGCTCAGGAACCGCGCGCACTCGAGCCGCTTCCACCAGCGGGCCGACTTGCCATTCGTCCGAACCACCCGCGCCCACCATTGGTGCTCCAGCTCCGCGGCGAGCTCGCGCCAGCGCTCGCCCGGCACGCGGGCCGACCAACCGACCAGCGCGTCGATCGCGAGGGTCACGGGCAGACGCGCCAGGCCGACGAGCACGGCGGCGAGGGGCGCGGCTCCCGCGGCCCAGCGTCGCATCGCTTCGTCGAGGGCCACGCGCCGTGGATGGACCTGTGCCCGACGCCGCAGCCGGAACCAGCGATTCAGAATGATGAGGACGATGAGGGCGGCCAGCAGCACGCCTTGAACCAGCGCGACGGCGAGCAAAAACTGACGGCCCGTCACCTCCCCACCCAGCGGCGGATTTTTTCCAGTGCCACGCGCAAACTCATGGGTTTCACCATGTAATCGATCGCGCCCGCCTCGAGGCCGCGCAGCTGCTCCGCCTCACTTCCGTGCACCGTCGTGAACACGACCCGGAATTTCCCGGCGCAGTCCTTCTGCAACGCCTCGAAGATGGAGTACCCGTCGAGCGCCGGGAGATCGACGTCGAGCAGCAGCAGCGGCACCGTGCCCCGAGTATCCAGCGCGCGCAGCGCATCGAGTGCATCGCGGCCGTTGCGGTAATGCACGAAGCGGTAGCCGCGGGCTTCCAGTCCGAAGGTGAGCAAGTCCGCGAGCGCGGCGTCGTCCTCGACGACGATGACTTCGGGAGCGTCGCCCGGTCCTGGATCGTGCGGTGTTGAGGGTGCGTCGGGCGTGCGCGGCAGTACCGGCGCGGAGGCCTGCTTCGTGAACAGCGCGGCGGCGAGGCGGCGGACGAATCCGCGGGCAGCGGCGCCGCGCCCGGCGACGCCATCGGCCGGCTGCGCCAGCCACTGCTTGGCGGCGTCCTCCAAGTCCGCGGCCACCACCGATGCCTGGGCGAACCCGAAGGAGCCGGCGGAGCCGCGGAGCTTGTGCGCCTCGCGCCGCAGCTCTTCGATGGCCGCGGCGTCGTTGCCGGCGAGTATGAGCCGTTCGGCCAGCTCCGCGATTCCTCCGAGCTGGTCACGCGCTCCCTGCAGGTACTCGTCCCGGAGACCGGGCGGGAGCCCGAGGTCGTCCACTTGGCTCACGGCCTCCAAGATATAGCTACCTTCTTTCTTGACCTAATGATCGAGTCCGGGGCGCCCCCTCCACCCACCCCTCCGACACACCCCGGCGGGGTGGGCCTCTGCGCGACGTGCCTGTGGATGCGGACGGTGACCAACCGACGCGGCTCGTCGTTCTACCGCTGCCGGCGGGCCGACGACGACCCGCGCTTCCGCCGCTACCCCGCGCTCCCCGTGCTTACTTGCCCGGGCTACGAGCCGTCAACCCCATAGCGATCGTGACCAGCGCGAGGATGTCGAGTACCTCGGCCACCGTGTGCGCGAAGAGGAAGTGCGTGAGGTGGGCGTGGTAGGTGATGTACGACAGCTCGGCGAGAATAAAGAAGAGGAACCCGTTGTTCTTGGTCTTCCGTGACAGCCAGAAGGCCACGATGCTGAGCGTGGTGTGAATGACGATGAAGCCCCAATGGGGGATCGCTTGCGCGAACGTCCCGAATGGGGTGGCGACGTCATCTGAGTCTTGGAGGAATCTCAGCAAGGAGAGCATGGTGACCAAGATAGCCAAGCCTTCGTGGGGCCGGCCCTAAGGCGCGGCGGCCGGTCCCCATCCCCCCCTTTAGCGAATTCCGTGCCGAAGTCGGCACCGGCACGTATCTCACATATGCGAGCACGCTTAGAGAGTCGGTCGGTACGATTGTGACCGTCCTCACCTTGCAGTCTGCGCGTCGATTCCCCACTTTGTTGCCGCGCGCCCCCCACGTCCCTCTCTCCGAGGTCCAACAGTGGTTCAGACGCGTTCGGTAGAGCGCGCGAAGCAGTTCTTCTTCAGGCACTTCGAGCGCATCTTCGTCATCCTGCTCGTCGCATCGCTGCTTGGCATCAATTACCTGATCGACGAGAAGTTCGCATTCCTGAGCTTCTATTATCTCCCCATCATCCTGGCGGGATTCTTCGGCGGGCGCCGCTTCGCGGTGTTCGCGGGCGTCTTCGTCGTGGTGCTCGTGTTCTTCTTCCAGATGATCGAGGGACTGGGGATGGAGGCGGGACTCACCGAGCAGGCCGTCACCACCCTGATCCCCTGGGCGGGGTTCCTCATCCTCACGGGGTACGTGGTGGGCGGTTTGGCGGAGCAGCGCGCGGCGCGCCTCGCCGATCTCAAGAACGCGTACGTGGCGACGCTCGAGGTCCTGACCTTCCACATCGAGACGGCCGAGCGGCACCAGCAGGGGCACTCGAACCGCGTCGCCGACCTGTCCGCGTCGATTGCCCACGAGATGCGGTTGTCCGAGACGGAGATCGAGAACTTGCGGATCGCCGCGCTGCTGCACGAAGTGGGCACGGCGGACCAGCGGCTTCTCAAGCTGCTGTCACGATCGGTAACGGATGAGACGCTCGCCGTCGCCCGCGGCCTGCGCGGCGCCGCCGAGATCATCGCCGAGTACGCGCACTACTACGAGATCGTGGGGGATGATTGGGACATCGAAGCGCTGCCGATTCCATTGACGGTCAAAGTGCTGGCAGTCGCCGACGCGTTCGAGACGTTGCAGATGGCGACACCCGTGCGGCCGGCGTTTACGCGTTGGAGCGCGCTCGAAGAAGTAGAGAAGGGAGCGGGGAAGACCTTCGCCCGTGAAGCCGTGCGCGGTCTCCGCGTCGTCGCGGGCCGTCCGGAGAAAGAGCTGCGAGTCGGCTAGGCGTCGGGAGGCGGAGCGTTCCGTCCGCTCGCCACCCCGCTCGCCACGCCGACGCCAAAAGCCACCGCGGTGCCCACGGTGATGATGGGGAGCGCGGCGATGGGCGCCACGACGGCGGCGGCTATGGCGCCCGCGATCAGCGGAGCCGATGGTTTCTGGATGGCGTCGACGTAGCGAAGGCGACGGCGAACGAAGCTGCGACTGATGATGAACCCACCGACGAGCGCGGCGGCAGTAACGGCCAACCAAAGCATTGCAGCCTCCTGACAGTATCGACCCGTACGCAACTTGCGGCACCGGCGTTTCAAGGGCAAATCTTCCTTTATATGACTACACGAACGCTGTTCCGACTGGCAACGGGGGGGGCGCTGGTGTTCGGCGTCTCCGTGGCGCCGACGCTGGCGGCTCAGGCCGCCGCTCCCCTTCACGTCCCCTACGAAACGTTCACGCTCCCCAACGGGCTGCAGGTCATCGTCCACGAAGACCACTCGGTCCCCGTGGTCTCGGTCAACATATGGTACCACGTCGGGTCCGGAGATGAGCGCGCAGGCCGGACCGGCTTCGCGCACCTGTTCGAGCACATCATGTTCATGGGCTCGCAACACGTGCCGACGGGAGAGTTCGACAAGCTGCTCGAGGCCGCCGGCGGCGACAACAACGGCTCGACGACCGAAGACCGCACCAACTATTTCGAGGACGCGCCTGCCAACGCGCTGCCCTTGATGCTGTGGCTCGACTCGGACCGCATGGGCTACCTGGTCCCCGAGATCACCGCGGAGAAGGTGGATCTGCAACGTGGCGTCGTGCAAAACGAGCGGCGCCAGAGCTACGAGAACCGTCCCTATGGGCTCGCGGACGAGAACATCCTCAAGCGGCTCTACCCGCCGACGCACCCTTATAGCTGGCCCGTGATCGGCTCGATGACCGACCTTTCTGCCGCGACACTCGAGGACGTCCGCAACTTCTTCCGGACCTACTACACGCCCAACAACGCGACACTGACGATCGCGGGCGATGTGACCGCGGGTGATGCGCGCCAGATCGCCGAGAAATACTTCGGCGACATTCCCCGCGGCCCTGTCGTCACGCGGCCGACGCCGCCGCCAGTCCAGCTGCCGGCGGACGTCTACGGCACCCTCGAGGATCGGGTACAGACGCCGCGCGTCTACAATGCGTGGCACACCCAGAAGGCCTTCGCGCCGGACGACGCCGCGCTCGATGTACTCGCCAACGTGCTCGCGGGGGGGCGCTCGTCGCGCCTCTACCGCCGGCTCGTGTACGACCTGCAGATCGCCAGCGACGCCGTCGCGTACCAGGACGGGAGCCGCCTCGACGGCAAGTTCGTGTTGTGGGTGACGGCGCGGCCGGGCCACACGCTCGGCGAGCTGCAACGCGTCGTCGACGAGGAGGTCAAGAAAGTCGCCGACGCGGGTCCCACGCCGCGCGAGGTCCAGCGCGCGCAGAACACGTTCGAAGCGCAGTTCCTCTCGCGCATGGAGCGCGTCGGGAGCTTTGGGGGGAAAGCCGATCAGCTCGGGTTTTATCAGTACTTCGTCGGGACGCCGGATTACTTTCAGCGCGATTTGGACCGCTACCTCAAGGTCACGCCCGCCGACGTGCAGCGGATCGCCCGCAGCTATCTCGTCGACGCGCACCGCGTCGTGCTGAGCGTGGTGCCGCAAGGCAAACCGGAGCTGGCGGTACAGGGAGGAGTGCAGCCATGACGAACGCACTCCTGGCCCTCTTGCTCGTGCAGGGTGGCCCCGTCGATCGGACCAAGGCCCCCGTCCTACCGCCGCCACCGGCCCTCAAGCTGCCGGCGGTGCGGACCGCCACGCTGCCCAACGGGCTCGTGCTGTCGGTCGTCGAAATTCACAAAGTCCCCGTCGTCGACGTCTCGCTCATCCTCGACGCCGGGGCGGTACGCGACCCCGGGAGCCTGCCCGGCCTCGCCACCTTCACGGCCACGATGTTGCAGCAGGGCGCCGGTCGTCGCTCCGCCCTCGACATCGCCGACGAGACGGCCTTCCTGGGCGCCCAACTCTCGAGCAACGCCGGGTTCGACGTCGCGACGGTCGCACTGCACGTCCCGAAGCGGCGCCTCGCGGCGGGGCTCGATCTCCTCTCCGATGTCGTGCTGCGTCCCACGTTTTCCGATTCCGAGGTCACGCGGCAGCGCGAGCTACGGCGTACCCAGCTGATCCAGCAGCGTGACGAGCCGACGCAAGTGGCGAACGTCGCATTCCCGGCGATCGTGTACGGCGCGGCGCACCCCTATGGTCGCCCGCTGGCTGGGAACGACAGCTCGGTCGCCGGACTGTCGCGCGACCGGGTCGCCGCGTTCTACGGCAGCTACTACCGGCCCAACGCCGCGCGGCTGCTGGTGGTGGGTGACGTGACCCTCGACGAGGCGCGCCAGCTCGTGACCGCGCGGTTCGGCGGATGGACGCGCGGCGATGCGCCGTCGGCCACGGTCGATGCGGGTCCACCACCGGTCCCGCGCACGATCTATCTGATCGACAAGCCGGGCGCGGCGCAGTCGGTGATCCGCATCGGGCACCTCGGCCCGGCGCGCGGCACGCCCGACTATTTCGCGCTCCAGGTGCTGAATACGATCCTGGGCGGCGCCTTCACGTCGCGGCTGAACCAGAATCTGCGCGAGACGCACGGCTACACGTACGGCGCCGGGTCGGCGTTCGCGCTGCGGCGCGGCGGTGGGCCCTTCGTGGCGCAGGCGTCGGTCGTCACCGCCAAGACCGACAGCTCGCTGATCGAGTTCCTGAAGGAGCTGCGCCGTATCCGCGACGAAGCGGTGCCCGAGACCGAGCTCGCGAAGGCGAAGCAGTACATCAATCTGGGTCTGCCGGGCGACTTCGAGACGACGGCCGGCGCGGCGTTCCGCTTCCGCGACCTGCTCGTCTACGGATTGCCGCTCGACTACTACAGCGGCTACGCCGGGCGGATCAACGCCGTGACGGCCGCGGACGTGCAGCGCGTGGCGCAGCGCTATATCGATCCGGACAAGTTCGACATCGTGATCGTCGGCGACCGCAGCCAGATCGAGGCGGGTCTCAAGGCGCTGAACGAGGGGCCGATCGTGTACCGCGACCTCTGGGGGCAGGCACTCCCGTAGACAACCCACTGAAGGACGTCGACTCCGCGGAGCGCGCCCACCTGTTCACGGTGGCCGTGTTTTTCGGGCCGGCGTGCTTCGTGATGTTGTCGATGCTGTGGTATTTCTTCGTGCGCCAGCAGATCATCTCTGGCGGCGTCTTTCTGGTGCTGGTCATCCTCAACGTCCCCATCACGATCGCGGGGATCTTCGCCATTCACCGCGTCGCCGGCGCGACTTCGACCGGCCTGGTGAAGACGATCTTCGCGGCCGGAAATATCCCACCGCCGCCGACCTACCCGCGCCAGGACGTCTTGATTGCCCGCGGCCAGTACGCGGAGGCCGCGGACTACTTCCGGGATCACATTCGCATCGAACCGGGTGACCACGAGGCGCGCCTGCAGCTCGCTCAGCTGCTCGAGACGCGCCTCCAGGGTCACGACGAAGCGGAGCGTTTGTACCACGAGGTGCGGCGGATGCAACCCGATCCGCGGCAGGAGATGCGGGCGGCGAACGGGTTGATCGATCTGTACCGACGGGTGGGGCGGCGCGACCGGCTGCGGGTGGAGCTGGCGCGCTTCGCGGATCGCTATCGAGGGACGGCGGCCGGCGACGCGGCCGCGCGCGAGCTCAGCGAGCTGAAGAACGCGTCGCGTTGAGGATCGCAGCGGTCATGCCCGGGAGGGGGAGCACCCGATCCACCGCGCCGCGCTCGATCGCTTCCTTTGGCATGCCGAAGACGACCGACGTCGCTTCATCCTGCGCCAGCGTGGTCGCGCCGCCGCGCTTCATTTCGAGGAGGCCCGCGGCCCCGTCGTCTCCCATCCCCGTCAGCAGCACACCGACGGCGTGTGGTCCCGCCGCCTGAGCCACTGAGCGAAACAACACGTCGACGCTGGGGCGGTGCCGCGACACGCGCGGGCCGTCCACCAGCTCCACCTCGTACTGCGTCCCGTGCCGGTGGAGGAGCAGGTGCCGGTTGCCGGGCGCAATCAGCGCCTGACCCCGCACCACGCGGTCGCCGGGAACGGCTTCCTTCACCGTGATGCGGCAGATCTGATCCAAGCGTTGCGCGAAGGCTGCCGTAAACCGTTCCGGCATGTGCTGCACGACGACGATGCCCGGAGCGTCTTCCGGCATGGTGGTGAGGATGGTGCGTAGCGCCTCGGTGCCGCCGGTGGAGGCGCCGATCGCGACCACGATCTCGGCCGCGGCGTGCTGGCGATCGCTGCGGCGGCGGGCCGGAGAGGGCGGCAGCACGACGTCGGCCGTGTGGCGCCGCGACTCCAGCGGCGCCAGAGGCGCGCTCGGAACGCGGCGCCGCACCCGGACCTCCGCGGCCTCGCGGATGACATCGATGAACGTGCTCGCGGAATCGTGCAGGAAGTCGCGGACGTTGAGCTGCGGTTTGGCGATGACTTCGACAGCGCCTTCCTCGAGCGCGCGGATCGCCGTGGCGGTGCCGCGCGCCGCGAGCCCCGAACACACCACGACCGGGATCGGGTCCTCGGTCATGATCTTCCGGAGGAAGGTCAGGCCGTCCATCCGCGGCATCTCGATGTCCAGCAGGATCACATCGGGCCGCGACCGGCCCATCTTGTCGAGCGCGATGTAGGGATCGGCGGCGACGGTGACGACCATCCCGGGATCCTGCGACAGGATGGTGGTGGCGGCCTGCCGCACCACAGCCGAGTCGTCGACGACGAGGACGCTGAGAACGCGCTTCGCCATCGGGGATTAGCGCGGCTTCCGGGAGTAGACGGTCGGGATGACGGCGCGCGGCTGATCGCGCATGCCCGTCAGTGACTCCGCGTGCCCGAGGAAGAGGAGGCCGTCCTCCGCGAGGCGTCCCAGGAGGCGGGTGACGACGTGCTCCTTGGAGGCCGCATTGAAATAGATCATGACGTTGCGGCAGAAGATCAGGTCGAACCCGTCGCCCACCGCGTACGAGTCGGCTTGCAGATTGAGCTGCTGGAACCGCACGACATTCCGGATCTCCGGCCCCGCCTTCATCCGGTTGTGGTGCTCACCGGTGCCGCGCAGCATGAAGCGCTTCAGGTACGCCGGCGGGATCTGCCCGGCCCGCTCGATGGCCCACGTCGCCGCGCGCGCCTTGTCGAGGACGCGCGTGGAGATGTCCGTGGCCAGCACTTCGACGGTCCAGCCCGCGCTCGCGGGGAAGTGATGGAGCAGGCTCATCGCCATCGAGACCGGCTCCTCGCCCGACGAGCACGCGGCGCTCCACGCCCGGATCTGCTTGGGGCGCGTGCCCGCATCGCCCTCGGCCCGCCAGCGCGGCGCGACCGTCTGCTCGAGGAACTCGAACTGGCGCGGCTCCCGGAAGAACTGCGTCTCGTGGGTGCAGATGTTGTTGATCAGCTCGACCCGCTCCGTGGGGTTCGGGCCGTCCACCACGTGACGGTAATACGCCTCGAAGCTGTCGAGCCCGAGCTCACGGATACGGCGCGAGAGCCGGCCGACGAGCAGCGCCTTCTTCACCTCCGAGAGGTAAATCCCCGCTTCCTGGTGAATCAGCGACTGGAAGAGCTTGAACTCCCGGTCGGTCAGGGGGCGGATGCCAATGCCGGCGGAGAGCACGTCAGTTCCGAACGCCGGTGAGCGCCGCAGTGCGGAAGTAGCCCACCACCTTGCGGAGTCCGCTCGCCTGGCCCGCCAGCTCCTCGGCCGTGGACGCCAGCTCTTCGGCCGCCGAGGCGGCGCGTTGCGTCACCTGGTCGACGCTGGTCAGCGCGCGGTTGATCTGCGTGATCCCCGTCGCCTGCTCGCCCGAGGCCGCCGCGACTTCCTGCACCAGATCCGCCGTGCGGCGAATCGCCGGCACGAGGGCGCTGAGCAGCTTGCCGGAGCGCTCGGCCACCTTGACGCTCGAACTCGCCAGCCCGCCGATTTCCTGCGCGGCCTTCTGGCTGCGCTCGGCGAGCTTGCGGACCTCGACGGCCACGACGGCGAAGCCCTTGCCGTGGTCACCGGCGCGTGCCGCTTCGATCGCGGCGTTCAACGCGAGGAGGTTCGTCTGGTACGCGATCTCCTCGATGATGGAGATCTTCTCGGCGATCGTGCTCATCGCCTTGACGGTCTCGAGTACGGCCTTGCCGCTCTCATCGCCATCGCGTGCGCCGCGCAGCGCCGTTTGCTCCGTCTCCCGGCTGCTCTCGGCATTGCGGGCGATCGAGGCGCTCATTTCCTCGAGGCTGGACGTCGTCTCTTCGACCGACGCCGCCTGCTCGCTCGTGCCCTGCGACAGGGCATGCGACGTGGCGGAGACCTGCTCGGAGGCCGAGCCCAGCGCGTCGGCGCCGGCCTGGACCTCGCCGATCACCTGTGACAAGCGGCCCACCATCTGCGACAGCGCGTTCCCCAGCGTATCGCGGCGGGAGCGCGGGCGTACTTCGACGGTGAGATCGCCGGCCGCAACCTTGGCGGCGGCGTCAGCCATCGCTTCGGTCGTGCGGATGACGCTCGCCATCGAGCTCAGCAGCTGCCCGATCTCATCCTCGGTTTCGGCCGCGACCTTGAGCGACGTATCGCCTTCGGCGAGGCGCTCCGCCACCGCGACGCTGTGCCGCAACGCGCGGGTCACGGCGCGGATGATCACGATCGAGAGCACGCTGCAAGCGAGCAGCGTGATGAGCGTGATCAACAGCGTCCCGGTCTCACTCCGGGTATTGAGCTCCCGGGCGGCGGCAAACTCGCGCGCCACGTCGGCGGTTCTGTGCGCCGTGGCCGAGTCGAGTGCCAGGCGGAGAGCCGCGAAGCTCGCCCGCATCGTCTCGAGACTGGCGCCGATCGCATCCGTCGCCCGGCCCGCGATCAGCGATTCGGTGGTGCGGCGCGCCACGTCGTAGTAGCCCGTGAAGTCGTTGCGCAACCGGGTGATCTCCGTCTTCGACACGACCGCGTTGTTCTCGGCCGTGGCGAGGGTGGAGAGCAGCTCGTCACGCAGCGAGTCGGCCTCCGACAGCCCGTCCACATCACTCGCCGCGGCGGCGTCTTGCAGACGCCGCTGCAGCGATCCCAGCAGACCCTGAATGCGCTGCTGGGTCTGCAGCGCGGGGTAATAGCCGCGCTCGATACGCGACAGCGCCCGGCGCTGCGCGCCGCCGAACATGACGGTGGCAGCGAGAATCGCGGTGAGCGCCAGGCCGGCCAGCGCCGGCGCCAGAGCGATCTTCCGGGCGAGTGTCCAACGACGAAGCACCGTGACCTACCTGACCACCGCGATGACGCGGACTTCACTGGTCAGCGGGGTCGACGCGGACACATACCCGACGCCGTACGGGTGCTGGCGCACGAACTCCAGCACTGCGGCATCGGTGTCCAGCGCCGGCGGCGGAACGGCCCGCCCCGAGAACACCTGCTGTTGCCAATAGCTCTTCACCGAGCCCGTGTCGCGATTCAACACGCGAGCGGTGAAGCGCCGGCGCAGGTTGGACCCTTCCGGCTGGTCCACCGGCTGCGCCGTCTGGCCGTTGCTCCACGTCGCGGTCTTCTTGAGGAAGATGCGCGACAGGTCGTCGGCCCGGATCTCGACGAACGGATTGAACGTGTTCACGATCACGACGTAGTCTTTGTCTTGCGCCTGGGCGGGGGCGGGGGTCATGAGGGCCCCCGTTGCCAGCGCCAGACCGATCAGTACTCGCTTCATGCGGTCTCCAGTTCTGCCGTGGCCATCGTGGGCAGCGTGACGTCGCCCAGCAGCCGGTCAATGTCGAGAATCAGAACGAACTTCTTATTGTCGAGCTTGCCCATCCCCACCAAGTACTCGACGCTGACCCGGCTGCCGAACGCCGGCGGGGACTCGATGGCCTCGGGACCCAGGTCGATCACCTGGCTCACCGCGTCCGCCAGCACCCCCATCACCAGGTCGATTCCGTCCACGTGGGCCTCGACGATCACGATGCAGGTCCGCTTCGTAATCGCCGTCGGCGCCAGGTTGAACTGCAGCGCGAGATCCACCACTGGCACCACGCTGCCGCGGAGATTGATCACTCCGCGGACGGCGCCCGGCGCATTGGGCACGCGCGTGATCGTGTCGTACTCGAGAATCTCCTTCACCTTCAGGATGCCGAAGGCGAATTCTTCGCCCGCGAGCTGGAAGGAGAGGTATTGCATCGTCATGGCCGTCTCCCCTAGAAGCGGGTGAATGCCGGGGCGCGTTTGTGACCGTTACCCTCCGACTTAGGCGCCGGCGCCTTGGCCTTCACCGGAGCGTCGACGACGCCGGTTACGCGGAAGAATGCAATCACTTGCTGCAGGCTCTCGGCCTGGCTGGCCATCTCTTCGGCCGTGGAGGCGAGCTCCTCTGACGCTGACGCGTTGCGCTGCGTCACCTGATCCACGCCCGTCAAGGCGCGGTTGATCTGCGACACACCGGAGGCCTGCTCGGCGGTCGCGGTCGCCACCTCCTGCACCATGTCGGCGGATCGGCGAATCGCCGGCACCAAGTCGGTGAGCAGCTGCCCCGAGCGCTCGGCGATCCTGACGCTCGAGCTCGCCAATCCGCCGATTTCCTTGGCAGCCGTCTGGCTGCGCTCGGCGAGCTTGCGAACCTCGGTGGCGACGACGGCGAAGCCCTTGCCGTGCTCGCCGGCGCGCGCCGCTTCGATCGCGGCGTTCAAGGCGAGCAGGTTCGTCTGATACGCGATCTCTTCGACGATCGTGATCTTCTCGGCGATGGCCTTCATGGCGCTCACCGTGTCGAGGACCGCTTTGCCACTCTCTTCCCCGTCGCGAGCAGCCTTCACGGCCGACTGCTCCAGCTGCCGGCTGTTGTCGGCGTTCTTGGCGATCGACGCGCTCATCTGCTCGAGGCTCGACGTCGTCTCTTCGACCGCGGCGGCCTGCTCGCTCGTGCCCTGCGACAGGGCCTGCGACGTGGACGACACCTGCGATGCCGCGGAACTGAGCGCGCTGGCGCCCGTGCGCACGTCACCAATCACCTGCGACAGCTTGGCGATCATGCCCTGGAGGGCGGTGCCGAGCGCGTCCTTCGCCGACTGCGGCGTGACGACGATCGTGAGATCACCCTTCGCGATCTGGACCGCCGCATCCACCTTCTCCTTGGTGGAGGCGATCATGCGTCCCATGGCGTCGAGCAGTTGGCCCGTCTCGTCGCGCGCGGCAGTTGCGAGCTGCACGTCGACGTCGCCTTCGGCCACCTGGTTCGCGGCGCGAACGGCAGCGAGGAGGGGCGTCGTTATGGCTCGGGCGAGCGCCCAGCCGAACAACGACGCGAGCACCACCACGACGAGCCCGAGGGCGAACAGAATGAACGTCCGCCAGCGGATGATCTCCGCCGTCGACCGCTCCGTTGCCGCTCCACGGTCGTTCGCCATCGTCACGACTTCATCGATGGCGGCACGGTGCCGGTCGTAGCTGGCGTTCAAGGCATCACGCAGCTGCTGCACGCGAGCCCGGTCTCCGCGCTCGAGGGCCGGCAGGAAATCCCGGTCCACGGTCTGGAAGAACTCCGTTGCCGGTCGATAGGACCGGTCGACCAACGCGTCCTTCATCTTGCCATCGGCGAGCGTGGCGATCCAGAAAGCGTGGCGCCGCTCGTATTCCTGCTCGAGCGCCCGGTACCGCCCGGTCAATTCCGACAGCCGAGTCTGATTCGCCTCGTCGGCCATCTGCAGCACGAGAAGGTAGGACTCGATGATGTACTCCGGCGGCGGCAGGATGTCGGCCACGAGATCCTTGCTCTGCGCGATGGTGCCATAGAGCGGCCCGTTCACCTTCACCGTGTTCAACGTGAAGTACGAGAACAGTCCGAATGTGCCGAAGCCGATGACGAACACGGCGACGAGCAGCGCGAGCTTGGTCCCGACTTTCAGGTGCTTGAGCGACATTGATGCCGATCCTTCTCAGGTGACGGTTCGGAATGCGAGACTAGCGTTTGATCCCTGGGTGGCGGCGGGGGCCGTGAAGGCCCCCGTCACCAGCGCCAGACCGATCAGTACGGGCTTCAGACGGTCTCCAGTTCTGCCATGGCCGGCGTGGGCAGCGTGACGTCGCCCAGCAGCCGGTCGATGTCGAGAATCAGAACGAACTTCTTATTGTCGAGCTTGCCCATCCCCACCAAGTACTCGACGCTGACCCGGCTGCCGAACGCCGGCGGGGACTCGATGGCCTCGGGACCCAGGTCGATCACCTGGCTCACCGCGTCCGCCAGCACCCCCATCACCAGGTCGATTCCGTCCACGTGGGCCTCGACGATCACGATGCAGGTCCGCTTCGTAATCGCCGTCGGCGCCAGGTTGAACTGCAGCGCGAGATCCACCACTGGCACCACGCTGCCGCGGAGATTGATCACTCCGCGGACGGCGCCCGGCGCATTGGGCACGCGCGTGATCGTGTCGTACTCGAGAATCTCCTTCACCTTCAGGATGCCGAAGGCGAATTCTTCGCCCGCGAGCTGGAAGGAGAGGTATTGCATCGTCATGGCCGTCTCCCCTAGAAGCGGGTGAATGCCGGGGCGCGTTTGTGACCGTTACCCTCCGACTTAGGCGCCGGCGCCTTGGCCTTCACCGGAGCGTCGACGACGCCGGTTACGCGGAAGAATGCAATCACTTGCTGCAGGCTCTCGGCCTGGCTGGCCATCTCTTCGGCCGTGGAGGCGAGCTCCTCTGACGCTGACGCGTTGCGCTGCGTCACCTGATCCACGCCCGTCAAGGCGCGGTTGATCTGCGACACACCGGAGGCCTGCTCGGCGGTCGCGGTCGCCACCTCCTGCACCATGTCGGCGGATCGGCGAATCGCCGGCACCAAGTCGGTGAGCAGCTGCCCCGAGCGCTCGGCGATCCTGACGCTCGAGCTCGCCAATCCGCCGATTTCCTTGGCAGCCGTCTGGCTGCGCTCGGCGAGCTTGCGAACCTCGGTGGCGACGACGGCGAAGCCCTTGCCGTGCTCGCCGGCGCGCGCCGCTTCGATCGCGGCGTTCAAGGCGAGCAGGTTCGTCTGATACGCGATCTCTTCGACGATCGTGATCTTCTCGGCGATGGC
>Ga0137409_10001005_pt1 | contig 30491 bp, 28 predicted proteins | sample CZODoug1_16funga_FD_122059 | JGI IMG/M metagenome (GOLD analysis project Ga0137409, IMG submission 122059) | Vadose zone soil fungal communities from Angelo Coast Range Reserve, California, USA - CZODoug1_16fungal (Hybrid Assembly) | ecosystem: Environmental > Terrestrial > Soil > Vadose zone...
TCTATGTCGATCTGACCGCCGGCGAAGTGCCGATCATGGACGGCTCCGCCTCTCCGTTCGTGTTCCTGCTGCAGTCAGCGGGGATCGACGAACAGGCCGCCGCCAAGAAATTCATCCGCATCAAGAAGCCGGTCGAATTGAAGCAGGGCGACAAGTGGGTCCGGTTCGAGCCTTACAACGGTTTCCGCGTCGATTTCAGCATCGATTTTAAACACCCCGTGTTCGCCAGTTCCAACAAGCGCGTGGTCGTGGACTTCGAACACACTTCGTATATAAAGGAAGTCAGCCGCGCCCGGACTTTCGGATTCATGCAGGACGTCGAGAATATGCGGGCACAGGGGCTGGCTCTGGGTGGCAGCCTCGACAACGCCATCGTCATGGACGAATACCGGGTGCTGAATGCGGACGGCCTGCGCTACGAGGACGAATTCGTCAAGCATAAGGCCCTGGACGCGATCGGCGACCTCTATTTGCTGGGACATCCGTTGATCGGAGCCTATACGGCCTATAAGTCCGGCCATGCGCTGAACAACGGGCTGTTGCGCCGGCTGATGGAGGACGCCACGGCATGGGAGTTCGTCAGCTTCCTTAGTCCTGAAGAGGCGCCCGCTTTCCTGCGGCTGCAGATTCAGGCTGCCTGATTTTGCGGCCGACCTGGCGCTCCGGTTGGTTTTTTCGGCCGTATTGCTGCGGCCAGCCGGATAACCGAATACCATGTTGCTCCTTAGAATCCTCGGTGCGCTGCTGTTGAATACCTTGGGCGAAACCTTGGTCGGATATGTTTTGACCAAGGATCTCGCCAGTGGCTGCGCTTCACCGCCCGCGCGCTTTTGGTTGTGTTCGTTATAGCTCTGATTTTTATGGCTTTATATGCTATTGAGCGGTTAGTCGTGACGATCTGGCAAGGGCGTCTTGCGACGGCCGAGGCGCTCCAGGGCAGATTTGAGCGGTGAGACGTCCAGCGTCGCAGACAATTCGGAAATCGCCTGGCGGGCTGTCTGGCTTAAAGAAATTCGTTTTTGTAGCAAAGGGTTATGGCGGATCCTTACTTGCACTTGTACGCGAATTGCTGTAACCTCATGTCTCCGTTGTCGGAAAAAGACCAGGATTCGCGGCGCGAGGTGTTTCAGTTTGGCGGCAGCGGCGCCGTTGTCAGCGAACAGAACCAGTTCTTCGGCAGCTGAAAGAGCCACGGTGGTCGAAGAGGCCAGGCTGTCGGGCAACACTTCAGTCAGTAGGTCTTGCAGGGCAATAAGCCGCCGAACCTGGCGATTGAGGCTCTGCAGTTGCGGAAGTCTGTCGATGAGCAGTCCAATGCGTTCGCTGGTCACGGCTGGTTGAGGCCTTGAAGGCACAGAAGGGGAACGGATGAATATTATTCTGGTTTCCAACAAATTCGCGCAGGCGCGTAGCTTCGCCGTCAACACGCCCCAGGTCATCTTCCTCGGGCTCTTGCTCGGCCTTCTGGTGGTGTCGCTGGCCGTCCTGATGAATTACTTCTCGCTGCGTTATGCAGTCACCAACCAAAGCCCGTATCTGCAGTCCCTGCTGGAGGCGGTACAAGCCGAACAAACCCGCAAGACCCAGTCCTACCTGCGCGAAAGCCTGAATACCATGGCCGCACGGCTGGGGGAAATGCAGGCGAAGCTGCAGCGGCTCGACACGCTGGGCGAGCGCCTCACCAAACTTGCCGGCATCAAGCCGCAGGAATTCATGTTCGACCAGGCGCCAGCGCGCGGCGGCGCGGTGTCCACCATCCCGTCGAAGGAACTCTCGATGGGCGAGCTTGGCGAAAATCTGGACCGGTTGGCGCAACAGGTCGATGACCGATCCGATAAGCTCGGTGTCCTTGAATCGATGTTGACGCTGGTGCACGCGAAACAGCAGTTGCTGCCTACCCAGCTTCCGGTGAACACCGGCTGGTACTCGTCGAACTTCGGCTGGCGTATCGACCCATTCACCGGATGGAATGCCTTCCACGAAGGAATGGACTTCATGGCGCAGGAAGGCGAGGCGGTCACAGCTGCTGCCGGCGGCGTCGTGGTGTTTTCGGACCCGCACCCTCAGTATGGTAATATGATCGAGATCGATCATGGCAACGGTTTGGTCACGCGCTACGCTCATGCGTCCAAGTTGATTGCAAAAGTCGGAGACGTCGTTCTGCGCGGCCAGAAGATTGCCGAGGTCGGCAATACCGGCCGATCGACCGGAACGCATCTGCACTTCGAAGTGCGTCAATGGGGAGCCCCACAGAATCCCGCGCGCTTCCTTCAAGTGCCGGGCTGAACGAACTGCTAGACGATTTCAGCGGAGGGGTGGGGGCAGGCGTCCCCACCCCTCTTGCTTTGAGGAAGCTCTGTTGAATGTTCACGAACCCTCTCAAGAAAATATTCGGTAGCCGCAACGACAGGCTGCTGCGCAAGTATGCGCACTCCGTGCAGGCGATCAATGCGCTCGAACCCGGATTGCGCGAGGTGAGCGATGCCGAACTTCGCGCGCGCACCGAGGTATTCAAGCAACGCGTGCAGAACGGCGAAACGCTCGACGATCTCCTCGTGGAAGTGTTTGCGACAGTGCGCGAAGCCAGCCGGCGCGTGCTCAACATGCGCCACTTTGATGTGCAGTTGCTCGGAGGCATCGCTCTTCACAACGGCAAGATCGCGGAGATGCGCACCGGCGAAGGCAAGACGCTGGTGGCAACCCTGCCGGCCTATCTCAACGCGCTCTCGGGCCGCGGCGTTCACGTCGTCACGGTCAACGACTATCTGGCCAACCGCGATGCCGAGTGGATGGGGCGCGTGTACCGCTTCCTTGGCTTGAGCGTCGGCGTCAATCTGTCGCAGATGGAGCACGAGCTGAAGCAGCAGGCTTATGCTGCCGATATCACCTACGGCACCAACAGCGAGTTCGGCTTCGACTACCTGCGCGACAACATGGTGTTCCAGGCCAGTGAGCGGGTGCAGCGGGGCCTGACCTATGCGATCGTCGACGAAGTCGACTCGATCCTGATCGACGAAGCAAGGACGCCGCTCATCATTTCCGGCCAGGCGGATGACAGTACCGACCTGTATTACCGGATGAACGAGATCGTTCCCAAGCTCACCCGGGTCAAGGAGGAGAACGGCCCCGGCGACTTCACCGTGGACGAAAAGGCGCATCAGGTGCTGTTGACCGAGACCGGTCACGAGCGCGCCGAAGATCTGCTGACCAAGGCCGGGCTGTTGCCGGAGAACGGCAGCTTGTACGACGCCGCCAACATCGCCCTCATGCACCATCTGTACGCCGGATTGCGGGCGCACTCGCTGTTTCATCGCGACCAGCACTACGTGGCTCAGAACGATGAGATCATCATCGTCGATGAATTCACCGGACGGTTGACGCCCGGCCGGCGCTGGTCCGATGGCTTGCACCAGGCGATCGAGGCCAAGGAGGGTGTGCGCATCCAGCGCGAGAACCAGACGCTCGCCTCGATCACGTACCAGAATTATTTCCGGATGTACAAGAAGCTGGCGGGCATGACCGGCACCGCCGACACGGAAGCCTACGAATTCCAGCAGATCTACGGGCTGGAAACGATGATCATTCCCACCCACATGCCGATGATCCGCGAAGACCGCATGGACCAGGTCTACCGGACTGCGCGCGAGAAGTACCAGGCGGTGATCAACGACATCAAGGACTGCTACGAGCGCGGCCAGCCGGTTCTGGTTGGCACCACTTCGATCGAGAACTCAGAATTGCTGGCCGCACAACTCGAAAAAGCCAAGCTGCCGCACCAGGTACTGAACGCCAAGCAGCATGCACGCGAAGCGGAGATCATCGCCCAGGCTGGCCGGCCCAAGATGGTTACAATCGCCACCAATATGGCGGGCCGCGGAACCGACATCGTGCTGGGCGGAAATCCCGAACCCGAGATCAACAAGGTCAGCAACGACGCCAGCCTTCCGGATCAGGAAAAGGAAAAGCGCGTCGCCGAGATGCGCGACCGCTGGCAGAAGCTGCATCAGCAGGTGGTTGGCGCCGGCGGCCTGCACATCATCGGCACCGAGCGGCACGAGTCGCGGCGAGTCGACAACCAGTTGCGCGGGCGGTCGGGCCGCCAGGGCGATCCGGGCTCGAGCCGCTTTTACCTGGCCCTCGAGGATCCGCTGCTGCGCATCTTTGCCTCGGACCGGGTGGCTGCGATCATGGACCGGCTGAAAATGCCCGACGGCGAGGCAATCGAGCATCCCTGGGTCACGCGCGCGATCGAGAACGCGCAACGTAAGGTCGAGGCGCGCAACTTCGACATCCGCAAGCAGTTGCTGGAATATGATGACGTCTCCAACGACCAGCGCAAGGTGATCTACCAGCAGCGCAATGAACTGCTCGAAGCGACCGACATCTCGGAAACCATCCGTTCGATGCGCGAAGGCACGGTCGAATCGCTCGTATCGCAGCATATTCCGCCGGACAGCGTGGAGGAGCAGTGGGACGTTCCCGGCCTCGAACGGACGCTTGCAGGCGAACTGGGCCTGGAACTGCCGTTGCAGCAATGGTTGAAGCAGGATGAGAGTCTCGACGAGGAAAGTCTGCGCGCCCGCATCGTCGCGGCCGCCAACAAGCATTACGAGGACAAGTTCAGCAATGTGGATGCGGAAGCCGTGCATCACTACGAGCGCGCGATCATGCTGGACCGGCTGGACAGCCACTGGCGCGAGCACCTCGCCGCACTAGATCACCTGCGCCAGGGTATCCATCTGCGGGGTTATGCGCAGAAGAATCCGAAGCAGGAGTACAAGCGCGAGGCCTTCGATCTGTTTTCGCTGATGCTCGAAGCCGTGCGCACCGAGGTCAGCCGCATCCTGATGACCGTGAAGATCAGGACTGCCGAGGAGGCGCAAGCCGTCGCCGAGAAGGAACAGGTCGAACTCAAGAACGTGCAGTACCAGCATGCCGATCACGACGAGGCGCTGGAAAGGGCAAACGCCGAAACCAAAGTTCAGCCGTTCGTGCGCGGTGGCCAAAAGGTCGGACGCAACGACCCCTGCCCGTGCGGGTCCGGCAAGAAGTTCAAGCAATGCCACGGTAAGCTCGGCTAAACGAAGCGCATGCGCGAGGGTCGAGCTACCGTGCACGGCGCGCCGGCAAATAGCGAGAGCGGACGGGCCGGAGCCGGCAAATGGCGGTAAATCTATCTGCTCCTGATCCTGCAATGCTGCTGCCGGTGAAAGGCGTGCGCATCGGCATCGCCGAAGCCGGCATCCGCAAAGCCAATCGCAAGGATCTGATGCTGATGACCGTGTCCAAGGGGACGCGGGTTGCCGGTGTGTTCACCCGCAACCGCTTCTGCGCCGCACCAGTCACGGTGGCGAAGGCGCATCTTCAGACCGGCTCGATTCAGGCTCTTGTCGTCAATACCGGCTGCGCCAACGCCGGCACCGGTGAGGACGGGCTGGCGCGCGCCAGGCAGACCTGCAACGAGGTCGCCGCGCTGATCGGTTGCACACCGGAACAGGTGTTACCGTTTTCCACCGGCGTCATCATGGAGCCGCTTCCGGTCGATCGGATCGCCGCCGGGCTGCCGCGCTGCGTCAGTGCGCTCGCGGAGACAAACTGGGCGGAGGCGGCGCAGGCGATCATGACCACCGACACCGTGCCGAAGGCGTACTCGAAGCGCATCGACATCGGCGGCCATGGCGTGACCTTAACGGGTATTGCCAAGGGTTCGGGAATGATCCGGCCGAACATGGCGACTATGTTGGGCTTCGTGGTTACGGATGTGGCGGTTGACCAGACGCTGCTGCAGCAGGCGACCGCCTACGCTGCGGAACGCACGTTCAACTGCGTGACCGTCGACGGCGACACTTCCACCAACGATGCTTTCATTCTGGCGGCTACCGGCCGGTGCGGCGCGCCCGAGATCGCCAGCTCCGATTCGCAGGAATTCAAGCTGTTCCTGGATGCGGTAACCGAAGTCGCAGGCTTCCTGGCGCGGGCGCTGGTGCGCGATGGCGAAGGAGCAACCAAGTTCATCACCATCTGCGTCGAAGGCGGAATGAACGAGACCGAATGCCGCAAGGTCGGCTACGCCATTGCCCATTCGCCGCTGGTGAAGACGGCGTTCTTCGCTTCAGATCCGAATCTCGGCCGCATACTCGCGGCGATAGGCTACGCAGGCATCGACGATCTCGACGTTGCCAAAGTCGATCTGTACCTCGACGATGTGATGGTGGCGAAAGGCGGCAGCCGTGCAACGGCCTACCGCGAAGAAGATGGCAAGCGGGTGATGAAGCAGCAGGAGATCACGGTGCGTGTGGGACTCAACCGCGGGGCTTCGGCGGCCACGGTGTGGACCTGCGATCTGTCGCACGGCTACGTGAGCATCAACGCCGACTACCGCAGTTGAGCGATGAGTGAATTCGACCGACTGATCAAGCGCGCCGAACAGGTGCTGGAGCGGCTTGAGGCTGCCCTGCCGCCCAAACCGCCGGCACCGGAATGGAAGGCGGCACAGGCGTTCCGCTGGCGCAAGCGCAACGGTCGTGGCTTCCTGCAGCCGGTGACGCACCCGCACAAGATCCGCCTCGCCGACCTGCAGGGGATCGACGAGCAGATCCGGCTGGTCGAACAGAACACCCGGCAGTTCCTCGGAGGGCTGACCGCGAACGACGTGCTGCTCACAGGCGCGCGCGGCACCGGCAAGTCCTCGCTGGTAAAGGCCGTTCTCAACAAATTCTCGGCAATGGGCTTGCGCCTGATCGAGGTGGAGAAACAGGATCTGATGGATCTGCCGGACATCGTCGACCTGGTTGCCGATGCGCCGTACAAATTCATCCTGTTCTGCGACGATCTGTCCTTTGACGCCGACGAACCGGGTTACAAGGCGCTGAAAGTCATCCTTGACGGCTCGATCTCGGCGACTTCGGAAAATCTGCTGATCTACGCCACTTCGAACCGCCGCCACCTGATGCCCGAGTACATGCAGGAAAACCTCGAGACCAAGTATCTTGGCGAGGAAATCCATCCCGGCGAGAGCGTCGAGGAAAAAATTTCTCTGTCCGAGCGTTTCGGTCTGTGGGTTTCCTTCTATCCTTTCGATCAGGATGAGTACTTGGTGATCGTGGACTACTGGCTCGGGCAGCTCGGCGTGGGTGAACGCGATCGCGCGAAGTCCCGTCACGAGGCCTTGCAATGGGCGCTTACCCGCGGTTCGCGCAGCGGTCGCGTGGCGTGGCATTTCGCCCGCGACTGGGCGGGAAGACTAAGGATGAAGGGTGAAGGCGGAAGGCGGAAGTAAGCAACCCAATCCCAAGGCTGGGGATTGCCTTCATCCTTCATCCTTCAACTTTCATCCTTCGAAGGTGGTGGACGTTGCGGCTGCGGTGATCGAGCGCGACGACGGCAGCTTTCTCCTTGCGCAGAGGCCGCATGGAAAGGCCTATGCCGGCTACTGGGAGTTCCCCGGCGGCAAGGTCGAAGCCGGCGAGCCTGTCGCCGAGGCGCTAAGGCGCGAACTCCAAGAGGAGCTGGGAATCGACCTCGTGCAGGCCTATCCCTGGATTACCCGCGTTTACAGCTACCCGCACGCGAGCGTGCGCCTGCACTTTCATCGCGTGCTGAAATGGCTGGGCGAACCGCATCCGCACGAAGAGCAAGCGCTGGCTTGGCAGCGCTGCGGCGCATTGTCGGTCGCGCCGATGCTTCCGGCCAACGCGCCGGTCCTGAAAGCGCTGTCGCTGCCCATCGTTTACGCCATCACGCATGCCTGGGAAACAGGGGTCAAGCGCGCGCTCGCGCAGCTCGACGACGCGCTCGCGAGGGGTCTGCGTCTAGTGCAGATCAGAGAAGGAAAACTCGAACGACCGGCGCGCGAGGCTTTCGCTGCGCAAGTCGCGCAGCGCGTGCATGCCTCGGGGGGCATTGTCCTGGTAAATGGCGACGAACGACTGGCTGGACGGATCGGTGCCGATGGCATACACCTGCCTGCGCAAGCGTTGATGGCGGCTCGACAGCGGTCGCAATTCGAATGGTGCGGCGCCTCCTGTCACGATGCGGCTGAACTGGCGCGCGCAGCGGAACTCGGCGCCGATTTCGCGGTGCTTGGGCCGGTCCTGGAAAAGCCCGGTCAGCCGGACCTGCCCGGGATCGGCCTGCGGTGCTTCGGCGATCTCGCAGGCGGGCGCCCGCTGCCGGTGTTTGCACTCGGCGGGATGCGATTGTCGGATCTCGACAGCGCACGTGCACACGGCGCGCACGGGGTGGCCATGATCCGCGGCGCCTGGTAGGCGCTACGCTCGCCGCGGCTAACGCTCTTCGCCTTCAGACTTGCCCGCGTCTGCTTCCTCCTGTGGAATCCGGTAGCCCTCGGTGGCCCACTGGCCCAGGTCGATCAGCTTGCAGCGTTCGGAACAGAACGGCCGGTAGGCGTTGGCCTCGCTCCACGGCGTGGCGGTCCCGCACCGCGGGCAATTCACCATGCGCGTTTTCTTTGCTTCGGCTTTCATCGCAGCCAGGCATTCATCACAGGTTGCAGAACGTCAGTTCGAATTTCACGTCGTCGACGCTGGTACGACGCTGCATGCCGATGGCGGTGGTGAAGCGCACGTTGAGCGCGTATTTGTTGGCGCTAATTTCCGGTACGCAGTCGTATGCGCTGTCCAGGCGGATGCGCAGCATCTGCGCCAGCCGGCCCGCCATGGTCTGCTGGTACACCCCCTGATGCGCGAGCTGGGTGGTGGTCTTGCCGCTCTCCCGCAGCAATTTCAGGATGATCTGCACGCCGTTGCGGATCGGCAGGAAAGGCGCAAGCCATTCGCCCAGATCGAGACGGCGCACTTCAGCGTTTTGATTGAGCCAGAAGTGATACGAAGGCAGATCGAACTGGCACACGCCGCCGGGTATCGCGGAACGCTGCTTGATGCTCATCAACCAGTCGTTCTCGCGCAACTCCTGACCGGTTTTCCCCGATGAGAGAAACATGTCGGAAATCGCCTTCTCGATGTCGGCAAGCACGGATGTCAGGGCTTCCTGCGAGATCGCGGCATTGTTGCGCAATGCGTCTAGGTGTTGTTTCTGGCGTTCCAGTTCCTGCATCAGGTCGGACTTGAGATCGGCGCGGCCTCCGACGTCGAGGATCTCGAACAGCGACGTCAGAGCGACGTGATGTTCCTCCGGATCGCTTTTTGAGGCGAAATAGTGCGCGCGCCCGTACAGATCCTCCAAGCGCAGCAGGGTGCGAATCCTCTCGTTTAGCGGGAACTCGTAGCTGATCACAATGCGGGCGCAGCTTACCAGAGTAAGGGCAAGTATTCCCGAAAAGCCCGTAAAAATAAAGCTGAATGCGGCAAAGCTGCAGGCCGGCAATGCCGTCTTGCAGCGCCGTCGCTAGCTTTCTGCGGCGAGATCCAGGTATTTGCGATGCAAAGCGGCGACTTGCGGCTCCAGGGCTGCAACGTTGCCGTCGTTTCTGATCAAGTCATCCGCGCGGCGCAGGTGCTCGGCCTGTCCCACTTGGGAGGCGATGATCGCCAGAATTTCTTCGCGCGGCAGGTTGTTGCGTCGCCTGACGCGCTCGATCCGTGCTTCCTGATCGCTGTCCACAACCAACACGCGCCGCACCAGGGTCTTGTAAGCGCCGGATTCGAACAGCAGCGGCACCACCACAATGACGTAGGGTGCAGTCGATCGCGCGACCCGGCGCTCGGCTTCGCGCCGGATCAGCGGATGCAGGATGGATTCCAGGTCTTTCTTCGCGCGCGCATCCTCGAATGCCAGTTTGCGCATCCGGGCGCGGTCCAGGGCGCCGGCTGCGGTTACGTACCGCGGACCAAAGCGCCGTGCTATCTCGTGAACCGGCGCTTGGCCCGGTCCTGTCAGCGCGTGCGCAATCTCGTCAGTGTCCACCACGCCGGCACCGAGTTGCGCGAACAGTTCGGCAACCGTGCTCTTGCCCGAGCCGATCCCTCCGGTGAGACCCACGGCAAAAGGCATCGTCAGAACAGCTGCAGGTAAGTCCGGTTGATCGTCTCGCCCCAGAACAGCGCGATCAATCCCGCCGCGGCAATGTAGGGCCCGAACGGAATCGGCGTGTTACGGCCATGACGGGCGAAAACTATCAGGCCGATGCCGACGACCGCGCCCACCAGGGAGGAGAGCAGGATTACCACCGGCAACATTTTCCAACCCAGCCACGCACCGATCGCGGCGAGCAGCTTGAAGTCGCCGTAGCCCATTCCCTCCTTGCCGGTGGCGATCTTGAACAGCCAGTACACGGCCCACAGCGACAGGTAGCCGGCGACGGCCCCGATGACCGCACTCTGCAGTGGCACGAAGGTGCCGTTCAGGTTCACCAGCAGTCCGAGCCAGATCAGCGGCAGAGTAATGTCGTCCGGCAGCAACTGCGTATCAATATCGATGGCGGTCAGCGCGATCAGAGACCACGCCAGAAAAAGGGCGCCCAGCGTCGCCATGGTCAGTCCGTAGCGCCAGCCGATGTAGCCGGAGAGGATGCCGGCCAGCGCCTCTACGATCGGGTAGCGGATGCTGATCGGCGCCTTGCACGCCGAGCAACATGCACGCAGGAAGAGATAACTCAGGATCGGAATGTTTTCCCAGGCGCGGATGCGGTGGCCGCAGCGCGGGCAGGTCGAGGGCGGTGTGACCAGGTTGTACCGCGCGGCGCTGCCTGTGCCCCTCAGCTTTGCCACGGCATCGGCAGAGCCCTTCTGCTCCAGAAGATCGGCTGCCTGCGCGTCCCATTCGCGCTCGAGCATTTTTGGCAGCCGATGGATGACCACGTTTAGAAAACTCCCGACCACCAGTCCGAGCAGGGTGCAGACCAGCGTCACGATTACCGGTTCACTCATGAGGTCTGTGAGCTTCATATTTCAGTGGTGCTTGTGTATGCGCGTCGTGTCGTGCTGGAACCGAGCGCGCTGGCACTGGGGCCTGGAGTTGTGCATAGAGTCACCGGCATCGCAGACGCGTTGCGCATCGGGCTGTTCGACGGCACGTGCTGATAAAAAAAACGCCCGAGCTCGTCGGGCGCATGATTAATCGAAGCGATCGCCGCTTATACGGCCTGGCCCATTTTGAAGATCGGCAGGTACATGGCGATTACCATGCCGCCGATCAGCACCCCCAGAACCACCATGATCATCGGTTCCATCAGGCTGGACAAGGCTTCGACCGCATCGTCCACTTCCTGCTCAAAAAAGTCGGCCACCTTGCTGAGCATCCCGTCCAAGGCGCCCGATTCCTCGCCGATCGACACCATTTGCAGAACCATGTTCGGAAAGACGTTGACATTAGTCATGGCGCTGGTGAGGCTCACGCCGGTACTGACGTCCTGCTGGATTTTCTTGGTGGCTTCGTAATACACGTGGTTGCCTGCGGCGCCCGCCACCGAATCGAGCGCCTCCACGAGCGGCACGCCGGCTGCAAACATGGTGGACAACGTGCGGGTCCAGCGCGCAATAGTCGCCTTGCGGACCAGCGGGCCGAAAACCGGCACCTTGAGGGTCAGCCGGTCCATCACTATCTGCATCTTTACCGAGCGCTTCCAAGTGTAGAAGAAGAACCATACACCGAAGCCCACGCCGCCGAAAATTGCCCACCACCATTTTACGAAGACATCCGAAATCGCCATCACCAACAGTGTGGGCGCGGGGAGGTCGGCGCCGAAGTTTGAGAACAGATCCTTGAACGCCGGGATCACGAAAATCATGATGATCGCAGTGATGATGAACGCCACCACGATGATCGATACGGGATAGAACAGCGCGGCCTTGATCTTGCTTTTGATCGCGAGGATCTTTTCCTTGTAAGTCGCCAGACGGTCCAGCAGGCTGTCGAGAATACCGGCCTGCTCCCCGGCGCCCACCAGGTTGCAGAACAGCGCGTCGAAATGCAGCGGATACTTGCGGAAAGCGGCGTTCAGGCTGTTGCCGGTTTCCACTTCATTCTTGATGTCCATCAGCAGCCTGGCCACCGCGGGATTGGAGTGCCCCTTGCCGACGATATCGAAGGCCTGGAGCAAAGGCACGCCCGACTTCATCATCGTCGCCAGCTGGCGGGTGAAGAACGTGATGTCCTTTTCGCTGACCTTCCCGCCCATCCCCATCTTCAGCCGCTTGATCTTGAGGACCGTGACGCCCTGGCGGCGCAGTACCGAATTGACCATCGCTTCGCCGCCGGCGCGCATCTCGCCCTTTACTGCCTTGCCGGATCTGTCCTTACCTTCCCAGAGGTAGGTGTATTCCTTGATCCTTTCGCGTACTGCCCCTGCTGCCGTAGCCATAGCGTTACCTCGTCAAGTGTTATTCATTGGTGCAGGCTTCGACTTCTTCGAGTGAAGTCATGCCCTGCCGTACCTTCAGCAATCCCGATTGCCGCAGGTCGCGGATACCCTCACGCTGCGCCTGCTCGGCAATGTCGATGGCGTTGCCGTTGGTCATGATGATGCGGTTCAATTCGTCGCTGATCTTCATGACCTGGTAAATGCCGACCCGGCCCTTGTAGCCGGTGCCCTTGCAAACGTCGCACCCGACCGCCGTGTACGGTTTCCAACTGCCGTCAAGATCGGCTTGCTTGAACCCCGCCCGCAGTAGCGCCTCCCCGGGAATGTCGGCGGGCTGCTTGCACTCCTTGCACAGCCGACGCGCCAAGCGCTGCGCAGAGATCAGGATGACCGAACTGGCGATGTTGAAAGGAGCCACTCCCATGTTCAACAGTCGCGTCAGCGTGGTCGGTGCGTCGTTGGTGTGCAGAGTCGACAGCACCAGGTGGCCGGTTTGCGCCGCTTTCACCGCGATTTCCGCCGTTTCCAGATCGCGGATTTCGCCGACCATGATGATGTCCGGGTCCTGGCGCAGGAACGACTTCAACGCCGCGGCAAAAGTCAGCCCCGCCTTGTCGTTGACGTTGACCTGGTTGATCCCCGCCAGGTTGATTTCCGCTGGATCCTCGGCGGTGGCAATGTTGATGCCGGGCTCGTTCAGCATGTTCAGGCAGGTGTACAGCGATACCGTCTTGCCTGAACCGGTCGGACCGGTCACCAGGATCATTCCGTAGGGCCGGTTGATGGCCCACAGCAGCGCGTCCTTCTGTTCCGGCTCGTAGCCCAGTGCCTCGATGCCCAGCGTCGCGCTCGACGGATCGAGAATGCGCATCACGATCTTTTCCCCATGCAGCGTCGGCAGGATGCTGACACGAAAGTCGATGGCGCGATTCTTGGACAGGGTCAATTTCATCCGGCCGTCCTGCGGAATGCGCTTTTCGGCGATATCCAGACGCGAAATGACCTTGATCCGGGAGGCGATCTTTTCCTTCAGAGACAGCGGCGGTTGGGCGATTTCGTAGAGTATGCCGTCCATCCGGTAACGGATGCGGTAGAACTTTTCGTAGGGCTCGAAGTGGATGTCGGAAGCGCCGCTGCCGATTGCGTCGAGCAGAATTTTCTGGAGATAACGCACGATCGGTGCGTCATCGACATCGTTTGCGGCCTCGGGCGCCGGCTCCTCCTCGGGCGTGGCCTCGGCGAGCAGGTCGGCACCCACATCCCCGCCCACGAGATCCTTCAGCGAGGTATCGCTGGCCTTGAGAAGCTTCTGTATCAGCGTGCCGAGCTTGACGTCCTCGACGACGACCGGCTCGATCTGCAGGCCGGTCTGGAATTTCAGCTCGTCGAGGACGGCGCGGTTGGTCGGGTCCGACAGCCCGACATAGAGCTTGTTGCCGCGCTGAAACACCGGCACCGCGCGGCGGCTTTGCAGGAATTTGTCATCCACTGCCTTGAGCGGCATCTGCTCGGCGTCGATGGCGGCAATGTCGAGCAGAGGCAGGCCGAAAGTGGTCGCCGCAAATTCGGCGATCTCACTCTCCTTGAGCTTCTTGCCGAGGATGAGCTGTTCGACGAATCTGATCCCCGCGATTTTTGCCTGGGACTGGATTGCCTCCGCGTCGCGCTCGAGCAGGAGGCCCCGCTGCACCATCGCACGGCCGAGGCCGGACAGCGTGCCTTCTAGCGTTGCTGCAACCATCTCTATCTCTATAGTCAGCGGTGGAAAACAGTCAAATGATGCACCCAGCGCTCCTTAAAGTAAAGACGGAAGTCCTTGATTAATGGTCCTGATTAATTGTCCTTTTCGGGTGGCAGCAGGCGCACCGAGCGGATTACCCGGTCTTGGGTCTGGAGCACCTCCAGCGGGTAGCCTGCGAGTTTGAGGCTGGTGCCCGGCTCCGGGATGTCCTGCAGGTGCTCGAGGATCAAGCCATTCAGGGTCTTGGGGCCGTCGAGGGGGAAGCGGTAGCCGAGCTTGCGGTTCAGTTCCCGCAACAGGCTGCCGCCCTCCACGATGATGCTGCCGTCGTCCATCCGGCGAAAGCGCGCGGTTTGCATCGGAGAATGCGTCGTGAATTCGCCGATGATCTCCTCAAGGATGTCCTCGAGTGTGAGCAGACCCTTCAGTTCTCCGTATTCGTCCACCACCAGCGCCATCCTGTCCTGATGCTCCTGGAAATTCTGCAACTGGGTGAGCAGCGGCGTATCCAGGGGAATGAAGTACGGTTCGCGCATGATCTCCTTGAGAGTGTCTGCGCCGATCTGTTCGCCCTCGGAAAGGTTGAGCACCTTGCGCACATGAACGATGCCGATGATGTCGTCCACCCGCCCGCGGTAGACCGGCAAGCGCGTGTGATTGCTGGTGGCGATCTGGCGGCGGATCTCGTCGGGGGACGATTCGATGTCGATGGCCTCAATCTGGACGCGTGGAGTCATCGCGTCCTCCACGGTGATCGACTCGAGGTCGAACAGGTTGAGGAGGATGTTCTGGTGTTTTTGCGGCAGAAAGTTGCCACCTTCCAGCACCAGGGTGCGCAATTCTTCCATGCTCAGCGTATGCGGCTGGTTGCCCTTCGGCTGCAGGCGCAGGAGCCACAACAGGCACTGGACAAAAAGATTGACGAACCAGACGATCGGATAAACCAGCCTGAGCAGCGGTGAGAGCACATAGGCCGTCGGAAAGGCGATGCGCTCCGGGTATGTCGCCCCGACCACCTTGGGGGTGATCTCGCTGAATACCAGGATGAAGAACGTAACTATGCCGGTGGCGGCGAGAAATGCATACTCGCCCTGGCCGAAGTAACGCAATGCGATCGTGGTGGCGATGCCGGCGGCGGCGGCGTTCACCAGATTGTTTCCGAGCAGAATGACGCCGAGCAGCTTGTCTGTCCTTGCCAGCAATTGAGTGGTCAAGCGGGCGCCGCGATGCCCGCTCTTGGCCAGATGCCGCAACCGGTAGCGGTTTAGCGCCATCATGCTGGTTTCGGAAATGGAAAAAAAAGCGGAAACGACGAGCAGGACCACAAATGCGATCAGCAGCGTATGCAGCGGAATTTCGTCCAAGTGCGGTCACCACCGGGTCGTAAAGTCGAAATCAGTATCGGCAGCGCGACAAACAGTGTCAAGGCAGTCGCCGCTGCGATTACCCCCGGTTGCTGCGCGGCCGCCGTTCAGCGTTGCAACAGCACTTCGAGCACGAATTTGCTGCCGATGTAGGCGAGCACCAGCGACAGGAAACCGGCCAGCGTCCAGCGCATCGCCACGCGCCCGCGCCAGCCGTAGATTGCGCGCCCGGCGAGCAGCGCCGCGAAGATGATCCAGGAGAGGATGCCGAACACCGTCTTGTGGGTGAATGACATCGGCTTGCCGAACAAGGCTTCCGAAAACAGGATGCCGCTGCCGAGCGTCAGCGTGAGCAACACGAAGCCGGCGGCGATGATGCGGAACAGCAACTGCTCCATGGTCAGCAGTGGCGGAAGCCCCTGCAGGAATCGCGGGAGGTTTCCGCGGTGCAGGCGGCGCTCCATCATCGCCATCATCAGCACGTGCAGCGACGCGATGGTGAACAGGCTGTAAGCCAGCAATGCGATGACCAGGTGCGCCTTGAACGCGGCGAACTGGGTGTTCGCAAGCGGATGCACCGGCGGCAACGCGAGCGGCAACAGGGACAGTACCGCCGCCGCAGGCACGACCAGCACCTGCAGGCCTTCGAGCCGGTAGAAAAAGCTGCCGGCCCAGTAGATCAGCACCGTCAGCCAGATGATCACTGAAACCGCGTTGCCGACACCGAGGTAAAGGCCCTCCGGCCCAAACGCGGCGCGCGCCAGCAGCCACGCATGCAGCGACAACGGCGCAATCAGCGCCGCATGCGCCCAGCGCGCCCTCGACTGTCCGCCTTGCGGCGGCGACGGCAGCAGCGCATCGCGCCAGAGGAAGAAGGCCAGCGCGGCGTAGCCGAGACTCACCAGAAGATGAAGTAAAATGTCGCCCATCTAGCAAGGTTCACGAGTTATCCCACGAATCATCGGAACAGGGCACTAGCAGATACGTGGACTTGGCTTACGCAGTCTACATTATCCCCATCTGCTCCACATTCCAGGACCACAGCGGATGCTCGACAGCCTCACCAGCCGGCTCGCTGGCGTCGTCAAGACGCTGCGTGGCCAGGCGCGCCTGACCGAAGCCAACATCCGGGAGGCGTTGCGCGAAGTACGCGTCGCGCTGCTCGAGGCCGACGTCGCGCTCCCGGTAGTGAAAGAATTCATCGCGCGGGTCAGAGAAAAGGCGGTAGGCGAGGAAGTGATCGGCAGCCTCACGCCCGGGCAGGCGCTGGTGGGCGTGGTGCAGCGCGAGTTGGCCGAGCTGATGGGCAGCCGCAACGACGCTCTCAACCTGGCGGTTGTTCCTCCTGCGGTGATCCTGCTGGCCGGCCTGCAGGGATCGGGCAAGACCACGACCGCCGGCAAACTGGCGAAGCTGCTCGGCGAACAGAGGAAGAAAACACTGCTGGCGAGTTGCGACGTCTATAGACCCGCCGCAATCGAACAGCTTGCAACCCTGGCCCGTCAGCTCGGCGTGGAAATGTTTGCGTCCGACCCTGCGCAAAAACCCGGGGAGATTGCCGCCGGGGCGCTCGACTACGCGCGCAAGCATTATCACGACGTGTTGATCGTGGACACCGCCGGCCGACTGGCGATCGACGAAGCCATGATGCGGGAGATCCGCCAGCTTCACGCCGTGCTCGATCCGGTGGAAACGCTGTTCGTGGTGGACTCGATGCAGGGCCAGGACGCGGTGAACGTGGCCAAGGCCTTTGCCGATGTGCTGCCGCTCACCGGCGTGGTGCTCACCAAGATCGACGGGGACGCTCGCGGCGGTGCCGCGCTTTCGGTCCGCCAGGTGACCGGCAGGCCGATCAAGTTCGTCGGCGTGTCGGAGAAGCCGAGCGGACTGGAGCCGTTCTTTCCCGAACGCCTGGCGGCACGCATCCTCGGCATGGGCGACGTGCTGGCGCTGGTGGAGGAGGCGCGCAGAAACGTCGACCTCGAGGAAGCCCAGAACCTTGCCAGGAAAGTGAACGCCGGCAAGGGCTTCAATCTCGAGGATTTCAAGAACCAGATGCAGCAGATGAAGAAGCTGGGCGGCTTGTCGGCGCTGATCGACAAGTTGCCAGCGAAACTCGCGCAAGCCGCACAGGGCGCGCAGATGGACGAGCGTGTGATCGGCCGCACTGTGGGTATCATCGAATCGATGACGCCTCAGGAACGTGCCAAACCCGAGGTCATCAAGGCCTCCCGCAAGCGCCGCATCGCCGCCGGCGCCGGCGTGTCGATTCAGGAGGTCAACCGCCTGCTCGGCCAGTTCGAGCAGATGCAGAAAATGATGAAAATGATGGGCAAGGGCGGGCTGCAGAAGATGATGCGGGGGATGAAGGGCGGGTTGCCCGGGATGCGCTAGCGCCTCGCCTGCGTTTCCGACGCTTATCGTCGGTGCCGGAACCCCCTCTGATTCCCGCTGGTCTTAGCTCACACATGCCCTCCGGTACAATGCCGGCCCCCGCCAAAGAAAGCCGCTCCCGATGAATCGAACGTTGATTGCCGTTGTCATGCTGTTCTCGTACTGTTCCGCCGTCCTGGCGATGGACTACGAGCGCGAGAAACGCTGGTCGGACCAGATTCTGCCCGCGATCCTGATCGGCGAGCCGGTCTGGCTGAAGCAAAAAAACGGTCACGAATTCCTGGCGCTGTACACCGAGGCCGAGAAGCCGCGCGGTGCCGTCATCGTCGGTCACGGTCGCGGCTGGAACCCCGACTTCGAGCTCTACGGCACCTTGCGCGTCAAGCTTGCGGAGGCCGGCTACACCACGCTTTCGATCCAGTTGCCGGTGCTTGGGCCGGGCGCAAAGGTCGGCGATTACCTTCCCACCTATGCTGACGGGGCGGAACGCTACGAATTGGCCGCCAAATTCCTGCGCGAGAAGGGCTACCGCAGCGTTGCCATCGTTTCGCACAGCCTGGGCGCGACCATGGCCAACCAGTATCTGATCAAGGCCGACGAAACCACGGTCAAGGCCTGGGTGTTCGTCGGCATCATCAACGGCCTGGAAGAAATGTTCCGCATCAAGATCCCGGTGTTGGACGTGTTTGGCAGCAAGGACTGGGAGATCACCCAGGTCGGCGCCTACGAACGCAAACGGCAGATCGACAAGGTACCCGGTTCGCAGCAGGTCATGGTCCCGGACGCACTGCATTTCTTCGAGGGCAAGGAAGACGAACTGGTCAAAGTGATCGTGAGTTTCCTCGATCAGGTGTTCCATTCCGGAAAGCCCGGAGAAGCCGGGAAATAGCCCTCGGGGCGTGACGGCTGGAGCCCTTCCAGGCCCCGGCGCTTGCAACCCCTTACCGGGCCTGGCGGAGCCGCTTCGCGGGCCCAAACTTCCCTTGCAAATCACGGAATAACCGGCGTAAAATCGCGCGCTTCGCTTTTGAGGATAGACGTCATGGTAGTGATTCGACTTGCGCGCGGGGGTGCCAGGAAGCGCCCGTTCTTCAATATGGTGGTGGCCGACTCGCGCTTCGCCCGCGACGGCCGTTTCATCGAGCGCGTCGGCTTCTACAATCCGAAGGCGCCCGAGGGTCAGGAGTCCTTGCGCATCCAGCTGGACCGTGTGGTGTTCTGGCAGGGCAAAGGCGCCAAGCTGTCGGACACGGCGGTGCGTCTGGTAAAGCAGTTCAGTGAGTCGGCCAAAACCTGAGCCGATGGTGGTAATGGGTCGCGTGAGCGTCCCGCACGGAGTCAAGGGCTGGATCAAGGTCCAGCCGTTTACCCAGGAAATTGACGGCCTGCTTGGCTACCCCCATTGGTGGCTGGCCAGCGATGGCGAGTGGTGGCAGCACGGGATTGCCGAATCGGCGGTGCACGGTGCGCTGGTGCTCGCCAGACTTGAAGGCTGCACCGACCGCGAAGCGGCGGTGGCGCTGAAGGGCGCCGAGGTTGCAATACCGCGCCGCCTGCTGCCCGAGAACAGGGAAGGCGAGTATTACTGGAGCGACCTTCTCGGAATGGAAGTGTTGAACCAGCGCGGCGAGCGTCTTGGTCGCGTGGCGAAGGTGCTGAAAACCGGCGCCAACGATGTTCTGGTGCTCGAAGGTGAAAAGGAACGGCTGGTCCCGTTTGTCGGCAGCGTGATCCTCAACGTGGATCTGGCCGACAGACGCCTGTCGGTGGACTGGGAACTCGATTACTGAGCGTGCGGCAATGATCCACCTTGACGTCGTCACTCTGTTCCCCGAAATGTTCGAGGCCATCACCGGCAGCGGCATCACCCAGCGGGCGCGCGACAGGGGGTTCTACCAACTGGTGCTGTGGAATCCGCGCGATTTCAGCACCAACGCCTATCGCAGTGTCGACGACCGCCCTTACGGCGGCGGTCCCGGCATGGTGATGATGGCGCAGCCGTTGTCGAAAGCCATGGCTTCGGCAAGGCAGCGGCAACTCAGTTGTGGCGCAAGGCGTACGCGAACCATTTATCTGTCGCCGCAGGGCAGGCCGCTGACGCAAAAGATCGTGGAAGAGCTGGGCCAGCTGGAAGGCCTGGTGTTGCTGGCGGGACGCTACGAAGGCGTGGACGAGCGCTTGCTGCAAGCCGAAGTGCAGGACCAGATCTCCATCGGGGATTACGTGCTTTCCGGCGGGGAACTACCGGCGATGGTGCTGATGGATGCGCTGATCCGGCGCATTCCGGGCGTCCTGAACGATGCCGAGTCGGCGCAGCAGGATTCTTTCGAAGAGGGTCTGCTCGATTTCCCGCACTACACGCGACCGGAGCTGTACCAGGGCGAGCCGGTTCCCGCGGTGCTGTTGTCGGGGCATCACGTGGAGATAGCAAGGTGGCGCATGAAGCAGGCGCTGGGGCGCACCTGGGAGCGGCGGCCGGATCTGCTGGCGAAACTGAAGTTGAGCGCCGATCAGGCGGTGCTGCTGGAAGAATACAAGGCGGAACGCAACGAAACGCAGGAGTTGATCAAATGAACCTCATCAAGACACTCGAACAGGAAGAAATCACCCGGCTGGGCAAGAACGTGCCCGACTTTGCGCCGGGCGATACCGTGGTGGTCAACGTAAACGTGGTCGAAGGCGACCGCAAGCGCGTGCAGGCCTACGAAGGTGTGGTGGTGGCCAAACGCAACCGCGGCCTGAATTCCTCGTTCATCGTGCGCAAGATTTCCTCGGGCGAAGGCGTGGAGCGCACTTTCCAGACCTATTCGCCGCTGATCGCCAGCATCGAGCTGAAGCGCCGCGGCGACGTGCGCCGCGCCAAGCTTTACTATCTGCGCGACCGCTCCGGCAAGTCGGCGCGCATCCGCGAAAAACTGGAAGGCGGTCCTGCCGACCCGCAGTAAGCATATCCAAAGCTACGAAAGTCAAAGGCGGCTATGGCCGCCTTTGTCGTTTCCGGGACCGCATTGGTGTTGCGCTGCGTGGCTTTGGCGCCGCGAATTCTTCACACCACGCGCGAGCGGTCATCGAGCAGCACCTGCTGGACGTAGCTTTGCAGCAGCAAACCCTCGGTCGAGCGCAGCTTGGCGAAGCGCACGCCATGGGTGAACACTTCCTCCGGTCTGCGCTCCCTCCTGGTCTTGCGCACGCTCTGGATTTCCACCGGCGTAGCCAGCTTCACTTCGTAATTGTTCGGCTGCACCAGGAACTTGAATGCAAGCTCCAGCGTCTCGCCCACCTCGCCCAGGCTCTTCTCCGCCTCCAGCAGCGCCCCCGAGATGCTCAGGTCGGCGATCGTCAACGCCGACGGCAGGGCCTCGCCCTGATTTGCCGCATTCAACGCAGTGGCGGTCAGGTTCACCCGTACCCGCAGCGCTCCGCGAATCAACGTCTGCTGGACCTGTGCGGGGTAGGCAAGATGAAGGTAGGGATACGGCGTGCGGCAGACACGATCCACCTTGGATCCGAAGGTGTAAGCGTGGCGGCCGGAGAAAGTTCGCACCAGCACCGGCTCGCCCTCGCGCACCGGGATCGGCAGGTTCTGGACCTGCGGCGTGCGTATCAGCACGCTGTGACCGGACACATAGCCGATCAGCGTGGTGTAGTAGTGGCTGCGCGTGCTGTCGGTTTGCAGCTCCAGTTGCAGCCGGTCTCCCACACGCAACTGCATGCTCTCCAGGCTGCAAGTGGAGATATTGGATGGATCGAGAGTATTCACTTGGGCCGGTTGTGGAATAGGTACCTGCAACCCAGAGTATAGCCAAGTAGCGCCGCGGCCTGCAGCCGGCATCGTTGCTACAATACCGGAGCCCAACACAGATCACCGTCTCCCCCGGTGCACTCAAGCCGATGAACCCGATGCTCGAATCTCATCAGGCCAGGATGCAGTCGCCGTTCGCGGTGCTCGGTATCCGCGTCATTGGCGAGCGTCTGACCCACATCGAGTACCTGCCGCGCGGCGCGGCGACGCTGAAACCGCAGACGCCGTTCGCCAAAGAAGTGTGCCGGCAACTTGCCGCGTACCTCAAGGATCCCGATTTCGAATTCGACCTGCCATTCGAATACGACGGTACGGAGTATCAGCGCAAGGTCTGGCAGACGGTGCATGCCATCCCGCCCGGCAAGGTGCTGTCCTACCTGCAAGTGGCCAGGCGCATCGATTCGGCGCCGCGGCCGGTGGGCAGCGCCTGCGGCGCGAACCGCATCCCGATCCTGATTCCCTGCCACCGCGTCATCGCCAGCGACGGAATCGGCGGCTTCATGCACACTCGCCGCGGCTCGCCGATCGAGATCAAGCGCTGGCTGCTGCATCACGAGAATCCGGGCGCCTACTGATGGCCGCGGACGACGGTCTTCTGGACGAATTCTGCGACGCGCTCTGGCTCGAGGACGGCCTGTCGCGCAACACGCTGGAAAGTTACCGTCGCGACCTGCGGCTGTTCGCCGTGTGGCTGGCATCGGAGCGCGGCAAGACCCTGCCGGAAGCCGAACGCGTCGACCTGCTTGGTTATCTCGCCCACAAGTTCCAGCGCCATGCCAAGCCGCGCTCCGCGGCGCGACTGCTTTCCAGCCTCAAGCGCCTTTACCAATACCTGTTGCGCGAAGGCGGCATCACGGCCGATCCGACGCTGCAGGTGGAAGCGCCGAAACTGCCGCGTAGCCTGCCCAAGAGCCTGACCGAGGAAGATATCGAACGGTTGCTCGCTGCGCCCGACGTAGACACGCCGCTGGGCCTGCGCGACAAGGCGATGCTGGAGGCGCTTTACGCGAGCGGGTTGCGGGTCTCCGAATTGGTGTCCGTAGGTGTTGTGCAAGTAAGCCAGGACATGGGTGTGGTGCGCATAGTCGGCAAGGGATCGAAAGAGCGGCTGGTACCGCTGGGTGAGGAGGCGCTGGCGTGGATCCGCCGCTATGTTACGCAGGCGCGCCCGAAGATCCTTGACGGGAAACGCACCGATGCACTGTTCGTCACTGCGCGCGGCGATTCGATGACGCGCCAGGCGTTCTGGCATCTGATCCGTCGCTATGTCGCCAAAGCGGGCTTGAGCAAGCTGGTTTCGCCGCACACCCTGCGCCATGCGTTCGCGACCCATCTGCTCAACCACGGCGCCGACCTGCGCGTGGTGCAATTGCTGCTCGGCCACGCCGACATTTCCACCACGCAGATTTACACTCACGTCGCGCGCGAACGGCTGAAGCAGCTGCACGCGAAACATCACCCCCGCGGCTGATACTCAAGGAGAACCCAATTCCATGGCCTCCGCGCTGTTCGTCCTGGCTGCCTATCTCATCGGCTCGATTTCCTTCGCGGTGGTGGTGAGCAGGTTCTTCGGGCTGCCGGATCCCCACACTTACGGCTCGGGCAACCCGGGGGCGACCAACGTGTTGCGCACCGGGAAGAGAGCCGCGGCGGTGCTGACGCTGATCGGCGATGCGGCGAAGGGCGCAGTCGCGCTGTGGCTGGCGCAGCAGTTTGCAACACGGTTCGATGTCGGCGAATCGGCGCTTGCCGCAGTAGCGCTCGCGGTGTTTCTCGGGCACCTGTTCCCGCTCTATTTCCGCTTCCGCGGTGGCAAAGGGGTCGCCACTGCGGCGGGGATTCTGCTGGCGATGGACTGGCGCATCGCACTCACGCTGCTGGTAATGTGGGTGCTGGTCGCGGTGTTCTCGCGCTATTCGTCGCTGGCGTCGGTCGTCGCGGCGGTGCTGTCTCCACTCGCAGCTTTCCACTTTCTCGGCTGGGGGCCGATGACCTGGGCGGTGTTGGTTATTGCGGTTCTGCTGGTATGGCGCCACCGCGGCAACATCGAAAGGTTGCTCGCAGGCAACGAAAGCAGGATCAGGCTGTTGAGACGGTCTTGAGGTCTTCCAAATCCCAGCGTGCCCGTACCGTGAAGCCCATTGCGCCAGGTGCGCCGGCCGCGAAACGCAGCGCACCGGCGAAAGCGATCATTGCCCCGTTGTCGGTGCACAGATCCTGCGGCGGGTAGAACACCTCGAAGCCCTCGCGTTCGGCTTTCTTTGACATGGCCTCGCGTAACGGGCGATTGGCGCCGACGCCGCCAGCGACCACCAGTTGATCCAGTCCTTCCCGGGCGACGGCGCTGACCGACTTGGCCACCAGGACTTCGACGATCGCCTGCTGAAACGATGCGGCAATGTCGGCTTTGGTGCGACTGTCCGGATCGGCCCCGCGCACCAGCGTCAGTACCGCGGTTTTCAGTCCGGAGAAACTGAAATTCAGATCGCCGCTGGCGAGCATGGGCCGCGGCAGCTTGAAACGCTTGGGATTGCCGGACTGCGCCAATTGCGACAACGCGGGACCCCCGGGGTAGGGCAAGCCCAGCAGCTTGGCAGTCTTGTCGAAGGCCTCGCCGGCGGCGTCGTCCACCGTTTCGCCAAGCAACTGGTACTCGCCCACAGCGTCCACCCGCATTAGCTGTGTGTGGCCGCCGGAAACCAGCAGAGCGATGAAAGGAAAACGCGGCGCAGGGCTGGTGAGCAGCGGCGAGAGCAGGTGGCCTTCGAGATGGTGCAGTCCGACCACCGGCACCTTGAGCGCATAACCCAGGCTCGCTGCCACGGCCGCGCCCACCAGCAGCGCGCCTGCCAGCCCCGGTCCCTGGGTGTAGGCGATCGCGTCGATATCGACAAGCCGGCGTCCGCAGCGCTCCAGCAGCTGCCGGGTCAAAGGCAAAAGTCTGCGCACGTGATCGCGGGACGCGAGTTCCGGCACCACTCCGCCGTACTCGGCGTGCATCGTCACCTGCGAGAAAAGCGTGTGACCGAGCAGCCCGGTCCCGGTGTCGTAGAGGGCGACCCCGGTTTCATCGCAAGACGTTTCGATCCCGAGAACCAGCATAAGGCATTGAGTTATAGGGGAATGGTTGAGCGCAACAGGCGTACGCCGGCGCTGCGCGGCGCTGGCCGCAAGGCCGGTCAGTCGCCTGGTTGTATTTGCAAATCAGGGGATTATTGCTAGAATGCGCCCCTTTGTTTTGACCGACAACTTTCAGGACTGCTTTACTTTCTATGCCGACGATTCGAGTCAAGGAAAACGAGCCGTTTGAAGTGGCCATGCGCCGCTTCAAGCGCACGGTGGAAAAGACCGGTCTGCTGACCGAACTGCGGGCGCGCGAATTCTACGAGAAGCCCACTGCCGAGCGCAAACGCAAACTCGCTGCGGCCATCAAGCGCCATCACAAGCGCCTGCGTAACCAACTCCTTCCGCCCAAGCTCTATTGAGCAATCCTGCGAAGGGTGAACAGTGAAGGGTGAAGGGTAAGACCTTCACCCTTTTCGCTTCTACTCTTCACGCATTCACCATTTATCCTTCACATGACTTTAAAGGCCCGCATAACCGACGACATGAAAACCGCGATGCGCGCGAAGGATGCGCAGCGCCTGTCCGCCATTCGCTTGCTGCTCGCCGCGATCAAGCAGCGCGAGGTGGACGAGCGCAAGGACATGAGCGATACCGACGTGATGTCGGTCATCGAGAAGATGATCAAACAGCGGCGCGATTCGATCGAGCAGTTTCAGAAGGGCGGGCGCCAGGATCTGGTCGATGTCGAGCAATTCGAGCTGTCGGTTTTGCAGGCCTACATGCCGCAGGCACTCTCCGATGCGGCGGTCGAGGCGGCGGTTGCCACGGCCATCCAGACGAGCGGCGGCAGGGGCATGGCGGACATGGGCAAAGTGATGGCCGTGCTCAAAGCCCAACTGGCCGGGCGCGCCGACATGGGCAAAGTATCAGCCTTGGTCAAGGCGAAGTTATCGGCGTAATCGAAGGCTGCGGCGCCCTGGCGCCGCCTCCCGCCACGGGTCGCTTGACGGGCTTGCGGGCCCAGGAAGCGCCAAGCTGGCTGCGGTTTCGCCCCTGGTCAAGGTAGTGGAGATCAGGCAAGTGATTAAAAGATAATATAAAACTGCCAGATTTCGGCGCTGGTGGCTTTCCCGGAAATCCGTGGAAAGTAACCTATAATTCTTCGAAAGCCCCGAGGAGTTCCGCTGACGGCGACCAACCCCGGTTGTCAGGGGGAAACGAGGCGAGACCATCCCGACGAAATGATTCCACAGTCCTTCATCCAGGACCTCCTCAACCGGGTGGATATCGTGGACTTGATCGAGTCCTACGTGCCGCTCAAGCGGGCCGGATCCAACTACGCCGCCCGCTGCCCCTTCCACAGCGAGAAATCTCCGTCGTTCACCGTGAGCCCCACCAAGCAGTTCTATCACTGCTTCGGCTGCGGCGCGCACGGCACCGCGATCAGCTTTTTGATGGAGTACCAGGGCATGGGTTTTGTCGACGCGGTCAAGGAACTGGCCGGTCGTGCCGGCATGACCGTGCCCGCACAGGTCCCTGACCCGCGCCAGAAGGAAAAGGTCGGGGCCGCCGAGGATCTCACTGAAGTCATGCTCAAGGCGGCGCATTACTACAAGGCGCAGCTCAAGTCCTCGGAGCGGGCGGTGGCGTATCTGAAGGGCCGCGGGCTCAGCGGCGAAATCGCCGCCTGCTACGGCCTCGGTTACGCCCCCGACGGCTGGCAGAACCTGGAGTCGGTATTCGCCGACTATCAGTCGAAATCGCTGAGCGAAGCCGGGCTGGTGATCGTGAACGAGCAGGGGCGGCGCTACGATCGTTTCCGCGACCGCATCATGTTTCCGATTCACAATCAGCGGGGCGTGATCATCGGCTTCGGCGGGCGCATCATCGATCAGGGCGAGCCCAAGTATCTGAACTCGCCGGAAACGCCGCTGTTCGAGAAAGGCCGCGAGCTTTACGGCCTGTTCCAGGCTAGGCCGGCGATCCGCGATGCGGAAAAAGTGATCGTGGTCGAGGGCTACATGGACGTCGTTGCGCTCGCCCAGTATGAGGTCGGCTACGCCGTCGCCACGCTCGGCACGGCGACCACGCCCTGGCAGGTGCAGAAACTGCTGCGGCAGAGCGATGACGTGATCTACTGTTTCGACGGTGACGAGGCCGGACGGCGCGCCGCCTGGCGGGCGCTCGAGAATAGTCTGGCGCAGTTGCAGGACGGCAAGCAGGTGCGCTTCCTGTTCCTGCCTGCCGAAGACGATCCGGACAGCTTCGTGCGCAGCCACGGTAAGGACGAGTTCGAATCGCTGTTGCGGCAGGCGCAGCCGCTGTCGGAGTTCCTGTTGCAGCAATTGGCCTCGCGGGTGGACATGCGCACCGCGGAGGGCAGGGCCAAGTTTCTTCAGGACGCCAAGCCGCTGGTCAAGCAGGTGTCCGCACCGATGCTGTCGCTGATGCTGCGCAAGCAAGCTGCGGAACTGGCCGGCGTTGCCCAGTCCGAACTCGAACAGGGTTTCGAGATCAAAGTAGTTGCGCGAGGCCGGGCCCCGGAGCGGCGTACTTCGGTAAAGCCCTCACTCACCCGGCTGCTCTGCGAGATGCTGGTTTCCCATCCCTCTCTGGCAGCACTGGCAGATGCGACTCAACTTCAAGCCAACGCCGATCTTGCCTCGATCGAGCTGCCGCCGGCGGAACTTGCGCTGCTCGAACGGCTGCTTGAACTCTGCCGCAGCCGCCCCGACCTGCGCAGCGCCACTGAACATTTTCGTGGCGGCGAGTTCGAAGCCCTGGCGCGCGAGATCGAGGTCGGCAGCCTGCGCTGGGAACCAATGGAAGACGAAGCGCTGGAGGCGGAATTTACCGGCGCCTGGGCGGGGCTCAAGGAACGGTTCCGCCATGTACGCATCACGCTGCTGCTGGAGAAGAGCAAGCGCCAGCGCTGGACGCCGGAAGACGAGGAACAGTTCCGGCGTTTGCAGCAACGCACGGCGGCGGAATGAAGGCGCGGGGCGAGTCCGGTATAATGCGCGGTTATTTTTTGCTCGCCGTTTTTTAAGCAGTTGTTTCTAAAGGACTAAGAGACATGGCAAGAGAAAGACGCAAAGAGCAGGTCAAGGAGCAGGCGCAGGCGCAGCAGCCCATCGATGCTGAAGCCAGGCGCATGCGCCTGAAAAACCTGATCGTCCTCGGCAAGGAGCGCGGCTATCTCACTTACGCGGAGATCAACGACCATCTTCCGGACGACATGCTGGATGCCGAGCAGATCGAAAACATCATCAGCATGATCAACGACATGGGCATCCAGGTGTACGACGAGGCGCCGGATGCCGAAACTCTGCTGATGAACGAGGCCACGCCGGCGGTGGTTCCGGATGAAGACGTGGTCGAGGAGGCGGAGCAGGCGCTTTCCACCGTCGATTCCGAATTCGGGCGCACCACCGATCCGGTGCGCATGTATATGCGCGAGATGGGTTCGGTCGAACTGCTGACGCGCGAGGGCGAAATCGAGATCGCCAAGCGCATCGAGGACGGCCTGAAGCACATGATCCAGGCCATTTCGGCCTGCCCGACCACGATCGCCGAAATTCTCAGCCTGTCCGACAAGATCGATCGCGAGGAAATGCGCATCGACGAAGTGGTGGACGGCCTGGTCGATCCGAACGCGCCTGCGGAGGCGCTGGCAGAGGAAGTCACCGACGAGCAACTGGAAGAAGATCTCGAGGCCGAAACCGAAGAGGATGAAGACGGCGCCGCGGTGCAGAACGCCAGCATGCTCAAGCTCAAGGCCGATGCCGGCGAACGCTTCGCCAAGATCCGCGTGCTCTACAACAAGATGATGAAGGCGCTGGCGAAGAACGGCTCGCGCAGCCGCCCTTATCTGAAGACGCAGGAGGAGATCTCCGCCGAACTGATGCTGATCCGCTTTTCCGCGAAGCAGGTCGAGGCCTTGTGCGACGGCCTGCGCCGGCTGGTGGAGGAGGTGCGCTCTTACGAGCGCTCGATCATGGAATTGTGCGTGGAGAAGTCCGGCATGCCACGCTCCTATTTCATCAAGACCTTCCCCGGCAACGAGGAGGATCTCAACTGGGTCGGCCGCGAAGTCACCGGCCGCAAGCCTTACAGCGAGGTCCTGGCCCGTTTCGCACCGGCGATCCTGGAGCAGCAACAGGCGCTGATCGATCTGCAAAAACGCGTAGGCATCCCGGTCAAGGATCTGAAGGAAATCAACCGGCAGATGTCCACAGGGGAGGCCAAGGCGCGCCGCGCCAAGCGCGAGATGACCGAGGCCAACCTGCGCCTGGTGATTTCGATCGCCAAGAAGTACACCAACCGCGGACTGCAGTTCCTCGACCTGATCCAGGAAGGCAACATCGGCTTGATGAAGGCGGTGGACAAGTTCGAATACCGCCGCGGTTACAAATTCTCGACTTATGCGACCTGGTGGATCCGCCAGGCGATCACGCGCTCGATCGCCGACCAGGCGCGCACCATCCGCATTCCGGTGCACATGATCGAGACCATCAACAAGATGAACCGCATTTCGCGCCAGATCCTGCAGGAAACCGGACAAGAACCGGATCCGGCGACACTCGCCGTGAAGATGGAAATGCCCGAGGAAAAGATCCGCAAGATCCTCAAGATCTCGAAAGAACCGATCTCGATGGAAACGCCGATCGGCGACGACGACGATTCGCACCTGGGCGATTTCATCGAAGACCAGGCCACCATGGCGCCCTCGGACGCCGCTGTCTACACCAGCCTGCGCGATGCCACCAAGGAAGTGCTGGACACGCTCACCCCGCGCGAGGCCAAGGTGCTGCGCATGCGCTTCGGCATCGAGATGAACACCGACCACACGCTCGAGGAAGTCGGCAAGCAGTTCGACGTCACCCGCGAGCGCATCCGCCAGATCGAAGCCAAAGCGCTGCGCAAGCTGCGCCATCCGTCGCGCTCCGAGCGGCTGCGCAGTTTCTTGGACAACAACTGATTCTGCCTTTCGGTTGTTGCGGTGAAGACTCACCTTTAGCGGATCGCAGGTCCGATCAAGGTGATGTCGGAGCCACAATAACTAGGAAATTTCCCGCAAGGGCAAATAGAATGGCCGGGTTCGCCACCCGGCCATTTTTCTGCCGCATTCTTTATTCTCAGGCGGGCCTGTAGCTCAGCTGGTTAGAGCAGAGGACTCATAATCCTTTGGTCGCTGGTTCAAATCCAGCCGGGCCCACCAACTTTTAATGACTTGCGTGAAATAACCAAAATCGCCGGTGTGATTCTAAGTGTAGGTCATCCAATCTTTCGCATGGCCTTTTTGAGCGCCCTGGTCTCGAGGTGCGCGCAGCGCTGGGTGACCTGGATGATCAGGCCACGTGGTCTGGCAGACCGGATGGATGTGATTGTCGGAATGTTGCGGTTTCTGGAGGAGGAACAGCCGAAGCGCTAGGCCCCTTGCTCGAGTGGTTCGATGAGGCCGAGGTTGTTTGCACTGGTGGTTCGCGGTTTTCACCGGCCCAGGAAACTCGCAATTTCGGCGGACGCAACTGGGCGGCTCAGAAGAAAACCCTGTATCCCGTCACATTTGAGTTGCCGCAGGAGATTCAACTGCTCCTCGGTCTCCACCCCTTCGGCAACCACTTTGAGGCCGAGGGAATGGGCGAGCGAAATGATCGTCGATACGATGGTCATGCTTTCCGAACTTTGGGCCATGCCCACGACGAACGACCGGTCGACCTTGAGCGTGTCCATTGGCAGCCTGGCGAGGTAATTCAACGATGAATACCCAGTCCCGAAATCGTCGATTGCGATGGTGACGCCCAGATCGCGCAACATCTTGAGCCGTTCGATATTGCGCTC
>Ga0137409_10001006_pt1 | contig 30482 bp, 26 predicted proteins | sample CZODoug1_16funga_FD_122059 | JGI IMG/M metagenome (GOLD analysis project Ga0137409, IMG submission 122059) | Vadose zone soil fungal communities from Angelo Coast Range Reserve, California, USA - CZODoug1_16fungal (Hybrid Assembly) | ecosystem: Environmental > Terrestrial > Soil > Vadose zone...
ACGCAATCTGGTAGCCCATCCCGGTCTCCGGTTGCGAAAGCAACACGGGAACCCATTTGTCACCGAGCGAAATCATTCTCGTTTCTCCTGTTGCAAGGGTCACGGGATAAACACCTCCGGTACGTGGTCACAATGTCGCCGGGTTGCAGGCCCAGGCGCGCGAACACCGCGGCATTCTTGCGTGACCAAGCCAAGTGTGACACCCGCAATGGTGGCTAGACTCCGACGAATGACTTACACGACGTTGGAAGAGTCGGGGCAGCCCCCTAGGAGCTGCAACGACGTGCCGATCGGCTGACCCAATGGTGGCCGCAGTTCCGGCCGAGAATGGATTGTTGTTCGTTCGCCACGCGACCTCCCTGCAACCCCGCCCTACATCACTCCCGATCGGGTTCTTGTTCGGGACAGACCGCGATGCCGGGGGCGCTTTCCCAATTTGATCTAAGCATGTTTTTTTGCAGTATGCAACTCCTCCTCGAAGTCAACATACAGGCTGACCCTCATCTCTTCGGGTTACTTCAACATAGAAACATCGGAGGTTATATGCGTCGTCCTATCGTATCCGGCCTCATGGCCTTGGCTGTGCTTGGAATGTCCATGATCGCAGAGGCTTTTCCCACGGCATCGGGCCCGGTGGTAAACCTCGTAGTGAGCTCGACCGCCGCCGGGGGCGCGCCGGAAGTGATCAGCTTCCAGGTATCCCCTATGCCTAATACCGGATGTCCATCCGGCGCGTGGTTTCTATTCAACCCTACCGACATCAGTGACGCTCAGACCCGTAAAAACATGCTGGCCACACTGTTCGCGGCGAAGCTGACCGGGACCAGCGTCAATGTGGTCTACAGCAACACCATCTGCGACGCGGGCTTGCCTTCGAGCTTCACGTAGTTCTGCGGGATCATCGACACTTCCGCGCTCGCCGGCTCGATTCCGAGCTGCTTGACCGCGTCGCGCACCGCCACGAACGCTTCCGGCGCGCTCAGCACTTCCCAGTTGTCGTCGTCGTCCTGCAGGTCGTCGGCGCCCGCCTCGAGCACTGCAGCCATCAGCTTCTCTTCATCGGCTTTCGCCTTCTCGACGACGATGTAGCCTTTTTTCGTGAACATCCAGGCAACGGCGTTGGCGGCGGCCAGATGGCCGCCGTGTTTCTCGAGCAGGTGGCGCAGCTCGCCGACGGTGCGGTTCTTGTTGTCGGTGAGGACGTCGATGATCACCGCCGCGCCGCCGGGCCCGTAGCCCTCGTACTGCGCCTCTTCGTACGACACGCCGGGCTCTTCGCCCGTGCCGCGGCGGATCGCCCGCTTGATGTTCTCGGCCGGCATGTTCGCCGCCTTCGCGTCCGCGATGATCGTGCGCAGGCGCGGGTTCATGTCAGGGTCACCGCCGCCGCCGCGGGCCGCGACGGTCAATTCCTTGATGAGGCGCGTGAAAATCCTGCCGCGCTTGGCGTCGAGCGCGCCTTTCTTGTGCTTGATCGAGGCCCACTTGGAATGGCCGGACATGTGAAAACTCCAGAAAAAAGCGGGAAAACGAGACGAAAGTTTACCACACGGGCCGGCCTGAAGGCCGCGCTACCGCTGTCCGCGCCGAGGGAATCTGAGGGAATCTGACGTCGCGTTGGCGCCCTAAAGTCGGTCTTTGGTGTCTTAACTGCGAGAAGGCATTACGAGGAGGCGGCATGTTGAGCCCACGAATACAGAAGTCCCTGGTGTTCGCCGCTGTCGTCGTGTTCGGCGCCGGCCTGTTGCTCTGGGGTGGTCGTCTCGTTCAGTTCTTGCTGCGCACTTCAAACTGAGGCACGACCTGCCGTCCGCAGACGACCCCGGCGAGCCAGGCGCGGCGCCGTCGCGCAAGCCTTTCAGGCCCGCTTGCGCCGCGCGAGGATGATCCACACATCGGCGCGGTCATCCCAGGCGCGGCCGCGGTAATCGCCCAGGACCGCGTCGACGAGAAAGCCTGCGCGCTCGACCTGACGCGCCATCTGCGGGACGGACAGCGTGTGGAACGTCAGGTCGAACCGATGCTCGCGGCTGCGACCGCCGCGCCGCTCGACGTACCGCTGCTCGAACGTCGTCAACCGCCGCCGGCGATCCTGGGTGACCGACTCGATGAGCGTGAGCTGCGCGCCGCGCGCCTTGCCGCGCAGCTGCACGCGATTCCGATACTCGCGCCACTTCGGCACGTCGGGCGCCAGGTCGATTCCGAACGTCCCACCCGGCTTGACGACGCGCGCCACCGATTGGAGCGCCGCCGTCACATCGCCCGGGCGAATCAGCGACTGCAGGATGCCGTAGGGCGCCATCACCATCGCAAACGACCGCGCCTGGAACGGGAGCGCGCGGATGTCTCCGCGCACGAAGCGTGGCGGGATTCGGGATTCGGGATTTGGGATTCGCAAAGCGGGCGCCGGGAGTCGCGGCTGGACAGCCGCGATTCGCAGCCGGCGGGCCCTGCGGACCGCCCGGGCGAGCATCGGCGCCGACCGATCGATCCCGACGAGCTCGACACCGGCGCGCGCGAGCGGCAGCGACACCCGACCGGTGCCGCATCCGAGCTCGAGCACCGGGCCGCGGGCGCCTGACGCGAGGCGGCGCCAGAACGGCACGTCGCGGCGGCCAAGCGTCCGCGCGTTCTCCCAGTCGTAGAACGGCGCGTACTCGTCCCATCCCTGCCAGCCTTCCCGGGATTTGGGATTGGGGATTCGGGATTCGGTGGTTCGGGATTTGGGATTGGGATGCGACGTCACGCGATCATGCTAATCCCGAATCCCGAATCTCGAACGCCGAATCCCGTCTAGAATCGCCAGATATGGACGACCTCGAAAAATGGCGCGAGGAGTTCCCGATTCTCGCGCGGACCGTCTACATGATCAACAACTCGCTCGGCGCGATGCCGCGGCAGACGGCGCGCCACCTGGCCGAGTACGCCGAGATGTGGGCAACGCGCGGCGTGCGCGGCTGGGAAGAGCGCTGGTGGGAGATGCCGCTGGAAGTCGGTAACAAGATCGCGCGCGTGATCGGCGCGCCGGCCGGCACCGTCAGCATGCACGAGAACGTGACGACGGCGCAGATGGTTGCGTTGTCCTCGGTCCGGCCCTCGGGCGCGCGCAAACGGATCGTCTGCTCCGCGATGGACTTTCCGTCGATGGTGTATCTCTATCGCGCGCAGCAGGCGGCCGGATTCGACCTGATCGTCGTACCGGCTGAGAACGACCTCACGGTGCGGACCGACCGGATGGTCGAGGCGATCGACGAGACGACCGCCGTCGTGGCTTTTTCGCACGTGCTCTTTCGCACGTCGTACATCATCGACGCAGCGGCCATCGCGCGGCGCGCGCGCGCGGTCGGCGCCGCCGTCATCCTCGATACGTACCAGTCGGCCGGCATCATTCCGGTCGACGTGACGGCGCTCGGCGTGGACTTTGCCGTCGGCGGCTGCCTGAAATGGCTGTGCGGCGGCCCAGGCAACGCCTTTCTCTACACGCGCCCCGATCGGCTGAAGGAGGCGCGCCCGGCGCTCACCGGCTGGCTGTCGCATCTGCATCCCTTCGATTTCAACATCGCCGACAGCGACACGCGCGGGGACGCGATGCGTATGATGAACGGGACGCCCGCCATCCCGGCGTACTACGCGGCGCTTGCCGGGCTCGACATCGTCAACGAGATCGGCGTGGACCGCATCCGCGACCAGTCGAAGCGGCTGACGGCCAGGCTGCTGACGCTGGTCGACGAGTACGGCTTCGAGTCGGTGGCCTCGCGCGATCCGGCGCACCTCGCCGGGACGGTCGCCGTCAGCGTGCCGGAGGCGCTGCTCGTTTCGCGCACCCTGAAAGCGCGTGACTTCCTCGTCGACTACAGGCCGCCCGTCGGCATCCGGCTCTCGCCGCACTTCTACAACACGATCGAAGAGGTCGACCGGACCATGGCGGAGATCGAGTCGATTGTGGTGACGAAAGACTACGACAGGGGCCACACGCGATCGGTGGTGACGTAACCCACGACGTTTTGAACGCAGAGCCCGCAGAGACTCACAGCCAAAGGCCTGTCGGACCGAAGGTGCGGATCACAAGTGCAACCACGAGGCCACGAAGGACTCGAAAGAGATTGAGCGCAAGTCCGCGCTGCCGATCACCACTCAAGCGCCTTGAATTAACTGCCGCTCGAGGAATCGAAGCTTGTCCGGATTCCGCACGATGTGAATCGCGCCGATCGCATCGTCCGCCATCGTCAGCGCGTATACCGAGTCGAGCCGCTCCGCCACTCGCAACAGCAGCGCCGGTTCGCCGTTCACGTCGACGATGTCGAGCGAGACCGCGTCGAGCTGGACGCCGGCCGCGGCCGCAGTCCGGCGAATGCCGATCAGGACGTTGACCACGTTGTCGCGGCCGAACACCGGACGTCGCGCCGCCAGCACCTTCCCGCCGCCGTCGCTCCAGAATCCGACGTCCTCGGCCAGAACGCTCGTCAGCGCCTCGGCATCGCCGTCGCGCAGCGCGCGCGCGAACCGGCCGACAAGGGACCGCTTCGCCTCGACCGTGTCGCGGAATCGCGGCCGCCGGTCGGCAATCCGCTCTCTGGCACGATGAAACAGCTGGCGGCAGTTGGCAGGCGTCGTGTCGAGCATCGCGGCGATCTCGTCGTACTCGTGGTCGAACACTTCGCGCAGCAGGAACACCGCCCGCTCCTCCGGCGACAGCGTCTCGAGCAGCACCATGAAGGCCAGCGTCACCGATTCGGCCAGCGCGACCGACTCGTCCGGCTGACGCCCCTGGTCGGTGACGAGAGGCTCCGGCAGCCACGGCCCCACGTATTCCTCGCGGGCGGCGCGGGCCGATTTCAGACGGTCGAGGCACAGCCGCGTCACGATCGTCGTCAGGTAGGCTTTGGGCGATCGCAGATCCGACGGCGGTGCGGCCGCGTAGCGCAGCCATGCGTCCTGCACGACGTCCTCGGCATCGCTGGCGCTGCCGAGCATGCGGTATGCGACGCCAAACAACAGCGGGCGATTGGCCTGAAACAGCTCGATCTCGCTCATGGATCACGCGGCGTGGCGCAGCGTCTGCGACAGCCCCTCGTCGATCGTCGGAAACGCGGGGTACCACCCCAGCTCGGCGCGCGCTTTCTCGTTCGACAGCGGCAGGCGGATTGCGATCATGCGCGCCATGTACGGCGCCACCAGCCGCGGGAGCCACGATGGTACGGCGATCGGCTGCGGAGCGCCGGTGGCTGCGGCAATCGCCCGCGCGATCTCGCTCATGCTCACCGCGCGATCGTCGACGATGTCGTAGGTGCTGCCGGCGGGCGCACGATCGAGCGCCGCCAAGGTCGCCGTCGCCGCATCGTCCACGTGAATGCACGGCAGCAACCCGCGATCGCCGCGGATGGCCGGCAACATCCGGCGCCTCGCGAGCGCGACCATCTGCACCGTCGACCCGGTCTCGGGACCGTAAAACAGGCCATAGCGCAGCACGACGCCTTCGATGCGGCTCGCCTCCAGGATTTGCGATTCCATCGATCGTACGGCGTCGTCTGCATCTTGAACGCCGAAGTGCAACCACGACGGCACGAAAGCACGAATCAGAAGGTGTTGTTCTTCTTCGAGTCTTCGTGTCTGCGTCGTTGCATTTGATGTGCCTAGCAGCGCGAAGGATCCACCGATGATTCGCTGCGCGCCCGCCGCCACCGCCGCGGCGATCAGATTCCGTGTGCCTTCGATCCGCAGACGATTGGTCGGAACGAGGTCGCGCGCGCTGCGTGGTCCGCCCTTCGGCAGCGCGGTGAGCTGGTGAATCACGTGAGTCGGATGCGCCCCCACGACGACACGCCGCAGCGCGTCGGCATCGAGGGCGTCGGCGACAGCCGGCGCCGCGCCGAGCGCGCGCAGCTTCGCCTCGTTCGCCGGCGACCGCGTCAATGCCGTCACGGAATGTCCGGCCGCCACCAGCGCGCGCACCAGCGGCACACCGATCGCGCCGGAACCTCCAGCAAGAAATACGTTCATGATGTCCTCCTCGCGCGCCGCGTCGCCTGCCGGACGCCGATGACGGTCCCGGCGGCTTCAGCGACGATCAGCAGCGCCGCGGTCACGCCGAACAGCGATCGCCAGGCCGCGGCGACGTGGCCGACATGATCCGCTCCCGCAATGATGAAGTGATTGATGAGGCCGAAGACGAGCGCACCCGCCATCGCGCACGCGACGAGCCACGCTCCGGGTTGCGGCCGCCACCGCGACACGCCGAGGCCGACGAGCGGGCCGGCCAGGATGACGATGTACACGAACATCGCGCGGGCCGGCGTCAGCGACACGCGCGCCCCGGTATGCGCCGCGCCGTGCACGAGACTGATGACGAGATGGATCAGGACGATGGTCGTCAATGGCCAGCCGGCTGTGGTCCGCAGTTCGCTGCCCACCCGCTCCTGCCCCGTTCGCGTTGCCATGTCAGGTAAGACGACCAGGCGGCGCGGCGTGTGACACATAATCAGGTGTCAGACACCATGTATTTTCGACACGGTGTCTGACACCTTTAGTCCGACACGGCCAGTTCGCCCGGGACAATCGGCCGGGTGCGAGGCAACCGGCCAAGACGGGCGAGGTTGCCGACGAAGGCAAGAATCGCCAGGAAGATGACGAGCTTGAGGGTGTCGCCGATGCGAGTCGCCGGCACGATTTTCCAGAGCAGCCACAGCGCGGGTTGCGCCCAGCAGACCGCCCACACGGAGCCGTAGAAGTACCGGCGCTCGTGTCCCTCGCCTTTGGTCGACGCTTTCACGCGCGGCAGTTGCCCGATCAAGCCGAGGAGCCAGATCGATCCGGCCAACGGAAAGTACGCGTAGCGGTAGATCTGCCTCAAGTACCAGTGCCCGGTGACGATCGCCGCGACCAGGCCGGCGATGTTGAGGACCGCGAACGTGATGACTTCGCTCCACGCGAACGTGTAGCACGCGCGCCGGTAGAGCGGGTTCGGCCGGTCCTCGGTGAACCGGATGATGTACGGCTTCGGCTCCACGCCGGGCAGACGGCCCCGCAGGCCGGCGATGCCGGTGCCGAGCACCACTGCACCGAGCCACAGCGCCATCCGTGCATCGAAGCCGCGCTCGAACAGATCGAAGGTGAGCGGCCCGGGCGCGATGAAGAAGACGAAGATCCAGATCGGCCAGTGGTTGAAGCGGTAATGGAGCTTGTTGCGCTCCCGGATCTTGCGTTCTGAGGCGTACTCGACAGGGATAGCGTTCACGGTTTCTTTTTGCGTGTGGTCCTTCGCTTTGGCGGACGCGTTTTGATTCGGGACGTCGGAGGCCGGCTGACCTTCGACCGCCGAGTATAACCCGGCGTCGGGATTTGGGGTACGGCGCCCCACATTCCGCGCCGTGATGCCTTCGCTTCCGCCTCGGCTCCCTGGAGCTCGGACAGCCGCGCGAGCGGCGCGCGCGCGGAGACACGCGCCAGCCCTTCGCGCACCAGCACCGCGTTGATGAACGCCCCATCGTCGGTGAGGACGTACGCGAGATGGCGATTATAGATGTCGAGCGACGGGCCTTCCTGCTCGAGCCGGACCCAGCGATGCAGGATCAGAGAGACGAGCCGCTCGCGCGCTTCGCGTCCAAACGGCGCGGCGGAATCGAAGCCATGACCGATCTCCGGCGCATCGATCCCCAGCAGACGGACGCGGCCGACGGTCGCCACGTCGATCGTGTCGCCGTCGACGACCGATCGAACCAGGACCGGATTCGATCGTATGACGCGGCCGGCGAGCGACGGCGTTTGAAAAACTGCAATGGCCGCGACGACGAGAGAAAGCAGGATCTGCATACGCGACTCCATCTGGCGCGGGATTGCGCGGATCGCGGATGCGCTCCTGCAAGGGGCTCACCACAAAACACAAAGGACACGAAGAAGACGTCGCGGCGCCCACCGAATCGGCACGCGCGCCTCCGCCCGATGCGCCTTGCCGGCAGCCGGGTCAATCGTGCTCTGTGTCTCTGTGGCTGTGTGGCTGTGTGGTTTGCTCTTCCCGTCAGCCGACGAACTTGTATCCCAGTCCGTGGATGGTGAGGATGTACTCGGGCGACTTGGGATTGAGCTCGATCTTCTGTCGCAGGCCCGCGACGTGGACATCGACCGTGCGCGTCAGCGGCGTCTCGTCATAGCCCCAGACTTCCGACAGCAGCGCCTCGCGCGAGAGCATGGCGCCGCGATGCTCGACGAAGTAGCGGAGCAGCTTGAACTCGCGCGCGGAGAGATCGACCGCCTCGCCGCCGCGGGTCACTTCCATGCGCCGAAAGTCGACGATGACGCGCCCGAAGCGGTAGGCGTCGCCCCCGGGCTGCGCGCTCGACGGCCGGCGCCGTAGCAGCGCCTCGAGGCGCGCCATCAGCTCGATCGTCTCGAAGGGTTTGGTGAGGTAGTCGTCGGCGCCCAGCTTGAGGCCGACGACCTTGTCCACCACCTGCCCGCGCGCCGTCAGCATCAGGATCGGCGTGGTGACACCTCGCTGCCGGACCTCGCGGCACACGTCGAAGCCGTTCATGCGCGGCAGCATGACGTCGAGCACGATCAGGTCGTAGCCGCCGCTGGTCGCGCGCGCGAGGCCCGCCTCCCCGTCGCTCGCAGTCTCCACGCTGTAGCCTTCGCTCCCCAGACGGTCGGTCAGCGTGAGCCGCAGGCCGGCCTCGTCTTCCACGAGCAGGATGCGCGGCACCATTGTTACGCTGAGGACCAGCAGAAGCGGGCCCTATTCCGCAGACCCTGACGGCCCGAGCCGCGGCTGCAACGTGTGCAACACGGCCGGCAGCAGCTCCATCGTCACGGTCGTGCCTTCGCCCACGCGGCTGTCGACCGCGATCGTGGCGTGATGCGCGTCCAGGACGTGCTTCACCACGCTCAGGCCGACGCCGGTGCCCCGCACCTGCGCGTCGACGGCCCGCCGCCCGCGATAGAACGGTTTGAAGATGTGCGGCAGATCCGCAGCGTCGATCCCGAGACCGCGATCGGCGACGCGGATCTGCACGATGCCGTCCTGCGCGTGCGTCGTGATGTCGACCGCCGCGCCGTTGGGGCTGTACTTCACCGCATTGGCGACGATGTTCTGCACGGCGCACCGGAGCGCGTCGGCGTCGCCGGTCACCAGAGGAAGCGTGCCGTTCGGCTGCACGGTGACCGTGATGCCCCGATCCAGCGCGTCGGCGCTGACGCCGCTCACCGCAGCGGCAATCACCTGCGCGACGTCGACGTCGCTGCGCGCGCGAATCGGGGCGCCCGAGCTGATGCCGGCGTACTGCATGACGCGCTCGACCATGTCGCCGAGCCGCCGCCCCTCAGTCTCGATGACGGCGCCGTACTTCTTGATTTGCGGGGCATCGAGGACGAGGCCGTCGGCGAGGTTCTCGCCGGCCGAGCAAATCACGGCGAGCGGCGTCCGCAGCTCGTGCGACACGCCGGCGACGAACGCCATCTGCTGCTGCGCGAGCCGCCGCTGCCGCTGCGCCGCCGCGATGACGAGGAGGAAGCTGGCGCCGAGCAAGCCAACGACGCCGAGGCTGATCGCGAGGTTGCGGCGCCGCGACTGCGCCACGATGGCTTCGAGCGATCCGCTGCGGTGACGGACTCGGACCTGCCATGCACCCTGGTTCTCGCCGGTCATCAGGACGCGGGCGCCGTCGGGCCCGTTCGCGCGCCGTACGATCGTAATGGCCACGCGCTCGGGTCCGGCCGCGGGCACGCGCCACGGCAGGTTTTCACCGGTCAAGCGGGTCACCTCGTCCATGCGCAGATCGAACAGGCCGGTCGTCACGTCCGCGCTGCGTTCGTCGATCGCCGCCCCCGTGGCCGACGCGTACACAACGTGTGACGGCTCGTCGCGCCGGACCACCGACACGAGATAGGCGGACTTGTCGCCGCTGCCGAAGTACTTCGCCACGAGCGGTTCGAGCAGCTGCCGCTGCAGTCGCTCGGCGTCGAGCCAGACGACGACCGCTCGAGCGCTGCCGACGGGATCGGGCATCACGGCGACGTGCCCGCCGTTCTCGATCCGCTTGATGCGGGACATCCGGATGACGAGCGCGGGTGTCGTTGCATCCACGGCATCGGCCATGAAGATCGGCGATGGCATGCCAGGGACGGCTGAAGCCACACTCTCGGCGCGGCGTCGCCAGCGTTCCAGAGCCGGGGGCCATTCGACAGGCTGCAGCGCGCGGCCGCTCGCGTCGAGCTGCTGGAGCACCCCGGCGTGCGGCCCCCGAGCCTCGATCAGGAAGACTGCTTTCACCAGCCCGGGCACCACGGCGGCCGTCTTCGCGCGCGCCAGCGCGTCGGCCAGCGTGGTAGCGGGCTCCCGCTCGAACGCGTCACTGTCCAGATGGAACGCGAGGTAAATCCGCGTCAGCTCGCGATCGAACTCCTGCGTGAACTCGGTCGCGCGCGTGCGCAGGCTGTCGCGCATGCGCGTCCGCTCCGCCTCGCTCACATCACCCAGCCAGCGGTACTGAAACGTCCCCAGCGTACCGAGCAGGACGACGAGGACGACGCCGGCGACGAGCTGCGAGGACAGAGCGACCCTATCGTGAAAATGAACACGCACACCGCCACTGTAGCGCGAAACTTCGAGGGAAGACGCGCGCTTTACATCTCTTACAAAACGATTGCCTAGAGATAACAACTTCCCACCTGCCCCGTCGTCATACTTCTCACGAGGCATTCACACGGCACCGCTGAAGCGGCGCCCTCCTCCAGTGGCTGAAGCGGTGCCCTCCTTCAGTGGCTGAAGCGGTGGCCTGCTTCAGTGATGCCCTACTTCGAGGTGAACCATGCAGTGGTTGATTGTTTCTCTGATCTCGCTCGCGATGACGCTCGGCGGTTTGGCAGCCCGCGCGGCGGGCGATACGAAGGCCGAGCAGCTGCTCGCCCAGGCGCGCGCGGCGCTCGGGGGCGAGAAGAACCTGAGCAAGGTGCAGGGGCTCACCGCCTCCGGCACCTATCAGCGCACGATGCAGGACCGGCAGTTGAGCGGCGAGATCACGATCGAGCTGCAACTGCCGGACAAAATGCTGCGCACCGAGACCATGAACCCGATGGGCGACATGACCGTGGTCACCGAGCAGGGCATCAACGGCGAGAAGCTGCTGCGAAGCCAGCGCTCGGTGAACGCCCCGCCCGGCGCCGTGATCCGGATGGGCCCGCCGCCGGCCGGGGATGCGGAAGCGCAGGCGATCCGCAACGCGCGCGCCGATTTCGCACGAACGGTCGTGGCGCTGCTGCTCACTGCGCCATCCTCTGTTCCGCTGGAGTATGCGTACGGCGGCGAGGCTGAATCGGACGAAGGGAAGGCGGACGTCGTGGACGCGAAAGGCCCCGGCAGCTTTGCGGCCCGCATCTTCCTCGATCAGAAGAACCACCGGCCGCTGATGCTCCAGTACCGCGGCGTCGCGCCGCAGATGCGGATCCAGACACAGCGGGTCGATGGCCCTCCGGATCCCGCGCGCATTCAACGGGCCGAGCAGGCGGCCGCAGGCGCGCCGCCGCCGCCGCTCGTCGACATCACGCTCTTTCTCGACGACTACAAGCCGGTCGACGGCGTGCTGCTCCCTCACCACCTGTCGCGATCGATCGACGGGAAGCCGACCGAAGAGATGACGTTCAAGACGATCAGAATCAACCCGGCTTTCAAGCCGGACACGTTCTCGGCCAGGTAGGACGGGTGGGTCAGGTGGGGCGGGTCGGGTGGGTCAGGTAAGTCGGCTGGGGCACGTGGGTCACGTGCGGCGTGTGATCAGCTGGGGCGGGTAGGTCAGGTGGGAGAACGCATGAAAACGTTCATCAATTGTCTGCTCGCCGTTCTGTTCGCCGCGTCTGCGCTCGCGCAGCCGCCGCAGTCAGACGCATCACTGCGCGTCACCGTCGCCGATCCGAGCGGCGCGGTGATCGTCGGCGCGCGCGTCACCCTTCGACAGGCTCAGGGCGAGGAGGCGGCCACCGCGCTCGACACCGGCGCGCGCGGTGACGTGACGTTCGCGTCGCTCGGGCCGGGCCGCTACACGATTCACGTCGAATCGCCCGGGTTCGAGCCGGCGGAGGTCCGCGATGTCCGCGTGCGGGCGGGCGGCAACCGGCGCGAGGTGAAGCTGGCGATCGCGAAGCTCACGGCGACCGTGGAGGTCGGCCGCGATCCGCGCGAGCGCGGTAGCGATCCGCGCAGCGACGCGTTCGCCACGGTGCTCTCGGCCGCAGAGATCGACGAATTGCCCGACGATGCGGACGAGATGGAGCAGGCGCTGCGCGACATGGCCGGGCCCGGCGCGGTGCTCCGGGTGAACGGATTCCGCGGCGGCAAGCTGCCGCCCAAGAGCCAGATTCAGCAGATCCGTTTCCGCCGGAACATGTTCGCCGCCGACACGCACGAGCCGGGGTTCGTGTCCGTTGACATCACGACCAAACCGGGCCTGGACAACTGGCGCGGCGCGACCAGCCTCGGCTTCCGTGACGCGGCGCTGAACGCGCGCAACGTGTTCGCGCCGGTCAAAGGCGACGAGCAGCACGAGCGCTACGGCTTCAACCTGAACGGCCCGCTGTGGAAACAGCACACGTCGCTGGCGCTCTCGGTCGATGGCATCGACGCGTTCGACACGAAAACGATCGTCGCCGCGCTGCCGTCTGGATACGCCGCCGACTCGATCCGCAAGCCGAACCACGCGCTCAACCTGGACGCGCGTCTCGAGCATATGCTCACCAAGACGCAGATGTTCCGCGCCGAGCTGCAGCGCAATCACGTGAAGACGGAGAACCTCGGCGTCGGCGATTTCGATCTGCCCGAGCGCGGCTACAGCCAGACGCGCACCGAATACGTGCTGCGCGCCTCGACCTCCGGCTCGATCGGGAAAGCGCTGTATAACGAGCTCCGCGCGCAGTGGAGCTCGGACGAGGTCGCGTTCGCGCCGGTCAGTACCGCGCCGGCTGTGCTCGTGCTCAACGCATTCGATGCCGGCGGCGCGCAGCTGGCCGGCACGCGCGGGTCGAACCTCGTCCAGCTCGTCGACGACCTGGACATCGCTGCCGGACGCCATGCGATCCGGACCGGCATTCAACTCGACGCCGGCCGCTATCGCACGAACGAGCTTCGCAACACCGCGGGCACATTCACGTTCGCGAGCCTCGATGCCTACGCGGCGGGGCGGCCGACGACGTTCACGCGGAACGTGGGCAATCCGGACGTCACGATTTCGCAGGCGCAGCTGGGCCTGTACCTGCAGGACGATGTCCGCGTCCGCAAGGATCTGACGATCAGCGGCGGCCTGCGCTACGAGTACCAGTCGCACATCGGCGGGTTCAATCTCGCCCCGCGCGGCGGCATTGCCTGGTCGCCGTTCAAGAGCGGAAAAACGACGATTCGCGGCGGCGGCGGCGTCTTCTTCGACTGGCTCGACGCCCAGGCGTACGAGCAGGGGGTGCAGCTCGACGGCGCGCACCAGCAGATCGAGACGACCGTGCAGCCCGGCTATCCCGATGCGACGCTGGGCGGGCTCGCCGTGGTCCTGCCCGCGGGACGCGTGCAATTCGCGACGAATCTGACCCAGCCGACGCTCACCGAAGCGATCGCGGCCGTCGAGCAGGCGCTGCCCGGCGACATCCGGCTGAACGCGATGTACGTCCGGCGCCGCGGATCGAACCTGCTGCGCGGGGTCAACATCAACGCGCCGCTCGCCAGCCTTCAGCGGCCCGATCCGACCGCCGGCGCCGTGACCGAGATTCAGTCCGTCGCGCGATCGGAAGTCGACGCGATCAGCCTCAACCTGAACTACGCGCGGCCGCAGCGGCGGCTGTTCCTTGCTGCCAGCTACACGTTCGGCCGGTCGCTCGACGAGACCGACAGCCCGTTCGGCCTTCCGGCCGACACCTACAACCTCGCGGCCGAACGCGGGCCGGCGCTGGGCGATGCGCGGCACCGGTTCATGAGCCTCGCGAACGTGCCGCTGAAGAGGCGCTTCCGCCTCGGCACCTCGCTGCGCGTGCAGTCCGCGCTGCCGTACAACATCACAACGGGGCGCGACGACAACGGCGACACGGTGAGCAACGATCGGCCGGCCGGCGTCACGCGGAACACCGGTCGCGGCAGCACACTGGTGGATCTTGGCCTGCGTCTGAGCTGGGGCGTCGGGTTCGGCGGTCCGGCGCCGCCGCCCGCGGGACCGCAGGTCCGCATCGTTCGTGGCGACAGCGCGGATCCGCTCGGCAGCATGGGGGGCGTCGACGGCCAGAACAGGAAATACACGCTGGAGCTTTACGCGCAGGCGTACAACGCGCTCAATCACGTCAACGCGCTCAACTACAGCGGCGTCGTTGCCTCTCCGTTTTTCGGCTTGTCGACGTCGGCGGCTGCGCCGCGGCGCGTGGAGATCGGCACGCGGCTGACGTTCTAGGAACCACGTACTGATCACGGCGATCACAAGGTCCACGTCGTCGACGTGACCGGCATTCGCTGGCGCTCGACGCGCGAACAGCGCGCTGCGGAGGACACCGAGAGGATCAGCGAGGGCCCCGGTTTCAATGTTGCGTTCCCGACTGGTCCCGGCCCGGCCGCACGGGATGGCGATGAGGGGGGGATCTTCAGACCGTCCCGCGCAACCGATAGAGTGCTATTCCGGCAGCGACCGCAACGTTCAGCGAATCGACGCGCCCGCTGATCGGAATTCGTACGCGGACGTCAGCCGCCGCTTCGACCGCGGGCGTCAACCCTGCGCCCTCGGTTCCCAGCACCAGCGCGATGCGCGGTGGGCGCGGACGCGCGGCGCACGCATCCAGCGTCTCGGACGGCTCGCGCGGGGTCATCGCGACGAGAGTGAAGCCCTGAGCGCGCAGGCGCGCGAGGACGTTCGGCCAGTCCTCGTCTCGCGTCCGCGCGAAAGGTAACTGCAGCGCGGCTCCCATCGAGGTGCGGATCGCCTTGCGGTAGAGCGGATCGCAGCAAGTCGGGCTCAGCAGCACGCCGTCTGCGCCGAACGCCGCCGCGTTGCGAAACACGCCGCCGACGTTGTCGGCGTTCGACACGCCTTCGAGCACCACGAGGGTCCGCGCCGATGCGAGCAGCGCATCGACCGGCGTGGCTGCCGGCCGCTGGACGAGCGCAAGGCACCCGCGATGCACGTGATAGCCGGTGACGCCGCGCAAGCGGTCGTTGCTGCACACGAGGATCGGCACATCCGCCGCGACCGTCATGAAGACCGATGCCAGATCGGCGAGCGCGGCGTCGTTGACCAGGACAGACTGAATCCGGTACCGGCCGTCTTCGATCAATCGCCGGGTGACGAGCCGTCCTTCGGCAACGAACACCCCCCGCGATCGCAGGAGCTCGCCGTCGCGCAAGTCACGGTACGCGTCAGCGCGAGGGTCGCCTGCACGCTCAATTCGCTCAATCGCCATGCTTGCCTTGACCTCCGGCACCGACGATGGCATCGTCGTCGTCAGTGAGGACACCGCCCATGACCGCTGATGAATACCTGTACGACACCGAAGAAACCAACCGGATTCGCGAGCTTGCGATGGGAGTCGTGCGCGAGCCTCCAGCGCCGTTTTTCTCGCACCAGTCGCTGGTGTTGCAGCTGGCGAGGATCTGGGCCGACCATGTGGAGCCGCGGAAGCTGGGGCGCGTCGCGGTCGCTCCGGTCGACGTCGTCCTGGATCGCGCCCGTGCCCTCATCGTCCAGCCGGATGTGCTGTTCGTATCCGCCGAGCGGCTGTCGATCATCCGCAATCAGGTGTGGGGCGCACCGGATCTGGTGGCTGAAGTGCTGTCGCCCGGCACGGAGAGCCGCGACCGCGTCGAAAAGCTCGGATGGTACCGCCAGTACGGTGTCCGCGAATGCTGGCTCATCGATCCATACCTCGAGAGCGTGACCGTGGTGGATTTCAACGCGGAATTCCCGGCGGAACGCGTCGCCAGGGGCGTCGATGCGATCCGATCGTCGGTGCTACCGGAGCTCGAAGCGTCCGCCCTTGCCGTGTTCGTCTAGCGTCGCGACGCCGAAAGTCGTTGCATAAGTCGCGGAAAGGCGGCGCCCGCGGTCACTCGGCCCTTTTCAGCAGGCGCCGCACGGCTTCGGGTTCGAGATGCGGCGCGATCCGCTTCGGCGCGTCTGCGATGGCGAAGGCCGTCACCGCGACTGTCGCGGCGCCGATGGCGAGGTTTCGCGCGTCGACCCGTTCGATGGTATCCGTCGGCCTGTGGTGAATGTCTTCGTACTTCGAATCGTCCGCATTGAGATCGAGCGTCGGCACGCCAGCAAGGATGAACGGTGCGCCGTCGGACTGAAACGCGTACTGCATGCTCCGATCGAGCGATCCGCTGCCCAGATCGTCCAGAACCTCGTGCATGAGCTGGCGGACTGCGCTCATGACGTCGGCGCGCCCCGGAGTCGTCCAGCCGATGATGCGCCCCGTGCCGGCATCGCTGTTCAGGGTCGCGATCGCGCGATCGAGCTCCGATCCATGCGCGCGGACGTACGCCGACGATCCGAGCTGGCCCTGCTCCTCCCCGCCCCATAACGCGAAGCGAATCGAGCGGCGCGGCCGCAATTCCCGGGCTGCGATGGCGCGAGCCGCCGCCAGGACCATCGCGACGCCTGTCGCGTTGTCCTGAGCGGCCGCCGAAAAATCCCACGAATCCAGATGCGCGCCGAGGATCACCCATTCGTCGGGCCGCTCGCGGCCGCGAAGCTCGCCGACGACGTTGTGCACCGTCACCGGCGCATCGGTGATGCGGTTGCGCAGCTCGATGGCAATCCGGATCGGCCCGCGATTGAGGAGGCGGCGGATCGTCTGCGCGTCCTCGCGGCCGATCTGTGCCGCCGGCAGCGCGCTGACGGTCCCGCCATACACGCGATCGCGTGCGCTGAGGACATTGTCCGGGGCGCCGTCCGCCGAGAGCAGCGCGCGGACGCCGGCGTCGCGCAGCCGGGCATCCAGCTCACGGCGAGCCGCGTTGATGCGGTCCGGCGTGCCGCCTCGCTCGCCGTCCGGCAACAGAACGATCCGGCCGCGCAGTGACGTGCGCCTGGCGATCGTCTCGGGCGCGAGATCGGTGAGCGCCACGACGTCCCCCTCGACGCCTCCCTCGGCGGTCGAAGGGGTCCAGCCGAGCGCGGCGACGTGAAGCATCTGATCGATGGGGGCGATGATGCGGGCGCGCGCCAGCTCGCGCTCCCACCCGCGGCCGAGCGTGAACGGCTCGAGCATCACGCGATCGAGCCCCGCCGCGCGCAACCGTTGCGCCGACCACTCCGCCGCCCGTTCGTACGCAGCCGATCCGGTCAGACGCGGGCCAATCGACGCGGTCAGCTCGCGCGTGTCGTCGAGCGTGCGCTGGTCGGCGAGGAGGAAGGTCGCGAGCGGCGACTGGTCACCGGCGGCGACGCCGGCGGCCAGGAGCAGCGAGAGGACGAGCGCGAGCGTGCGGGCCATGACCCCACCTTGGCGCAAGGATTTCGAGCCGTCAACCGATTGGTGATCCAGAACCGGGCGAGCGAAGGGCCTGTCCGTCCGGCCTCGGAGTCAACCTCCGCCCTCTTCTTCCCGTCTAAGACCCCACGGCAGTCTTATGAGTAATCTCGCGCGCGATCTGAGATATGCCTTCCGCGGTCTCGCGCGCTCGCCATTGTTCACCGGCGTGGCGCTCCTCTCGATCGCGCTGGGCATCGGCGCGAACACCGCCATCTTCACCCTCGTTGACCAGGTACTGCTGCGGCAGCTGCCGGTGACCGATCCAGACCAGCTCGTGCTGTTCAACGGGCCGCGCAACCATTACGGCAACAATTCGGGCGGCAACATGCTGTCGTTCCCGATGTACGAAGACTTTCGCGACAACTTCGTGGATCAAGGGAACATGCCCGCTCTCCCGCGCGTGAGCCAGACGGTTCCGAATCCGGCGCCCACGCCGAAGATCTTTTCCGGCATGTTCGCGCGGCGGCCGGTGCCGATGAACGTCGGCGTCAACGGCCAGACCGAGCGCGTATCCGGCGAGCTCGTGTCCGGCACGTACTTTCAGGTGCTCGGCGTCCGCGCCGCCCTTGGCCGCGTCATCATGCCGGACGACGACAAAACGCGCGCGGACGGCTACGTCGCCGTGCTCAGCTACGACTACTGGCGCAACCGATTCGGCGGCGATCCGGGCGTCGTCGGCCAGAAGCTCACCATCGACAACTATTCGTTCACGATCGTCGGGGTCTCGCAGGCTGGCTTCGACGGGCTCGACATCGGTTCGGTGCCGAGCGTGCGCGTCCCGGTCATGCTGAAGGCGCAGATGACGCCGAACTGGGACGACGTCGACAACCGCCGCAGCCGCTGGGTCAACGTATTCGGGCGTCTGAAGCCTGGCGTCACGCGCGACCAGGCGCTCGCTGCGATCCAGCCGTTCTTCCACGGGCTGCTCGAGCAGGAAGTGCAGATGCCGTTCTTCAGCAACACGACGGCGTACACGCGCGACCAGTTCTTGAAGGGCGCGGTCAGCCTGCTGCCCGCCGCGCAGGGGCGCTCCCCGATCCGCCAGCAGCTCGCGGATCCGCTGAAGCTCCTCTTCTACATCGTCGGCGGCGTGCTGCTGATTGCGTGCGCGAACGTCGCGAGCCTGCTGATCGCGCGCGCCTCCGCCCGCCAGAAGGAAATCGCCGTGCGCCTCGCCCTCGGCGCCAGCCGCGGCCGCATTGTCGGGCAGCTCCTCGTCGAAAGCGTGATGCTGGCCGCGGTCGGCGGACTGCTGGGTCTCGCCGTCGCGTCGTGGACGACGCGGGTCCTGCTCGGCTTCCTGCCGGCGACCGGGACGCCACACGTGATCTCCGGATCGATCGACTACCGCATCCTGGTGTTCAACTTCGCGCTGTCGCTCCTCACCGGGCTGCTCTTCGGACTGGTGCCGGCGCTGCGCTCGACGCGGCCTGGGCTCGCGCCGACGCTGAAGGATCAGGTCGGCGCCGTCGGCGGCGGCTCGGGCGGCGTGCGTTTGCGCAAGGCGCTCGTCATCGCGCAGGTGACGGTGTCGGTCCTGTTGCTGATCGGCGCGGGACTGTTCATTCGCAGCCTGCGGAATCTGCGGCTGCTCGATCTGGGGTTGAAGACCGAGAACCTGATCGCCTTCAACGTGTCGCCGACGCTCAGCGGCTACACACCCGTGCGGACCAAGCAGTTCGATAAGCAGCTGCTCGACCGGGTGACCTCGCTGCCTGGCGTCACGTCGATGGCCTTCGCGCAGATCGGCCTGCTCGAAGGCAACGAGTGGGACAGCTCGATGTCGGTGGAAGGGTACGAGCACAAGCCGGGCGAGAACATGAACCCGTTCTGCAACGCGGTCAGCCCCGGCTACTTCAAGACGATGGGGATTCCGCTGCTGGCGGGACGCGACTTCGACGATCGCGACGTGCGGTACGAGGCACCGAGCCCCGACAACAACGCGCCGCCTCCGTACAAGGTGGCGATCGTCAACGAGAGCTACGCGAAGCAATACTTCGGCGGCCGCAGCCCGATCGGCCGCCACATCGGCTTCGGCCTCAACCCCGGCACCAAGACGCCGATCGAGATCATCGGCGTCGTCAGGGACGCAAAATACACCGGCGTGCGCGACGACATCCCGCGGCAGGTCTTCTTCGCGTTCATGGAGAACGACTTCGCGGGCGGCGCCGTGATGTATGTCCGGATCGCGAGGCAGCCGGATGCGGCATTTGGATCGATCCGACAGGTGATGCGCCAGCTCGACTCGAACATCCCGATGTACAACGTGCGGACGCTGGAGTCCCAGGCCGATCAGTCGCTGCTGAACGAGCGGCTGATTGCGACGCTGTCGACCGCGTTCGGTCTGCTCGCCACGCTGCTCGCGGTGATCGGTCTCCACGGCGTGATGGCGTACACCGTGGCGCGGCGCACGCGCGAGATCGGCGTGCGCATGGCGCTCGGCGCGGTGGCGGGCGACGTCGTGTGGCTCGTCATGCGCGAAGTGCTCGTGCTGGTCGGCAGCGGGCTGACGCTCGGGCTCGCCGGCGCGTGGGCTCTGAGCCGGCTCGTCGGCAGCCAGTTGTACGGCGTGACGGCGAACGATCCCGCCACCATCGCCGGCGCCGCCGGCATCCTGGCCGCCATCGCGCTGCTGGCCGGCTACGTTCCCGCCCTTCGCGCGACGCGCGTCAACCCCGTGCTTGCCCTCAGATACGAATAGTGCGTTGGCACGTACGAAGAGGTTAACTGCAGAGCGCGCGGGGTACGCAGAGTCAAAAGAACGAACTCTGCGCTCTCTGCGGTCTCGGCGATTAAACGTGGACTCTGATGGTTAAACGTGGACTGGACGATTAGCCTCAGTATTGGCGGAACGTGAGGTTGAATCGTCCCGTGACGCCGAGCTCGGCCGGCGCGGTGCCAGGGATGATGCGCGACACGCCGTGGTAGCGCAGCCGCGCGGGCCCGCCGAAGACGAACGCGTCTCCTGACTCGAGCAGCCGCGCCTCAATCGGATCGCGCCGCTTCAAACCCCCGAAGAGAAAGCGCGCCGTGTCGCCGAGCGACACCGAGACGACCGGGAGGCCGGCGGCAATCGACTCCTCGCTTTCATCCTTGTCCTGGTGCAGCCCCATCCGTCCCTCGGCGTCGTAATGGTTGAGGATGCAGAGGTCGGGGTCGAACGTCATGCCAGCGGCGTGTGCCAGGTCGCGCGCGAGCCGCGCGAAGGCGCAGGGCAGCGGCGGCGCTGGCAGGTCGTCGAAGTCGCTCCGCGTCGCCTCGTACTTGTAAGTCCGGCCGTTCCAGTGGCGGCCGAGGCAGAGCATGCGGACGTGCATTTTTCCCCCGCCGCGGACGACCGGCACGTAGGCGGGCACGGGGCCTTCCACGAGGGCGCGACACTTCTCTACGAGCGCCCGCTGATCCTCACTCGACAGATAACGGTGCAGGTGAAACGCGCCGGGCGCGATTTCCACACCCGTACGTTACCATTGGCCGCCCTCGAGCCGGCGTATGGCCGGCTCGAGCCGGAAGTGGAGCACACCATGAAACATTCGATCCTCGCGCTCATGACCGCCGCCGCGATCAGCGCCTGCGCCACCGCTACACCCGAACAGCAGATCATCGGCGACGCGGCGTCGGCGCTCGGCGGGCGCGACCGGATCCTCGCGGTCAAAACGCTCGTCATCGAAGGCGAAGGCGCCAATGGCAATCTCGGCCAGGACATGACGCCGGAAGCCGCCGGGCAGGCCTTCATGCTGTCCGGCTACAAACGGTCCATTGACGTGTCCGCCGGACGCACCCGCGTCCAGCAGACGCGCACGCCGAACTTCGAGTACTTCCAGGGCCAGGCGCCGCAGCAGCAAGTGCTGGGTGTCGACGGCGAGGTCGGCTACAACGTGGCCGCCAACGGCAACGCGACGCGCGTCTCGAACGCGGTGGCGAAGGACCGGCGGGCGGAGATCTTTCATCACCCGATCACCATCGTTCGTGCCGCGCTCGATCCCGCGGCCAGGCTGGCGAACCCTCGAACGGCCGGCGGACAGCGCGTCGTCGACATCACGACCGCGAGCGGCCTTGCCTTTACGCTCGCGATAGACGAGGGCACCAGGCTGCCGACCCGCGTGGTGTCGATGACCGACAATCCGAACCTGGGCGACGTCGCCGTCGAGACCAGCTTCGCCGACTATCAGGACGTCAACGGCCTGAAGCTGCCGGCGCATCTCACGACGAAGACCGATACGGTCACGACCGCCGACATCCGCGTGACGAAGCAGGCGCTGGATGCCGACGCCGGCAACCTGGCCGCGCCGGCGGCCGCCGCCTCGGCCGCGCCGGTCACCGGTCCGCCACCGGTGATCGTCAGCACGGAAGAAGTGGCCAAGGGGATCTGGTTCCTCGCCGGCCAGTCGCATCACAGTGTGCTGGTGGAGTTCAAGGATCACCTGATGCTCATCGAAGTGCCGCAGAATGAAGCTCGCGCCCTGGCCGTCATCGCCAAGGCCAGAGAGCTGCGGTCCGGCAAGCCGCTGACGCACGCCGTCGTCACGCACCATCATTTCGATCATTCCGGCGGCATCCGGGCGGCGGTGTCGGAGGGGCTGACGCTCATCGCGCACAAGGCCACGGCGGCGTTTTTCACGGCTGCGATCGGTCGAGCGCACACGATTGCGCCGGACGCGCTCGCGAGGAATCCCAAGCCCCTGAAGCTCGAGACCGTCGATGAGGAGCTCGAGCTGAAGGACGAGACGAGAACGGTCAACCTGTACCACATCGCCGGAAGCCCGCACGCCGACACGCTGTTGATGGCGTACTTGCCGAAGGAACGGATCCTCGTCGAAGCGGACGTGTTCAGTCCGGCTGCGGCCGTGCAGCCGTACGCCGCCAATCTCCTGGAGAATATCAAGAAACGGAATCTCAAGGTCGACCGCATCGTGCCGATTCACGGCGCGATCGCTCCGTTCACCGAGCTGCTGAAAACAGAAACGCATTGAGGGGACAACCGAGACAGAAATCGCCGAGACCGCTGAGATCGCAGAGAACAATCTTTTCTCTGTGTGCCCTGCGTGCTCTGCGGTTGAACGTCATGTTCGTCGTGGCCGCGGCCATCCTCGCGCCGCGGGCGGCCCTCGCGCATCCGGTGCCGTTCAGCTATCTCGACCTGCGCCTCCAGCCCGATGCGATTGAAGGCACGGTCGTCGCGCACATGTTCGATCTCGCGCACGATCTGAACATCGAGCCGGCCGAGCGGCTGCTCGATCCGTCTCTTGCGGTGCAGCGCTCGACGGCGATCGCGCGTCTTTTTGCCGGCCGTTTGACGGTCAGCGCAGACGGGCGCGTGCTCACGCCGCAATGGTCAACCCCCGAGGTGATCGCCGACCGGCAGTCGCTGAAACTCTCCGTGCGCTACATGCTCGCGAGCCGCCCCGGCACCCTCGGCGTCACCGCGGTGATGTTTCCGTACGACCCGCAGCACCAGACGTTTCTGAACATCTACGAAGGCAGCGCCCTCACCCAGGCGATTCTCGATCACGGCCGGTCCAGCTTCGAGTACTTCGCCGGCACGCGGCAGGGCGCGTTCGCCGTCGTGCGGAAGTTCCTCCCGGCGGGCATCCATCACATTCTCATCGGCCCGGATCATTTGCTCTTCCTCGTCGGCCTGCTGCTGCTCGGCGGCACGGTGCGCCAGCTGGCGGTCATCGTGACGGCGTTCACCGTCGCGCACAGCATCACGCTCTCGCTGGCGGCCCTCGCCATCGTGAGCCCGCCGGCGCGGATCATCGAGCCGGCGATCGCGCTGAGCATCGTGTACGTCGGCGCCGATAATCTGCTGATCCGCGGCGGCCGCGACGTGCGCGCCTGGATTGCGTTCACCTTCGGGTTCATTCACGGCTTCGGGTTCGCCAGCGTCCTGCGCGAGATGGAACTGCCGGCGCGCGCGCTCGGCTGGTCGCTCTTCTCGTTCAACGTCGGGGTGGAAATCGGTCAGCTGTGCGTCGTCGCCGTCGTCGCGACGGCACTGGCGGCGCTGCGGTCGCGCAGCGAGGCGGCGGGGCGCCAGCTCGCGTTCGCCGGATCGGTTGTCGTCATGGCCGCCGGCGCGTTCTGGTTCATCCAACGGGTCTTCTTTCCGGGAGGGATGTCATGAGACGAGGAATGGTGCTGGGAATGCTGCTCGCGCTCGGCGCACTGGCGGTGGTCAAGGCGCAGCCGCCCGCGGCAAACGCGCCGAAGGTGGTCGAGGTCGAGAAGGTCAAGGACAACCTCTACGTCCTGAGAGGCGGCGGCGGCAACACCGCCGTGTTCGTGGCGGAAAACGGCGTTGTGGTCGTCGACGCGAAGAACCCGGGCTGGGGTCAGCCGATCCTCGACAAGGTGAAGGAACTGACGCCGAAGCCGATCACGACGCTGATCAACACGCATACGCACGGCGACCATGTCAGCGGCAACGTGGAGTTCCCGGCGACGGTGGACGTCGTGACGCAGGAGAACACGAAAGCCAACATGGAGAAGATGGACATCTTCAAGCAGAACAACAACCGCGGCATGCCGAAGCGGACGTTCAAGGACAAGATGACCATCGGCAAGGGCGCCGACCAGATCGACCTCTATTATTTCGGTCCGGGACACACCAACGGCGACGCGTGGGTCGTCTTCCCGGCGCTCCGCACCGTGCACGCCGGCGACATCTTCGCCAACAAGGGGCTGCCGCTCATCGACGGCGACAACGGCGGCAGCGTGCTGCACATTCACGAGTCGCTCAACAAGGCGTACAACGGCATCAAGGGCGTGGACACGATCATCAACGGTCACACGCCGAAGAACACGCCGTGGGCCGATCTGAAGGAGTTCGCCGACTTCAACCACGACTTCCTGACGTGGGCCCAGGCCGAGCTGAAGGCCGGCAAGACGCCGGCGCAGGCCGCCGCCGAGTGGAAGCTGGACCCGAAGTACACGGGCTATTCGGCGACCGTGTCCGCGCTCTTCGGCGGTCTGCCTGGGCGGATCCAGCGGCTCGCCGATGAGATGAAGAAGTGATTCGGGATTCGGGATTCGGGATTCGGGATTCGGGATTCGGGACTCGGGAGTAGGGATTAGGGATTCGGGATTCGCAGGAGGATTCGATGAGACGCGGAATCGTGCTCGGCGCATTGCTCGCAATCGGCGCACTCGTCTCCGTCGGGGCGCAGCCGCCGGCGCAGCAGGGACCGAAGGTCGTCGAGGTCGAGAAGATCAAAGACAACCTGTTCGTGCTCAAGGGCGGCGGCGGTAACACCGCCGTCTTCGTCACGGCCAACGGCGTCACCGTCGTCGACGCGAAGAATCCGGGCTGGGGCCAGCCGATCCTCGACAAGATCAAGGATCTGACACCCAAGCCGGTGACGCGTCTGATCAACACGCACACGCACGGCGATCATGTCTCCGGCAACGTGGAATTCCCCGCCACGGTCGATATCGTGGTGCAGGAAAACACGAAGACCAACATGGAGAAGATGCCGATCTTCAAGGAGAGCGGCGGCAAAGGGATGCCGAAGAATACGTTCAAGGACAAGCTGACGCTCGGCAGCGGCAAGGATCGCGTCGACCTGTACTACTTCGGCCGCGGGCACACCAACGGCGACGCGTGGATTGTGTTCCCGGAGCTTCGTATCGCGCACGCGGGCGACATTTTTTCCGGCAAGAACCTGCCGCTGCTCGATATGAACAACGGCGGCAGCGGCGTCGAGATCGGCGACTCGCTCGCGAAGGCGCACGCCGGCATCCGCAACGTCGACACGATCATCACGGGCCACAGTACGCTCATGAACTGGAACGACCTCGCGGAGTACGCGCAATTCAACAAGGACTTCCTGCGGGACGTGCGCGCCGCGGCAACCGCCGGCAAGGGCGCGGACGACGAGGCGGGCACCTGGAAGGTGGCCGACAAGTACAAGGGCTACACGATCCAGGAGGCTCGGCTGAAGACGAACGTCCAGGCGGTATACAAGGAGATCGGGAAGTAAGACGCTGGCGCGTCAGGCTCAACGAGGGCGGGTTGCGGCCGCCCGCCCTCGGCGCCGAACACGCCCCTGAGAGAGCCCCTTGAACTGCTGATCGGCGCGCGGGAAATCGAAGTCGTGGTACGCGCATCTCGAGCGACACGTCCTCGAGCTGATCAACCTGAAGGATGCGCCGCCTCAATCTTCACGAATCCCGAATCCCGAATCCCGAATCCCGTCAGTCCGTGTGACCGCCCGGTCTGCCCGCTGCGACGACGAGCGAGCCTCCGATGCGCACGGGACGATCGGGCACCGACACGGCGTCGAGGATCTTGAAGTCCGCGCGCATCGCGTCAGCCGTCGCAGTGCAGGCGATGTAGCCGCGGCGGTTGCTGTGGTACTTGACGTGGGGGTTGTCCCCCTTCGTTGCCTCCCACGTCGCGCCGACATCGCTGCCGTCGCCGGTCGTCGTCACGGCGGTGTTCGTGAACTCGACGCCGACCGTCGCCGAGCGCGGGTCGGTGAAATCGAGCTTGAGATCGGCGCCGTAATGCTGATGCACGTCGCCGGAGAGGACAATCGGGTTCGGCGCTCTCGTCTCGAGCAGCCGGTTGTAGAGCCGCTGGCGCGCCGCCACGTACCCGTCCCATTTGTCCATCGAGAACTGTCCGTCGGGATTCGCCCTCGCCCGATCGAAGGCGAACGAGTACACCTGCTGGCCGATTACGGTCCACCGGGCGCTCACAGTGGCGAGGTTGTCGAAGAGCCACCGCTCCTGCTCCGCCCCCATCATCGTCTGTGACGGCGCGAGCCTCTCGGCGCAATTGGTCCTGGCGCCATCGCCGCACGGCTGATCCGATCTGTACTGCCGTGTATCGAGCACGCTGAGGTCGATCAGATTGCCGAACTGCAGTCGGCGATAGAGGCGCATGTGACTGCCCGACGGCAGCGCGGTCGCGCGCAGCGGCATCGTCTCGTAATACGCCTGATACGCGGCCGCCCGGCGCAGCACGAACAGCTCGGGCGGCGTATCGTTCTGATCGATGTCACCTGCGTAGTTGTTGGCGACTTCGTGATCGTCCCACGTGACGACCCACGGCGCCGACGCGTGTGCCGCCATGAGGTCGCGGTCGCTTTTGTACAAAGCGTATCGATTGCGATAGTCCACGAGCGTGTAGAGCTCGTCGCCGTTGTGCTGCCGGAAGCGCCTGTCGATCCGGCCGCCATCGGCGCGCCCCTCGTAAATGTAGTCCCCGGTGTGAAAGATGAAATCGAACTGCTCCTCGCCCATGCGCCGGAACGCCGTGAAGTGGCCGTCCTCGTAGTGATTGCAGCCGCAGACGGCAAAGCGCAGTCGATCGACGGGAGCGCCGGCGGGCGGCGCCGTTTTCGTGCGACCGGTCTGGCTCACTTCGTCGCCTGCGTGGAAGCGATACCAGTACTCGTGGCCGGGGTCGAGGCCGGCGACCTCGACGTGCACACTGTGTCCCAGCTCGGGCCGGGCAAGCGAGCTGCCCTTCTGGACGATGTTCTGGAATCGCGCGTCGCGCGCGATCTCCCAGTTGACGTCGACAGGAGCCATCGGCATGCCGCCGCCTTCGAGCGGCCTGGGCGCCAGCCGCGTCCACAAAACCAGACCGTCGGGCAGCGGATCGCCGGACGCCACGCCGAGCGTGAACGGGTAGCTGTCGAAGACCGGCTTGGCGAGCAGGCGTCGTGTCAGGACCGGCGGCGCGACGGCAGCGGCGCCGAGCACCCATGCCAGCTTCATCAACTCGCGGCGCGACATCCGGGCGAGCGTACGGTCGTAGATGGTCATGGCGCGGGCATTATAGCCCCCGGCCAACCCTGGCCCGACCGCCGCCGTCTAACGCTACGAGTCTACATAGTAGACACGGCAGGCCTGGCCGACGAGAGACGACGATGGCGGCGTATCTGGGTGAATTCGAACAGCTGCTGCTCCTGGCGGTCCTCCGGCTCGGGTCCGAGGCCTTCGGCCTCGACATCGCGCGGGAGCTCGAGACCCGGGCCGGTCGATCCGTGTCGCGCGGCGCGCTCTACACGTCGCTCGACCGGCTCGAGGACAAGGGTCTGGTGCGGTGGAGGGTCGCGCCCGGCACGCCCGCGCGCAACGGTCTGCCGCGCCGCGTCTACCTCGTCACGCCCGCGGGGATCGCCGCGCTGCGCGCGTCGCGCGACACGCTGCGCCGCATGTGGCGCGGCCTCGACCACCTGCTGAGGGATCCAACCCCGTGAGCGGCCCGACGGATCGAACGCCGAACGGCGCGAGCGGTTCGACCGAGCGAACGCCGAACGACGAACGCCGGCCGCCCCGGGCGGCCGCCTGGCTGCTGCACCGGGCGCTGCCGCACGGCGTGCGCGGCGACTCCATCCTCGGCGATCTGATCGAAGAGTGGCGCGCGCGCGGCGGGACGCGCACGGCCTCCGTCTGGTTCTGGCGCCACGCGCTTTCTCTCACGGCACGCTACGGCTCGCGCCGCGAGCGCCGTGTTGAGCCGGCTTCGGCCGGCAATCGGAGCATACACATGTTTCTCGACAATCTGCGGCACGACATCCGGTTCGCGCTCCGCTCGTACGCGAAGGCGCCGTCGTTCGCGATCGCGATCCTCGCCACGCTCGCCCTCGGCATCGGCGCGTCGACCGCGATCTTCTCGATGGTGAACGGCATCATCCTGCGACCGCTGCCGTTTCCCGAGCCCGATCGTCTGATCTTCGCGAACGAGTTGAATCCGAACGGGATCGGCATGTCGGTGTCGTGGCCGAACTTTCTCGACTGGCGCGCGCGCGTCCACGCCTTCGACGGGCTGGCTGCGGGCCGGACCAATCCGTTCACGCTGACCGGCAGAGAGCAGGCGCGTCGCGTCGACGGACGGGGCGTCACGTCGAACTTCTTCGACATCCTCGGCGTGCGTCCGTCGCTCGGACGCAGCTTCACCGAGGCCGACGATCGGATCGGCGCCGAACCGGTGGCGCTCGTGAGCGACAGCTTCTGGCGGCGCGAGCTCAGCGGCGATCCGGCCGCGATCGGACAGCGCCTGATCCTCGACGCGCGCGCGTTCACTGTTGTCGGCATCCTGCCAATCGGATTCCGCTACGTCCGTGATACGGACGTCTACGTGGCGATGGGACCGTTCGCCGGCGATGCGATGCTCCTCGATCGCGGGAACCATGCCGGCTACTTCGCGCTCGGCCGCTTGAAGCGCGGCCTCACGATTGAGGCGGCGGCGCGCGAGCTGGAAGCGATCGAGAACGATCTCGGCCTCCAGTATCCGCAGACCAACAGCGGCATCGCGGTGCATCTCGAGCGGCTGTCGTCGCGGATTGTCAACACCGTCCGGCAAACGCTGCTCGTTCTGTTCGGCGCCGTCGGTTTTCTGCTGCTGATCGCGTGCGTGAATGTCGCGAACCTGTTAATCGCGCGTGGAGCGGCGCGCCAGCACGAGCTCGCCGTCCGCGCGGCGCTCGGCGGTGGACGGCTGCGTATCGCGAGCCAGCTGCTCGTGGAGAGCTCGCTCGCGTCGGCCGCGGGCGGTCTGGTCGGCGTCGGCGTCGCCGCCGCACTGCTGCGGACGCTCGTCGCGATGGCGCCAGAGGGCACACCGCGACTCGACGAAGTGCGGCTCGATCCCACCGCGCTCCTGTTCGCGTTCGCGGCGGCGGCGGCATGCGGCATCATCTTCGGCGCATTTCCCGCGATGCAGGCGTCCGGCGTCAGCGGTCAGCATGTCGTCGTGCGAGGCCGGTCGGGCGGCGCGTTGGCCCGATCGCATCGCCTGCGGCGCGGGCTGATGGTCGCCGAAGTCGCGCTCGCCCTCGTGTTGCTCACCGGCGCCGGTCTGATGATCCGGACGGTGCTGCAGCTCACGCACGTCGACACCGGATTCCGCGCGGATCATCTGCTGACGATGCAGGTGTCGTTCCGCGGCGAACGATGGACCGACGCCAAGCGCGTCGCATTCCTCGACGAGGTGTTCGCGCGCGTGCGCGCGCTGCCCGGCGTCGCCAATGCTGCGGCGGTCCTGTCGCTTCCAATCGACGGATCGCAGTGGAATTCCGTGCTCGTCGCCGAAGGTCAGCCGGTTCCCGAGCGTCGCGAGCTGCTGCCCTCCGCCGCGATGACGCCGGTGACGGCCGGCTACTTCGAAACGATCGGGATGCGGCTCGTGCGCGGACGCCTGTTCACGGCGGCCGATGGTGCGCAGTCGTCGCGCGTCGTCGTCATCAACGAGATGCTCGCACGGCGCATTTGGCCCGGCGAGGATCCGCTCGGCAAGCGCCTCAAGCAGGGATGGCCCGAAACGCCCGGTACATGGCGCGAGGTGGTCGGCATCGTCGCCGACGTGAAGGTCGACGGATTGAGCGAGCTGACGCCGCTGCAGGCCTATATCCCGTTCCCGCAATCGCCGACGAGCGATCTCGCGTTCGTGGTGCGCACCGACGTGGATCCCGCGTCGCTGCAGCCGGCCGTGGAAGCGGCCGTGCACGCGCTGGATCGCGACCTGCCGGTGTTTTCGGTCCGGACGATGGACCGCGTTCTCGAAGCCTCGATCGCACGCGAGCGCATGGCGGTCCTCGTCTTGATGGTGTTCGCGATCGTCGCGCTGACGCTCGCGTCGGTGGGTCTCTATGGCGTCGTCGCGCACGGCGTCACTGAACGGACGCACGAAATCGGCGTGCGCATCGCGCTCGGGGCGGAACGCCGGCACGTGCTCGGTTTGGTCGTGCGTCAGGGCCTGTCGATGGCCGTGCTCGGCACGGCGATCGGCGTCGCCGGCGCCATCGCTCTTTCGCGTTGGATTGAAGGGCTGCTGTTCGGTGTCACCGCGACCGATCCGGCGACGATCGTCGCGGTCGTCGCGATGCTGCTCACCGTCGCGCTCGTTGCGTGCTACGTCCCCGCATGGCGGGCGACAAGGGTGAATCCGACGCAGGCACTCCGCGCGGAATAACCGACGTTCGAGAGACTTCGCCGATCGTTCGAGGGCTTCGCCGATCGTTCTGGAGGCTTCGATGATCGTT
>Ga0137409_10001007_pt1 | contig 30476 bp, 16 predicted proteins | sample CZODoug1_16funga_FD_122059 | JGI IMG/M metagenome (GOLD analysis project Ga0137409, IMG submission 122059) | Vadose zone soil fungal communities from Angelo Coast Range Reserve, California, USA - CZODoug1_16fungal (Hybrid Assembly) | ecosystem: Environmental > Terrestrial > Soil > Vadose zone...
AAGTCCTGGAGGACCAGATCATTCACGGAACTCATGTTTTCGACAAGGAACCGACGCTGACTGGCGCCACGGTGGTGGCCTCGACTCCTTTGTTCGAGCCGTGGCCGGGGCCGGGCCGAGTTTTCTATAAGATTCGCAAGGATGTGGTTGCGCCTCGCCATTTTCGCGAGAGCGAAGATATGGGAACTATTGCTGTTCGCTATGTCGTGACCAGCGCGGATCAGGACCGCACCCGAATTCGCATTGATGCGATTTTTGTCGAGACCGCCCGTCGCAGACTGCACCCCTCGGACGGCAAGGTGGAATCCAGCGAATTCAAAGTAATTCAAGAACATCTTCAGGCCATTCAATTTGCCGCACGAGAAGCCGCCGACGCGAAGCGCCGGCTTGAGAGTGCGGAACTCGTACGGCAAACGGTGGTCCGCCAGCGGGAAGACGAAACCACGCGCTTGGCTGCGGCGCAGTCTTCCGTGCAAGACCTGGAGCAGCGCATCAATTCGATGCGGCATGAAGTGGAGCGCCGCGTGAAAGCGCCCGGCGCGGACCTCAAGGCCGCTCCCTTCCGCGCGGCGGCCAACGTGAAGACTCTCGCGGCGTATACGGAAGTGGTCATCGTGATCGTCACGCCGCACTGGTACGGAGTGGAAACACCGGACGGCCAGCGCGGTTGGATGCCCGCGGATCAATTGGAAACTCTTCCGTGAAGAGACCCGGACGGCAATTCCTCACTTCAATGATTCGAATGGGAGGGCTCGGTGGAGTCCTCAGCATTCTGTTGACGAGCGCGGTTTGTCCTCAAGCTGTGCCTTACGCTCGGTCGTTTTCGAAGTCCGCGGAAGAAGTCGAAGGCGCGCTGAAGGACCTGCAGGCGTATTCCGGCCAAAAACTCCCGATTGTGGACGGCTTCGTCGCGACCGGAGACAAACCGCTCAATCAATACGAGCGGGCGTTTTATCAATTCTCGGTTGATTTGCTGCCGGGAACACCCGGCGACACAATCGTGCGCGTCACCGCGAAAATTACGGCGTGGTACGCGGACAAAGATCCCGCGAAATCCGGTTATCAGGTGCTGTCCTCCAATGGGCGCCTAGAGCTTGATCTCTTGGACCGGTTGGAAGAAAAATTTGGCGGCAAACCAGGGTCCTCCATGGCGCGCGCGCTTTCGAATTCAACGATCTCTGCTCCGAAACCGAAGCTCGATCTTGCGGGCGTCCCCGGTGCGCAAATTCCGACGGCGGCAAATCCTGCGGCAAAATCCGGGAGCAAGGCCGATGAATTGGGCTCGCTGCGGTCCAATCGTGAAGCCGAGGAAAAACGCATGAGGGAATTGAACGCGGAGCTTCAGAGCTTGCAGGAAATCCAGAAAAACCAAGCGCGTCCGCTGAACCTGGTGGTCGTGAAAAAAGCGGGCGCGCCGGTGCTCGCGAAGCCGGCGGAAGGAGCACGCGTGCTCTTCAACGCCGCCGCCGAGGATGAGTTCGAATTCATCGGCGCGGAAGGCGAGTGGATTCACGTGCAGATCTCCGGCCCTTCTCGCGGGTATGTCCGGCGAAGCAATCTTGAGTTGCCTGAATTCATCGCCGCGCGGCTCAATTCGCAAGGCGCTGCGGCCCCGGTAGAAAAAGCACCTGCGTTCCGCATCGTGCGCGAAGAAACTAGTCCTTTTCCCGGAGATTGGCAGCCCCTGAAGGGAATGGCCGTGAAAATTTTCACCGTGCAGTCCGTCTCGCAGGACTCCAAGGGAACAGGTGCGCGCGCGCGACTCGCCTTCGCTAGCTCCCTCTTTCAGAAATACGCAGCGGACAACACCGCATCCACTTCGGCAGTTGAAGGCGTCGTGGTAATCTTCGATTCGGCGGACGGCGGCATCGTGGGGACCACGCTCGCGACCTTGAAACAGTTTGCCGCCGGGACACTTTCACCCGAAAACTTCTGGAAGCAGTGCTACCGCGATCCGCCGGAAGCTTTCCAGGAATCCCGCAAACCCTAGCTCAAGACACCTGGCGACTCAGCGGGGATTCGTCGCCCTCACTTCCATTCGAAAGTCTGCTGGAGTCCGCCGATTCTCACGTCGAAGATGCCGGGTTCAACCACGCGCTTATTGTCTGCGCCAATGAAGGACAAGTCATCAGGCGTCAATTCGAACGAGATTTGGCGGCTCTCGCCGGGCTGCAGCAGAACTTTCGCGAATCGCTTGAGCCGCTTCAAAGGCGGCGTCACGCTCGCGAAGTGTTCGTTCAAGTACAGCTGAACGACTTCCTTGCCGGCGCGGGCGCCGCTGTTCTTCACCGTTACATCCACGCGTACGGCCTGGCTCCCCAAAGCCGCGGCCGGAGCAACGCGCAGATCGGTGTAGGAGAAACTCGTGTAGCTCAACCCCGATCCAAATTCGAATTGCGGCGTGTCCAGCATTTTCCTTTCTGCAGAATCTTCCCCTTCGAATACTTTGTGGTCGTAAGTGAAGAGACGATTCGTCCAGCGGGGATACGTAATAGGCAGCTTGCCGCTGGGATTCACATCGCCGAATAGGACATCGGCAATGGCCTGCCCGCCCTCATTGCTGGGGTTGTAAGCCATCACGATAGCCTGTGCAGGATCCGCGATGCGGCTAATGATGCGCGGGCGCCCCTCGGTGAGCACCAGAATGACGGGCTTTTTCGTTTCCATGATTTTCAGAGCGAGGTGGAGCTGCGCGTCGGGTAGCGTGAGATCAGCGATGTTGCCCGGCGTTTCCGCATTGGCCCATTCTCCGAGGCAAATCACGACGGCATCTGCTTTTGACGCCACATCCGTGGCCTTGGCGATGTCAACTTCCCTGTTGTAGGTGGCGCCGGGAACGTAGGTCACGTTAGTGGCGCCGATTTTTCCCTGAATGGCTTTGAGGATCGTCGCGCGATCCTTGGGATACATGCTCGCCCGGTCACCCTGCCACGTATAGCTCCATCCGTTATTCAGTGGAATCAGGGAATCGGCGTCCGGGCCGGTCACCAGAACGTGCGCCGTCTTGGCAAGTGGCAGCGTGTGGTTTTCGTTTTTCAGAAGAGTGATGGACTCGCGCGCGGCTTCCAGGCTGACCTGCCGTGATTCCGGTGAGCCGATTATCGTCTTCGAATCGATCCCGCGCAGCGGATCGTCGAAAAGCCCGAGCTGGTACTTCACCGTGAGAATCCGCCGCACCGCTTCATCGATGCGGCTCGTTGGCACCTTCCCTTCCTGCACCAGCTCAAGCAACAGGTTGCTAAAGCTGTAATCGCTGGGCACCATGCTCATGTCGATCCCCGCGAGCACTGCGATGCGCGTGGCTTCTTTCTCATTTGCCGCGATGTGGTGCACGTCAACAAGTTTCTTGATGTCCACCCAGTCGGAAACAACGAATCCCTGTAAGCCGAGTTCGCCTCTCAAAACGTCTTTGAGCAAAAAGCCGTTGGCGTGGCCGGGGGTTCCGTTCACTTCGCTCGAATTAGCCATCACGGTGTGGGCGCCCGCTTTCACAGCCGCGGCAAACGAGGGAAGAAAGTATTCGCGCAAAGTATTTTCCGGAATGAGCGCGGGGCTGCGGTCACCGCCGGTGGTGGGGTAGCTGTACCCCACATAATGTTTCAGCGAAGCAGAAACGCTGCCGGCGTTCGAAAGATCGCTTCCTTCATAACCGCGAACCGTGGCCACACCCATCACCGTCGCAAGATAAGTATCCTCCCCGAACGTCTCCCACAAGCGCGGCCACAGCGGCTGCCGCCCGGCATCGAGCACGGGCGAAAAGGACCATGGAATGCCGGCCTTGCGCGTTTCGGCGGCGGAGATCTGGCTGCCGCGCAGCATCATCTCCGGATTCCACGTCGCGGCCATCGCGAGCGGCTGGGGAAAAAGAGTGCTCCCGACGATGTAATTCGGCCCGTGGATGGAATCGATGCCGTAGAGCACGGGGATCTGCAGCCGGGATTTCTTCGCTTCTTCCTGGATGGCGCGGATGATCTCATGCCACTTCTCTTCGGACAAGGCTTCGTCATTCACGTTGAGAATGGAACCCACTCCGTATTCGCCGACGGCTTTGCGCAATTTTGCAGAATTGATTCGAATGGACTGGCCCTTTCCGTCGGTGACCATGCCGATTTCCAGTTGCGTCATCTGGCCAATTTTTTCCTTGAGCGTCATCTGGCCGAGCAGTTTTTCCACCGCCCCAGCGAAAACGCTTGCAGGCGGACCTGCGGGAGTCAGATTTCGCCGCAAAAACGTCTGGCTATCAACAAGCCCTGAAGCAGCGTCATCGGCGCCGGACGGCGCCCCCGCTATCATGCAAACAGCCAGTACAATAACGATATGCCGAAGTTTCATTTGCGGGGTGGACACGTGTATCTCCTTGCCAAGCATCCTACCTCCGGACGCCGAATATCTCCAAATTTCAAGTTTCCTAGGTTTCCGAATGTGGACCACCGAAAGCTGGTACTTTGCAACGTGCGTTCCCACAGACTTGCAAATGGGAACTATGAGGTGCTGCTCTGTGAGTAATCGCAAATAACGCGGGCGAGCGCGCGTGGGTACCGGTGCTTTGGGACTGAGTGCCGCGTCTCAGTGCGGCGAAGAATAGTGGTAGCGCAGGCTCGGCGGCATACGTTGCGAACGCGGCCGCGTGTTGTACTCCAACTGGTAGCCTAGATGTTCCGCATCGGCCGGATAATCTTTACCCTCGGGATACGGATACGGCAGCAGCGAATGCCGCGGTAGCGGCTCGACGGTAAACGCGTGCGCCGCGTAGAAATCGAGATCCTTTTCGAAGCCGTCGGCGTAAAAGAAATAATCGCGAACCCATCCGGCCGGCAGCGCCGGAAGCTGCTTGGGATCAAAATCAAGCTTTAGTCCCTCTCCGGAGCCAAAAACGACAAAGCGATCGTCCGAGGCGCTCAGCAATTCGAACACATCGCCGTAGCGCGTGTAATTCCCTGCGGCGCGCGCGTAGGGACCGGTCATGCTCCGGTGCGAATACGAATAGATCGTGTCGCTCGCCGGCTTCAGCCGGATCTCGCGCGGATAGCCGACAAAATCCAGCGCCGCCTTTGCGAGAGGCACTTGCGCCGCGTGCACATCCTGTACGTCCGGTGTCTGGTCGATTCGAATCGCATCCCAATATATTTTCAGATTGTTGACGATGCGAATCCGCCGCGTTTCCGCGGACAGCTTGCCGGTCAAGTCCGCAACCATGGTCCGTTCGAGCCCGGCAGGAAAGCCCATGTCTTCCACGATGCGCGCCCACTTGCCTTGCGCATCGAGGGCTTCCACATACGGCGGAATCACTTTGATTCCCGCTTGATCCGCCGCGTACATCGAAGTCGCCGTGAAGTAATCCGTGTAGCCGTCTATGATCAATCGCAACGGTTTTTGCGCATCCCATTTACCGAGGTCGAGCTCGATCCAGTGCGGCTTCGCGAATCCCATGAACGGCAACTCCTCGAAACTCGTGACGTACTTGCGGTCGCGCTTGGAGATCAGCGGCAGGACATCATTTCCGCGGTCGTCCCACGCGCCGACGGGCGCATGCGCGTCGCGGCTGGCGATCACGCGGAACTCCGGAAAAGGCGGCGCGCTGACGAATCGCTCATTCGGAAAAACTTCGTACGCCGCCGGATGATCGATGGCCACCAGCCGCACCTGGTCGAGATACACCGTCTCTTCCATCGGCTCCATGAAGCGGAAGCTGAGCAGGCCGTTTCGAGCTTTCACGCTGCGCGCAGGCACCTTCAAGTACTCGTCCGGATCGGGAACGTCTCGCTCCCCGGGCGCGACCCAGTGGCCGACCACGCCGGGCCCGATCATGTCCGCGATGAATTCATACTCACGGCCATTCCACGAGAACAAAACGGGGCAAGAGCTTCCGCGCCGATCAAGTTCGGCAACGTTATGCGCTTTCTTCGCGGCAAGATTTATTTCGTCCTGTGGCACGCCCGTCGGCCACAGCAGCCGAACAACTTCAGCGTTGCGCTCCGGGCCGAGCCCGGCAAGAATCGGCGCGGCGTTTTGCCCCAGATAGCCCGACGCGCCGGCCACTTCCCACTTTTGATACAGCGTGCCTGCGTAAAGTTCGACCTTGGTTCCGATTCCGCTCTTGTTGTCGTTGAGCGCCTTGAGGTCGATGCTCATCCAGTTGTGCTGACTGCCGCCCTCATTGAGCAAAACAAGCGGCAAGCCGCCAAGTTGCGTCACGACCAAATCCGCGTCGCCATTTCCATCGATATCCGCAACCGCAATCGCGCGCGGCTGATTCAGCTTGACCGCATCGAGGTGCAGTTCCTTCGTAACGTCGGCCCAGCCCTTGCTCCCCAGATTTCGCAACAACCGGAGTTCCGCGCCGTTGCTCGCCTCTCCCGCGGCGACCAGATCGAGCCAGCCGTCGTTGTCGTAATCGAGCGCGGCAATTCCCCAGCCGTTCTGCCAGCCAAACTCGGGGAGCGGAACGCGTTCCAGGCGCTTCCCTTCCACATTCCGCCACAGGCTAATACCCGGCGCGCCGGCGTGCGTAAACGCCACATCCATCCATCCGTCCTTATCAAAATCAAACGCCACCACGCCCACCGCTGGCGGCAATTTCTCTTTGTTGAAATCGATGCCGCCGAGCGGCGTGAATTTCCCTTCGCGGGGATTGAGATGGATCGAAGCTCCCGCCTGTCCGCCCGCGATAACGAAGTCAATCGCGCGGTCGTTGTTAAAATCCGTGGTGACAACCCCAGCGCCCGTGGCTGCAAAACCGAGCGCCGTCTCCGCGGACACGTCCGTGAATGTGCTATTCCCATTGTTGCGCCAAAGAACATTGTGCAGCGGCGCGCCCGGCACAGTTGAATCGGGAGCCGTTGTGATATACAGATCCAGGTCGCCATCGTGGTCGTAATCCACGAACGTCAGGCCCACGCAGCCTTTTTCCCTGCGGATTCCCACCGCTTGGGTCACTTCCTCGAACTTGCCATCACCCTTGTTGTGAAGCAAACGCACGCCATCACTCAAACAAACCGCAAGATCTGTATGGCCATCATTGTCGAAATCGCCCGCCGCGCAGCCGAGGCCGCTACCCTTTAGATTGATGCCTGCTTCCTTTGTCACATCGTCGAATCTTCCATCGCCCAAATTGCGCAGCAAGCGGCTGTTGCCTTGCGCCCCTGCGCTCACCAGGAAAAGATCGGGCTTGCCATCGCCATCGTAGTCAAAGAAACACGCGCCGGTGCTCGGTCCCATCTCGACGCGGCTTGCCCCCGCACTCTTCGACACAAACGCATTCGCCTCCGCCGTAAATCGCACCGGAATCGCCGCCGGCACATCGACAACCGAGTTCAGTGGCAATTCCGCGAGCGAGTAGCGCCCTTGATCGCCATAGCCCGCGCCAAACGGCGCTCCGAGATGCTCCGTCGTGATTTTCTGAAAGCGCGCCAGGTGTTCGCGCGCCGCGGCAGAATCTCCCTTCCTCTGCAGCGCCCTCGCCAGCCCGAATTCCGACGAAGCGTGAAACGGAGAAAGGGCCAGCCCCTTCTGAAACGCCGCGATGGCTTCGTCATATTTTTGCAGCTGTGCGTTCAGGTAGCCGACAAAATAATAGGCATCCGGTTCGTTGGGCGCGATCTGCGTGACGTGCTGAAAAGCGGCGATGCCCTTCTCCGTCTCCCCGAGGTCTTTGTAGGCAAGCCCGAGGTTGTACCAGGCGTAAGCATCCTTAGGAAGCTGCTGCGCGGCGGCTTCGAGTGCCGCGCGCGCGGCCTCCAGCTTCTGCTGGGCGACCAGAGAAACACCCAGATTCACCCGGGCCACCGCAAACTTGGGATCGGCCTCGAGGGCCTGTTCGAAATATTTTTGCGCGTCTGCCGGGCGCTGCTGGTTCATGTACGCAACTCCCAGCGTATTAAAACGATTGGCGTCCGCAATCCCACCGCCCGAAGACTCAGGCTTCTTTGCAGCCGCAGCCTTCTCCTGTGCGGAAGGCGCGCCGGAACGCGCCAATATCGCCGCACAGCAAATCAAAAATGAACAAGCGAAAATCCCGCCCACGGCACGGCGATGAGTTGAACGCATGAAAATATTTCTTCCTGTCCGCGCGGGATGCCCGAATTCCATGTGCGACTCATCCAGGCGCAATTGGAATTCTCCCGGCTGCCCGGCGCATCGTCAATCGTTTTTATCCCCGCCGAGTTGCGTATTTCGCCGGGTACTTGACCTGCACCGCATCTACGCTTACTCTCCCGCATCGAGCCATGACCTTCTTCCCCTACTGCACTTTTGCAGAAATCGCGCAGGAAATTCGATCCAAGAACGTTTCTCCCGTCGAAATCGTCGATAGCCATCTTAAGCGCATCGAGGCGCTGCATCCGAAACTGAATGCGTTTGTCCATCTGGACGCCGAGGGCGCCCGCCGGCAGGCGCGCGTGGCGGAGAGTCTTGTCTTGCGCGGCGCGCAGCTCGGACCTCTCCATGGCGTGCCGCTTACCATTAAGAGCTGCATTGACGTCGCCGGTTGGCCCTGCCCTGCCGGTTCTCTGCTCCGCAAAGACTATGTCGCCAATCAGGACGCTCCGCTTGTCTCGCGATTGAAAGGCGCAGGCGCCATCCTCCTCGGAAATACCAACACTCCCGAATTTTTGATGGCCTATGAAACCGACAACCAACTCGCCGGAAAGACAAGCAACCCCTGGAACTTGGCGCACTCCGCGGGCGGCTCGAGCGGCGGTGAAGCGGCCGCGATTGCCGCAGGATGCTCGGTGGGCGGAGTTGGCAGCGACGGCGGCGGCTCCGTTCGCGTGCCCGCGCATTTTTGTGGAATCTGCGGATTGAAGCCCACGCCCGGCCGCATTCCTGCGACCGGACACTTTCCTCCAGGCGCTGGCGCTTTTTCCTGGATCGGCGTTGTCGGCCCCATGGCCCGCACCATCGCTGATGTGCGTTCGCTCTTCGAAGTGATGGCTGGACCGGACGCAGGCGATGCGCTCTCCGCTCCCGTTCCATCGCGCGCGTACCGTGAGGCCGAGTTGCGCGGCATGCGCATCGGAATTCTGGAAAGCGACGCGCTTGGTGTGGCGACTGCGGAGACGCGCGCCGCTGTCGAGCGCGCCGCAAAATCACTCGGCGAGCGCGGCTTCACCGTCGAACCCTTCCGGCTGGATGGACTCGCTTGCGCGCTTGATCTGTGGTGGTTTTTCTTTGGCCCGGTGATCGGCAATTTGATCTGCCGTAGCGTCGCCGGCCACGAAGATCAAATCAGCCCGATGTTGCGCGAGTATCTCTCGTGCGCGACGTCTGGAAATTCAATTACCCTCGATCAGTTCACGGAGGCCTGCGCGGATCGGGATCTTCTCCGCGCCGAGATTCTGCGCCAAATGCGAGACACCCCCATTCTGCTCTCGCCTGTTTCCACGAGTCCCGCGTTTCGTCACGGCCAGGGAAATTATCTCCCCGGCACGGGATACCGCGACACCATGCGGTTTTCGCAATGGCTGAACTTGACCGGCTTTCCCGGCGCATCCGTTCCCGTCGGCGTTTCGAACGAGGGTTTACCCATCGGCGTGCAGGTGATCGGCCGGCCGTTTGAAGACGAGCTAGTCCTGGCCGTCGCGGAAGCCATCGAACAGGCGCGTGGCCCGTGGTTGGTGCCGCCCGTCGGTGCGGCCTGAACGCGGGCCCTCTTATTGCGGCTGTCGCGTCAGCTCGGGGTTGGGCACGCGATCATCTTCTTGCGACTCGCGTTCCTTATTCAAGCGGCCTTCCATGCCCTTCTGCGCGGCCGCGAACTCCACGCGCGCTTCTTTCTGCCGGCCCAGCTGCATCAGGATTCGTCCTCGCAGGACGTGCCCGCCATGGATATCTGGCGAGAGACTGAGCGCTGTATCAATCATTTTCAAGGCCGGTTGTGACTTCTTCTGTTTCTGATAGAGCTTCGCGAGCCCCAGGTATGCGCTGGCGCTCTTCGCATCCCGACCCAGCGCCTCCCGGAATGATTTTTCCGCCTCCTCATCCTTTTGCATGCGCGAATAGAGCACCCCGAGCTGTTCGTAATTGTCGGCGAGATCCGGTTCCAGCGCGATATCGCGGCGAAACTCCGCTTCGGCCCGCTCGTTTTCACCGGAACGCATATACGTGATACCAAGATTGAGGTGCAGGAAAGGAAGGTCTGGATTCCCATCTGCCGCGCGTTCCAGTTCAGCTTTGGCTTCGCCGACTTCGTAGCGGTTCAGAAATGCTTTTCCCATGATGAGGTGAAATTCCGGCGTTCCTCCGCCGACAGCGATCATGCGGCTGAGGATTTTCTCGTCGAGCTCTTTCTGGCCGGACTCCACTGCGGCAATATCGATCAGGTAGAGATACAACACGTCGCCGGACTTTTCGGGCCATAGAGGTTCGAGCACCGTCACGGCCTCTGCATATTTCTTCGTAAAGACCTGGCAAAGTCCCAGAAGGTAACGCGCTTGTTGCGAGTCCGGTTGGTCGCGCAAGACGGAGGACAGCGGTGCGATCGCGGCGGCATAATTGCCGCGGCGGTACTCGACGAGGCCGATGTTCAACCGAATGCCCGCCATCTTCGGCTCGAGTTTCTCCGCTTTTCGCAACAGCGCGATCGCGTGGTCCCAATCTTTGCGGCGCATGGCGATGACGCCAAGATTGGCATAGGCGGAGCCGGCGCGCGGGTCGGCCGCGAGTACCTGACGAAAGGCCGCTTCTGCCGCGTCGAGGTCGCCGGTCTGCAACGCCGTCTGCCCTTTCGCAAACCATGCTTGGGGATCCATTCGCTGGTTCGCACCGGCTAGCGAAGAGGTGGACTGCGACTCTGCGGCTCCTTCCGCCGCAGGCCTCGCACAAGCGAGCCTGGCGGCAATCAAATGGAAACCGATCGCCAGCACGCATGCCATGGTGTGGGAGTTCAAGAATCGTGCGCGCATCGGCTTTCAGTGTCCGGCAGACCCAACGAGATTTCAAGAAGCCTGTGAGGTTTGGCACCGTAGAGCTCCGCATACTGCCCCGTCCCGCTGCCGCGCGTTCTATATCTCACCCCGGCACGAATTTCCCGCTTGACAGCAGTCTTTAAATGCACTATTAACTCGTTTTAATAGGCACCTTCGGTGCGTTTCCTTCGGTCGTCGAGTGGTGGAGGCTGTATCCGATCAGCGAGCTTTTTGCGCGAGGTGACTACAGGGGTAGCCGCTTTAGCCCTCCGCGCCGGGCCCTTGCATTCCATCGTCTCCCCAAATTCGAATCTTTCTTGGAGGTCCTAACGTGAAGGAAAACTCTAACCGTTCCGATGATCGAAAGAATATTTTGGGAGCCGCGTGGTTGTGGCTCGCCGTGCTGGTCGTTGCTCTGGCCCTTCCCCTCGCCTCGCGCGCGCAGGACACCGGCTATATCAGCGGCACCGTCACCGACAAATCTGGCGCCGCCGTCGGCGGCGCCGAGGTAGTGATCACCAACACCGCAGGCAGTTTGACGCGCACCACCACCACGAACTCTGACGGCGCTTACGTGGTCCCCGGTTTGGCGGGCGCCGCATACAACATCGTAGTAACGGCAAAGGGCTTTCAGAAATTCACGGCGCAAAACGTGGTGCTGGATGTGGCCCAGAAAGCGCGCGTCGATGTGCAACTCACCGTCGGCGCAATCAGCGAAGAAATCGTGGTAAGCGGCGAAAGCGTAGCGCAGGTTGAAACGCAATCTTCCGCCCTCAGCGCGACCGTGACCGGCAAGCAAATCGACCAGCTCATGCTGAACGGCCGCAACTTCACCCAGCTCGTAACTCTCTCCCCGGGCGTCGTCAACCAGACCGGCTCGGATGAAGGTAAAGTCGGTGTGTATGGCAACGTGGCCTACAGCATGAACGGCGGCCGAACCGAGTACAACAATTGGGAGCTCGACGGCGGCGACAACATGGATAACGGCAGCAATGCCACCCTGAATGTCTATCCGAATCCCGAAGCTATCGCCGAATTCAAAGTTCTCACCTCAAGCTACGGCGCGCAATATGGCCGCAGCGGTTCCGGCACGGTGGAAGTGGAAACCAAGAGCGGAACCTACTCCTTCCACGGCAGCGCTTTTGAATACCTCCGGAACGAATTCTTCAACGCGAAATCTTGGGCGGAAGGCGTTGATCCAACCGCTAAGAAGGCGTCCTATAAGAAGCACGATTACGGCTACACCGTTGGCGGGCCGGTTTTCATCCCCAACCACTACAATTCCAGCAAGAAGAAGACGTTTTTCTTCTTCTCTGAGGAATGGCGCAAGGAAAGCAATACCTCCTCGGCCCCCTCGACGAGCGTATCTACTACCCCGAATGTCCCCTCAGATGCTGAGCGAAATGGAGATTTCAGTGATCTTTGTCCAGATCCCCTTGGCACGTTTAAGGATTGCCCAACTGGCCCGCAAGTCTCCAGCAGCCACCAAGTCGTGCCTACGGCGGTCGGTACAGCCCTTCTGGCGCTGATTCCTAAGGCCATTCCCGGCTTTACTGTAGGTGGCTTCCCCGCATTCCATCAGACGATTTCGACCCCGACTACATGGCGCGAAGAACTAATCCGCGTGGATCACAACCTCACCGACAATTATCGTTTGACCTTCCGTTACATCCACGACTCCTGGCAGACGGTCGTACCCAACCCTCTCTGGGGCAATGGAACCACCAATTTCCAGAATGTCACAACAAACTTCGTGGGCCCGGGGTCAAGCTTTGTGGCTCGCCTGAACGCGAATATTTCGCCCACACTCCTCAATGAATTTGTGGCCAGCTATACGGGCGACCATATTTTCCTGACGACCGGCGGGCCCGTAGGACTGCCCACGGGCGGCTTCCCGATGGGCGCAATATTCAACAATGGTTTCGGCGGAAAGCTCCCGGCAGTCAACCTGACTAGCAATGATGCATATGGCGGGGGTTTCGGGCAGGATAGCGGTTATTTTCCGTGGCATAACGCCAACCCCACATACACTTATCGCGACAACATGACCAAGATCCTAGGTACGCATACGTTCCAATTCGGCGCTTACATTGTTTTCGCGCAAAAGAACGAGGCGAACTCTCCCAATGTCCAGGGCATCCTGACTTTTGATAGATCCTCGTCAGTCTCCACCGGCAATTCCTTCGCCGATCTGCTCCTGGGAAATGTCGCGAGCTACCAACAGTGGAGCAGGGAAAACCAATATTACAACCGCTACAGGATCGTCGAGCCGTACTTTCAGGACGATTGGCGCCTCACCAAGCGTCTCACTCTTAATCTTGGCTTGCGCGTGAGCCTGTTCGGAACCTACCGCGAGCGTTACAGACAGGCGTTCAATTTTGATCCCAGCACCTTCGTTACAGCCAATGAGCCCGTCTTCGATCCCAATGACGGCTCTCTACGGCAGAACACCGGGAATACCGCCAATCCGCTTAACGGCTTCGTCCAGTGTGGCGGCAAGGGGGGGACATTTACTCTGGTACCGGGGTCAAATTTCCCGAATGTTGGCATCGGATCTTCGTCAAACGCTGGCTGCCTCAAGGGACATCTTTTCAATCCCGCCCCGCGTATCGGGTTCGCTTGGGATCCCAAAGGCGACGGCAAGATGGCTATCCGCGGCGGCTACGGGATCTTCTACGAGCACACCAACGGCAACGAAGGCAACAGCGAATCGCTGGAGGGCTCCGCGCCACTCGTGCTTTCGGCGACGCAAACGAACATCCCCGGTTACCAAAATATCGGCGCTGGGGCTGGATTGGTACCCCTCTTTCCGCTTACCGTCGTTTCCATCCCGAACAAGGCTGTCTGGCCTTACGTCCAGCAGTGGAACCTGAACATACAGAAGGAATTGCCCTCCCATATCGTGCTATCAGCCGCGTACGTGGGAAGCAAAGGTACACACTTGACGCTCTTAAACAACGCAAATCAACTGCTGCCCCTTGCGTCCTCGCCCTATAAACCGGGTGAAGCCATCAGCCAGCCTGTTGGTAACTCCACCATCTCTCCAGATTGCGGCCTCAATTTCGACGCACAGGGTGTACCGACAAATGCCATGACACCCAGTGGTGTCCCGATCACGGGGGCTGCAGCAGTCAATCTTGCGATTGCGGCCTGTGGAGCTGGCGCGAACGCCTTGCGCACCGCATTCCCGGGATACAGCAACATCAACACACTTCGCGACGTCGCCAACTCCGTCTATCACTCGCTTCAGGTCTCAGCTAACCGTAGGGTTGGCGATCTGTCGTTGAGCCTGGCTTATACCTACAGCCACTCCATTGACGATTCCTCGGACCGGGCCGCCGACGTTTTCGTTAATGCCTACGACGTAGCCAACAATCGCGCCAGTTCGAATTTCGACCAGCGCCATAGCCTCTCGATCAGCTACGTCTACGGTTTTCCCTTTTTCCGCGGCAGCGGATTTGCCCATACTGTTCTCGGCGGTTGGCAGGTTTCGGGCATCACCGTCGCCCAGACGGGCACACCGTTCACGGTAACCAATGGCACTACGTTCGGCGACAACGCCGGTGTGGCCAATGGCACGGCTACGGCTGGCTCCCGCCCCGATCTAGTGGGTAACCCTAATTCTGGTTTCTCTGCCGATCAGGATCCAACGCAGCGTGGACCGCTCGCGTACAACCCCGCGGCTTTCGCTATCCCCACGGGACTCACGTTCGGCAACGTCGGCCGCAACACTCTGAACTTGCCCGGACGTGTTAACTTTGATTTCGGCGTCTTCAAGAAGTTTCCCATCAGCGAGAAGACAGGCTTCGACTTCCGCTGGGAAAACTTCAATTTGTTTAACCACACGCAGTTCAACGCCATCAACTCAGCCTCTGGGCCGGGCGAGTTCCTGCACCTGACCAACACGCACGATGGTCGCCGGATGCAGCTCGGCCTGCGGTTCTACTTCTAATCACACAGCGGCCAGGAGGGCGGCGCCTTTCGAGGCGCCGCCCTTCTTTTTCACCGAATCCCTTTTCCCTTCCCTCTCAGAAGGAGTAAAATGCCGCCCATGAATCGACGCACATTTATCAGCACTTCCATCGCCGCAACTCTCGCAGCCTCCTCCAAGCCATCCTGGGCTGCGGACACCGCACATCACATTGACCGCGTCGGCGTGCAGCTCTACACCGTGCGCGACGCCATGAAGACCGACTTCGAAGGCGCCCTCGCGAAAGTCGCCGCCATCGGCTACAAGGAAGTCGAATTCGCCGGCTACTTCGATCATGCTCCGAAAGACATCCGCGCCGCCCTCGACAAGAATGGCTTGGCCTCGCCTTCGTGCCACGTTGGCTACGACGTCGTCGAAAAAAAGTGGCCCGAGACTCTGGAGGCCGCCAAAATCGTAGGCCACAACTACATCATTTGCCCTTGGATTGACGAAAAACAGCGCGTCGAACCAGGCGGCTGGAAACGCGCCGCGGATCTCTTCAATCGCGCCGGCGAAGCCAGCAAAAAGGTCGGCATCCAGTTCGGCTACCACAATCATTCATTCGAATTCGACCCCGCGGATTCGGTTGGCGGAATGCTCCCTTATGATTTTCTCCTCGCCGAAACGGATCCCAAACTCGTCGCCATGGAATTGGATCTCTGCTGGATCAGCGTCGCCGGCAAAGATCCCCGCACATACTTCGACAAATATCCCGGCCGTTTCCAGCTCGTTCACGTAAAGGACTGGGTGAAGGACGCTTCTTCACCGAATGCTTATCAGGGTGCAATGGGCCAGTCCGTCAAGTTTGGTGGCCGCATGGCCGACGTCGGTCAGGGTTCCATCGACTGGAAGAGGCTCTTCGCGCACTCCGGCAACGCCGGCATCAAACATTACTTCGTGGAAAACGACGATCCCAAATCAGCGTTCGACGACATAAAAATCAGTTACGTCTATCTTCACAACTTGCAGTTTTGATTTTTCCTTGCAGGGCGCTCCGACCGGGTCGGAGAGCCCTTGCTTGGCTTGATCTTCCTGAGGAGAAACGCGCCATGACTCCGCGCAAATGGATAACCCTGCTGGTGGTCGATTTCGATTTGTAATCGCAGAAAGACAAGTCCGGTTTGGGCTTTCATTCCAATCTCGGTTTGAGTTTTGCTTTCATTCTTTGTCTTGTTTCTGACTGTCGACTGAAAACCGTCAACTGCTAACTTTCTCGAGGAGCGCACCATGAAAAAAGATCTATCCCGCCGCCAATTCCTCCATCGCACTGCCGGAGCCGCTGGCGCGCTCGCGGCTTCGCCGGCAATTTTTCTTGAGCCGGAGCACATCCCGCTCCCGATGCAATCCACTGCACCGAGCGACCGTCTCCGCTTCGGCATCATCGGCATCGGCATGCAAGGTTCCGGCCTGCTCCGTGACGCCATCCAATTGCCCGGCGTCGAATGCGTCGCCGCCTGCGATCTCTATGACGGTCGCCACACGCTCGCTCAGGAAATTGTAAGTAAGAAAATTCCCACCACGCGCCGCTACAAAGATCTCCTCGATAACAAGGAAATTGACTGCCTCATCGCCGCCGTTCCCGATCATTGGCACAAGCAAGTCGTGGTCGACGCCGTCAGCGCCGGAAAAGACATCTACTGCGAGAAGCCCATGTCCCATTCCGCCGCCGATGGCGTAGCCATGGTCGCCGCCGCGCAAAAAACCGGCCGCGTCGTGCAGATCGGTTCGCAGCGCGTCAGCTCCGTCATCTGCACCAAGGCCAAAGAACTTCTCTCCAACGGCATCATCGGCACTCTCACCCTCGTCGAAGGGTCGCTCGGCCGCAACGATCCTACCGGCGCCTGGGAATATCCGCCGCCGCCCGATCTTTCTCCCGAAAATCTCGATTGGGAAACCTGGCAAGGCACGGTGCCCAAGGTTCCTTTCAATCCCAATATCTTCGCGCGCTGGCGCTGCTGGAAGGAATATGGCACCGGCGTTGCCGGCGACCTTCTCGTTCATCTGGTCAGCGGCATGAACTACATGCTCGGCTGGGACGAGCCTCCCAAGCGCGTTATGGCTCTGGGCGACATTCTGCGCTTCAAGGACGGCCGCAACATGCCCGACGTTCACGCCACGCTTTTCGATTACGGCCGCGCGCCCGTTTATCTCCGCCTCAATCTCGGTTGCGAAACGCCAGAAATCTACCGCTTCCAGGGTTCCAAGGGCATCCTTGAAGTCACCGAATTCACCGTCGCCTATTTCCCGCAATCCGGCGAGGACGAATCTCCCAGCTATTACACTTCCGGCTATCCGCAGGCGATGCGCGATGCCTATCTCAAGAAATGGCACCAGGACCACGATCCCAAGCCCGGTAAAGAGCCCGTCACTGAAGGCTTCCACTATCGCGGCGCATCCTGGGACGAGGAAAAACCTCACCTGTGGAGATTCTTCCAGGGCGTGCGAAACCATCAGCAAGTCACCGAAGACACGGTCTTCGGTCACAACGCCGCGCTGGCCTGCCACATGGCCAACGAATCCTATTTCCGCAAGAGCGCCGTCACGTGGGACGCCGCCTCCAACCAAATCAAGTCCTAATAGTGCCGCACCGTCTCTTCGTCCGACGTCGCCGCGAGCAGTTGGCAACGCGTCAGGCCAAAGAGCGGCCTATTGCTTCAGCGCCGTAAACTGCATGGTCGTTCCGTGAAGCTTGTCGTCGACCGCGATCGTCATGCTCTTGCCGTCCGCTGAAAGCGTCATACGCGCGATGCTGATCACTTTTCCCTCGCGCTTATCAGTTTCTTCCATCTTATTCGTGTCCAGTTTCTTCACCGAGACGCTCGTTGTTCCCGGATCACCTTTGTACGGCGCGTCCGTCCCGTCCAATTTCGCCGTGTAGCTCTGCCCGGTCAGATTTGTCATCGTCAGGCTGTCGCCTGCGACCTTATACGTGAATACCAGCCCATTATCGGAAACACTCTCCATCTTGCTGGCGCGCCAGGAGCCCGAGATCGCATGGGATCCCGCCGGACCCTTGGCCACTCGCGTTTCTTCTCCCTTGCCGGTCACAGGATCGGCATTCGTGTCACTGCTGTCGGTAAACTCGAACATCAGCTTATTTCCGTCGGCCGATGCCCACGTTTTCGATGTTGCGACGACCTTCCCATTTTTCTTGTCGGTTTCCTCAATCGTGCGGTCGTCCACCAACTTGATACTCATAGTGTCAAAGTATGGATGGCCCGTGACTTTCTGGTCTTGGCCATCGGCTTTGACGGCAATCGCGGGGGCGCAAGTCTTGCAATGGTACATGCCGTCCTGTAATAGGTAAACGTCGGGTTTCGTCGGGAATTGGGCCGTCTTAATGTCCACTTTCCATGTGCCGTCGAAGGCACTCTGCGCCATCGCCAGACCGGGAGTCAGCAAGGCCAGTAGCAATACAAACCATAGAAGTTTTTTCATAGTTTCTTCTCCATCGAGGAATTGCCGGGGATTGTTGCGGGGCCCTTTGGAATGACCGCCAATATACACCGCCGCCTTCCCACCCGCAACACCCGCCGTCCGGTTTTCAGCGCGGCGCACCATCGCGCCCGCGTTCGCTGTGATGGTCAGGAAGGTTTTCTCGTGTGGTCAAGTTCTGGCCGGGAGAAATCCGGCCTGCAGCTGCTTCGGCGGCCCTACGAAAGACGGCTGGGCCCTTAATGCCAGAGCCGTCGGCGGGATCAGGCCAGTCGCTGAAGTCGAAAATCGGTTGGCCGCTATGTTGGGCTTGGAGGTGGTTATCGAGGGCGATGGCGCGATGGGAGTGGAGGAGCTGGTTGGTGATGTAGGCCAGGACGGAGGCGCCGCGCGGGGAGACGCGGCCTTTGGTGACGAGGACAAGGAGCCGGTTGTCAGTGGTCAGTCGGGGCGGAGAAATGTGCTAGGGGCTTTTCGTTGCTGGTTGTTTGTGGTTAGTTGTTTGTGGTTAGTTGTTTGTGGTTAGTTGTTAGTTTTTAGTGGGAGAAGAATTTGGTTTGGTGGCGGGGCGGGCACCGAGAATAGAGGGTCGTCTTTTTCTGCCTCAAGGAATAATTTTGTGCTGGTGGCGTGCTGCGGATGGTCAGCGTAAAAGACCGGAACCAGAACAGAGCTGTCGAAGAACCGCTTCAAGAATGCTTGCCCAGGATGTGCCGTGCCCTTTCTTCCCGGACTTGGCGGATAGCATCATCGACTACGCGCAATGGCAGCGGCCTGCCAGTACAGTAGACAAATAGCCCGTTTTCCCGAACCATGCCACTGCCCTCCGAAAGTGCGGTATCTTCCGGCTTAGGCGGGAGTTCTCTCTCCACGAGCTGCTCAAGGTAGTCTTCCACAGACAACCTTGCGCAGGAGCCAAGGCTTTCAGCGCGGCGGCGATTTCAGGTTTTAATCCAGGGTCATGGGATACCTCTGCAGCTCAATTAGAAGTTTAAGCCGCGTAGTGCTCACTGTCACGGAAAAATGTATTTATACCCGTAACTTGCGAAGATTCAATGGGCGAAACGGCCGAGGATGGTTGAGAAGTAGCGGGCGTGGCGAGGGGAAGAAAAAGCAGATCCCTCACTGCGTTCGGGATGACGTCGGGAGAGAGGAGCGCGGGACGACACCCTGCCACTCGGGGGAGAAGGGCCCGGGACGAAGGGCGGCCCGCCTAGGAAGGCGGCCCTACAACTACGGATCAGGATTCCGGCGGCGGGGGGCAGCCGGGGAACTCGCGGAGGGAGGTGTTGCCTATGTATTGGAGGTCGGCGATGCCGATTTTGCTGGTGTAGAAGCCGTCGGTGGTGAGATTGCGTAGAAAGGCAAAGAAGGCCACGCCCTGGCTGAGGGCGTGATCCTGTTTGGCATTTTCACGATAGGCGATCAGGTCCATGATCTCCGTCTTCTGCTCCGGGGTGCATTCCATAAAAACGTTGCCGTAACGATCCGTGCAAGCGCCGTCGAGCCAGAAGAGTCCGCCGCCGAGCCTCAATTGATATCCCGGATTCTCGCTGGTGAGCAGATCGATGAATTCCGGCGCGCCCGCTTCGACGGCGCCACCGGACTTTTCATCCTTGGGGATGATGGCGTCGCACAGAAAAAGCAGCGTGGCGTATTGCGGGGCGGAAAAATATTTGGGTGCGTACTTCCCTGCCGGGGCCGCAGCTTTCTCCTTGTGCACCATCTGGTGGACGTACTCGGCGGCTTCCGCAGGGATCACCTGCAGCACCGACCCGCCCACGGCGCCAACGGCTAGCGTCCTTAATATGTCGCGCCTGCTTATACTCTCATTCGCCATGGTGGGCCTCACGACAAGTAGAAAGGGGATTTAACACAGAGTTCACGGAGGACACAGAGAAGAAGAGAACCGGACGGGCGGGGCAAGCCCCGCCCCTACAAGTCTGCGGCAATGCGATTGTGAGCGGCATACTAGAGGTTGCCCTTCTTTGCTTCCTGCAGCAGATATTCGGAGGCGCGCCAGGAGAGCGCCATGATCGTGAGCGTCGGATTCTTATCCGGATTGGTGACCAGCGGCGCGCCATCGGTGACAAACAGATTCTTCACGTCGTGCGCCTGGCAGAAGCCATTGAGCACGGAGGTTTTCGGATCGGCGCCCATGCGCGCGGTGCCCACCTCGTGAATAATCTTGCCGCCTTCCTCAATCCCGAAGGGATACTGGCCGTGGATGGAAGTCTTGGTCCTGTATTCACCGCCCATGGTTTCGACGATGGCGCGAAACGTCTCCTGCATGTCCTTGGCCTGGAGCAACTCGTAATCCGACCACTTGAAGTGGAAACGCAGCGCGGGGATGCCCCACTGATCGACGACGTCGGGATCGATCTCGCAGTAGGTGTCCGGGTTGGGAAGCATTTCGCCGCGGCCGGCGAAGTTGATGTGCGTGCCGTAGACCTGGCGAGCGCGCTTCTTCAATTGCGCGCCGTAGCCTTCTTCGTCGTGACACAGTCCATGAAACATGCCGACGCCGGGCATATCGCGTCCCCCGCTCATCTCGATGTGATAGCCGCGGGGAAAATCATTCTTGCGGTCGAACTTCCACCACGGCATGTACATGTGCATTCCGCCGACGCCGTCGTGATTGTGCGGCGGCATCTTCTCCAGTTGCGGAAAGTAGCCAGAACCACTGCTGCCGACGGAGTCGGTGAGATATCTGCCGACGGTCCCGGAAGAGTTGGCGAGGCCGCCCGGAAAGGCCAGAGATTTGGAGTTCAGCAGCAGACGCGCGGATTCGCAAGCGCTGGCGGCCACGACGATGGCGCGCGCGCTGATGCGCTTTTCCGTGCGCGTCGCTTTATCAATGTAGGAAACACCTTCCGCTTTGCCTTCTTTGTTGACGAGAATTTCGCGGGCCATCGCGGCGGTAATCAGCGTCAGCTTTCCCGTTTTCATCGCGGGGGGAAGCAGAACCTGGCTGGAGCTGAAGTTTGATGCCGTGATGCAGCCGCGGCCGCACTGGCCGCAGTAGTGGCAGGGCAGGCGGCCGTTGAGCGAACGCGTAATGACCGCGAGGCGCGAGGGGATGCAGATGATGTTGAGCTTGTCGCAGGCTTTCTTGACCATTAATTCGGTGCAGCGCGGTTTGGGAGGAGGGAGAAAAACGCCGTCGGGGGCGCTGGAGACATTCTCTTTCGTTCCGAAGACCCCGATGTAGGATTCCACTTTGTCGTAATACGGCGCGAGATCTTCGTACGTGATGGGCCAATCGTCGCCGAGGCCATCGCGCGTGGCGGATTTGAAATCGATCGGAGCAAAGCGGAGCGCGATGCGGCCCCAGTGATTGGTACGGCCGCCGACGATGCGCGAACGAAACCACTGGAAATTTGCGCCCGGCGCCGAAGTATAAGGCTCGCCATCAATCTGCCAGGCCCCGTTCGGCGCGAGGAACTCGCCGAAATTTTCGCGGGCGTGGCCGCCCACGCCCGCGCCGCGGTGCGGCGATTCGTACGGCCACATGAGCATCTTGAAATCTTTTTCAGGAATGACGTTCGGCCCGGCTTCCAGCAGCACGCAGTTCAGGCCGCCCTCGGTGAGAATCTTCGCGGCCATGCCTCCGCCCGCACCGGAGCCGATAATGCAAACGTCGTACTGCTTTGGAGAGCGGATCACTTGGGCCATTCGATGCTTTCTCCTTAAAGCTCATTCTTTTTCATGGCCGAAACGGCGAAATCGCAGGCGCGCGCCGTCAACGCCATGTAAGTGAGAGACGGATTCACGCAGGAAGAAGACACCATGCAAGCGCCGTCGGTGAGAAACAGATTTTTCGCATCGTGCGCCTGATTGTGCTCATTCAAGACGGAAGTCTTGGGATCGCGGCCCATGCGCGCGGTGCCCATTTCGTGAATCGCGAGTCCCGGCGCGGAGATTTCCTGATAGACATAGATGTCCTTGGCGCCGGCGGCGGCGAGCATTTCCGCGGCCTGAACAGCAATGTCTTTCGACATTACGCGCTCGTTCTCGCTCCAATCACAGTGAATCTTCAGGGTGGGGATGCCCCAGGCGTCGAGTTTCTCTTTATCAACTTCGACGTAATTATTGTGATTGGGCAAGCACTCGCCGAAACCGCCGATTCCCATACGCCACGGACCTGGCATTTTGAGAGAGTTCTTGAATTCCGCGCCGATTCCGGTCTTCCAAGCGCTGCCCCCCCAGCCGTCGCGGCTTCCCCCGCCCTGGTAGCCGTAGCCGCGGAGAAAATCTCTTTGCTTGGTCTTTACGTTTCGAAAGCGCGGAATGTAAATGCCGTTGGGGCGGTTGCCGAAGGGCATTTTGTCTTCATGACCGGGCATTTCGCCGCCGGCTCCGGCGCCCATGTGGTGATCCATGAGGTTGTGGCCGAGCTCGCCGCTAGCGTTAGCGAGGCCGTTGGGAAATTCCGGAGTCGCGGAATTGAGGAGGATGCGCGTGGACTCTAGGGTCGAGCCGCAAATAAAAAAGATGCGGGCCTTGAATTCGAGGGGGGTTTTGGATTGCGCATCGATGACGCGAACACCGCTGACGCGGCGGGCATTCGAATCGAAGATCAAGCTGTGGACGACGCTGTACGGGCGAATGGTGAAGCGGCCGGTCTTTTGCGCGGCGGGAAGAGTGGAACTCAGGCTGCTGAAATAGGAATTCGTGATGCAGCCGCGATGGCACACGCCGCAGTAGTGGCAGGGGGCGCGTCCCTTGTGGACACGCGTGAGCACGGCCGAGCGGCCGATGGTCATCATGCGATCATCAAAATTTTTGGCGAGCGCGTCGCGGAAATCCTGTTCAACGCAGGTCATCTCCATCGGCGGGAGAAATTTTCCGTCGGGAAGCTGCGGCAAGCCCTCGGCCTGACCGCTGATGCCGGCGAATTCTTCAACATAGTCGTACCAGGGGGCGATGTCCGCGTAGCGGATCGGCCAATCGACGGCGATTCCCTCTTTCAAGTTGGCTTCAAAGTCGAGATCGCTCCAGCGATAGCTCTGGCGTCCCCAGGTGATGGACTTTCCGCCGACCTGGCGGCCGCGAATCCAGGAAAATTTCTTGCCAGGATCAGAGGAGTAGGGATTCTCCACGTCATTGACGAAAAATTTGTGGGAGTATTCATCGCAAGCATAGTAGACCTCGCGCTGGACGGGTTGCGTGCGCTGGCGTTCGGCGCGATCGTCCCACCCGCGGTACTTGAGTTCCCAGACGGGAACGTGCTCGACGTAGTCGCGCTCGGGAACGATTGAGCGGCCCGCTTCGAGGACCAGCGTGTTCAGACCTTTTTCGGTGAGCTCTTTCGCCGCCCAGCCGCCTGTGATTCCCGAGCCGACGATGATCGCGTCGTAGGTATTGGTTGCCATGCGAATCTCCCCTATGCTTTTTTCTGCGCGGGCAAAAGCACACAGCCATGATGGGCGCCCGGAATGATTTGCAGATTCAATTCTTGCGTGAAGCCGATCTCGGAGGTGTAGTAGCCGTGGAGGGTGATGCCTTTAAAGACGGTGAAGAAATCGCCTCTAAGCTGCTTATCGCGGTCCTCCGGGATGGTGTTACCGTGATGCCGCCCGCGAGCGCGTGCCGTGGCGACGGATTCGTCCATGGCACGGAGCAGAACGAGTTGTTGTGAAGGCGAAGCATCGACGAAATTCTTTCCGAAAAGTTCGCTGCTTTGTTTGTCGACCCCGGCGAGACCGGCGAGAAAATTCCGGCGTTCGTCTTCGACGGCCCACTCGGTGAGGATGACGTCAATGAATTCATTGACGCGCGCAGCCTTCGCGCCGGGTGTGTCGGTCTCCGGAATAATCAAATCGATCATCGCCACGACCGTTTCATTCTGATGCGGGTTGAGGGTGCGCAGCGCGTATCCTGAGGCGGGGTGCGCTCCCTGGAAAAAAACAGAAAGATCGGTGGGCAGGACGGGCAAAACACCGCCAGCCAAAAACAATTTTAACGCTTCACGCCGTTGCATAGATCCTCCCCAGCTTGGTTTCGCGCACAGATTATCTTGGCTCCCCGCGGCCTAAATTCAAGGCCGTCGCGCGCGGGAAGACGGGCGCCCGCGGCACTGGCGAACGCCGCACCGGCACAAGCGCTGACGAACTCGCGGCGGCGCAAGTCAGGTTCCCAACAATTCGTCGCGGACGTTCTTCAAAAGGTAGGCCGCGCGTTCGACGCCTAGTTCGCCCGACAAGATCAAGTCTTCATTCTCAATGCTCAAGATGCCTTCGTAGCCGATATCCATATAGGCCTTCACGACCGCTTTCCACAACGAGGCGCTATGCCCGTAACCAACGGCGCGAAATTCGTCCGAAGCCTCGGGGCGCTCCTCCTTCTTGATCGCAAAGTTCAGGAGCCCATACCTGGCCACATACTCGGGATAAAGAACAGTGTCCTTCATGTGCGCGTGAAAAAGGGCACCTTGCTTGCCAAGGAAGTGGATGACTTCGACGGGATCGCAGCCCTGCCAGAAGAGGTGGCTCAAATCGCAATTGGCCCCGATTTCTTCGCCGACGGCTTCGCGAAGCTTCATTAACGTGCGAGGGTTATAGACGGCGAAATTCGGATGCATTTCGAACGCGAGGCGCTTGATCCCGTGCTCGCGCGCATATTTCGCAGCATCCTTCCAGTACGGAACTATTTTTTCTTTCCACTGCCAGTCCTGCATCTCGGCATATTCGGGGGGCCAGCGGTAAGTGATCCAGTTCGGCTGGGTATCCTGCGGAGTGCCACCCGGGCAGCCAGAAAAACCGACGATGACTTTCACATCGAGCATTTCGGCGAGAAGGACGGTGTTGCGGAAGGTATCGATATCTTTCTTGGCATGCTTGGGATCGGGATGAATGGGGTTGCCGTGGCAACTGAGCGTGGCGACGCGAATTCCTCGGTCTTCAAACTTTTTCTGCCAGGCTTTGGCCTTGGAGCGATCGGCGATGAGCTCGTCCAGCGGGCAATGACGATTGTTTGGATAGCCTCCGGTGCCGATTTCCATGGCTTCCAGGCCCAGGGCGGTGACCTTGTCCAGCATGGCGTCGAGGGAAAGATGTTCATAGACCGGATCGAACACGCCGATGGGGATCTTGCGCAAATTGCCGGAAGGCTTGGCGGCGGGAAGGCCTGGAAGCGGGGAATTCGCCGAATGGGCGGAATTTGCCGCGTGGGCGAGCACCTCCCCGCCGGGGACCGCGACCGCAAGCAGGCCGCTCGTGGCGGCCAGAAACTCCCTCCGGCCGATGGCGGAGTTCTTGGGTTCTTTCTTCATGCGTCTCCTCGACAAACGCAGCAATGGAGTCAGCACCAATATTTCCGCCGCATTATACGTCACTGTGGCGCTCAAACAAGCATCGAAAATCGTTTTTCTAATGGATTCAATTGGACATCCTCGAGTTGAGGAATCCGCCACCCTTCGCACTTGGTGGCCTTCGCTCCCAGCGGCGGTGGAGGGGGCTGAGGGTGCCCGCCCTGCGCATTTGCAAGGCGAGCAGCCAGGAGCACAACTACGAAAACCTTTGCGAGTCTTCTGCAGCGGCGTCTGATCAAAGTTTCCCACGGAGAGAATATCATGGGGCATCGACCGTGACTCAACGGTATCAGGGCTTCTCCGCTTCGAGGCTTTCGCGGCGCTTCAAGCGGTTGGTCTCAATGAGTTTTTGATAGGCCGTGAGCGCCTGTTGTGCTTCGGGCAAGCGGCCGACGCGGCGGTACGCTTGACTGAGTTGAAAGTACGTAGCGTCGCGGTCAGGCGAAAGCTTCTTCGCAGCTTCGAGACTTTCGATGGCGCCAGCGGCATCTCCTTGTTGCAGGAGTGCGCGGCCAAGTTCGAATTGGGCCACTTCATAATCCGGCTTAGCGCGGACCACCTCGCGCAAAAGGGCCACCGCCTGCTCCGCGTGGCCCTCCAAGAGAAGCGTGTAGCCAAGATGATAGCTGGTGACCAGATCGGCCGGGTGAACTTCCAGCTCGGAGCGAAACTCAGCAGCCGCCGATTCGAAATCGCTTTGACGAAGGTGGATGAGGCCCGTGAAATAGTGGGCTCCGGTAAGCCGCGGATCAAGCTGCAATGCAGTTTTCAATTCCGCGAGGCCGCCCGCAAAATCTTCCTGCTGCGCGTACGCCTGCCCCAGGAGAAGGTGAACCGCGGGGTTGCTCGCGTTTTGGTCCAGCAGCCGGCGGAAAATGTCTGTGGCAATCTCGGACTGCCGCGTTCGAACGAGTGCCGTACCCCAAGCGAAGAGCAGCGCTGGATCGTCCGGGGGGCTCTTGAGAAATGGATGCAGAACCTCGGTGGTTTTCTCAAAGTTGTCCGTCGCAAAATAACTGAGCCCGAGAAGCTGGCGAACGAAGGCATCGTCGGGAGCCGCAGCGAGCCGGCGCTCCAGCGGCGGTATGGCCTCGGCATAAAGCTCGGCGCGATAACTGGCGAGACCGAAGTTGCGGTCTAGACCGGGGAGCGCGGGGTTCCAGACGGCTGCTTGTTTGAAAAATTCCGCGGCATCCGAGAAACTCGAATTCTTGGCGCGCATTACGCCGAGGTCATTGTACGAGCTGCCGAGGATTTCCGAAGCGAACGCGCGGTATTCTTTCGCGGCCTTGGATTCTGCGGGATGTGGAGGGGCTGGCGGCCGCTGGGCGGCGGGATTTTCCTGGACGCCGCGCTGCACCATCGCCTCCGCGGATTTCTGCTGGTCGTGCGCGCCGGATTCGAGCAGGCCGGCGATGCGATCGGAAGTGTGGCTGTCACCGTCGGATGGTACCGCGGGCTCGTCGAAAATGTGCTGGGCGTCATAGCGGAACTTCGCTTCGCGATAGCGCTGCGAATTCGCGAGCGCTTTTTGGGCTTCCTCCAAGCGGCCGAGACGGCGCAGATCCTGGCCAAGCAAGTAGTAGGCGCGGCTGACGTCACGCGGAACTTCCTGGGGGTCGCGCACGAGACGGATGTAATTTTCGAGGGCTTCGACGGCCTGGGGGAGACGCTTCGTTTCGTTGTACGTTTCGCCGAGATAGAGATAGGCGAATGATTCCTCGGGACGCAGGCGCTTGGCGTGCAGGAGGGCAGCTTCGGCAGCGGGAAAATCGCGCAGGGCGACGGCGGAGATGCCAAGAAGCAGGAGTGCGTTGTAATCGTCGGGACGGAGTTTCAGTTCGCGTTCGAACTCCAGGCGGGCTTGCGGATAGGCTTCTTCGCCACGGAACTCGAGGATGGAGTAGCCCAGCAGGCCGTGAGCGTGCGGATATTTTGGATCGAGCTGAATGGCTTTGCGAAATTCGGCAACGGCGGATTCCGGAAAACGGCCGATGGAATAGGCGCGGCCGATGAGAACGTGCAGGGCGGCGGAATCTCCCATAGTGTCCTGCAAATGCTGAAACCATTGCTGGGCATCGGGGAAACGCTTGGCTTTGAGGTAGGCAATGCCGAGAAAGTAGGAAGTTTCAAAGTCGGCATCGAGGGCGACGGAGGCCTGGAGATCGCGGATGGCGGCTGGAAATTCTCCGCGATAGAGATCGATGCGGCCGAGAACACTTTGGGCGCGCGCGTGACGCGGATTATTGGCGACCACGGAAAGGGCAAGCTGGCGGGCTCTCGTAACATCACCAGCGCGGAACCAAGCTATGGCAGCATCGACAGCAATATCCGGATCGTTGGGAGCGAATTTGAGAGCTTCGTCCAGCTCTCGCGTGGCTTCCTCGATGCGGAATTCGGACCCGGAAAGATTGGCGATCTGGCGGAGGCCGAGAGCGATGGTTTGGTTGTAGTGGCGCTCGGCTTCGGAGGGGTCGCTGGCGGCGAGCGCGGACTTGGCGGATTCAAAACTGCGCTTAAGAAGAACGGCGGGATCGTCGGCGGGACGGGCTATCGAGGTAAGAAGCGGCAAGAAAATGCAGAGGAGAATCACTTTCGAACTGCAAGGCAGCGATGCAAACTCTTGTAAGAATGGCCTGCGGCGAGAAGAGGCGAGGACGCCAAAGAGCTGGCAGGAAAAATTCCCGTGAGTGAACAGAGACCCGGAATGGAGATTAATGGGCACCGTTCGTTGCTCCACCCGCAGGCGGCGGGAGAGGCGTGGTAGTGCGGATGCCCGAGCCTTCGACAATCGTGTAAATGGCGTCGGCAGCGACATTTTCCAGTGTTTCGACCTTGCCGTTGGGCCAGCGAATTTCCACGGATTCCATTTTCTTGGCGGTGCCCAAGCCGAAGTGCAGGCGCAGATCGTTTTGCGAGAGATAGCTTGCGCCGCCGCGCACTTCGCTGAACTGCTTGACTCCTGTGGCGCGGATGGTCACACGCGCACCGATCGCGGCGCGGTTGCTCTTTGTACCGACGAGTTTGAATAAGACGCGATGGAAACCGTTGGCATTCATGTTCTTCAACAACGAGGGCGCCTCGCCGACGTTTAGAAGGAGAACGTCGACATTGCCGGTGTTGAAGACGTCACCGAAGGCAGCGCCACGGCGGGACTTCAAAGGCAAATCCTGGAGGCCTGCTTGCTTGGAAACTTCATCAAACGTGCCGACACGATTATTGCGATGCAGCAGGAGCGGCTCGCGAAAACGCGGTCCGGTTTCCAACGTATCGATCTGCGGATAGACGTGGCCGTTGGCGACGAGAATGTCGAGCCAGGTGTCGTTGTCCATATCGAAAAAAGCGGTGCCCCAACCGACGTAGGGATAGCTGGGCTGGCCTACGTTGGAAGTCCAACTCACGTCGTCGAATCCCTGCGGGCCCATATTGCGATAGAGCGAGTTGGGCTGCTCCTCGAAGTGCGTGACGAAAAAGCTGAGGCGGCCACTGTGGTCGTAGTCGCCCCAATCGACGCCCATGTTGCCGAGCTCCATGCCTTCGCCGCTGAGGGCCACGCCGGTAAGCATGCCCATCTCGGTGAAGGTGCCGTTGTGATTATTGTGGTAGAGATAATTGGGGACGGAATCGTTGGCGACGAGGAGATCGGGCCAGCCGTCGTCGTCATAGTCCACCCACATGACCCCGAGGCCGTAGTAGCCGATATCATCATGCACGCCCGCCTTCACGGAGACTTCCTCGAAGGTGCCGTCGCCGCGATTGTGGTAGAGGAAATCGCTTTCACCTTCGAGGCCCCAAGGGCCGCACTGCACCAGAATGCCTTTGAAGCGGCAGAATTTGTTGCTGCCGAATTGGGGGAGATTGTTCATGTCCAGATGGGAGTAGCGGGAGACGAAAAGATCGACGAAGCCGTCGCGGTCGTAGTCGCCCCAGGCGGCGCCGGTCATGAAGCCGCTGCCGCCGACGCCCGCTTTTTCAGTGACGTCCTCGAACTTGCAATTGCCGAGGCCGTGGTAGAGCGCGCTGCCACCGAAACCGGTCACAAATAGGTCGAGCTTGCCGTCGTTGTCGTAATCGGCTACGGCGACGCCCATGCCCCAGCCGCGATGCGTCAAGCCGGCTTCCTTGGTGATGTCCTTGAAGGTGCCGTCCGGCTCCTGATGATACAGGGTGACGAGCGGGTCGCCGCCGGCGCGGAAACGCTCGACTGTCGAGCCATTGATGAGGACGACGTCGAGACGGCCATCGTCATCGCAATCGAAGAGTCCAGCGCCCCCGCTGGTCGAGTCAATGACGTAGTGGGCTTCGGGAGCGGCGATGTGGACGGCAGTGAGGCCAACTTCCTTGGCTACGTCCTTGAAGGTGGGGATGGGCGCCAAGCCGCTGCGGTCTTTCTTAGCCGGTGTCGGGAGCTTGGGGAGAGGAACACGGACGCTCCCAGGCTGCTGGCTGGGGGCCTGCGGACGCGAAGGGGCTGCGAAAGCGAGAATAAGGATGAGAGCAGTGAGTACGGAGAAAAAACGCCACCAGCGAGTCCGGAGCATGTCTTGATTGTATCCCAAAGAGTTTTGACGCCTTAAACGACTGACGCGCGGTGAGACGGATTCAAACGCATTGTACATGCGCGCGGTGAGAATGAAGCGTCCCGCCAAGCCCTCCTCGGGCTTGGCGGGACGCGGAAGAAGCAGATTGTGCCAGTACAATCAGAAGGTGAACCGGATCGAGTACTGGAATTGTCGGTTGCGGTCCGATATCGAGCTCACAGTACCCACCTGGGCATTCGGCGTGGTGTTCTGGACCGAAACCGCGTTCGCCAGGGGCGTCGGCGTGGGAGGACGTACTCCTGTTATGGGATCCG
>Ga0137409_10001008_pt1 | contig 30474 bp, 23 predicted proteins | sample CZODoug1_16funga_FD_122059 | JGI IMG/M metagenome (GOLD analysis project Ga0137409, IMG submission 122059) | Vadose zone soil fungal communities from Angelo Coast Range Reserve, California, USA - CZODoug1_16fungal (Hybrid Assembly) | ecosystem: Environmental > Terrestrial > Soil > Vadose zone...
GGAGGACAAGTGCTCTTGAGATTGATTTTGCTTTGAAGTGAAAGTGCGCATGTGGAAATTCTTGCCGGTGCTATTTTATTCAAGCACGGCTAAGCGTCGCGGCGCGCGCCGCTTCCAATAATTTTTTCGCGTTTTCCCGGATGTCGCCTTTGCTGAAGACGGCGTTGCCCGCAACAAGCAACTCCGCTCCAGCGCGCACAATCTCTCCGACGGTATCAAGCGACACGCCGCCATCGATTTCAATCCGGAAAGACAGCCCGAGCGATTCGCGGACTTCAACGAGTGTCTTGACTTTGTGCAGCGCCCCGGGGATAAATTTTTGCGCGCCGAATCCCGGATTCACGGACATGATCAGAACGTGGTGCACCATGTCTAAAACTTCATCAACCATATGTACGGGCGTTGCGGGGTTCAGCACCACGCCGGATTTGCACCCGTGCGAATCAATCAGCTGCAGCGTGCGATGAAGATGCACGCAAGCTTCCTGGTGCACGGAGATCCAGCTCGCTCCGGCTTCCGCAAAAGCGGGAATGTAGTTGTCGGGATTTTCAATCATCAGGTGACAATCGAGTACGGCGTTGGGAAGCGCTTTTCGCAGCGACGCCACGACCAGCGGCCCAATTGTGATATTCGGCACAAAGTGGCCGTCCATCACGTCCACGTGAAGAACGGTGCCGCCGCCGTCCAGCGCCGCTTTGGCATCCTCGCCGAGCCGCGCGAAATTTGCTGACAAGATGGATGGTGCTAGTTCAACAGCCATGTCCGGCTTGGCGCTCCTTCCGTTCTTCAGAGAAAGGAGATTATACGCGGAAGTCCTTCAATGCTCAGTGAAAAGTGCGAGTCGAAGGAGCCGCGCGCAAATAAAACCGGAGCGAGGGAATTGCAACCTCGCAGGGACCGGCGTACATTTTGTGAACGGAGGCGTTATGTTGAAAATGCGGCTGTGGCGTGTTCGAGTCGTTCTATCGCTCTGTGCAATCCTCGTTATCCTTGTTTGCGAAGGAACGACCACTGCCGATTCGCCGGAAGTTCCCGTCGTGGACGCCGGCTTGGGTTCCTGCCGCGCGGATTTCCTTGTGAAAGATGGCGCGGACAAACCAATTTTCAATGCCAAGATTAGTCTCACGATCAAGTACGGATTCCTGAGCAAGCGCAAGTCGGAAGTCGAAATCGGCACCAACAGCGATGGCAAGGCCCGCGTCACGGGATTGCCCAATCTTCCAAAGAGGCCGCTGGATTTTTCTGTCAAGAGCGGCGACGTGACCACCACCGTCACGGACGATCCCTCTACGAATTGCAACGCGGTCTTCAACGTAACTTTGACGGCTCATTAGTGAGTCCACGGAAGGGTGCATCGGCGGTCGCTGCTCGCGCGGGCCAACTCGAGCATGCGCATGACGTCCAGCGCATATTCCGGAGTCACGGCCAGCTCGGCTTTCCCCAGAATGGCATCGCGGAGGTTTGCATAGTAGTCGCGATAGTCGCAGCTAGCCGAAGGAATGCGCCGGTGTTCGAAAGATTCGCCGGCCGGGACGGTCAGGACGCCCCAGTTTTCTTCGGGTTCATCTCCCCAAGGTTTGTCCTCTGGAATGTAGCCCCGGCGAAGATTCATTTCTTGAGGGTCGAAGGCTTGTTTCACGAAACTGCCAAGTGTACCGAGAAGAACGAAACGAGGGCGCGGCGCCGCAGCGAGGATGCTGGAACGAAGAACGGCGCGCAGGCCCTTTGGATAGTGAAGCGTGATATCGAAAGCATCGTCCGCGAGGGCATGTTCGCGCTCGGCTCGAACGTCGGCGGTCACGGCTTCCGGCAAACCGAAAAGCATCAATGCGTGGTCGATCAGGTGCGGAGCGATGTCGAAGAGAATTCCGCTGCCGGGCTGCGTAGTCTCGCGCCATGCGCCGGGTTTGAGCTGCGGGCGGAACCGATCGTAGGTCGTCTCGAGACGCACGATGCGCCCCAGCGTGCCAGCTTCGACCAGTTGCTGTATGGCCTGGAAGTCGCCGTCGTATCGCCGGTTTTGATACACGGTGAGCAGGCGTCCAGTTTCCTCGGCAATTTCCACCAGCGATTTAGCTTCCTCAAGAGTTGTCGCGAACGGTTTATCGACGAGCACATCGCGGCCGGCCTCCAGGCATTGTTTTGCGAATGGATAGTGCGTGGCATTGGGAGTGGCAATCACGACCAGGCGAATTTCCCGGATGGCGAGCAATTCGTCCATGCTCCGCACGATTCGGACGTCGTGATATTTCTCCGCCGCTTCTGTTCCGCTGCGCTGCAGGATGGCGGCGAGATGCAGACCCGGCACAGCGCGGACCACTGGCGCGTGAAAAGCGCGGCCGGCGAGACCAAATCCGACAAGCCCGACTTCAATCATGGGTTTTCATCTCCGCGCAAATGCGAACGCTAAAGAGTATCGAACTTTCGAATTCCAGGCAGGAGGATTTTTCAGAAGCGCGAAGTTGCTTGGACGGGCGGCGTCCTTCAGAATGATAACTTACTCATGAGCGAGCAAAACTCTGCTGTCACAGAAACAGGCGGGCACCGCAATCTGCTCGCGCTGCTCTTCGCAGGCTTTGTACTGAGCGGAATCGCAACCGTCATCGTCGGCCCCATGCTGCCGGTCTTTATCCACAGATGGTCTCTCAATGACAGCCAAGCCGGCCTTTTCTCCACGGTTCAATTCATGGCTGCGTGGATCGGGACGCTGGCGTCCAGCGCTATCGCTTCGTGGCGCGGCTACCGCCCCGCTCTGGTATTAGGCTATGCGCTGATGGGCGGCGGGCTGGCCTTCCTGAATGCGGACACTCACATGCTTGCCCTGGCGGCCACAGCTACTTTCGGATTTGGCTACGGCTTGCTCACTGCGGGGACGAATCTGCTGGTAGCAGAGCTCGGAGGCATGCGAAGCGCCTCTCTTGTGAGCTTGCTCAATTTCATGTGGGGGGTTGGCGCGATGACTTGTCCGCTGCTAATCGCCTTCGCGCTGAAGCACAACCGAATCAGCCTTACTCTTTTAGGGTGTGCGGCGTTTGGTGTTGTGATGGTCATTGGTCTCCTCTTTACTTCGTTTGGCGCGGATGAAAGACCTCATGAGGCAAATATCGCCGAAGCAGCAGGGGCGGGGCCTGCATTGCACGTCACTCTCGCGCTTGCTTCCTTGTTTTTTATCTATGTGGCGATGGAAAACGGCATTGGAATTTGGGCGGCTGAATTTTCCAGACGTCTCGCAAATGGCATCACTGGCTTAACCACTCTCGCTCCGACGTTTTTCTACGGCGGGCTAACCCTCGGGCGCGGCGGTGCGCCCCTGGCATTGCGCCACCTGAAGGAAAGAACTCTCGTACTTGGCGTATTGGCCTTGGCGGCCGCCGGAGATGCTCTCCTCATCGTGTCTCCGGGCGTATCTGTGGCCATCGTTGCGGTCTTTTTTGCGGGACTTGGTTGTGCCAGCATCTACCCCATTTACATTGCGTGGCTCTCGCGATGGTACGGCGCGCGAGCCAAGAAAATCGGGGGCGTTCTGTTCGCCGTGGCTTCGCTAGGAGGATCTGCCGGACCATGGCTGGTCGGATCTGTTTCGCAACTGACTGGCAGCTTGCGAATTGGATTGTTGGTCCCGTTGCTTTGTGCGCTGATCATGATTGGCCTGGTGCTGACGTTGCGGCGGCAGACCACCGCCTGAGGTATTCTTAGCCCGTGCAGAATGGCGCATCCTCGCAACGCTCACCCACGAACGGACTGCTGCTAGGACTTGTGATCACGCTGGCGGCCGTATTGGCTTACGCTTTCTACATCACCGTTCAGCTTGCCGGCCTGCGAAAACTGCAGAGCGAGATGGTGGATCGCAACCGGAAAGATTCACTGCAATTGTTACGTGTTCAAAACGATCTCAATTCCATCGCGCTGGCCATGCGCGACATGCTGGACGCCACGGAACCTTACCCGCTGACCGCCTGGACCGCGCAATTCGACCGCATTCGTCAGGACCTCGATGCCGGCTTGAAACTGGAAGAGAGCCTGGCCGGAGCGAACCGCACGCCGGAGCAGCGGCTGTATCTCACGCAATCGGTCTCGCAGTTTTGGGATGCGGTGAACCGCATGTTTGCACTGGCGCAGAGCGGCAAGGACGCGGAAGCGCGGGAGCAGATTCGCTTGTCGCTGCAGGCGCGGCAGCAAGCCCTCAGCACAGCGGTTTCGCGTCTGCTGGTGGGAAATAATGAGGGCGAAGAGCAGGCCGCCGCGCGCATTGCGCAGATTTACGATGGCGTGCAGCGGCAGCTCTATCTCTTCCTGGCGGCAACGCTCATTGCGATTGTTCTGACGAGCTTGTACCTGATCCGCAGCAACCGCCAGATTTTTGCGCGCCTGGCGGAACTTTCCGAGCAGCGCAGCGACCTGGCGCAGAAACTGATCTCCACCCAGGAGTCGACGCTGCGCCACATTTCCCGTGAGCTGCATGATGAGTTCGGACAGGTGCTGACGGCAATTGGGTCGATGCTGGGCCGCGCAGGGAAACATGCTCCTGAGGGTTCTCCGCTACGGGAAGATTTAAAAGAAGTGCAGGAGATCGCGCAATCGACACTGAACAACATTAGAACGCTCTCGCAGGCCCTTCATCCAGTGCTACTCGAAGAAGCAGGCTTGGAAAGCACACTGGACTGGTATATTCCAACAGTGGGGCGGCAAACCGGCATTGCGCTGCATTACGAGAAGACAGGCCAGGCTTTTCCTGTGGAAACGGGCGCGGGCGTGCATATCTATCGCGTGCTCCAGGAAGCGCTGAATAACGTAAGCCGGCATTCCGGCGCGAGCGACGCCTGGATCCGGCTGAAATTCTTGCCGGATTCGCTGGAGCTGGAAGTGGAAGATCACGGGACGGGTTTTGTGACGGAAAAAATGCAACGCGGAATCGGCCTGGTGGCCATGCGGGAACGCGCCGAATTGATCGGCGGCACGCTGGCAATCTCACCGAGGCCGCAAGGCGGAACAGCGGTCCGCCTCCGGATTCCAAGGGGTAAAGTGGATGCCAACGGCGCCTAAGATAACGGTTCTGCTCGCGGACGATCATGCGCTGGTGCGGCGCGGATTTCGCCGCATGCTGGAAGATGATCCAGATATCTCCGTCGTTGGAGAAGCCAGCGACGGCAGAGAAGCGGTGCGGCTGGCCTGCGAACTGCGCCCCAAAGTGACCGTGATGGACTGCGCGATGCCGCAACTAAGCGGCATCGAAGCAACAAGAAGAATTCTGGAGAAATTTCCCGGGGCGGGAATCCTGATGCTGAGCATGCATTCGGAAGAAACACTGGTGAGCCAGGCACTCGAAGCGGGCGCCCGCGGCTACGTGCTGAAAAACGCCATGGACCTCGACCTGGTGAGCGCGGTGAAGAGCATCGCGGCGGGCATGACGGTGCTGGACCCGCAAGTCTCGCGCCCGGATGCGCTCAAAGGGGAGCGCGGCGGTGGATTGACGCCCCGCGAATTGGAAATCCTTTCGCACATCGTTGCCGGGAAGTCAAACAAGGAAATCGCAGTGGATTTGCATCTCAGCGTGAATACCGTCGCGGTACATCGCGCCAATATCATGGATACGCTCGGGATTCACAAAACGGCGGAGCTGGTGGTCTACGCGATTCGCAATGGGCTGGTGAATCTGCCGTGAATCGGCGCGATTTTCTGTTCACAACATTGGGTGTGGGAATCGCCACAGGTGCAGCGCCCGCATGGACACGCGCCGATCCCGCCGCGCCGCTGGGATTCCATCTGACGGATGTTACCAACGCGGCTGGGCTCCAGTTCCGGCACAACAGCGGAGCGTATGGCGGCAAGTTGCTGCCGGAAACACTCGGTTCAGGCTGCGCATTCCTCGATTACGACAGCGACGGCTGGCAGGACATTCTACTCATCAACGGCATGGACTGGCCCGGACACAAACGCCAGCGCTCCACGCTGCAGCTTTACCACAACAATCGCAACGGTACTTTTACTGACGTAACTAAAAGCGCCGGTCTCGACCTCGAGATGTACGGAATGGGTGTAGCCGTCGGCGATTACAACAACGACGGGTTTCCGGACATTTTCATCACCTGCGTGGGGCAAAACCGGATTTTTCGCAACACCGGCAAAGGAACTTTTGTGGACGTCACGCGGTCGAGCGGCCTGCTCGGTCGTCAGGGCTTCAGCACTTCCGCGGTGTGGTTTGATTATGACCGGGATGGCTTGCTGGATCTGTTCGTCTGCAATTACGTGCGCTGGTCGCCCGAGCACGATGTCTTTTGCAGCCTCGACGGCACTCATAAGTCGTATTGCACGCCGGAAGCGTATCGCGGGGATACTTGCTGGCTCTTTCACAATCGCGGCAACGGAACTTTCGAAGATGTGACCGCAACCAGCGGCATCTTTGACAGCAGCTCGAAGTCTCTCGGAGTGGCGATGTTCGACTACGACCAGGACGGGTGGCCGGACCTGCTCGTAGCCAACGACACGCAGCCGAACAAGTTGTACCGGAATTTGCAGAATGGCAAATTCGAGGATGTCGCGGTGGAAGCGGACCTGGCGTTCAGCACGGAAGGGAAAGCGCGCGCCGGCATGGGTGTCGACACCGGAGACTTCGATGGGTCGGGCAAACCCGGTGTGGCCATCACCAACTTCGACAACGAAATGATTGGACTCTATCGCGCAACTGCTCCGGGAATTTTCGATGACGTGTCCATTCCATCGGGAATCGGGGCGGCATCGAGAAACACGCTTGGCTTTGGCTGCATGTTCCTTGATATCGATCTCGATGGCGCACTGGATTTGGCGGTGGCCAATGGCCACATCGACGAAACGGTGCGAAATATTCGCGGCAACACCGGATACGCGCAGGCGCCGCAACTTTTCATCAACCAAGGTCGCGGAAAATTTCACGACGTCGCAGACGCAGCTGGCGGAGGATTTGAGACGCCCAAGGTTGGACGAGGATTGGCCTACGGTGATTTCGATCGTGACGGCGACTTGGACTTGCTGATGACTACGAACAATGGTCCGGCAGTTTTGTATCGTAACGATCAAACATCGGGTTTTCGGAGCATTCGGTTTCGTTTAACCGGCACGAAATCGAATCGCGACGCTATCGGCGCAACCGTTCGCATTTTCCACCAAGGGCAAACGCAGTCGAGGATGGTGCGCGCTGGCTCCAGCTATCTTTCGCAATCTGAATTGCCAGTGTCGTTCGGACTGGGCAAGCGCGAGAAAATCGATCGCGTGGTGATCGACTGGCCCAGCGGACGGACTGAAGAATATAAGGACCTGCCAGCCGGGAAAAGCTATAATTGCCTGGAAACAAAGGGAATAGAACCGCAGACGGGTTTCTAGTAGTTTTGTAGTATTGCGAGCCTGCTAATCCTTTTGCATTATCGGCAAGTTTCTAGTGCTTTTGCAGTATTGCCAGTTTCACCGGCAATCCCTATAAATGGTGCCACAAGCTACATCGCCTCTAGCACTGCCAAACTCTGGCTCGCTTCGGGGCACCCCAAACTGAATTGCGGCCGGATGTTTACCTAGACATCCGGCCGCTGTTTTTATCACCACAAACCGCGCACTCGGGTGGAGATGATGCAGATTGAATTTGTAAAGCGGTGGTTGTTGCGAATCGTGGCAGCACTGACGCTCAGCGCGGTTTATTTGTACGGATATCCTTCGGCGGCCATTTCCTACTTTGTTGTGGATTTGTTGCATGTCGCGATTGGCATCGTGGTGGCGATTCTGCTTCTCGTTTTCGCGGGACGCTTGCTGCGCGAAGAATCGCTGCTGGCGCGATTGGGATGGATTTCGCTGGCGTTGGGAACGATTCTTGGCTTGGTATTGATCAAGATAGGCACGCCTCTTCGGCTGAAAACGTGGCTTTACGCGCATATTGCGCTGTGCGTTGTTGGCGCGCTCTTTCTGGCGACGTCCTGGCTCATCTCAAAAGGGTGGCTGGGTGACGGCTTTGTTCGGCGTGGATTGGGATTTGCCGCGCTGGCGCTGCTGACCGCGGGCATCGCGGCTGGCACGTGGTGGACGCGAACGATCGTCTGGAAGAACGCGAATCGCATTTCCAATCCGCACATGCCCGCCGAGACCATGGACGGCGAAGGCGACGGACCTCAAGGAAAATTCTTTCCCAGCTCCGCGCAAACCAAACAAGGAATCAATATTCCGTCTCAATACTTCATGAAATCGGACGCCTGCCAGCGCTGCCACGCGGACATTTATAAGCAGTGGGACAGCTCGATGCATCATTTCTCTTCGTTCAACAACCAGTGGTACCGCAAGAGCATCGAGTACATGCAGGAAGTCGCTGGCGTGCGATCGTCGAAGTGGTGCGCAGGCTGCCACGACCCCGCGCTGCTCTACAGCGGATTGTTCGATACGCCGATCAAGCAGATTGTTGATCGTCCCGAAGCGCGAGCGGGACTCGGTTGCATGATGTGCCACAGCATCGTGGAAGTGAAGAGCACCATGGGCCAGGGCGATTTTTTCCTGGAGTATCCGAAGCTTCACGAAATGGCGGCCAGCGAGAACCCGCTGGTCCGCAAACTGCATGACTTTATTGTTCGGCTGAATCCGGAGCCACACCGCCGCACTTTCCTGAAGCCGTTCATGCGCGCGGACACGGCGGAGTTCTGTTCTTCGTGCCACAAGGTGCACTTGGATGTCCCCGTGAATCATTACCGGTGGATTCGCGGCTTCAATGAATACGACAACTGGCAGGCCAGCGGCGTTTCCGGGCAAGGCGCGCGCGCGTTTTATTATCCCAAGTCGCCGATGAATTGCGCGGATTGTCATATGCCGCAGGTGCCCTCGAGCGACGACGGCAATGTGGATGGACTCGTGCATTCGCACCGTTTCCCAGGAGCGAATACCGCCGTGCCGACCGCAAATCAGGACCAGGCGCAATATGAATTCGCCAAGAAATTTTTGCAGGACAAGCAAGTGAGTGTGGATATTTTCGCGATTTCGCCAGCGGGAAAAGAAACCAACGCGTCGGTACGAAGCGAAATGGGGAAGACGGAACTTTCGACGACTTTTGCAGTGGGCGAGGAATCTGATATTTCTCTGCCGAAAGGTCCCGCGGGAGAAGTCCGCCCCATTACCGCGCCCATCGATCGCACTGACGCGGCTGTGCGACGGGGCGACGACGCTCGCGTGGATGTGGTTGTTCGCACGCGTAAGGTCGGGCACTTTTTTCCCGGCGGCACCGTGGACGCTTTCGATGTCTGGCTCGAGTTGCAAGCCACCGATGAAAAGGGGCAGACGATTTTCTGGAGCGGAAAAGTGGAGGACGACGGGAAAGGACCGGTCGAACCGGGGGCGCACTTCTATCGTTCCCTGCAAATCGATGGGCACGGCAATCCCATCAACAAAAGGAATGCCTGGGCGACGCGGTCGGTTGTGTATGTCCATTTGATCCCTCCGGGCGCGGCGGACACAGCACACTTTCGGCTGCACATTCCGGACAATGCGGGCGATGAAATTACACTTCATGCCAAGCTCAACTATCGTAAGTTCGGCTGGTTTAATACGCATTTCTCATTCGCAGGCGTTGAAGCGCGCGATGAAGCACAAGGTAATTCTGCCAGCGCGCCGGCATCAGGCACAACGACGGCAACGTCGCCGGATTATGACGACCGCAAGTGGGCGTTCAACGGAGACACTTCGAGGGTGTCCGGCAATCTCAAATCGATTCCTGATCTTCCCATCACCATAATTGCGGAGGACACCAAGACTTTACGCGTTCTCCCGCGAAATGCTCCTGCGCCTCAGTCCAAAACCGTCAGCACCAAAGAAGATTGGACGCGGTGGAACGACTATGGCATCGGGCTCTTCTTGCAGGGCGACTTGAAAGCGGCGGCGGCGGCCTTTGAGAAAATCACGGAGGTCGATTCGCAGAATCCCGATGGCTGGACCAACATCGCTCGGGCTCTGTTGCAGGAGGGTGATACCGCGGACGCGCGCAAAGTTCTAGAAAAATCACTCGCCATCAATCCGCAGTTGGCGCGCACCAATTACTTCTACGCGCGCGCTCTCAAGGAAGACGGCGACTACGACGGTGCAATGGCTCACTTGCGGATCGTGCTGGAGCAATTTCCGCGCGACCGCGTGGTGCGCAATGAACTTGGCCGCGTCCTCTTCCTGCAGAAGCGCTACGCCGACGCAGTCAAGGAATTCGAGCAGACGCTTTCGATCGATCCCGAAGACTTGCAAGCGCATTACAACCTGATGCTGTGCTACAACGGACTCGGTGACGATGGCAAAGCCAATGAACACAAGGCGCGCTATCTGCGCTTCAAGGCCGACGAATCGGCGCAAGCCATCACTGGGCCGTACCGCCAGACTCATCCCGAAGACAATAACGAGCGGCAGGCCATTCACGAACACGTCAGCGTTGCGCTCGCGCCAGCTCCACAGAAAAAAACTCCGTCACCGAAGGTTGCCGCGAAGACTGCGCAGCATGATAGCGTGAAGCCCGGCGGTGGAAAATAATTCTCCGTGGTGATTTTCAATTAAAGCGAGGGGCCCGATGACCTGGATCAAGACTGTGCCAATGGAAGAAGACGAGCGTGTGAAAAAAGCGATGGAAGCGCAGCGCAAGCTCTATCCGATCGAGTACGCCACGCCGGTCCATCCCGTGAATGACGGCGCGACTTCCGGCATCGTGGCGAGCCACACACTGCTTCCCGACGTGCTGTTTCATGCCTTCAGCACGTTTGGGGCGCTAATGTCGCCGGATTTGCCTCTGCAGCGGCATCAGCACGAGATGATCGCCACCATGGTTTCGGTGACGAATCGCTGCCACTATTGAATCGAATCTCACGCAGAGTTTCTGCGCCGGGTCACGCTGGATGAAACGATGGTCAACGCGCTGCGCAACGACTACCGAACTGCGCCCATCAGCGAACAGGATCGCACCATGCTGGATTACGTCGTGAAACTGACCAAAGATGCCACGAAATGCGGGCCGGAAGATCATGGCAAGCTGCGCGACGCGGGATTTGACGATCGCGGCATCCTGCAAATCACGCTGATCGCATCCTGGTTCAACTACATTAATCGCGCGGCGGATGCGCTCGGCGTGGGCCGCGATTGACACTTGGGGGAATGGTGAAGCGATCGCTTGCAACTATTCTGTTTCTTGCGTTGGCTGTAGCTTTGCTTGGAAAAACAGGAATTGGGGCAACGCCCGAAGCCTCCACGATTCAGTTCCGCGATGTCACGCAATCAGCCCACATTCACTTCGTTCACAACAACGGCGCCTTTGGGAAGAAATTCCTGCCGGAAACCATGGGACCGGGTGTGGCCTTCATTGACTGTGACGGGGACGGCTGGCCTGACATTTTTGTCGTGAACGGCATGGATTGGCCCGGCCATGTTCAGAAGCACTCGACGCCCAAGCTCTATCACAACAATCATGACGGTACATTTACAGACGTGACGCACAAGGCGGGACTCGACGTCGAAATGTTTGGAATGGGCGTAGCCGTGGGCGACTACGACAACGACGGCTACGACGACCTATTCGTTACCGCGTACGGCCAAAGCCACCTTTTTCACAACAATGGCAACGGCACCTTCACGGATGTCACGCAAAAGGTCGGCCTGCTTGGGCCGAAAGAATTCAGCTCCAGCGCCGCGTGGGTCGATTACGACAAGGACGGTAACCTGGATCTGGTCGTCGGCAACTACGTCCAGTGGACTCCGGAAACGGATCTCTACTGCACCCTCGATGGAAAAAGCAAATCGTACTGCACGCCGGAATCCTACAAAGGAACTTCCGTCCGCCTCTGGCACAATCGCGGCAACGGCACCTTTGAAGACGTTACTCAGAAGGCCGGCCTCGGAGACCCCACTTCGAAAACTCTCGGCGTCGCCATCCTCGATTTTGACAACGACGGCTGGCCCGATCTCTTATTTTCCAATGACACCCAGCCGAACAAGTTGTATCGCAACAATGGCAATGGCACCTTCACCGAAAAAGCCGTCGTCGCTGGAATCGCCTTCAGCGAAGACGGCGTGGCCCGTGCCGGCATGGGAGTGGACGCCGCCGACTACGATCACTCCGGCTTTCCCAGCCTGCTGATTACGAATTTCTCGAACCAGATGCTCTCGCTCTATCACAACGAAGGAAAAGGACTTTTTGTTGACGAAGCTCCCCGTTCGGAAATCGGCCGCAATTCCCTGCTCACTCTCGGATTCGGGTGCTTTTTCTTTGATTACGATCTCGATGGCTGGCCAGACGTTTTAGTCGCCAACGGCCACATCGACGCCGACATCCAGCGCGTGCAGGCAAATGTGAAATACGCCATGCCGCCGCACCTCTTCCGCAATATCGGCAAGGGTCGGTTTGAAGAAGTCACCAATTCACTCGGGCAAGCGTTCGCCTCTCCCAGGGTCGGGCGTGGCGCCGCCTACGCGGATTTTGACAATGACGGCCGCCTCGGCTTGCTGCTCTCCACCAACGGTGGCCCGGTCTATTTGTTCAGGAATGAAGCGCAGGGCGCTGCGGCATCGAACAAAAGTCTGCGCATCAAGCTAATCGGCACAAAATCCAATCGCGACGGCATCGGCGCAACTGTGAGGTTGAGCGCCGGCGGCGAAACGCAAACACAAATGCTCCGCAGCGGCTCCAGCTACCTCTCTGCCAGCGAACTCGTCTTGACATTCGGCCTCGCCCACAACGAAAAAGCCGACACCCTCGAAATCCGCTGGCCCAGCGGCCAAGTCGACCGCCTCTCAAGCGTCCCCGCCGGCGACACCATCACCGTCACCGAAGCCAAAGGTATTACCTCAACGCGGAAGTTCGGGAAGCACTGAACGGAGCGCAGCTTTGCGCCCCTTCACGTCGCTCCCATCCGTCATCGCGATCCTCAGAGGGCCCATGATCTACTCGTAACGCAAGGCTACCATGGGATCAACGCGCATCGCCCGCCGCGCCGGGATCCAGCAAGCCGCAAGCGCCACGAGCCCCAGCAGCGCCACCACTCCGGCAAAGGTCGCGGGATCGTTCGCTCGCACCTCAAATAACATGCTGGCCAGGAACCTCGTTACGCCCAGCGCCACGCCGATTCCAACGGCCGCTCCAGCGACGACCAAAGCGATCCCTCGCCGCGCCACCAGCAGCAACACATGGTTTCTCTCCGCCCCCAGCGCCAGGCGTATCCCCACTTCCTTCGTGCGCCTCGCTACATCGTAAGAGAGCAAACCATACAGCCCGATGCAGGCCAGCGATAGTGCCAGCAAACCGAAAAAGCTCGACAGCCGGGCCATCACCCGCTCTTGAAAGAGCGACTCTTCGATCTGCTCGCTCTGCGTGCGCACTTCGAACAATGGCAAGTTCTTGTCCGCTCGCGAAACCACGTCCCGCACCAGTCCCGCCAGCGCCGTTGGATTCCCCGCTGTGCGCAATTCAAAGTGCGCGCTATTTGCGACTAGCGGCAGATACATCGTCGGCCTCAGTTCACCTCGCAAATCGTCGTATTTGGTGTTGCCAGCCACTCCCACAATCAAGTACCCGGGCTGCGGGCCCTTCGTCCGCTCGTCTTCGTGCTCGCCGTTCCCAATGTGCCTGCCGACTGGGTCTTCCTTCGCAAAATACCTCCGCGCAAACACTTCATTCACGATCACTGGTATTGGCGCTGCCTGTGCCTGCGAGACTCTGTCCGCGGTTCCACCTCCCGCTTGACTTCGTTCTTCGGCCGCCTTAATCGCTCCGTTCGTCGCCGTGGCAGTAGCAAAATCCGCGGGAGTAAACGTCCTTCCGGCCAGCAACGGAATACCCATCGTCGGGAAAAAATTCAGCCCCACGGGCATGACGGCAATATTTACATTCGTGTTCTGCGGTGCGCCGTCCAAATGCACGTCAAAACCGGACCAGCCCCCACTCACCAGCGTCTCCTCCGAATAACTTGCGGAAACCACTCCCGGCAACGCCGCAAAACGTTCCCGCAAGTCGCTGTAGAGTTGCGCGCTCTGCTCGTCTTTGTATCCCGCGATTATGGGATTAATCCCAAACAGCAGGATGTTTCGCGTGTCGAACCCGGGATTCAGCTCGTGAAGATTGTGCAGCGTGCGCACCAGCAGTCCGGCTCCGGTAAGAACGACGACCGATAGTGCGACCTGCGCCATCACCAGCGCGTCTCCCAGCCGCAACCGTCGCGCCGTGCGCGCTCCTCCCCCTCCCACGTACAGTTCATTTTCCTTGAGCCCCGCGGTTAGCTCCGCTCGCGCCCCGCTCCTCGCGGGAGCCAGCCCAAACAAGATTCCCGTTGCAAAGGTCACGCCAATCGTGAACGCCAGTACCCGCCAGTCCAGCCCAACCACGTATGGAAACCCTTCGTCGAAACCGCTCGAAATTAGCCTCGTGATGGCTCGCACGCCCCAGACCGCCACCAGCGCGCCCACCGCTCCACCCAGCATCGACAGCAGCACACTCTCCGTCAGAAGTTGCCATACAATTCGCCGCCTGCCCGCTCCCAGTGCCGACCGCACTGCCATCTCTTTTTGTCGTTTCGCGGCGCGCGCCAACATCAGACCCGCCACGTTTGCGCAGGCAATCAGCAACACCAGGCCCACGGCAGCCGTATTCACATAGAGCATCGGAGCGATCCGCCGCGTCTCGCCGTTCAAGCCTTGCGCTGCGGGCGCCAGCCTGATCGCTGGCTCGTCGGCTTCTTTCAAGAGCGGCTTCGCTCCGTGCACCATTTCATTTCGGAAGAGCGCGCTGGCCTCTTCTTGCGCCCGCGTGATCGAAACGCCCTCTTTCAGCCTCCCAACGATCAACACCCAAAACGCCGCAGGATCCCGGTATCTATCCGCCTGTCCCCACCACTCCGATTTCACGCGGTCCGACAACGAAAGGGGCAGGAAGAAATCCTCCGTCTTCCCCGGCGTCAGGCTGTTAAACTCCGCCTCAGCCACTCCAGCAATAATCACCGGCGTGTTGTTCAGTCTTACCGTCCGTCCGATAGCGGCACGGTCCCCTCCGAATGCCCTCTGCCAGTAGCTGTAGCTCAGAACAATTGCCGGCGTCGCCGAGCGTGAATCATCCTCCCGCCCTAGCGGCCGCCCCAGCGTCATTTTTACGCCCAGCGTCGAAAAGTAATCTCCAGAGACATATTCGCCTCGCGCTATGCTGGCCGGCCCGTTTCCGCTCAAGTCCATCTCCAGCGGCCCGGCAAACCCCGCCACCCCCGAAAAGCTCTTCGCTTGCGCGCGCACCGTTTCATAGAACGGCCCCGAAAGCTCACAATCCATCGCACAGTCGCCATAAGCGCTGTGTCCGGTAAACTTGGGTTTCGCGTGCGCCGTCCACTGGAAAACCACCAACTGCTCCTGTTGAGCCACCGGCAGCGCCCGCAGCAGCACGGCATCTACAAAACTGAAAATTGCTGTGTTGGCTCCGATGCCGAGGGCCAGGGTGAGCACGGCGATAGTGGTGAAGCCGGGGGATTTGCGCAGCATGCGCGCAGCGAAGCGCAGATCCTGCCACAAAGTCTCGACATAGAATTCCCAGACCGCGGAGCGCACGACTTCCTTTGTGACTTCCAGACTCCCTCGCTCCAACCGTATGGCGCGAAGCGCATCCTTCCGGCTCATCCCCTGCTTCATCTTTTCCTCGGCCGCCATCTCCAGGAAGCCGTTTAGTTCCTCGTCCAATTCCTTATTGACCTGCTCTTTTCGGAACAGCGATCGAAGTCCGCTCGCTATATTTCGCAGCAAGGACATGTGTTCTTCCCCTTACGCTACGACGCTTCCAAGATTCTCGAGATCGCCGCCACTTGCCTGCCCCATTCTCTTGTTTCGCTGTTGAGCCTCTTTCGCCCCTGCTCTGTTAGGTGGTAATACTTTGCACGCCTGCTATTCTCCGTGGCTTTCCATTCGCTTCGGATCAGCCCGTCTCGTTGCAACCGCTGAAAAGCGACAAACAGTGAACCTGCGTTGAGGCGGAAAATGCCTTTGCTCATCTGTTCCAGCCGGACGGCGATCCCATATCCGTGCATGGGTTCGAGCGCCAGCGTTTTCAGTATGAGCATGTCCAGAGTGCCTTGTACCAGGTCACTCGGTTTGTCGGGCATAGCGTCTCTCCCCTTGACAATCAAGAGGAGAATACGCTTTTCATCCTGATTGTCAAGAGGAGAAGCCAAGATGAGGCTTCCGCTCCTGAATTGAAGATGCTCTCTAATACTGTGGAAGAGTCCGCGATGGGACCGATGATCCGGACTACAAGGCTGCTAGAACTGGTTCCAGGAACTGGTTATAGACCTCGTTGTGGAACTGGATTTCCTGGGCTTTGACGATTGTGCCAAGGTTGCGCGGGCAGCGGGCTGCCGCCGAAGCAGCCCCGCCCTTTGCGTTTTGATTTTGCCTGCCTGCGGCGGACAGGCAAAGAGTGGGGCCGGCCGCCTTTGCTAGCGTCTTCCTTTCTGCGGCTCGCAGTTCTTTTCTCCTTAGCTCTTCATCAACCGAATTGTCCCGTTCGTCGTTGCGACTTTTAATTCTCGTCCGCCGCCGCCCACGGTCCCGGAAAGCTCCTTCGAGCTGAAGCTTCCCTGCACGGTAACTGGAAAATCCGTTTGAATCCCCCCATTCGTCGTGGCCGCATTGACCCTGAATTCTGCCGAAGCAGGCATGGTCACCTCCACGGTGCCGTTCGTGGTTCTCACCTTCAGTTCGCCAGTCCATTTCGCCCCGCCCATGGACACGCGGATTCCCCCGTTCGTGGTTGTTGCGGAGGCCCACTCGCTCGTTGAAACTTCCACGTTGCCGTTGGTCGTCGTTGCTTCGACCACGCTTGCCAGGTTCCGGCCCACTACGCTGCCGTTGGTCGTCAGCGCATGGAAGTTCACGCCACGCGGGACTTGCACATCGAAGTTAATCTTCGCCCGGTTCCCAAACCATCCCCCTGACCAGGACTCGGACGAAACTCCGCCACGATGGCAGCGCCCGGGCGCTTTGTCCTTCGCATGCACGGCACAAATCGTCACGCCGTCCGAATACTCGACAACTTCGATGAACAACTCGCGTTCGGCGTCCCCGCGCCACGTCCCTTCGGTCCGCGCTTCATCGCCTGTGGCGCTCGTCGCCTCAATCTGCCCATTTTGATTGATTACCTCGAGCGTTTGTCCGGCCTTCAAGTGCCCCTGCCAGCGAAAATCGTGCTCCGTGTAGACCGTCCGCTTCTCGCCCTGAGCCCATGCCGGGGCAGCGCCCAGCATTGAGACCATTGCGAGACAAATCGTTCCCGTGATCCACTTCCCTGCGGAATTTTTCATGTACTTCATGTTTGTCTGTCTCCTTCTGGGCAAAGGAATGCCCCCGCCATTTACCTGTACTGACGAGCAGACCCCCACCGTCGTCTTACCATACCGTACGAATTCCAAGGCCTTTTAGTTCCAGGATGGGTTGTTCTCTTTTGCCCTCCAAAAAAAAACGCCCCCGGAACATCCGGGGGCGCCTTCGCTGCAATCTCTTGAATCTTTCTAGAACTGGTTCCAGAGGAACTGGTTATAAACCTCGTGGTGGTACTGCACTTCGGGCACTTTGACAACCGTGCCAAGTGCCCGCGGGCAGCGGTCCGCAGCGGCGCGCTTCAAATCCGCATAGCGGCCTTTGACATCGGCGCCGAAAATCTTGGTGGTCCATTCGGCTTTCTCGAAGTTTTCAATAGCCGTGTAGATGTTGTCCGGCAGAAAACGCTTCGCCGAACGCAGGTCCTTGATCTTGGCGATCTCCCCGTCGAGCCCGGTCTTAAAGATCGAATACATCACCATGTAAGGATTGGAGTCTGGAGCCACCGCGCGGACTTCCGTGCGCATGCTCTTCTCGTTGCCGATGGGGATGCGCACCATCGCGCCGCGGTTGACGGCTGAGGCATTCAGCTGGTTCGGCGCTTCAAAGTGCGGGTCCAGCCGGCGGTAGGCGTTGACGCTCGAATTGATCAGCAGGCAGATATCGTTGCCGTGACTGAGAATGCGGTCCACGAACTCCCAGCCGAATTTACTGAGTTTTTCTTCTCCCTTGGGATCCCAGAAAATATTTTTGCCGTCCTTGCTGATCGAAACATTCGTGTGCATGCCGTTGCCATTCACTCCGACAACCGGTTTCGGCAAGAAGCAGGCGGTGAATCCCATGTTGGTGGCCACCTGCCGGCAAATCAACTTGTAAAGCTGGATCTGGTCGGCGGCGGAAACCACTTCACCGTAGCCATAGTTGATTTCGAATTGCGATGGCGCCACTTCCGGGTGATCTTTTTCGTTCTGGAATCCCATGGAGCGTTGCACTTCGGCGGTGGTATCAATAAAAGTGCGCAGCGGATCGCCGGGGAGCGAGTGGTAATAACCGCCAGTATTGACGTATTCGAACTTGCCGGTTTCGTTGTAGCTGCGCTCCGCATTCTGGCCCTTGAACAGGAATCCTTCGATTTCGTTGGCGGCGTTGAGCGTGAGCCCCTTTTTTTCGTAGAGAGTGTCGGCATAGCCCTTCATCACTCCGCGAATGTCCGCGGAGTACGGAGAACCGTCTTTGTCAATCACGTGGCCGAAAACGAGAACTTTTCCAGATCCAAAAACATCCGAGGGCGCCCAGTAAAATGCTCCCCAATCCATCGCCAGCCGCAAATCGCTTTCACGCTGCGCGGTGAAACCGCGAATCGAGGAGCCGTCGAACGTCAGATTGTCCCAGCTCTTGATTAGAAATTTTTTGTCATAGTCAAGCATGTGCAAGCGGCCTTCCAGGTCGCTGAACAGCACGGTTACCGCCTTTATGCGCTTTTCATCCGTCAAATACTTGAGGCGATCTTCCTGGACCTTGTGCGCGGCAACGCGATTCTTCCGCTGTTCCTTGGCGTTCAGATTCAACTGCTCCAACTCATCGTAGGAAAGGGCTAGAAAATTACGCAGTTCGTTCGACATGAATCTCCTCAGAGTGGGATAAGACGCAACCTCGGGGCAAACTTTTCGCCGGCAAGGGACAGGCCAGCCCGGCATTAGGGTATCGCGTGGCTATTCCGAGCGTCAATCAAAAGACCTGATGCGACCGATTCAAAAAAATGAGCTTGAGGAACTCCAGTTTTGGGAGAATTCCGGTTGCCGGGTGCTGGGGATAACGATGATTTTGGTAGCGATACCGGGAGTCGAACCCGGATTTTAGCCTTGAGAGGGCTACGTCCTAACCTTTAGACGATATCGCCGGAGGATGGTGCGTGCACACGACGAGGTTTCAGCCTCGCCGGGAACAAGAGTTATTTTCGCATGGACCAATTGCGCGAGCAAGCGGGCTACTCCGCGTAGCCGGCCATGCTTTGGAGGAAACGACGAGACCGCATGCAGGACTGAAAAACGGACAACTGAGGAGGACAGACGGCGGCTAGACTCTAGCGGTGCGATGCAGGCTTTTGCTCGACTTTGCTGCGAGCGCGGGGGCAAGCAACTTTCGTGCCGCATCATCGAGGGGTGCGAGTTTGGTGTCGGCGGTAAATTGGGTTCTGGAGCCATTCTCCGGAAACAGGACAACTCTGAAGGTCTTCGCAAACACAATACAATCCAACCAGAGTGTCCAGCTGCGTACATACCACGACTCGAGCGTGACACGATCTTCAAAGCTCAACTCATTTCTGCCGCTCACTTGCCAGAATCCGCTCATGCCGGGCCGGGCGGCAAGGATGGTGTGAACGTCAACCCCGATGCGGCCGAGTTCGTGAGGCAGGTACGGGCGCGGACCGATCAAGCTCATTTCGCCTCGAAGAACGTTGATGAGCTGGGGAAGCTCATCGATGCTCCACCGTCGCAGGAAACCGCCCAGCCGCGTGATTCGAGGATCGTATCGCCGTAATTTGGCGTACTTACGCCATTCCTCCATGGCTTGTGGATTGGATTCCAGATATCGCGCGAGCACTTCGTCTCCCTCCTCGTGCATCGTGCGGAATTTGATACAGCGGAAATTCCGTCCGCGGTAGCCGAGCCTTTCTTGTACGTGAAAGGCGGGCCCTTTGGAGTCCCGCTTGACTAGAATGGCCACGACGATGCAAATCGGAAGAGTCAGGAGGGAAACAGCGGCTCCGAACAGCAAATCGAAGCTGCGCTTGAGCCAGCCATTCCAAGGCTTCGCCAGATTATTGGAAAGCTTGAGCATCATCACGCGCTCGCGCAGGAAGCCATCGACCTGCAGATTCATGATGGGCAAGCCCCAAAGTTGTGGAACAACGTAAATGTTGTCGCAGAAGGGCTGGATTTCGTGAACGAGAGCCAAAAGCTTTTCCTCCAGTTGGGTGGGCATGGCGATCAAAATGTCCGCGGAGTTTGTTTTTTCCATCTGCTCGCGGATTTCCGAAAGATTACCCAGGACGCGCACCGGTTTGCCTTTACAGGTTCCGAAACATTTGCCTTTGTGCTTTGCGTCTTCATCAAGCAGCCCGGCCACCTCATAGCCCAAGAACGGATCGCCGGCCAGCCCGCGCATGGCGAGTTCCGCAGTGTGCGTGGCCCCGAGAATCAAAATCCGTTTTCTCCATGGGCCCATTGCTCCTAATGCGCGTTTTGTCCAATAACGGGCGATGGGCATAAAAACAAAAAGATTCATGGCCGTCAGAAGAAGGGTCGTGCGTGAAACCAGTGGACTGAGCTGAGTCAAGGCGACGGTGGATAGCAGTGCGATCAGACTCAGGACCACGCCTTTGAATAGATGGCCGATTTCATTCCATAAGGAGCGGCGACGCGTGTAGAGACCTTCGAGCGCGAAGACCAGCAGCGGCACGATCCACAACCAACCGAGAAACAGATAATGGACAAAGGGAAAGGTCGACGCCTGGAGCGCCGTGCCGAAGTGCGGAAGGAGATGCCTCCTCATCAGAATCGCCAGTTCGAGAGAAATGGCGATGGCACAAAGGTCCGTCAAGACGAGGACGAAAGCACAAGCGAATTGGTTCGACAAAAGCCGCGACCGCGGCATTTGGCCGGATAATTTATTTCCGTTCACCGGGGCACGCGGAAGTTCCGGCGCCAACACGACAGTCGACATAGAACTCCTCGGGAAGGGGAGTTGCAGACTGCACTTACGGCGTCAAATCAACGATCCGAAAGATGGGAGAGCGCAGACAGGGGTGATTGCGGTTTCGGCATGGCTCTCGGAAAACTGCGCTCGAATGGTTTGAATCAAATTGCGCGAAATGTTCAACGCGTCAGAGGTCGCCGAAGGTGCCTGCTGCGATTGCTTTCTGTTTGACAGTCAGCGCTCCTCTTGGTGCTGCGCGTGAGACTGTTCTGGCGTCGGGAGAGGGGATGCCGCAAATGTCCATCATGGACCGTTCGAATCGCTCGAGAATCTCTTCACGGTCCAAACGAGAAACTGCGTAGCTTCTCGCTGCCTGGCCCAGCCGGGCTCGCAAGGCGGGTGACTCCACAAGCCGCAACAAAGCGGAGACAAATGCATCCACGCCTCCCGGTGGAGTGACCATCCCGGTGCCTTGCAGCACCTCGAAGAGTTGGGTTCGCGGCAGTGCCGTCGCGACAATGGCACGGCCGCTGGCCAGCATTCCGGTCAATTTGGAAGGCATCACCAGATCCGCAGCATCCGCTAACTGGGGTAAGAGATGGATATCCGCGAGATTCAGCAGATCATTCAATCGCCCTGCCGGCTGGACGGGAAGCAGCGTGACATTGGAAAGGTCCTTGGCTTTATCCGCTAGCATTTGGCGGCAGGGTCCAGCTCCGCAAAAAATAAATCGTAAGCCGGGACAATGCTTCAAGCGGCTCGCCGCGTCCACCAGCAGCTCCAGGCCATGCTTCTTGCCCATGCTTCCCGAATAGAGTGCGACGACAGTGGATTCCTGGATGCCGAGTTCCTTGCGAAACGGGTTGGGTCCTTCCAGAGGAAAAATCTCTCCGGTATCCACCCAATTGGGAAACAAGACAGTACGCGAAGGATGGACTCCCTTCGCCGAGAGTCGATCGACCATTCGTTCCGATATTGCTGAAACCCGATCGAACGCTGACATGATCTTTCGCTCAGCAGCAAGCGCAAGTTCTCGCGCGCGGGAAACAGAAAGCTCACGGAGTCCGAATCCGGCGTCAATTTCGAAATCTTGTACGTGTAACCACGCTTTGGCCTCCGCCCAGCGTGCCACGAGGAGCGCCTGAACAGCACAGAACAAGGTCGGCTCAATGAGCAGCACAATGTCCGGCGACCAGCGGATTTGCCGGAGGATCGTGGGCACACTGCTCAGTCCGAAACTCGCGAGATGCAACAACCGCTTCAGCCCATGCGGATGTTTGGGAATCCAAACGGGGCAGCGGAATATCTCCATGCCTGGTAGCGGACCAGGCCCTCCGCTGGCTAGCTTTTCGTTGCCATTCTGCGGACGAACGCTTTCCCGGAAATACTTCCACGCGCGGTAACCCGGAAAGACGCGCCACTGCGGATAAGATGGCGGCGCCGTCACCACGCGCACTTCATGGCCACGGCTCGCCAGCCATTCGGCCATCTCGCCGGTATACTTGCCAACTCCGGTGGGTTCCGGATGAAAATTAATCCCGTAAATCAGAATGCGCATCGTTCACGGTTTGGAGGCGGACGCCAGCAGGCAATCGCCGCGCCCGATTCGATTGCCGAACCACAAGGCGGGAAATAGAACGAATCGCGCGAACAACATGAGGAACACGGTCAGGAAAGGGTTTCTCAATTGCCGGGTTTTCTTACCCTCACTTGCGAAGCAGCGGGAAATGAAAGACTGCGCCAGCCAGAGGGACGGCGTGATCTGACGAATTTCAATCCGCGAGTACCCCGTATCTTCAAGCAGTTTTCGAAGAGTCTCCGCTGAAAAATGAGAAATGTGAAAGGGCACGTGCCAGTTGATCCACCACCCGCCGAATACTGTCCTCAGCCAGCTCCCGCTGTTTGGGCAGCTGATGCACAACTGGCCGCCACGAGCCAGAATCCGCTGAACGTCTAACAGCATTTGCTTCGGATCGAGCGCATGTTCCAAGACGTTTGAAAGCAGAATGGCATCGAAGCGGTCTGCCGGATCAAATTTGTCCAGCAGGCAGGTGTGGACGATAAATCCGGCTCGGCGCGCTTCCGCGGCGGCGGTTTCGTTAAGTTCGAGCCCTTCAGCCTGGAATCCGTTGCGTGCGTAGATTCGGAGGTTGCGTCCCTCATTGCAGCCGATATCCAGCAAGCGACCGGCGCCGCGCAAAAGCTGAAACGAGATGTCGCCATCCAAGCGCGCCCAAATGCGATTCAAGAAAGAAAAGAGAAACCGCTCCCGCAGCCGAGTGTAAAGCGTGTTCTTCTCTCCGCCGAAATTGTAGTGAGATTCATAAATGCTCTTGAGTTTTTCCGGAGACGGAACTGGAAATATCTGTTCCAAGCTGCAATGCAAGCAACGCCGCGCCTCGTATCTTCCCGGAAGACCGAAACGCGTGTCGAAAAGATTCTGTGCCTGTGCTTCGAGCGGCCCGCCGCAAAGAATGCAGCCCGAAGTCTCGCGGGCTTCCAGCCAGGTCTGTTCGTTCGGGTACCCTGCGAGAGTTTCAAGACCGCTTACCGCCCCGGTTGAATGTTGCATGCTTGCACCCTTGTTTAGCTGTCTAAAAATTAAGCGCTGAAACTGTGCCTGACCGCTTGAGCCACGGTGGAGACCGATTTACAAAATGCACTGCTGATCTTGCTGCCGCTTGATCCCATGGACTTCGAAGTCCTTGGCCAAGAGGAACTCGAGAAGGTAGGCTCCGTCCTGCCCGGTAATTCCAGTGATCAATGCTTTTTTCATAAACCAAACATCATTCTGGCTTGCACGTCCACATTTGAGCGATGCCTTTGCTCAACTGTCGCTCATCCCTTGGCGAGAGATTTCCGCTCTGGCACTAACTCTTTTTGCCGGAGCCCTCTCGGACTCAGCGCGGCTTCATAGTCCCGCAGTCGCCGCCTGGCGATCGATTCCCAGCTGAACTCATGAGCCATCTTTTGGGATCCAATAGCTCCCATACGTTTCCGAGTTTGCGGGTCGCGCAGTTCCTGAAGCACGCGAACCAAGTCTCCCAGATCGTTCAGCTTATACGCTGTGCCGTTTCCATTTAGCCGCTCGGGCGCGGTCATCGTATTGTTGGCAACAATCGGCAGCCCGCAGGCAGCCGCGTCCATCATGGAAAGAGACTCTTGCGTGGGCCAAACGCCAATATCCGAGGCACGATAAAAGCCGCCGAGCTCATGAACTGGAACAAAGGGCTGCATGATGCAGCCCTCGCAGGATTGGATCGCGTCTGCCTGCATGCCATTCCCGACGAACAGCCCACGGTACGGTTGACCAGTGGAAACGAGTTGCGCAACTGCTTTTGCGAGCAAAAGCGGGTTCTTGTCCTCGCTGAAGCGTCCGGTATAGATGCATACGATTTCAGAATCGGAGAAGCCCAAACGCCGGCGCAGTGACAATCTTTTATGGCCGCCCTGCTCCGTGGAAATTGGGTGGAACAATTCGGTGTCAACGCCGAGCGGGCAAACAGAAATCTTGCTCTTGGGAACCCCGAAGAAGCGTATAGCAACGTCAGCACAATCCGGCGCGATGGCATAACACTTCTGCGTGAACAGACTCACCAGCCAGCCGGGCCAGGTTCTTGTCATCCTGCAGCGGAGAAGTTCCTGGTTCCAGGGAGAAAGCTCTTTGCGCGCCAGCGGAAAAACGGAAGCATGGTAGTGGTTGGCAGTGAAGAGCTTGTAGCCGAGAAACGGCTTGGCCAGAGCCGCTTGCAGGGGAATCCATCCAATCGCAGCGGTCGCTTGCACGATGTCGGGACGGATGGATGCAAGTTTCCTTTTCAAACCTTTCATCTGCATGCGTCCCAGCGCCTTCCTGTGCCGCAGGACGTGCAGAGTGAATCCCTGGATCGATTCAACGGTCCCGGGCACCAAGTCCCCGGAATCCGCAAACCCACCGTAAGTCCCTTTGAACTCTTTTTCCTCCATTTGATAGTACGGAGGAAGGTCCATAGTGACCACGTGGACATCAATTCCCAATCGCCCCAGATACTTGGGAAGGAAGTTTTCCAGGTAGCCCATGTTCCGCGTATAAGCTTCGGTGAGCAGTGCCACTCTCAATAGCGGGTATCCTCATCAAGCTTGGAATAGATGGCCGGCTGAGCTTTGGCCTGGTGCAACTTCTTCTCCGACGAACAGCTGACCCGAATGGCACTCCCATAAATAGAGATTAATTGCTCGTAGTTGTGCGCTTCCGAAAAAATGCGGCGGTATGTCGCGCGCGCATCTTCGGACCAGCGCAACCAAACGTCATTTGTCACTTTCAGCGCTGTACCCAAAATATCGGCAAGCGAATCGGCGTCACCGGGCGCGAACAAGAGTCCATCCCGCGAAGGCGTCACAAAAGCTGGAAAAGCGCCATGATTTGGCACGATCACAGGCGTGCCTACTGAGAAGGCCTCCGGAATCACCATGGGGCAGTTCTCATAGAATAAGGGTGGCAATACCAGCCACTGACTCGCCGCAAGGGTAGCGATTACCTCTTGCCGAGATTGCGCGCCGCGCCACTCGATTCCGGGCACGCCGGCGTATTGCCGTTCCAGCTCCGCCCGTGCAGGACCTTCGCCGATGAGGATCAAATTGCATTTCGCGGGAGACACTTTCGCCCAGGCTTGAAGCAGCAAATGCACTCCCTTAGGACGCGAAATCGCTCCCGCAAACACAACTTGGCGCCGTCGAGGTACAGGAAGTCTGTCTGGTTCCATCACAAAGTTTGGCTTCACATGGACCCGGCCTTCCGGCAGGCCGGCCCGCAGCATAATCTCCTTGCTGAAGTCGTTTAAGACGATATAAGCGTGGACCTTGTTCACGAACGTGCGCAGCAGCCCGTGAAATACGTTCATTGCAACTACGACGCTCGTCGCCGGGAGCGAATCTTGATAGCAATGGTGTTGCAGTGCCGGCCAGGGAAAGCGGCCCACACAATCCTGGCAAGGTTTTTCGTTCCGCAACAGAGTTGCACCAGCACAGGCAAAGCGGAAATTGTGGATCGTTTGGACTGCCGGGAGCCCCGCGCGATGGACGGCCCAGAAAATGCTAGGGCTCAACAACGGAAAACTGTTGTGTACGTGGACGATGTCTGGTGAGAACTTTGCAATCGCTCTCTTTATTAGGGAATAGCCGTGGAACGACCATACGGTTTCCAATCCAGCCGCCGCAAGTCGTAAGTGGCCGGCGCCATCAATCTTCTTGGTGGAAACCAATAGCCTCTCCACTTCATGCCCGCGTCGGCGCAGCATTTCCGCTTCAAGATAGGCAACGGTATCCTCTCCTCCCCAAGTGCGATATTCGTTGTAAACCTGTAAAACCCTCGCAAGCGCACTCATTTCAAGCAGGCCTTTCACTCGGACGGCCAAGCCGGATTCGCCTGGTTAGAGCGCCGCGCATTCGTTCTAGGGAAACACTCGATCGTGCTGCTCGGCACTGTGCATCGATCTCACAGTCTCCCCAGAGAATGAAGCGCTTTAGGTTCATCGCTTCGGGCGACTTGGCATTCAACGGCAATGGGTTCTTTCCGCCTCGAACGACCACACCAAGTGGCAGTCCGATCTCCCTCGCCATCCGCTGAATTTCCGCGGTGCTGTTCCCATTAGGGTACGAAATTATTTCCGGTCTCTTCCCGGTCATCTGTTCGATGGCTACCTGCCCGCCCTGAATCTGCTCGCGCGCCTCCGCAGGATTGTAGTTGGTCAGAATCGCGTGATTTTTGGTGTGATTCCCCAGCGAAACCAGCCGGTGCCCCGCGAACTCGCGCAATTCACTCGGAGTGAAGGGCCGATCCAGATCGCCGACCGGGAGTAACGCGTCGGGTCCAAATTCTTTTCTCAGCTCGAGCTCCACTTCCTCGGTCTTCCGCCGCTTATACCCGGCAACGGCGCTGCGAATCACTTCCTCAGTCTTACCGCGCTTTCGGCCTTCCCGGAAGGCAACATCCCACCAGAAGCCTTTTCCTTCTTGCACGTGATCGCTGGAGATAAAAAATACTGCCGGCGCGTTGAACTCCTCCATTGCCGGCAAAGCGCGGAGGTTGTTGAAATACCCGTCGTCGAACGTGAGCAGGACGTATTTACCGCCAGGTTCTAACCCCTGCAAAATCTGGCGCGGCGAAACAAAGCCGTATCCTTTATCGTGGAAATGCCCGATGAATTCTCTGAACATCTCCGCGGTAATTCCCTGCTGAGGATCCGGCACGCCGCTCCTCAACTCCCCTTCGCTCTGGAAAAGGGAATGAAAGAGAAAAGAAAGCAGCGCACCGCGTTCATTGATTACCGGAAGTGACGCACTAGCCAGTACGCGGTGAAGCGACAGCACTGTTCTTCTGAAGTGAGAGCGAAATTTCATGAATGGGAACAGACACTGCGATGGTTTAGGCTGCTTTCACACATACAAGAGCGTAATGATAGGTGTAAATCTTCGCAGCCAATGCCGGCCAAACTCGAAGCATAGCGCAGCTCTCCACTTGTAATTGCAAGGACTCATTCGATGGAGAATTGCAGGAAGCTGTATTCTTCACCGCTGGGCGAAACATTAAAAATCCGGTAACCCGCGGCGTTCAGCGCCTGGATCGCCTGCTTCGTGCGACCAACGCCTATTTGCGGCCAGCGGTGGTGAAACTCCACAAGTAGCTGTTTAACGGGGATGCGCTGGCTGATCATGTCCGCCAGGACGTCGTATTCGGCACCTTCAATGTCCATCTTCAACAGATCGATGGACGCGTGGCCAAGCTCCCTCATGATCGTCCCCAAGCGGTGCATCGGAACCTTAATACCGGGCCGTGACGAGGTTCTCGGCACGATGGTGTGTGAAACATGTGCGGGATTCTCCGGGGGCACGAAAGCACAGCTTCCATCAACACCTGCAATCCCATAAGCGTGGAATACAAATTCTGGCGGTGGAGTTTGGCCTTGCAGCCATTCAACGGACTGCGGTGTGGGATCAAACGCGTGGACTTGCATTCCAAACCGCTGAATCAGGGCGAGGTCAAAAGAAATGTCCTCACCAACACCAATCGAATAGATCACGCTGGAGGCCGACAAATTCTGCGGACAAATGCACCAGCATGCTGCTGCATTCCCAAGCGTCACCCGCTCGCATCTTGTCTGCGCGCCTTGCCATAGATCGCGTCCACGCAATGCTCGCAGCGCAAGTTTCGTGACCCGAGCGGTATCTTGCAAACTCCTCATGGCTATCCAGGAATCGGGAGTGCCCCATTCGGGGGCACGGGGCGCGCGGCAATTCTCGCCGCCGGTACTGGTTGTTTCAATCGTGCTGCTTCCGCTGGCATCAAGTAGAGGGAGAGGATGAGTATCGCGAGCCCTCCGGAAAACAAACTTGTAAAAAGCGAAATGTTGGCAACGTTGTAGGCCGCGTAACAGATCACCAGTGCGACGAGGCGCGGATCATGCCTCTGCGCCGCCGAATCTAGGACCCAAAAAACAAGAGCGCAAAAGATCGAAATCAGCAACACACCCGGCAGTCCGAGCGCGCCAATCCCATCGATCGCCCAGAAGTGTGCGGTGGGATCAGCATCGTTCCCACCCATGAACACCGAGCCAATCTCCAGCGCCGCAGTCCTCTCATACGGGAAGCGAACAAACCAGTTGATCCCTCGAACGTGGGAGTAGAATGTGTGCGGGTTAGTTTGAAAAAAGTTGTAGTACCACGCGGTCATCAAGCCATTCATGCTGAATGTGCGCATGAGCACCACGAACAAGGCAACCCAGAGGAACTTCAGGGGAGTTGGATCGTATCCAGCAAATACGTAGGAGGCACAAAGTCCGCCCACCAATGTTAGCGTGCCAAAGACAAGTTTCAGCGCGAAAGGGCGCCGCCCAACCCTGAAGAGAACATAAAATCCCGAAATAAAGACGATAGAAAGTATCGAACCTTTTGTCCCTCCGACACTGTAGACGAGAAGTTGTCCCAACACTCCCGCAAGGAAATACCATCTCCGCCGGCAAAACAGCCCATAACCCATCAGGAACGGATTGAACGCGCCGGTTAGCAGCATAAACGCATAATTCACCAAGCTTCCCTGGGATACGTCGTTCTGAGCGTCTCGAAGGTCGTAGATATTGTTAAAAGAAAGGAATTGCAGATGATCACGGAAAACGAAAAGCATCCAGAACGCTAGCACGGCGGTGGTACCCCCAAACCATCTCCAAAACACTCGACTGGAAATCAGGGGGGGAAGAACGCGGAGAAGCGGCAGATGATAACAAGAGCCCATGATCGCAAAGCCGGCGTAGAGCGCTATCAGCAGAAGGCTGATAGCACCTGGTGTGTCGAGCCCTGCGTACAACGGTACAAACATCGACGGGATGAATACGGTGATGTACAGCACCCAATAAGCCAATTGAGAAGGACGCGTGAGCTTGATCGGCATCCACAGGCTAGGCGTCACGCTCAGAACCCAGGCAAGCAATAAGTAGAGGAATGGCGGCGGCTCGTAGTGAAATCCGAAGTAGTCCCATGAGGGATAGAGGTAGTACTTGTACATCCACTGAAATAGCGCAACGTAAGCGCCGATCCCGAAGATCAGCAATAGCCGATGCTTCGCATCGAGCGTTGAACAGTTCAGAGTATCGTCGGCTTGGCTCATCATGAATGGAGATTCGAGGAGGGCTCAGTCACCACGACCAGTTACATCTCATCCGCTGGCCGGAAGGCAAATAACTCGGCCCGCTCTTCGGACTCTCGACTCATATATTGATAGTCATAACGCCACGAAGAGAGTAACCGGCAGCAGTTTTCATGCACTTCCCTGCCGTGCAGCGCTAGGAACAGCTTGGGTCGGTACCGCGCAAAACATTCCCGCGCCGCCCCAAGCGCCCGGTACTCCGCGCCTTCGATATCCATCTTGATGCAGTCCGGCGGGGCAATCCTGCCTTCTTCCAGCAGGAAGTTCAGTGTGGAGCTTTCGACAAGCGCACTTCCTCCCGTACCGATCCGCCCCATCGCTCGCGTCCCTTCCGGCTCAAACGCCAACTTTCCGACTTCATCGGAGATCGCCATTTCCATCACTTCCACGTTGTGGACGCGATTCAGTTCCAAGTGCCTCCTCAAATAAGCGATGTTTGCCGCCAGTGGCTCCATGGCATAAACCCTTCCCGAACCAACCAGCTTGGATGCCAGCAACGAATAGAAGCCCACATTCGCACCGATGTCATAGAACGTCGTTCCTGGCTTGATCTCCCGCGCCATGCCCTTCTGCATCTCCCATTCATAACTGCCCAGCCAGCAACCGTGCAGATGCGATCCTACAATCCACTTCTTGCCACGCAGCGGCCCCTGCAGGATGGGCACAACAATATCGCGTGGGAGCACGCGGAACGGATAGCGGACGATCTTCCCCGCAAGAGTCTCCGGGCGAACAGCTGAAAAATTGATCAAACCTCGTTCTCCTTCTTCGCCAGCAAGATAGAATTT
>Ga0137409_10001009_pt1 | contig 30459 bp, 27 predicted proteins | sample CZODoug1_16funga_FD_122059 | JGI IMG/M metagenome (GOLD analysis project Ga0137409, IMG submission 122059) | Vadose zone soil fungal communities from Angelo Coast Range Reserve, California, USA - CZODoug1_16fungal (Hybrid Assembly) | ecosystem: Environmental > Terrestrial > Soil > Vadose zone...
CTTTCACCACGATCACGGTCTTCCCGATCCGGCGTCCGAACGCTACCGCGGTGCTCACGACCCCGGGGGCGGTGTGCGCGCCCGGAATCACCTCCAGCAGCGGCATCTTCGCGACCGGCGAGAAGAAATGCATCCCGATCACGCGCGCGGGAACACGCGCGGCTTCGGCGATGCTGGTGATGGGAATCGTCGACGTGTTGGACGCGAAGACGGCCGTGTCCGGGGTGGCGCTCTCGAACTCGCGCAGCACCGACTGCTTGACCGTGATCTCCTCGAACACCGCCTCGATCGCGAGCTCGGCGCGCCAGAATCCGGCGTAACTGTCGCCGCCGGAGAGGAGCGCGATGAGCCGGGCATGCTCGTACTTCGTGATGCGGCGTCGTTTCAACCGGTCGTCCAGGATGGCACGCGCCTCGCGCAGTCCGTGCGCGACGCGTGCCAGATCCGCGTCCTTCATGCGTACATCGACGCCCGCCTGGGCGACGGCGGTCCCGGCGATCCCCGAGCCCATGAAGCCGGAGCCTACAATCCCGAGACGCTTCACCGTCACGGGCGGCGGAGCGCCGGCGACGCCGGAGTCTTTCTTGAGCTGATTGGTGGCGAAGAAGATCTGGACCAGTTTGCGCGAGACATCCGTCACCGCGAGCTGGCCGAAGAGCTGCGCCTCACGCTTCAAGCCCGCGGCGATGCCGTGTTTCAGGCCGTACTCCACCGCCTCGAGCGCCGCGAACGGCGCCGGATAGTGGCCGCCGGTCTTCGACACGAGCTGCTTGCGCGCCGCGCGGAACACGAGGCGGCGCCCCAGCGGATTGCCGTCGAGCAACCAGCCGACGAAGCCGCCGGGACGCCCGCGCTTGGGGCGCCACCCGCCGGCCATCCGCCGCGCGGCGGCGAGCGTGATGGCGCGCAGGATCGAGGGCGGCACGAGCTCGTCCACCATGCCGAGCCGGACCGCCTTCGCGGCGCGCTCGGACTTGCCGGCCAGGATCATGTCGAGCGCGGCGCGCGCGCCGACGAGTCGCGGCAGCCGCTGGCAGCCCCCCGCGCCGGGCAGGATGCCGAGCTGGATCTCCGGGAGGCCGATCTGGGTCTTCGGGTGGTCGGTCGCAACGCGGTAATGGCAGGCGAGCGCGAACTCGAAGCCGCCGCCCAGGCACGCGCCGTGGATGCCCGCGGCGACCGGCTTGGGAAACCGGGCCACCTGGTCGAGCATCTCCTGGCCGTCGGCCGACAGGCGCTCCGCTTCGGCGGCCGACGTGAGCTGCACGAACTCCTCGATGTCGGCGCCCGCGATGAAGTTGTCGGGCTTGCCGGAGAAGAACGCGACCGCCTGGACGCTGGCGTCGTTCGCGAGGGCCTCGAAACACGCGCGGAACTCGTCCTTCACCGCGCGCGAAATCATGTTGACCGGTTTGTCCTTGCTGTCGAGGACCACGATAGCGATCCCGTCCTGGACCTCCCAGGTCAGCGCGGGCCCGCCCGCCCCTTTTCCGCGGGCTGCCATTAGCGGCGCTCCAGGACCATGGCGAAGGCCATCCCACCCTGAGCGCACACCGAGACGAGCCCGAACTGCACATCGCGACGCCGCATCTCGTTCGCGAGCGTGGTGACGATGCGCCCGCCGGTCGCGCCAAAGGGGTGGCCGAGAGCGATGGATCCGCCCATGACGTTGATGATGTCTTCGTCGATCTCCCAACCCTTCGCGGCGAAGCCCTGGAGGTTCGAGAGCACCTGCGCCGCGAACGCCTCGTGGATCTCGATCAGGCCGAGATCCTTCCACTCGATACCGGCGCGCTCCAGGGCCAGGGGCACGGCCCACACAGGCGCCTGCAGCAGCTGCCACCCCGGATCGACGGCCGCGACCGCGTAGGAGCGGATGTAGGCGAGCGGCTCGTAGCCTCTGGCTCGAGCGGCCTCGTCGCTCATCAGCAGGACCGCCGACGCACCATCCGTGAGGGGGGACGAGTTGGCGGCGGTCACACTGCCGTACCTGCGGTCGAACACCGGCTTCAGTTTGGCCATCTGTTCGAGCGACGTGTCCGCCCGGATGCCGTTGTCCTGCGTCACGACGGGATCACCCGCCCGCTCGGGGAACCACGGGGCGATCTCGGCGGTCAGGCGGCCGTCGGCCGTGCCCTTCGCCGCCAGCTGATGGCTGCGCAGGGCCCAGCGGTCCTGCGCCTCGCGCGTGATGCCGTTTTCCTTGGCCATCTTTTCGGCCGACTGGCCCATCGACTCGCCGGTTGACGGTTCGGCGATGGCAGGAGCGACCGGGGCAAGGTCACGGAGGCGGATCTTCAGGAAGGTGCGCAGGCGTGCGCCAAGCGACTTGGCCTTGCTCGCCTCGACGAGAATGTCGGCGAGGCGCCGGGACGCGAGGATAGGGATGTCGGACAGCGCTTCGGCACCGCCGGCGATGATCACGTCGGCGTGGCCGAACACGATCTGGTCGTGTCCGGCGCTGATCGCCTGCGTGGCGGAGGCGCAGGCGCGGTTCACGGAGTAGGCGGGGATCTCCTTGGGAAGCTGGGGCAGCAGGCTCACCTCGCGGCCGACGTTCGGCACGAGGGCGGACGGCACGACCTGGCCGAAAATGACTTCGTCCACGTCATCGCCGTCGAGGTTGCTGCGCTCGATCAGCTCGCGGGCCGCGTGACGGGCGAGGTCCACGGCGCGCGCCTCCTTGAGCACTGTTCCCGCCTTGCAGAACGGCGTGCGGTAACCGGCCACCACCGCGACGCGCCGTCCGTTCCCAACCGGCATTAGATTCTCCCCCTCGTTGACCCCGGGGCCTGGCCCCGGGGTTCGCGACGAAACCTACCACCACCCCCAAGTGGAGGGGAGTTGGCCGCGGAGACACCGTTCTCCCATCAGACGCGCGCCGCCGCGTTGTCGTCCATGGCGGCAGAGCCGGTGGACCTGCTCGTGATCGGCGGCGGGATCACCGGCGCCGGCATCGCGCGGGACGCCGCGTTGCGCGGCTTCCGGGTCGCGCTGGTGGAGAAGGGGGACTTCGGCTCCGGCACGTCGTCGCACTCCTCACGCCTCATTCACGGCGGCATCCGCTATCTCGAGCACCGAGACTTTCGTCTCGTGTTCGAGGCGAGCCGGGAGCGCCGCGTGTTGCTGCGCATCGCGCCGCATCTGGTGCGGCCGCTGCCGTTTCTGTTCCCCGTCTACCGCGGTGCGCGCGTCCCCGCCTGGAAGCTGCGCGCCGGCATGTGGCTGTACGACGCGCTCGCCGCGTTCCGCAACGTGAAGACCCACCGCTGGCTCAGTCCCAAGCAGGTGCGCCGCGCCGAGCCCGCGCTGAAAGACCGCGGCCTCACAGGCGCCGCACTGTACTGGGATGCCCAGACCGACGATGCGCGGCTCGTGCTCGCGACGATGCGGAGCGCCGCCCGGTCCGGCGCCCTGGTCGCGAACTACGCCGAGGTGACGAGCCTCTTGAAGCCTGACGGGCGCGTGCGCGGTGCGGTCGTGCGCGACGTGCTGAGCGGCGAGACACGCACCGTGCGCGCGCTCATCGTGGTCAACGCCGGCGGTCCGTGGGTGGACGCCCTGCGCCGGATGGACGATCCCGCGGCCCCGCCCCTGCTCCGCCCCACGAAGGGGGCCCACGTCGCGGTGCCCCGCCGCCGCATCGGCAACGAGCGCGCCATCACGCTGTTCTCGGCGATCGACGGTCGTGTGATGTTCGTCCTGCCGTGGGGCGAGCTGTCGTACATCGGCACCACCGACACGGACGCCGATGCGTCGCCCGACGCCGTGCGCGTCACCGCCGACGACGTCACCTACCTGCTGCGCTCGGCAAACGCGGCGTTCCCCGACGCGCACCTCGCGGCGAATGACGTCGTGTCGGTATGGGTGGGGCTGCGACCCCTGTTGGGGCAGGATCCGGCGGCCGCGCCGTCCCAGATTTCGCGCGAGCACCGCGTCGTGGAAAGCGCACAGGGCCTGATCACCATCGCGGGCGGCAAGCTCACCACCTATCGCGTGATGGCGCGCGACGTGGCCGACCGGGTGGCGGCGCGCCTGCACGAGCTCGACGGCCGGCCCACCGCCCCGCGCCCCCCGACCGACCGCCTCCCGTTACCCGGGGGTGAGGCCGCGGAGCTCGACGTCCTGGTCGAGGGCGCGCGGGCGCGCGGCGTACCGGAAGCCACGGCGCGCCACCTCGTCGCGAGCTACGGCAGCGAGACGCCGGCGATTCTGAACCTCGTCGATCGAGATCGCGCCTTGGGAAACCCGATCGTGCCTGGCCGGCCCGAGATCTGGGCGCAAGTGGCGCATGCGGTCGAACGGGAGATGGCGCTACGCATCCAGGACGTGTTGGTGCGGCGGCTGCATCTGTTCTACGAGTACGCGGAGCAGGCCACGGCGCTGGTGACGCCGGTCGCCCAACGCATGAAGAAGCTCCTCGGCTGGGACGAGGTCCGCGAGGCCGAGGAGCTGGTCGATTATTTCCGCCTGGTCGAGCGCGCCCGGATGTTCCGGACCGAGCTCAAGACTTGATCTTCACTCGGGGCCGCACGTGGACGCGGACCCGTGGGTTGTCGTCGTCGTCGATTTGCCGCAGGGCCCACGTCGCGGCCCGGCGTACCGCGCTCGACGCATCCTGCTGGGCGGCCCTGAGCGGCTCCAGCGCCAGCGCGCTTTCGATCTGGCCGAGTGCCCATGCGGCCGCGACGCGCACGTCGATGTCGGGGTCCTTGAGTGCGGCGGCGAGCGGCTCCACGCCGCTCGCATCTTCGATTTCGCCGAGCGCCCACGCGGCCAGGACGCGCACATCCGCGTCGTCGTCGTTGAGCCCCACCGCGACCGGGGTCACGCCGCTGCCCGCCTCGATCTGGCCGAGGGCCCAGATGGCGGCCTTGCGCACGTCGATCACCGGGTCACGCACCAGCGGCCCCAACGGAGCGACGCCCTGCGCGCTTTCGATCTCCCCCAGCGCCCACGCCGCCGCTTGACGGACTCTGGGCTCGTGGTCCTTGGCGGCGGTCGCCAGGAGCGGGACCGCGGCCTCATCTTCGATCTCTCCCAACGCCCACGCAGCCGTCAGGCGCACGTCGAGCGACGCGTCGTTCAGCGCGTCGCCCAGTGGCCGGACGGCGCGCACGTTTTCGATCTGGCCCAAAGCCCACGCCGCGATGCGACGTACCTCGGGTGCGCGGTCTTTCAGAGCGCGCGCCAGGGGGTCGATCGCCGCCGTCTCTTCGATCTCGCCCAGCGCCCACGCCGCCCGAGCTCGCACGGTTACCTCCGCGTCACCCAGCGCGTCGCTCAGTGGGCCGAGGGCACGGGAGTCCTCGAGCTCGCCCAGACCCATCGCCCCGGTTTCCCGCAGCCCGGGTTTCGCGTCGCGCAGCAGCCCGAGGAACAGATCGTAGGTGCCCGCCGGGCCGTGATTCCCCAGCACGCGGGCGGCGATGGTGCGGATGCAGCGGTTGTCGTCCCGGAGCACGGCGCGGAAGGCGCCGAGGGTGGGCGTGTCGATGCCTGGGCGGTGGCCTCCATGCATGACGTCGCTCATGACGCCCGCCATCCCACCGCCGCCGCCGGGCATCGGCATCGGGGTGGGCATGGGCCGCGGCATCGGCAGAGCGGCGTTCGCGTAGTCGTGGCCCTTCCCCCAAAAACCGCCGTAGTTCGCCAATGACTGCCCCGCGAGCTCGCACACGGTCGAGTCACTTGCCTTCAGCTGTGAGAGGACGCGGGCGACCTCGGTGGAGTCGAGGCGGGTGGGTGTTTGGACGACGAGCAGCAGGACGCCAAAGAGTAGTGTGTGCATGACTGCTTGGATGATCGGGCCCCTCGAAAGGTTGCCGCCTTCAGGAATGCCGGTATACTCTGGCCTGTGAGACGCCTCCGCCCCTTCCTCTTCGTCCTCTTGAGCGCTTGCCGACCCGAGCCACCGCGCCCACCCGCCGACGCGGGAGTGATCGCCGCGGGTCCGCTGGGTGACGCCATCCGCCGGGGACGGGCGTTGCTCGTCGCCACGCGGGAGAGCCTCCCCGCGCACGTCGGCAACCGGCTGCGCTGTGTGAGCTGTCACCTCGAGGAAGGCCGGCGCGAGAGCGGCTCGTGGGTCGGCGTGTTCGCGCGGTATCCGCAGTACCGCCCGCGCAGCGCCTCGATCGAGACGATCGAGTACCGCGTGAACGATTGTTTTCGGCGCAGCATGAACGGCGCGGCGCTCGACCCGGCGAGCCGCGACATGGCCGACATCGTCGCGTATCTCGCGTTTCTGTCTCACGGGACTCCGGTCGGACCGGTGCCGCCGAGTACTCGGTTGCAGCAGTGGGCCGCGTTCACGGCGGATACGGCGGCGGGCGCTCGAGTCTTTGCGACGAGCTGCGCCAATTGCCACGGACCCGGCGGTGAGGGCACCGCGGGTGCGCCGCCGGTGTGGGGCCCCGCGTCTTACAACATCGGCGCCGGGATGGCGCGCGTGCGCACCGCCGCCGAGTTCATCCGTCGCAACATGCCTTTCGACCAGGCCGGGACGCTCACCGACCAGCAGGCTTTCGACGTCGCCGCGTACGTGAATACGCATCCCCGTCCCGAGTTCCGAGGCAAGGAAGGCGATTGGCCCAACGGCGATCCCCCGCCCGACGTGGCGTATCCCACGCGGGCGCAGCAGAAGAAACCGCTTCCCCGTTAGCTCACTTACAGGAGGTTACCCGATGTTCGGTCTCGACCAGCTCAACACCCACCGGCGTGGATTCCTCGGCACACTCGCCGCGGCGGCCGCCGCCGGTCTCGCCAGCCTGACTCCCCTGCGCGCGGCGGCCGAGCCCGCCCCCCGCAGCCGCAGCCCGCTGGGCAACGCCGCCGATCCCGCATTCGAGGCGTGGCTGAACCGCATCACCGGCAAGCACAAGATGGTGTTCGACGCGCCGGAGGTGAACAGCGGCATGCCCGTCGTGTGGCCGCGCGTCTGGCTCAACACCAACAACGACAACTACGGCACAACCGACGCCGAGAATTCCGGCGTCGTGATCCTGCGCCACGCGTCGATCCCGCTCGCGATGGTGGACGCCCTGTGGGCGAAGTACAAGCTCGGCGAAGTCTTCAGTCTCAAGGACGGCGAGGTGCCCGCCATTCGGAACATCTTCGCGAAGCCGCTGCCGTTGCCCCTGCCCGGCACCGGCGTCGAGCAGCTGCTCGCGAAGGGCGTGATGTTCGGCGTGTGCAACGTCGCGCTCACGATTTACAGCGGCGCGGTCGCGCAGAAGATGGGCATGGACGCCGCCGCGGTGAAGGCGGAGTGGATCGCCGGCCTCATCCCCGGTTGCCAAGTCGTGCCGTCGGGTGTGTTGGCCGTCAGCCGGACGCAGGAGAAGGGGTGCGCCTACTGCTTCGCGGGGTGAACTAGGGCTCGGGCGGCGGCGCGGCTTGACGTGCGTAGCTGAATCCGCGCATGGTCGCGTACGCGAAGATCAGCGCGCCCGCGACCCGGACGAGCTGGCCGATGGTGTGATCGTGCTCGAGTAGGCCCAGCTCGCCGAGCAGGTACGCCCAGTCGTGCTCGCCGCCGCCGACCAGCGGCAGCTCTTGCGCCTGCGCGTCCTGGACGTAGACGGCGATGTTCCAGCAGTTCTGCGCGACCCACCACGCCGCGACCGTCGCGGCGTGGCGGTCGCCGCGCCGCAGGAAGTATCCCACGAAGACCAACGGGAAGATCAACTGCAGCAGCGTGCCGCCCGCCATACCGATGAACTCGCCAAACGGCCCGAAGACCAGGTGACCGGCCTCGTGGATCGCGAGGTCCACGTGGTCCAGCAGGCCGTAGTGGCCGGGGAAGAACAGGTAGTACAGCCCGTACACGGCCAGGATCGCCGTGAGGACGAACCGGCCGCGCGCCATCGCGGAGCCGCCGTCGGCGCTCAATCGCGCGGAGCGTCCTGAAGCAGCGCTGCGGGAATGGGATTGTCCGGCCGCTCGCCGTCCCAGATCGCAGCGGCGATCCACCAGCGCGTGCCGTCCCAGAAGAGCTCGATGCTGTTCACGCCGCGGCCGAGGACGGGGCCGTCCGCCGTGCGGCGGAACGCATACGTGCTGAACACGTGCACGATGTTGCCGAAGCGGCGCGTGACGCGGTGAATCTCCTTCTCGAAGAAGCCCTGGCCCACCATCCACGGGTCCGAGTCCTCGACGAATTGCTGGTGGCTCATCACCTGCGCGACCGGCGCGCCGTCTTTCACGCTCATCGCGACGAACTTCACGCCCGGGATGTAGAGCGTGCGGTCCCGGGACCACTCGCGCGGCTGGCCCGCGGGTCCGGAGATCACGTCGTAGAACGCCTGAATCATCCCGTCGATCGTGGCCACGTCGGCCGGTCGCGCGGGAATCGGCGCCACCGTCACCGCGCCCTGCGCGGCACCCGAGCCGGGAGCGGCGCACAGCAGCGCGACCGCGGCGGTGGTCCTAACGGCTACCGACAGCAAGTTGCTCATTTCCACCCCCTGAGGCTCCGCACGAAGTCGCCCACCAGCAGGAATTTTTCGAAGACCGGCACACCTTTCCGCTTCCGCCCAAACTCCGAGAATAGCTCCCGCAGACGGCCGCGGCGCGTGACGTAGAACCGGAAGGTTTCCGCAAAGTCCTCCTGCGGATGCGTGGCGGCGTAGGCCGTGACGTAGTCAGGGAGCGTCGTGGTGACCCCGCGGCGCTCGAAATCCACCCACTTCGAGTCCGCCACCCGATACGCCTTCCGCACTTCGCCGAAGGCACGCCGGAATCGCCCGGTCCGGGTGATCGACCAATGGTGAAACAAGAATGAGTGGCCCAGCTCGTGCAGGATCAGCCCCGTGAGCATGTTCCAGGAGATCTCGTCGCGGAAGCGCTTCCCCGTCACGTAGCGACGCTCCACCTCGATGACCTTGGGGGAGCGATGCGTAACGCCGGAGACCCCGGGCCGCAGCAACACGCGGTAGTCCCAGTCCTTGATGCGGGATACGACCAGCAGCCGGCGCACGCGCCGCAACGCCCGCGCAATGAGGTCGCGCCCGGTCGCGTCCTCGCCGCACCAGGGGCAGGCGTTCATCCAGTCGTCGACGCCCTTGCTGCAATGCGGGCAGATGTTCTGGTACGCCTCATAGCGCCACTTCTCGGGCCGGCCACACCAGGGGCAGAAGCGCATCGGATACATCACGCCGCCGCCGCACCCCCAACGGCAACGCCGGTCGTACTTGAATCCCTTGGGCGCCTTGAGCGGCTCCTCACTCGAGCGCGCGTCCGCGATGTCCCGCCCGCACCAGGGACACGCCGAGAAGGCGTCGGAGACGATCCAGCCGCAGTAATAGCATTCCGCCCCCGTCACCTTCTGCGTGTCGCGCCAGTCCAGGCGGCGGCCGCAATCCGAGCAGTACGACCAGAAGCGCTCCACCTCGGCCCGGCACGTCGGGCAGCGCAGCTCGGGGGTCGGCACCTCGCGGCGGCGCCTAGCGGCGGGCACGAGCCACCGCCTCGTCCACGATCCGCTGGACGAAATCGTTGTACTTGAGACCCGCTTTCTCCGCGGCGTCGGCCATTTCGTTCTCCACCGCGAGGAAGGGATTGGGATTCACCTCGAGCACGTACACCTCGTCGTCATGCGCCAGCCGCAGGTCCACCCGGCCGTAGTCCTGCAGCCAGAGCGCGTGGAACGCGGTGGTGCAGATGTCGCTGATCTTAGTCGTCAGCTCTTCGGGCAAGCCCTTGGCGAACACGTTGCGGATCTTCTTGCGCTTGCGGTACTCCTCGTCCCACTTCGCCTTATAGGTGGCGATGCGGTGCTCGCTCGTCTCGGGTTCCCCGAATGTCAACTCGACCAGCGGAAGCACCTCGACCTTGTCGTTGCCGATCAGTCCCGCGTACAGCTCACGGCCCTCGACCAGCTCTTCCACGATGGCGGCCTGCGTGAACTTCTCGTGGATGAAGCGCACGCGTTCAGCCAGGGTGTCGTCGTTCTCGACCACCGACGCCTGCGCGATGCCGACGGACGCGTCCTCGAGCAGCGGCTTCACGATGAGGGGGAAGCGCAGCTCCGAAGGCCGGACCAGCTCCTCGCCCGAGTGGAACTCCGCGAACGCCGGAACGCGGATGCCGTGATAGGCGAGGACCTTCTTGGTCAGCGATTTGTTGCGCGCGACGAGCAGGGCCGTCGGCGGCGATCCGGTATGCGCGTAGCCGTGCATCTCGAGCACGGCGGCAATCGCGTACTCGTGGCGCGCGTTGCCGCGGAACGCCTCACAGCCGTTGAACACGATCTTCGGCCCGAACTCGGCGAGCCGGTCGATCAGGGGGCCGAGCTCGTTCCCGATCCCCACCATCAGCACGTCATGTTCGTTGGCGAGCAGCGCGCGCGCGACGTCGTACTCCGCCTCTTCGACTTTGGGGTCCGCCATCTCGCGCTTGTAGTCCGCGTCGCCCCACTCGGGGTGCAGCGCGTCGAACACCACTGCGATCTTCACGCCTGCACCCGCGCCATATCTCGCCCCACGGTCCGCAGCGCGATGAGGATCACCGCTCCCCCAAGCACGCCCACGGCGGGGAGCAGCAGCATGGCGGTGCGCAAGCTGCCGGACCGGTCCGATAGGTAGCCGATGAGCGGCGGCGCGAGTGCGTCGCCCGCGAGGTGCGAGAACAGCACGAACGCCCCGAGCACGGACGCCTGCACCGCGGGCGGCACCACGTCCAGGATCACCGCCGCCAGCGGACCGTTGTACCACGTATAGAGGAAGTAGGTCGCCATGACGAGCGGCGCGAACCAGCGCAGATCGTCGACCATGATCAGCGCGACGCACACGGGGCCGCCGAGCACGAAGCCCGCCCCGGACGCAAACACGCGGCCGCCCCTCCACCGCTGCTGCAGCCGGTCCGCGACACGCCCGCCGAAGAGCGCGCCCAGCACGCCGCCCGCGAGGCCCCACAACCCGAACTGGGCCCCGACCTGCGCGACCGAGAAGCCGTGCTCGCGCTGCATGAACGCCGCCGCCCAAGCGATGAGGCCGTTGGCGGCAAACGTCACCATCGCACCGCCGAGGAAGATCCAGATCAGTGTTGGCGTGCGCAGCACCAGCGCGGCGGCGTGCTGGAACTCGTCCAGGGCGCCCGCGGCCACCTCACCGGCCTCCGTGGTGCGGCGCACGGCGGCGGGAACTAGGCGCCACACCGTCCAGGCCACGCCGGCACTGATGCACACGCCGAACACGGCGGCGTCCACTTCGGCGGGAATGCCCCGGAACAGCGCGAGCACGCCTGCGAGCAGCGCGCCGACGCCGGCGCACACCGCCAGGGGAAGCACGTAGCGAATCACGCCGCGGACCCCCCGCTTCCACCAGCGGCGCAGCGCCTCCGCCACGGGCGGCGGGGGGCGGCGGTCCAGCTCGCGCAGGCGAGAGGCGAGCAGGGCGAGTATCAGACCGGGACCGCCCATGGCTATGAACGCCCAGCGCCACCCGTACCGCTCCGCAATGACGCCGCCGACCCAGATGCCGAGCACGCCCCCGAGGGCCATCCCGACGGAGTAGATACCGATCGCGAACGCGCGGCGCCGTCCTTTGTAATGCTGCGCGATGATCGCCTGCGAGGCCGGGCCGTAGCCTGCCTCGCCGACGCCCACAAGCGCGCGGCAGGCGAACAGCTCCCAGAAGCGGCGCGCGAAGCCGCCCAGCGCCGTCGCGGCGCTCCAGATGGCCACACCCCAGGTGATGACGCTGCGGCGCGAGCGCAGGTCGCCGATCACGCCAAGGGGCAGGGCGGCGAGGGAGAGCACGATGATGTACGCCGAGCCAAGCCAGCCGAGCTGCACGTCGGTCAAGTGCAGGTCTCGCTTGACCGGCTCGAACACCGCGAACACAACGTTGCGGTCGAGGTAGTTGAGGAAGTTGATCAGCGTGAGCAGGCCCAGGACGTACGCCGCGTACGCCCGGGAACCGCTCGGAGAGCCTTCGCCGTCAGGGGGCGCGCCCGCCAGTGGCCGCCTCCGCGCGCGCGTCGCGATCCGCCTTCGCCTCGAGATAGGACTCGGTCAGCGCGCGCATCAGCTCGCCGCGCTGGTGGTACAGGCGCCGGAGCTTCCGCGGCTTGCGGCGCGCGAGCGCATACGACGCGAGGATCGGGAAGCCCACTGTGTTGTCGAGATAGCAGACCACCGTGTCGGGGAGCTTGTCGGGATCCACCTTGCCCCAGCTGACCGCCTCCGACGGCGTCGCGCCCGACAGGCCACCCGTGTCGGGCCGCGCGTCGGTGAGCTGCAGGTAGTAATCGTGGCCCTTCTCGCTGATCCCCAGGACCTCTTGGATCTGGGGCTCCGTCTGGAGCACGAAGTTCTTCGGGCTGCCGCCCCCGATGATGAGCACGCCGCTCTTGCCGCCGTGGGTCTTGGCGGCGAACACGATGGCCGAGGTCTCGTTCACGTCGGCGCTGACGTCGAAGCGCAGCTGGCTGCCGCTCAGCGCCTGCTCGGCGACGTTCATCCCGATGGACGAGTCGCCCGGCGACGATGTGTAGATCGGCACGCCACACGCGTGCGCCACGCCGAGCACGGATTTGCGGGAGATGCCGAGCGCCTTCTCTCGCTCCACGATGTAGCCGCCGAGCAGGTAGTGGTACTCCGCGGTGCTCATCGGCCGCTGGAATTCCTCGCGCGCGGAAACCTCCCGAATGAATCGGTCGGTCGACAGCAGGACATCGTAGTGGAAGAAGATGTCGTAGATGCGGACCACGCCCTCCTCGCGCAGCACCACGTCGTCGGCGAAGGGGGTGCCCCGGTGCATCGACATGCCGAGGCCGAAGTGGGCGTCGTGATATAGGTTCGCGCCCGTCGACACGATCCAGTCGAGGAACCCCGCCTCGATGAGGGGAATGATCGTGGACATGCCGAGCCCCGCCGGTGTCATCGCCCCCGTAAGACTCATCCCGACCGTCACGTCGTCCGCGAGCATGCGCTCGGCGAATAGGCGGCAGCCTTCCGCCAGCCGCCCCGCGTTGTAGGCGAGGAAGGCATTCTCCACCAGCTCGGCGACCGTCTCCTTGCCGGTGATGGGTTTCGGGTTGATGCGCGGTCCGCGCAGGAACTCGTTGGTCATGGACTCAGCACTCAGGGCTGGAGGGCTTGATAGGCGCGGCTGCGACGCTCGCGCGCTTCGACGATCCAGCGGACCGCCTCTTCGGGCTGGTCGGTGACCCGGAACAGTTGTAGGTCCTCGGTGGCAATCTTCCCTTCCCCGGCGACACGCTCGCGCAACCAGTCGACGAGCCCCTGCCAGTAGGCGCGTCCGAACAACACCACCGGGAACTGCTTCACTTTGCCCGTCTGCACCAACGTCAGCGCCTCGAACAGCTCGTCCATCGTCCCGTAGCCGCCTGGGAAGACCACGAACGCGGTGGAGTACTTCACGAACATCGTCTTGCGGACAAAGAAGTACCGGAAGTTGATCGACCGCTGGACGTACGGGTTCGTGCCCTGCTCGAACGGCAGCTCGATGTTGCAGCCGATGGAGAGCCCGTTGCCCTCCTGGGCACCGCGGTTCGCGGCTTCCATGATGCCTGGGCCGCCCCCGGTGATGATGGCGAACCCTTCCTTGGCCAACAGCCGAGCCGTCTCGAGACCGCGCTGATAGTAGGGGTCGGTCGCCGGTGTGCGCGCCGAGCCGAACACGCACACGGCGTTACGCACGTCGGCGAGGGTGTCGAACCCCTCCACGAACTCCCCCATGATGCGCAGCACGCGCCAGGGGTCGGTTCTCGTGAACGTGGCGCGCCGCTCCGCCGGGTCCGGCGGCGTGGGCGTGAGGAGCCGTTCGTCCTCAGTGACCGCGGTGCGCGGCGAGCCGCTCGAGCGCTGTGACATGGTCGTCCTGGACGTTATAGAAGAAGGGCGAGAGGCGCACGTGGCCCGGGCGAGCGTCGGCGACGACGCCGCCCTCGGCCAGGTGCCGCACGGCCGCCGCGGGATCGGACATCGGGAGCATGACGATGGCCGACCGCGCCGCGGCCTCCGTCGCCACCTTGGGCGCGAATCCCGCCCCCCGCGCGCGGGCGATTAGATCCTCGGTCAGGACCGCCGTCACCTGGCGAATGGCGGGCACCCCAATCTCCTCGATGTATTCGAGGCCGCCGAGCTGCGCGTAGATCGCGGCGAGGGCCGGCGTCCCCAACTCGAAGCGCCGAGCGTCGTCGTGGAAATCGAGGGCGTGGGGATCGAAGGCGAACTGCTGGCGGTGCCCGAACCACCCCGCGGTCGTGGGCTGGAGCCGGCGCGCCAGCTCCGCCCGCACGTACAGGAAAACAATCCCCGTACCACCCAGTAGCCACTTGAGCCCGCCCGCCGTGAGGAAATCCACACCCGCGGCGCGGGCGTCCACCGGCACCTGCCCCACCGACTGATACGCGTCGACCAGGCAGAGAGCGCCCCTCGCGTGCGCGACGTCCGCCACCGCGCGGATGTCCTGGATGGCCCCGCTCGTGAAGTAGACGTGCGATGTGGCGACGAGGGCCGTGCGGTCGTCCACCTCGCGGGCAATAGCGTCGACCGGGACCGTCACGCCGTCGGGGCTCTCCACGACGACCACTTCGATGCCACGCCGCGCCTTGGCGAGCCATTGGTACGCGACCGTGGGGAAATCGAGAGAGGTGACGACGACCTTGGGCCGCTTGCTGTAATCGAGCGCTTCGGCCACGGTGCTCACCGCGACCGAGATGCTCGGCGCCAGGGCGATCTCGGCGGGAGCGGCGCCGATCACGGCGGCGTAGCGAGCGCGCAACTCGCCCAGCGCCGCCCACCACACATCGTACCAGGCGGACGCGCCGCGGCTCTGCCAGACATCGAGGAATTCGGCTACCTTGCGGCGGGTTCGCTCGCCCAATGCCCCGAGCGAGCAGGTGTTGAGGTAGATCCGCTCCCGGAAGATGGGGAATTCGTCCCGGTAGCGGGCCAAAGGATGGGCGCGCGCCGCAGGAGCGCTTGCCAGCGTCATAGCCGCTGAATATACAGAAGGAATGCAGACAATCGCGAGTTGGTCCACGCTGTATCTGCGATTGGCGCTGCGGGCGCTCGTGCGCCCGCGGCTCGCCGTCGATCTCGTTCGGCTCGCTTGGAGCTTTCGGGCGCGCGATTGGTGGCGGCGTCCGCCGTTCCTGCCGTTGCCGCCGCGCGAGTACACGCGCTGGCGCATGTTCACGGCGTACGGAGACGAAGACGCGATCCCCCCCGTGGCCGATGTCGTGAACTTCGCCCGCTGGCGGCGGGAGACGATGGGGCTGTGAATACGGTCGAGCGAAGCGCCGCCGTGAAGGGTCGGGCAACGGCGTTGGGATTCGCGGCCGCAGGGATCACGACCCTCGGGGAGAATGCCCACGCCGCCGAGCTCGATCGCTGGCTCGCGGCCGGCCACGCGGGCACGATGACGTACCTGCAGCGGCAGGCGCGCAAGAGGAAAGAGCCGGCGCTCATCATGCCACAGGCTCGGACAGCCGTCGTCACGCTGACGAACTACTTCCACGAGACCCCGCGGCATGGCCGCGGGGATCGCCACCCTCGGGTGGCCCAGTACGCGTGGTCCGCGGACTACCACGACGTCCTCGGCGCGCGGCTCGAGCAGCTGGCGGCGGCGATCCGCGAGGTGGTGCCGGAAGCGACGACGCGTTGCTACGTCGATGCCGGTCCCGTCCCCGAGCGGGAGCTCGCGCAACGCGCCGGCCTCGGCTGGATCGGCAAGAATATGATGCTCATCCATCCCGAGATCGGTTCTTTCACGTTCATCGGGGTGGTGCTCACCGACGCCGACCTCGCGCCCGACCTGCCGTTCGACGTCGACCGCTGCGGCACGTGCCGCCGCTGCCTCGACGCCTGCCCGACCGAGGCGTTCCCCGAGCCCCATGTCCTCGACGCGACGCGGTGTATCTCCTATCTCACGATCGAGCACCGCGGAGATTTCAACGACCAACAGCGCGCGGACGTAGGAGACTGGGTATTCGGGTGCGACGTGTGTCAGGACGTCTGCCCGTGGAACGTGAGTTTTGCACAGGCGACCGCCGACCCAGAGCTAGCGCCGCGCGCCGGGGTCCGCGCGCCTGACTTGCCGGCGCTGCTCGAGATGGACGAGGACGCGTTCGCGCGCCAGTATGGCGACACGCCGTTCGCCCGCCCTGGCCTCCGAGGGATGCGCCGCAACGCCGCGGCGGTGCTCGACGGCGCGGGCCCCCGTGAGTGAGACGATCAACGAGCTCCAGCGGCGTCTCGCCGACGGGCTCGCGAAGATCGATCCCCACCACCGGCTCTTCGGCCGGCCGGTCAGTTACCGCGTGATCGACGGCCAGGCGCTGGAGGTCACCTACCGCGACGTCGCCGGGATCGCGGATGCCGAATTACAAGGCGTAAAGCGGCTCATTGGCCGTGACTGCTCGTGCACCGTGAGTCCCCAGACCGCCGAAAGCGTGACCGTGCGGTTCGTCGTGTCCCTCAAGTAAGGCGGAGGATTTCGTGGACGACCGCGTCACCGGTATCGGCGGCATTTTCTTCAAGGCCAAGAACAAAGACCGTCTGCTGGACTGGTATCGCGAGCACCTGGGGATCGACGTGCAGGAATGGGGCGGCGCGATGTTCTCGGGGATGGGTCAAACTGTCTGGACCGTTTTCAAGCAGGATTCGGACTATTTCGGGCCCGGCTCACAACGGTACATGGTCAACTACCGGGTCACGAACCTCGGGCCCATGCTGGCGCGCCTGAAGGATGAAGGTGTCACCGTCGAGCCGCGAGTTGACGAATCGGAGTTCGGAAAGTTCGGGTGGATCCTGGACCCGGAGGGGAACCGGGTCGAGCTGTGGGAGCCGCCCCCGCCCGCCGCGACGTGAACGATTGGAGGATGATCATGCGCCGCCTGTTCGTCGTCAGCCTCGCCTGCCTCCCGTGCGCCACTCTGGCCGCCCAGGAGCCCTACAAGCTTCCGCCGCGCGTCATCGTCGACATCCTCGACACGCCGCCCCTTCCGGTCGCTAGCGTATCGCCCGACCGCCAGTGGCTGCTCCTGCTCGAGCAGCGCAGCATGCCCACGATTGCCGAGCTGGCGCAGCCGATGCTCCGACTCGGGGGGAACCGGATCAACCCGCGGACCACAGGGCCGCAACTGCCCGGGCCGATCACCGGACTCGTGCTGAAGCGCGTCGCGGACGGCTCCGAGCGGCGCATCACCGTCCCAACGCCGGCGGCCCTCTCGTACGTCGCTTGGTCGCCTGACAGCCGGACGATCGCGTTCGTGCAGACGCGCGACTCCGGGCTCGCGCTTTGGGTCGCCGACCCTACGACGGGACAGAGTCACGCGCTCACCGGTCCGAACCTCAACGCCACCGGCGGCCCGCCTTGCCAATGGATGCCGGGTGGAACCAGACTGCTCTGCGAATTCGTCCCGGACGGCCGCGGCCCGGCGCCGGTGGCCCCGCAGACGCCCGTCGGCCCCACTATCCAGGAGACGCGGGGGCGCGCGGCGCCGGCGCCCACGTACGAGGACCTGCTCAAGAACGCCCAGGACGAGCGCCTGTTTGATTACTACTTCACCGCCGAACTCGCGCTGGTGGATGCCGCGACCGGCGCACGCACGCCCATCGGCCGCCCGGCCATCTTCGACCGTATCGACGCCTCGCCCGGCGGCGAGTACGTGCTGGTCGTCCGCACCGTGCGCCCCTACTCGTATCTCGTCCCCGACGGGCTCTTCCCCCAGGAGGTCGATGTCTGGGACCTCCACGGCCAAGTCGCGCACCACCTGGTCTCACTGCCCTCAGGTGAGGGCATCCCCATCCGGGGCGTGCGCCCGGGACCCCGCGCCATCACGTGGCGGCCCGGCGTCCCCGCGACACTCGTGTGGGCCGAAGCGCTCGACGGCGGCGACCCGCGCAACAAGGTCGATCATCAGGACCGGGTGGTGACGCTGGCCGCGCCGTTTAGCGGCGAGCCGCTCGAGCTCACCCGGCTCGCCAAGCGCTATGCTGGCACGCGGTGGGACGCTCAAGGCACCGGCCTGCTCGAGGAGTACGATCGCGAGCGCCGCTGGGTCAAGACGTGGATCGTGGTCGCCACGAAGGCGCCGGTGCTGCTGTTCGATCGCAGCGGCGAGGACCGCTACGGCGATCCCGGGTCTCCCCTCATGCGGCCCACGGCCGCTGGCGATGTGGCGCTGATCCGCAACGGCGATTGGATCTACCTCGCTGGTGCCGGCTCGTCACCGCAGGGCGATCGTCCCTTCCTTGACCGCTTGAACCTCGCCACCAGAAAGACCGAACGCCTGTGGCGCGCCGATACGGTGCACTACGAGGCGGTCGTTGCCTTGATCGACGACGCAGGGCGGAGCTTCATCACACGCCGCGAGTCGCGCACGGAGCCGCCGAACTACTTCATGCACCAGGAGCGCATGGCGCTGCGCGCCTTGACCGCGTTCAACGATCCCGCGCCGCAGCTCACGGGCATTCAGAAGCGCCTCGTGACCTACACCCGCGAGGATGGTGTGCCGTTGTCAGGGACGCTCTATCTCCCCCCCGGATACACACCAGGCACTCGTCTCCCCGTCGTGATGTGGGCCTACCCGACCGAGTTCGCGTCGGCGACCGCAGCGGGGCAGGTGACCGCCGCGCCCAACCGCTTCAACATCATCCGCGGGCCCTCGCATCTCTTTTTCCTGACGCAAGGCTACGCGGTGTTCGACGACCCCAAGATGCCGATCATCGGCGGCGACACGGCGAACAACCACTACGTCGATCAGCTGGTGATGAACGCGCGGGCCGCCGTGAAGGCGGTCGTCGACGCGGGAGTCGCCGATCCCGACCGGATCGGAGTGGGCGGTCACAGCTACGGCGCGTTCATGACGGCGAACCTGCTGGCGCACTCCGACCTGTTCCGCGCCGGCATTGCGCGCAGCGGCGCCTACAATCGCACGCTCACCCCATTCGGCTTCCAGAATGAGGATCGCACATTCTGGCAGGCGCGCGACGTCTACCTGCGCATGTCGCCGTTCATCTATGCGGACAGCATCAACGAGCCGCTGCTGATGACACATGGCGAAGCCGACAACAACACCGGCACCTTCCCGATCAACTCGGAACGGCTCTTCGCCGCCATCAAAGGCCTGGGCGGAACGGCGAGGCTCGTGATGCTCCCGAACGAAGCGCACGGCTACGCCGCGCGCGAGTCGGTGCTGCACACCCTGGCGGAGATGATCGACTGGTTCGACCGCTACGTGAAGAACGCTAAACCCCGGGCGTCGGGGGTCAGCAGTAACTAGCGACCGGCCACCTGCTGGACGATGTCGTAGACAAAACGGACACCGAAGCGCAGCGCTTCGATGCTGACCCGCTCGTCGTTGCCGTGGACGCCGCGCGAGTCGGATACGGTGAGCGGGAAGGGCCCGAGCCCGTAGCTCGCGATTCCCAGACGCCGGAAGTAGTGGCTGTCGGTAAACCCGGCGAGCATCGGTGTGGTCACGAGCGCGCTCGGATGCCGAGCCCGCGCCGCCGCCTCGATGGCGCGGAACAACTCGGTGTCCGTCGGACTCTCGGTCGCGGGCCAGCTCGGCCCCTGCGGGCTGAATGTCACCGCGCTGTCCCCCACTACCCGCTGCAGCTCCGCGAGGAACGCGGCCGGCTCCTGCCCCGGGAGCAGCCGCACGTCGAGCGCCGCCGTCGCGAGCGGCGGGATCACGTTGGTCTTGTCGCTCCCCTTGAGCCCCGTGATCGAAATCGTGTTGCGGAGCAGCGAGTTGTACGTGAGGTCGGCGGTGATCACCCGCGCCGCCAGGGAGTCGCGTAACGCGAGCCGGATATCGGCGAACCAGCGGCGTCGGGTCGAGTCGGGCTCGATGCTCGCGAGATCGCGGAAGTAGCGCTCTACCGTCGGCGTCACGACGAGGGGCGTGCGCCAATCGGCGATGCGACCCAGGGCGCGGACCAGGCGATGGACCGGATTGTCGGGCGTGGGACGCGAGCCGTGCCCCGGCGTCCCGCGCGCCGTCATGTCGAGCCAGAACGGCGACTTTTCCGTGGTGCCGACGCCGTAGTAGTCCACGCCGCCTCGATCGTTGGCGCGGGTGGTCCCGCCTTCGGTGATCAGGAATTCCGCGTCCCGAATCAGGTCCGCGTGGTGCTCCGTGAACCACCCAGCGCCCACCCCTGCCCCGATCTCTTCATCCGACGTCGCGAGGAAGATGACATCGCGCTTGAGCGGCACCCCTGCCCGCTTGAGGATCACCAGCGTCATCAACTGCGCGATTCCCTCCCCCTTCATGTCGAGCGCGCCTCTGCCCCAGATGTAACCGTCCCGGACCGCGCCGCTGAACGGATCGACCTGCCAGTAGGCGGGCGATGCCAGAACCACGTCCATGTGATTGAGGAGGATGAGCGGGCGCGCGCTGCCGTCGCCGCGGAGGCGCGCGTACAGGTTCGCCTTGCCGTGGGCCGGCTCGAAGATCTGCACCTCGATCTTCTCGCGCCGCAGCATGGCGGCGAGCCACCGCGCCGCGACCATCTCGTTGCCTGGAGGGTTGGTCGTGTTAATCCGCAGATACTGCGACAACAGTCCTGCCGCTTCGTCCCCCAAGGCGCGCCACTCGGCGTCGCCGCGCGGCGCGGCGATCAGGGCGACACGCGGCGGCGTCTCCATGACCGGGGCCGACGATGGCCCCGCCAGGGCCGGGAGGGCGGGCGCACCGCCGGTGGCGCAGCTCACGACCGCGACGAGACAGAGAACGAGGGAGACGGAACCACGCACGGCTAGGGCCCCAGGGTGAGCGAGAGCGCGAAACTATAGCGTCAGAGTCTCACCGTGCGCCAGTTGGCGGTAGCCATCAGCGGGGAGCCCCGCCTGATGCCACGCGGCGCGCGCCCGCAGGGGCGGCTCGTCCATCGCCTCGTCGGTGAGCTTGAACGTGCCCCAGTGGATCGGGATCATCACCCGGGCACGTAGCGCCCGGCACGCCTCCACAGCTTCCTCGGGGTTCATGTGTATGGCGCGCATGAACCAGCGCGGCTCGTAGGCGCCGATCGGCAGCAGCGCCAAGTCGAAGGCGCCATGTCGCTCGGCGATCAATGCGAACTCTGGATGGAACCCGGTGTCGCCGGCGAAGAACACGCGCTTACCCTGGGCAGCGGCGAGCGCCCACCCGCACCAGAGCGTGGCACCACGGTCGCCAAAGCCACGGCCGCTGAAATGCTGGGCCGGCGTGCAAGCCGTGTTGACGGCACCGACCTGCTGCTCCTGCCACCAATCGAGCTCGGTCACGCGACGCACGCCGCGGTGCTCCACGAACGGCGCGAGGCCGAGCGGCACGAGCCACTCCGCATCGGGTTGCGCCAGCGCCAAGCGGCGCACGGTGCGGTCGTCGAGGTGATCGTAGTGATTGTGCGACTGTAACACGATGTCGATCGGTGGCAGCGCCGCGAAGTCGATCGCCGGCGGCACCCAGCGCCGCGGCCCGGCGAACGAGACCGGCGACGCGCGCGTGCTCCAAACCGGATCGGTGAGGATGTTCAAGCCGCCGAGCTGCAGCAGTACGCTGGAATGCCCGACCCATGTCGCCGTGAGAACCTCGGCCGGCGCGCGCGCTAGGTGAAAGGTGGGTTGCACGCGACGGATGAACGCCGTGGGATCGGGGTCCCGGGGTCGCGGCCGCGTCGTCCGGTGCACGAGCATCCACCTGAGGACGTCGCCGAACGCCGGTGCGTTCGCGTCCACCCACGGATTCCGGAAGCCGCCCCCGGGGCGGTGATGCGAAGGCGTCACCTCCGACCGCCCGCGAGCCGCGCCGCTTCGGGCCGCGCCCGTAACGCCAGCATCGCCCACACGCCCAGTGCCGGCCCGATGGCCAGGACGCTCATGCTCCAGCGCCAGCCGATTGCCGCTGCCACCGCGGGGAGCAAGTAGATCGTCGCGCAGGTGAGCAGAAAGCCCAGGCTCGTTTGCAGCGTCAGCGCCGTGCCCACGTAATCCGGCGGCGCGAGCTCGCTCACGGCGGTCGAGAACTGCGCTGAATCGGCCACGACCGTGACGCCCCAGACAAGGAGGAGCGGCACGAGCGCCGCTAGCGGCCCACCAAAGAACAGTCCCACCGCCATGGCGCAGGTGCCCGAGACGACCATGGCGGTGCTCGTCACGAGCGTGCGCCCCCAACGATCGGCGTACCTCCCGCCGAGCCAGCACCCGATCGCGCCGCTGCCGACGACGGCGAACGTGACCAGCGCGGCGAGGGCCGTCGTGTCGGTGCCGGCACCGCGCCGCAGTCGCTCGCTCGCGGCGACGAACACCGCCATCCAGGTCCACATGGCGTACAACTCCCACATGTGTCCCAGGTAGCCGAGGTTCGCGAGTAGCACCGCGCGGTCCCGCAGGATGCGGGGCGCGGCGGACCAGGAGAACGGGGGTGAGGGCGCGGCGAACGGGCCGTCGTGCGGCACGAGGAGAACGAGGAGGCCACCCACCAGCGCGCTCGCGGCGGCGATGCCGAGCACCAGGCGCCATGCCTCGGCTGGAGCCGCCCAGCGCACGAGATGTGGTGCGGCGGAACCGAGGGTGAGCGCCCCGACGAGAATCCCAATCGCCCACCCCCGCCCTTCACGGAACCAACCGGCAACGATCTTCATGCCGGGTGGGTATACGCCCGCCAACGCGGCGCCGGTGAGCATGCGGCACGCGATCCCCACGCCGGGACCGGGCGCCAGGGCGACGCACACGGTGGCCGCAGCCGCGAGCGCCGCGGATCCCACGACGAGGCGGCGCGCGGACCACCGATCGGCGAGCGTCAGCACGGCGCTGACGAGGGCGCCCGTCACAAATCCCAACTGGACCGAGATCGTGAGCCAGGCGGTGCCGGCGGGCGAGAGATGCCAGACGCGCGTCAGCGTTAGAGCGACCGCGGACGCGCTGAACCAGGGTGCCATCGCCAGCAATTCGGCGGTGGCCAGAACGGCCAGGACGCGCCGCGGCGTCACAATCCGGTCGGGTGGTCGAGAAACACCCAGGGGATTGAATACTTCCGGCTCACGTGCTCGGCGAGAGCCTTCACGCCCACGGTCTCGGTCGCGTAGTGCCCGGCGTAGAACACGTTGACGCCCAGCTCCTCGGCGTCGAAAAAGGTCCAATGCTGGCCTTCGCCGGTGACGAACGTGTCGAGTCCGGCAGCGGCTGCCTGGGGAATGAGAGAGCCCCCTGCCCCGGTGACGATCCCGACGCGCCGTACCTGTGACGGACCGAAGGGGAGGACGCGTGGCGTGGCGCCGAGCGTCGTCGCGAGCGTGCGGGAGAGATCGTCGCGCGATGCGTTCAGCTCACCCCACACGCCGATCGGTGCGCCTCGATGCGATCCGAACTCGCCGCGCGGAGCGACACCGAGCAGCTGGGCCAAGCGTGCGTTGTTGCCGACGTCGGGGTGGCGATCCAATGGAAGGTGGGCGGCATAGAGCGCGATGTTCCGCGCAATCAACCCGGCGACGCGGCGGTATGCCGGCCCGACGAGCGGCCGGAGCCCGCCCCAGAAGAGGCCGTGATGGACGAGGAGGCAATCCGCTCGCTCCTGGTCCGCCATCCGGATCGTCGCCTCGCAGAGATCGACCGCTGCCGCGAGTCGCGTGACCTCACCACTGTTCGCCACTTGCAGCCCGTTCAGCGCCTCGGGCGGATCGGCGACTTCGTCGCGGAGACGGAGATAGTCGTCCAGGTAGCCAGTCAGTTCGTCCAGGCGCATCAAGACACCGTGGCGACAGTATGGAACCATCGGCCAGTCTTCCACACGACAGCATCTTGTAAGCTATTGGTACTCAACGAAATAGATAATCCACACGCGTGAAACGGTGCCGTGTGGATAATCCCTGGTGGTCCCTAGAACGTGGTCGACGCGGCTTGTCGGCCGGGGCGCTGGCCGCGCTGCGGCGGCTGGCCTGCATCCTCGCCCATCCGCAGCACACCGTTGATCTCCCCGCCCTCTTGGACGAACAATCGCTTGGTCGCGACGTCGCCGTGGACGACGCTGGTCGCTTGCAGCTCGACGCGTTCCTCGGCGTAAATCCCGCCGCGCACTTCCCCGCCGATGATCGCTTCCCGGCTCACGACGTCGCCCTCCACTTCCCCGCCCTTGGCGACGAGAACTTGCTTCGCGGCCTGCACCGTGCCGACCACGGTCCCTTCTATCTTGACGACGCCGTCGGCGGAGATGTCACCCACGACGCGCATGCCGGCGCCGATGATCGACAGTCCCGTGACTCCGTCGCCGCCGGCTCCGCCCTTCTCGGTGAACAGCGCCATCTCAGTTGCCCTCCTTCACGAACGTGAGCGGATCGAGCGACTTCTTGTCGCGCCGAATCTCGAAGTGCAGATGGGGTGCGGTCGACCGCCCCGAGTTGCCCGACAGGGCGATCACCTGCCCCGCCTGGACGTCGTCGCCTTCCACCACGATAAGGCGGGAGGCGTGTCCATACATCGTCTCATACCCGGCCGGATGGCGCAAGAGCACGAACAGTCCGTAGTCAGGATCGTAGCCCGTGGCCGCGACCGTTCCCCCACCGGAGGCGCGTACCGGCGTGCCGGCCGGCACGGCGATGTCGATCCCGGGATGCGACTCGGCCGCGTCCCCGGGACGCACCTGGCCGCGCGTCACGAAGCCGGGGACGTCGATGGGCCAATGAGTCGGCGCGGACGACCCCAGCTCGTAGCGCGACGCCACCCCGGGCGATGTGGCGCGGATCGGCACCGCCCGCATCCCGACGGGGATGTTTCCAGCTGCGCTGCCGCCGCCGCGGGGCCCGGGAGTGGGGGGCGCTTTGGCACCGAGGATCTGGCGCAGCTCCTGGTAATTGGCCTCGGCGCGGGTGAGCGCGGCGGCCAGCTGTTGCACCCGGCTGTTCTCCGCGCGCAGCCGCGCGACCTCCCGCTCGAGCCCCGGCACCCTCGCGGCGTTGCGCGAAATGGGTCCAGCGAAGGCGAAGAACAGGACGGCGAGAATCGCGACCGCGATCGCCGTCGCTTTCCCCACCTGGACCACTCGGAGTGGGACTCGGTACTGCCGCGAGTTGAGATCGCCGTCGGTGTGGACGACGATCGTCACGTGCCGCTGACTCATCCGTCGAACGGCGCTCCCAGCATCAGCTCGAGCACGCGCGCCAGATCCTCGTTCGAGTAGAACGCCACGTGGATCTGCCCCTTCCCCTTGGCCCGCAGGGTGACGCGCACGTCGGTACCGAGTCGGCGGCGCAGGGCGTCTTCGACGCGCCGCACCTCGGGCGCCGGACCGACCCCGCGCTTCATCCTCGGCCGGCGCTCCGGCGCGCGCCCGCCCCGCACGCGGTCTTCCACCTCGCGCACCGAGAGCCCCTGCGCCACCGCCTCGCGGGCGAGGGTCGTTACGACCTTGGGATCCTCGAGGGCAAGCAGCGCGCGGGCGTGGCCCACCGACAACTGGCCCTCGTGTAGCATCTGCAGGACCGCGGCCGGCAGTTTCAACAGACGCAACGCGTTGGCGACCGTGGAGCGGTCGCGCCCAACGGCGTCCGCCACATCCTGCTGCGCCAGGCTGAACTCGGCAATCAGGCGGTCATAGCCGCGGGCTTCATCGACCGGTGAGAGATCGTCGCGCTGCAGGTTCTCGATCAGCGCCAACGTCAGCAACGTGCGGTCATCAGCGTCGCGCTGCACCGCCGGAATGCGCTCCCACCCGAGCTGTTGGCAGGCGCGCAGGCGGCGCTCGCCGGCGATCAGCTCGTAGCCTCCGTTGGCGCGGCGCACCACGACGGGCTGGAGCAGCCCCGCCTGCTTGATGGACGAGACCAGCTCTTCGAGCGCGGCGGGATCGACGTCCTGGCGTGGCTGGAACGGATTGGGACGAATGTCCTTGATGGGCAGCTCGACGAGATTGCCTTCGCGCTCCGCTTCCTCGCGGGTCGGGCCGAGCAACGCCTCGAGCCCCCGGCCGAGGCGGCGCCGTCCTGCAGCGGTCTCCGTCATGCGGACACCTCCGGCTGCGGTTCAACGGCGGGCAGGGCGGGGGAGGATGCGCGCTCGACCCGGCGGATCAACTCCTGTGCGACCGCAAGGTAGCTCTTCGCTCCCACCGACTGCACGTCGTACAGCACGATCGGTTTCCCGAAGCTCGGCGCCTCGGCGAGCCGCACATTGCGCGGAATCGTGACGGCGAACATCCGAGCGCCGAAGTACTCCTTGGCTTCTTCGGCTACTTGCTTGCAGAGGTTCAGCCGGGCGTCGTACATCGTGAGCAGCCCGCCTTCGATGGCGAGCGCCGGGTTGAAATTCCGCTGTACCAGCTTGACGGTGTTGAGGAGCTGGGACAGACCTTCCAGCGCGTAGTACTCGCACTGGATCGGGATGATCAGGCTGTCGGCCGCGGTCAGCATGTTGAGCGTGATGAGACCGAGGGACGGCGGGCAGTCGATGATGACGTACTGGTATTCCTCGCGCACGTCCCGCAGGGCCTGCCGCATCATGGTTTCGCGCGACGCTTGGTTGACGAGCTCGAGTTCCGCTCCCACCAGGTCTTGCGTCGCGGGGACCACGTCGAGATACGGGAAGTGCACGTGGGGAAACCGTGCGTCGGTGATGGCGCGGCCATCGAGCAGGGCGTCGTAGAGCGAATAGCGAATGCGGTCGCGCTCGATGCCGACGCCGCTGGTCGAGTTGCCCTGCGGGTCGGCGTCGATGAGCAACGTCTTCCGCTCCGCCGTGGCAAGCGATGCGGCGAGGTTGACGGCGGTCGTCGTCTTTCCGACGCCGCCTTTTTGGTTGGCGATAGCGATTACGCGTGACATCTCTTAAGTTATTTAGTGATAATAAGTTATATAGTACATCTCATGTGAGCGATCAATATACCGCAGTTTCACGTGAAACGAAAGTGCCAAGTTTCACGTGAAACTGCAACCTAGGCGACGCGGCGACGCCAACGCGTGGCCTCGACGACGAGGTTGTGCAGGTCGCTGGGCGAGACGCCGGGGACGCGGGCCGCCTGTGCCAGCGACGTGGGTCGGACCTGGTCGAGCTTCTGACGCGCCTCCGTTGCGAGGCTATGCAGCTCGAGGTAGGGCAGGTCGGGCGGCAGCGCGAACGACGCCAACTCCGCCAGCCGCGCCGCTGCCTCCCGCTCGCGCTGTAGATACCCGTCATACTTGATCTCGATTTCTGCCGCGAGCACGGCATCGGGCGCAAACTCTTCACCCACTCCAGCCGCCTCGAGCAGCGCACCGAGTGATACGCCGGGACGCTTCGCGACGACCGCGATCCGCTCGCCCGCCGCAAGCGTCGTCCCGCTCCCCGCCAATGGACCTGTTGCACGAGCGGGCGTGATTGATGTCTCACGGGCGAGGCTCAGAACCGACTCTTCGCTCTCGAGACGCTTGTTCGCCTCCTCGAGCTCGAGCGTGGACAACAGCCCGAGGCGCTCGGCAAGGGGGAGGAGTCGGCGCAGCGCGTTATCCTGGCGGAGCAGCAGCCGAAACTCGGAGCGCGACGTGAACAGCCGGTATGGCTCGTCCACACCCCGCGTCACCAGGTCGTCCACCAGCACACCGACATAGGCATCGTCTCGTCCCAAGACGACCGGCTCGTGGCCGCGGATCCGGCGCACGGCATTGATGCCCGCAACCACGCCCTGTCCGGCCGCTTCTTCATAACCCGTCGTTCCGTTGATCTGCCCGGCAAAGAAGAGATGCTCGATCGCCTTCACCTCGAGCCATGGGGTCAGCTGCGTGGGAGGGTAGTAGTCGTACTCGATGGCGTACCCCGGGCGAGTCATGTGCGCCCGCTCGAGTCCCGGGACGGCATGCAGGAACTCCAGCTGGACGGCGACGGGCAGGGAAGTGGACAGCCCATTCACGTACAGTTCGGACGTGTCCAAACCCTCGGGCTCGAGGAAAACCTGGTGACGCTTCGCCTCCGGGAACTTGACGATCTTATCCTCGACGGACGGGCAGTAGCGCGGTCCGCGCCCGCTGATGGCCCCGCCGTACAGCGCCGACTCCTTGAGATGCCGCTGAATGATTTCCTTCACCGCTTCGCCGGCCCACGTAATCCAGCACGGCAGCTGCCGCGGCCGCTCCGCGCGGTCGTGGAACGAGAAGCGGTAGTCGCCCGCGTCTCCGTCCTGCCGGTCGACCTTGGACCAGTCGACGGTCCGGCCATCGATGCGCGGAGGGGTACCGGTCTTGAAGCGCGATACTGTAAGTCCAATATTCGCAATGACTTGTGCAAGTTCAACGGACGGCTGATCGCCCGCCCGGCCGGCCGGAATTTGCGTGTCCAGTCCCAGGTGGATGCGGCCCCGGAGGAACGTCCCCGCCGTGATGATGACCGCGCGCGCGCGGAACCGGCGCCCGTCCGCGGTCTCGACACCGACCACCCGCGGACCACCCGATTGGTCGAGGAGCAGATTTGTGACCATGCCCTGCGTCAGCTCGAGTGTCGGGAAGCCCTCGAGCAGGTGGCGGGCCGCGCGCCGGTAGAGGGTTCGGTCGCACTGCGCGCGGGGGGCCCAGACCGCCGGGCCTTTGGATCGATTGAGCATGCGGAACTGGATGGTGGCGCGGTCGGCGGCCCGGCCCATGAGGCCGCCCAGGGCGTCGACCTCGCGGACGACAGTACCCTTGGCGATGCCGCCGATGGCGGGATTGCAGGACAGCTGGCCGATGGTTTCGAGGTTGGAGGTAAGCAGGAGGGTGCGGGCGCCGAGGCGGGCGGACATGGCCGCGGCCTCGGTGCCGGCGTGGCCGGCGCCGACGATGATGACGTCAAAGTCCGACATGGGGGAGAAACTACTAAGCGGGGACATGCAAAGGCTAGACGCACAGACGCACAGCGGGGGACAGTTAACGGGGTTTCGGACGAACTGACGCCTGACTCACCTTTCTGAGCAATCCAAACAATGTCTTACTAGTCTCGGTGGCGAGCGCTTCAAGTCGACCAAACTCGGCTGGCTGGACGTACCCGATGTCCCGGGCTATGGCAAGAGCGGTTTGCACTTCTGCGAGCGAGCTCCACGCAGTATCGAGAAACTTACGATAGTCGCGTGTGCCCTTGCGAGTCGTGCCCTCTGCGATGTTCAGGGGAACGCTGTACGACGCCCGGCGGAGCTGGTCGGCGAGGGCATGTTGTTCAAAATCAGGGAAGCGTTGGGCAGCCTTGGAGCATTCCACGGCAAGTCGCTCGGCATGTTGCCAAGCCTTAAGGGTGTGATGATTCGGCACGCGAGGAGGATATCACCAGCCGCTGAGAAAGCGGGATCCTTTTATCTCATCTCGTACCCTTTTGACTGTTCACCGCTATGCGTCTGTGCGTCTAGTCGTTGCAGGTCCTCGTCTAGTCTATGCCGCCCTCACCCACCTCACCAGCTCCTTCAGATTGGGGCGCTTCCCTGTCATCAGTATCCCCACCCTGTAAATCCTCGACGCGATCCACGTCACTCCTAGTATCGAGACGGTCAGAATCCCGAGCGACAGCGCCACCTCTCCAATCGGCAGATTCCCGGCCGCCCAACGCACCGGCATCGCGATCGGGGCGCTGAAGGGAATCATCGATAGCGTCACCGACAGCGTCGACCCCGGATCATTGAGCATCGCGAACATGCTGATGAACGAGGCAACCAGCAGCATGACCACCGGCTGCTGCGCCTGCCGGGCTTCCTGCTCGTTGGAGGACATCGCGCCCACGGCGGAGAACATTGCCGAGTAGAGCAGGAATCCGCCCAGGAAGTACAGGATGAAGACGACGGCCGTGGATGCGGTGACATGAGGAATCTGGAAGATCCCGCCGGCATCGCCCATGCTCCCTCCGCCAGGCAGGTGCCGGCGTTGGGCGATGATGAGCCGCGTGGACACACCCCAGATCAGGAACTGGAAGATCGACACGGCGCCCACGCCAATCACTTTGCCCAGCAACAATTGGAATGGCCGCAACGAGGAGACGAGGACCTCCACGATCTTCGTGGTTTTCTCCTCCAAGACCGAGCTCATCACGTTGATCCCATAGAGCAGGATCGCCATGTAGAGGATGATGCCCATGAAGTAGGCGAGTGAGAACGACTGACCCGCGGTCTCCCCCGTCTCCTTGCCGCCGGAAACCTTCTTGCTGTCCAGATCAACGTGGATGCGGGCCTTCGCGACGAGCGCGGGGTTCACCCCTTCGCGCTCGAGTCGCGTCGAGTTGACCATCTCGCTGATGACGTGCTCGAGCGTTCCAATGATGACCGGCGAAGACACGTTCGATGCGCGGTACATCACCTTGCCGGAATCGACCGCGCCGTCGCCGACGATCAGGAATCCGTCGATCTCCTTCCGGTCGACCGCGGCCCGCAACGAGTCTACCGTTCCGGGCCCGGCGGTCACCCGCTCCGCGACAAACAAGGGCTCCGAGTCCAGGCGCACCGTGAGGCGGGCGCCGAACGACGTGGTCGTCCCATCCACCACCGCGATGTGCTTCACGCCGCCCTTGCCGATCAGCA
>Ga0137409_10001010_pt1 | contig 30428 bp, 9 predicted proteins | sample CZODoug1_16funga_FD_122059 | JGI IMG/M metagenome (GOLD analysis project Ga0137409, IMG submission 122059) | Vadose zone soil fungal communities from Angelo Coast Range Reserve, California, USA - CZODoug1_16fungal (Hybrid Assembly) | ecosystem: Environmental > Terrestrial > Soil > Vadose zone...
GAGGAGATGCGAGCGCTCCTGGTGAAGAGTTTTCCGGATACCCGCGTGATCGTGGATCCCGCCGAGCAGATGCGGCGCGGCCTCGAGGATCTGGGCGCGAAGAGCGGAGCCGCCTCGCCTGGAGACATGCTCTATCTGCTTGCCCGCGCATCGCCCGCTTTCGAGCGCGAGGCGCGCCTTCGCGTGCAGGCCCTCGAGTACTCCGACAAGACGCTCAGCGTCCGCCTGGCGGCGACGCAGGCCGACGCCGAATCCCTGGCCCGGGCGCTGCGCGAGCGCTCGCTCGAGGTGACGGTGGAACGCGCCGGCGGGGAAGCGCGGCTGCAACTGCGCGCGGCCGGCTCGTCCAAGGGAGGGCGACCGTGAAGCTCGCTTGGATCGAGCCGCTGAAAAACCGATTCGAACCGTGGAAGACCCGGTGGAACGCGCTCGGCGCGCGCGAGCGCCGGGTGTCGACGGCGCTGGCGGCGTTTCTCGGCGTCGTGCTTTTCTATCTGCTGATCTGGATGCCCGTCGAGGGCGGTCTTGCCAGATCGCAGACGCGCCTGGTGTCGGTCCAGTCGCAGCTTGCGCAGGTCCAGTCGCAGGCCGCGCTGGTCGAGAGCCTGCGCACGACACCGCGAGCCGAAGCGCCCGCCGACGCGGGCTCCGCGGTCCAGGAGGCGGTGGTGCGCAACGGCCTGCGCGAGCAGGTGAAGCGCGTCGATGCCGACGGCGCGCGCAGCGTGCGGGTGCAGGTCGAAGCCGCGCCGTTTCCCGCACTGATGTCGCTGCTGGTCGAGCTGCAGCAAGCCGGTCTGCGCGTGGAAAACGCGACCATGGAGAGGAACGCCAAGCCGGGAACCGTGAACGCGCGGCTGCTGCTGCAGGCACAGGGCACATGATCGAAGCGCTTCGCCGCACCGGCGTTCGTTTTGCCATCCTCGGAGCCGGAGCGTATCTCGTCTTTCTCGTGGCGAATCTGCCCGCCGCCTGGTTCGGCTACGCGCTCGAGCGCTCGAGCGGCGGTGCGGTCGCGCTGGGCGATCCGCGCGGCACGGTGTGGAAGGGGCAGGGCACGCTCGCGGTGCGTTCCCGAGACGCCTATCGCGGCATCGCTGACATTCAATGGCGCTGCGATCTGCTTTCGGTTTTCACCGGTCGGCTGAACCTGGCGCTCTCGGGCGCCAACCTGCGGGCGAACCTGAGTCTCGGCCTGCGCAGCCTGCGCCTGCAGAACGTCGACATCAACGCGCCGGTTGCCCTGGTTGCGCCCGCCGTTCCGATTGCGGCCATCGTCAAGCCCGAAGGGCGCCTGCGTGTCGTGGCCGACTCTTTCGAGATCGGTTCCGCGCGCGTCAACGGTGCGGTCACGGTGGAATGGGCCGAGGCCGGGCTGAGCGGCGTCACCCGCGTCGGCGACTACCGGCTGCAGGTCACCGGCAGCGGAGAGCGCGCGGCGGTGAGGCTGTCGACGCCGCGCGGGGATCTGCGGGTCAACGGCAACGGCGAGTGGCGCGCCGCGCAGCCGCAGTTCGTGATGCGCGGTGTTGCGGAAATCTCCCCCGGACGCGCGGACCTCGAGCCGCTGTTGCAGCTGCTGGCGGGTCAAGGCTCGGGCACGTCGCGGCCGTTCGAGTGGACGATGGCCTTGTAGGTCCCCGCTTGGCGCGCCTCGGGAAAGCAGAATTAGAGAGGGCTAATATGATTGTAGGGATTACCTGACAGGACTTTCTTGTATCCCCGGCTTAAACTGCGACACCCGGCGCAGTTTGGGATGCGGGTAGTCGTGGCAAGGGTTTCAAAAAAAAAGCGACGCTTGCCGCGGAAAGTGAAAGGGATCAGGGAAGGGGAGCCGGGTGGCGCCGACGTTACGCCTATCGGATAAGGATTTTGTCTGGGTACTGGGTAGCCTGTGCCAATTGCACCGGGTGCCTTTCGACCCCGCAGTGCTCCTCCAGCAGTTCCCTCCCCCTTACGACCGCACGGCGCTGCTGAGTGCCGCCAAGGCGCTCGAATTCAAACTCGGCGACAGAGCGATCCGCTCGCAGGAACTGCCGACCCTGCCGCTGCCCTGCGTGGCCTTTCTCAAGTCTCCGGATGCACCCAAGGCTGCGCTCATCATCAAGGCTGGGGAAAAGGAATTCCTCTACTTCGAAGCCGGAAGCAACGAGCCCCGCCGCGCGCCGCTCGATGAGTTCGAAGCGCGCTTTGCACCCGAGGTGGTTCTCGTCGGGCGTGCGCCGGCGCAGGCGACCGACCCGGACGCGCCACTGTCGGGCGGGCCGGCCTTCGGCTTCCGGTGGTTCGTCCCGGAATTGCTGAAGCACAAGCGCATCTGGCGCGACGTGCTCGCGGCCTCGCTTGCGATCCAGCTGGTGGCGCTCGCCACGCCGCTATTCACTCAGGTGGTGATCGACAAGGTGGTGGTGCACCACACCCAGAGCACGCTCTGGGTGGTGGGCATCGCGCTCATCATGTTCATGCTGTTTTCCACGGTCATGACCTGGATGCGCCAGTATCTGGTGCTGCACACCGGCAACCGCGTCGACGCGGTGCTCGGCCAGACCGTGTTCCGCCACCTGTTCCGCCTTCCCATGCCGTACTTCGAGCACCGCCAGACCGGGGTGCTGGTTGCGAGGCTGCACGGCGTCGAGCAGATCCGCGAATTCGTCGCGGGCGCGGCGGTGACGCTCCTGCTCGACTGCCCGTTCCTGGTGATCTTCCTCGCGGTGATGTTCTGGTACAGCTGGCAGCTGACGCTGATCGTCCTCGGGATCCTCGTTCTCATCATCGGCATCAGCCTCGCGGTGACGCCCATCTTCCGCGCCAAGCTCAACAAGCAGTTCCTGGTGGGCGCGCGCAACACCGCCTTCGTGACCGAGTACGTCTCGGGCATGGCCACGGTGAAATCGCTGCAGATGGAGCCGGTGCTCGAGGGTCGCTACGGCGACCTGCTCGCGCAATACCTGGCGGCGGGCTTCGAGACCAAGCAGATCGCGAACACCTACAACACGGTGGCCAACGCGCTCGAGCAGACCATGACGCTCACCATCCTGGTGGTGGGCGCGCTGCTGGTCATGGACAGCGCCGCCAACGCGGCGAACGGGGCCACGACCTTCACCATCGGCATGCTGGTCGCCTTCCAGATGTTCGCCAGCCGCGTGAGCCAGCCGATGCTGCGGCTGGTGGGCCTGTGGCAACAGTTCCAGCAGGCGAACGTCGCGGTCAAACGGCTCGGCGACATCATGGACATGCCGGCCGAGCCCTACACGCTCACGCCCCAGCGCGCCGGCTCCGGGCAGGGCGGACGCATCGACTTCCAGGGGGTCTCGTTCCGCTACTCCGAGCAGCATCCGTGGCTCTACCGCAACCTCAACCTCGCGATCAAGCCCGGGCAGCTGACGGTGCTGGTGGGTCCCTCCGGCTGCGGCAAGAGCACCCTCGCCAAGCTGCTGCTCGGCTTCTATCCGCCGAGCGACGGGCGCATCGTGATCGACGGCCGGGACGCGCGCTACCTGAGCGCGAACGAGCTGCGCGCGGAGTTCGGCGTGGTGCCGCAGGAGACCACCCTGTTCTCCGGCACTGTATACGACAACCTGCTCATGGCCAGTCCCCACGCCGACTTCAACCAGGTCGTCGAGGCCTGCCGCATGGCGGAGATCCACGAGGTGATCGAGCAGCTGCCGCAGGGCTACCAGACGCTGCTCGGCGAGCATGGCGTCGGCCTCTCCGGCGGCCAACGCCAGAGGATCGCCATCGCGCGCGCGCTTCTCAAGCGGCCGAAGGTGCTGATTTTCGACGAGGCGACCAGCAACCTCGACCAGCACACCGCCGAAACCTTCGCCCAGACCGTCAACCAGCTCAAGGGCAAGGTGACCATGATGTTCATCGCCCACAACCTGCCGCGCGGACTGCAGGTGGACGAAGTGATGCAGTTCGGCGCGCGGCCCGCCGCGAAGGGCGGCCAGCCGGGCCCCGACCCGCAGCCGCCCAAGCAGATGAGCGTGGTCGAGGAAGACAAGGCCAAGTCGTGAGCCGGAAATTGCGCGACACGTGGAAGCGCTTAACGAAATCGAAACCCAAAGAGGTCAACATGGCAGAGGCACCGAAGAAAGACGGGCAGGAAAAGGATGTAGGCGCGAAACCCGCTGCGAAGCCGGCGGGCACGGAGAACAGGCAGATGGGCATACGCCTGGCGCCGGTGGAGAACTCCGACCAGCCGGTCGTCGCCAACTACTGCGCGATCAATGTCTCGCCTGGCATGGCGTTCCTCGACTTCGGCTTCCTCGAGCCCGGCATGCTCGCCGCGCTGCCGCGCGTGGCGCGCGCCGGCGGCAAGCTCCCCGAGCGCCTCAACGGCAAGCTCGCGGTGCGCGTTGCGCTCGGCTACGACGCGCTCGCCAACCTGCACCAGCAGGTCGGGCAGGTGCTGCAGGGGCTGAGCCAGGCGGCGCGCGCGGCAAACGCGAAGAAGAACGCGTGACCCGGCACGCACGGCGGAGTCCGAAATGATCGACCTCGCTGCCCTGGACGGGGAGCAGGTCAGGACGATCGAGGACTACAAGGCGTGGACGCGCGCGAAGATCAGGCCGGTCTTTCCGCACGACGCCCTGGGGAGCGGCTACGGCCACCTGCACGCGGGCGGCGTGGCGCTCGACTATCTGGTGACGATCGACTATCCGGCGGGCCACCTTCAGGGCATACGCAACGAGGCCGGCGCGATCGACACGCCGATCCTGCGGCGCTGGCTCGCGACACGCGAGCCGCAGATCTTCGAGGCCGACGACCCCTGGGCGGACGTGCCGCCGGAGTGGCTCGCGTGCTTCCGCGAATACGGCATGAAGAACGCCGCCGCACATGCTGTGTACGATGCCGCACACTGCATCGGCACCTACCACACCTTCCACCGCATCCCGGGGCGCCTCGGAAGCGAGCACATCGAGAAGCTCCGGCAGCTCGTGCCGGTGATGCACCAAGTGTTCTGCCGGATGCTGGACATCCTGCGCTTCGACAACCCGTTCGCCGCAGGCCTCGCGGGGCTGAGCGCGCGCGAGGCGCAGATCGCGCAATGGGTCAAATCGGGCAAGAGCAACGGCGAGATCGCGCGCCTCTCGAAGGCGAGCGAGAACACCGTGAAGCATCACCTCACCCGCATCTTCGACAAGCTCGGCGTGGGAACGCGCGCCCAGCTCGCGCAGCGGCTGGTCGAGCACGAGGCGATCGCGAAGCCCGGGTTCGTGACGCGGATCGTTTAGAAACATGACAACGGCAAGTATTAGGGAGCGCTGATGGCACCTAGGTGCCATGGACAGGGGAAATCGTGATCAGTAGAGTTGCTCGCGGATTCTTGAGATCTCATGCTTGATGAGGAGTGTCGCCTTGGGAGAGAAATGCCTTGGGTCCTATCTCCACTAAACCTTGTCGTCAATACAACTAAGAAGGTCGGGAGGAAGCCATGACAATATCTACGCTCGAGTACGCGGAACTATCGGCAAACGTATATCAGGCGCGGCAGGATTCGTCGAACGTCGTTGGTTTTCCCACGGGCTGGACGCGAGTTCTATATCAGCCGGATACCGGTTCCGGTTTTTCGGCGGGTGTGTTTCGAAAAGGAAATGATGTCGTTATCGCTTTTACAGGAACGAATGATAGGGAGGATTGGACCCAAGCGAACATACCGCTTGCCGCGGGGTTGCCTGCACCACAACTCGGAGACGCAATAGCGTTCTATGCACAGGCTAGGGCAATGTTTGAGCCAGTGCCCGGGCTCAACTTTTCTTTCACAGGGCATTCGTTGGGCGGCGGATTGGCGGAGCTCATGGCAGTCTATTTCAGCAAATCGGCCGTCACATTTGATTCGGCTCCTTTTCGCCTCGCCGTCAATCCGCTGGTCCAAATCTACATTCTTAGTACCATCGATTCGGATCCGAGCCTAGCGGTGCTGGATCGATCAGGGGAACGAGATAACGTATACAACTTCGATTCCGGAACTGACTTCGCTCAGCGTACATCCAATGTTGTTGACTGGTATGTCAAGGGAGAGTCACTCTCGGTCCCCCCGGCTCCGGCGCTTCGAATTGCAGGTCAGACGTTCCCGATAGATCCCGGCAGTGTTGACGTTGATTCAGCAGATCTGCACTCGATTGCTCTGCTGGCCGCCCTCAAGGGTTATGAACCGTTTCGCCAGCTCAGCGTATCCCTTCCTAAGTTGTTGCCGGCGATATTCGACGGAAACTTATATGGGGGAGATACCAGAAGCACACGAAACGTATTCATAAACCACCTCGTCCGACACCAGTTCGGAGCCGCAGATGTCCCCGCAGACGGGATGTTGGCGCGCTTTACGTCTGACCTCCAAAGTTTATCCGGCCTGACTCCCTCGCCAGCCCACCAAGATATTTTGGTGTCGCAATTGATTGCACTCGGGATCCAATTTTACGAGCAACAGGACAGCACCCAGAACACCTTGTTCAGGACGGTTGGCAGTGGTGTTCAATTCGACCTGACGCAACCGTTGGGAGATATCGACACTCCTTTGGAGGAGATCAAGGCGTACCCGGTACTAGCGAACTATGCAAGAGACACCGCGACAGTAAATGGAAGCGACGCAGTCGCGACGCTAGACGATTTCATCGCCGAGGAGCGGCGCTGGTCGGTGGCTCTCGGGGCTGGCGGTCTGGCTGGCACGGCAGATGGGGACATATCCGACCTCGTGCTTGGGGACACCGGCAATGACTTCTTCCAGTCGGGCGACGGCGACGACCTTCTTATCGGGGAGGATGGTTTCGACACACTCGATGGCGGATCCGGGGGTGACACCCTTTTTGGCGGGAGAAACGACGATCAATTGCTAGGAGGCGCGGGCGACGACAGTCTCATCGGCGGCGTCGGCGATGATCGCCTCTTCGGCGGCGCGGACTTCGATACCTACGTTTACTCCACCGGCGATGGCCACGACACCGTCACGGATGAGGGCGGCAAGGGACGCATTCTCTTTGACAATGTCGCTCTGACCGGCGGGAAACGCCCAGAGGACGATGAAGGCAGCATCTACACCAGCGCCGATGGAAGGTTTACGTACGACTGGTCGGGTTCCACGCTGACGATCAATGGAACGATAGTAATCAACAATTTCAACAATCGCGATCTGGGCATCTATCTCGACAAAGGAGAATCCGAACCGCCAGACTTCGACCCGGATCGTATCCGCCTTATTTCCCCGCTTGTTCTCGATATCAATGGTGATGGCCTAATCAATTCAGTCGCTCTCTCGGATTCGACGGCTTTCTTCGATCTCGACCTTGACGGTCTCGCGGAGCATGTAGGCTGGATCGGTCCCGAGGATGGGATCTTGGCGTACGACGCCAACGGAAACGGCTTTGTTGACAATATCTCGGAACTGTTCGGCGGCGTTGACGCTAATGGTTTTTCGGTTCTCGCGAGCACCGCCGACGCCAATGGCGACCAGAAAATCGATTCGAACGACCCGCTGTTCTCGCAACTGAGCGTTTGGCAGGATGCCAATCAGGATGGCCTATCCCAGGCAGGCGAACTCCACACGCTTGATAGCTTGGGTATCACGGAGTTGGACCTTGCCAATCGGCCGGTATCTATTCCGACGAATGGCAACCTGATTACCTACACCGGATCTTATCGGAACGGCGATGCCGACGGTTTGCTGGTGGACATCGAGTTTGCGGTTGATGATGCGTTGACGCATTCGACCCTCGACTACACCCTGGACAACAGTGTTTTAGCGATTCTGAATCAAGACGGCGATACCTTCGCGTTGCCCTGGCTGCGTGGCTATGGCGATGTACCGGACTTGCAGGTTGGCTACTATACGAATCCATTGTTGAAGGGTGTGGCCGCTTCGATGGTCTCGGGGGGAATCCAGGCAATCTCCGCGGGCCTCGATGGACTGCTCGCGGAATGGTCGGGCCTCGCCGCTTTGCATCGTGCCGATGGAATCCAGCGGACGAAGGGAGCAACCGAGCACGACAAAGCTTGGATCATGGAGACGTTCGTCGGTGCGAGCATGTGGAAGCCGGCGATCGAAGCGGCATTTGCGGCGCATCCCGAAAGGCAATCACCGCATATCAACAAGACATCGTACCTCGATTCGCGGTACGCGGCGCTCAGAGATCGCACCCAAACGAATTTTTCCGCCCAGGCGCTTTTGGGCGACGCCTTGCAAGGCGCGTATTACTCGTTGGGTAGCGACCGATACGTCGTCCATGACCGATTGCAATTGATGGCATCGCTGACGTCATACATAAACGCACTCGATTCGCACGACGGAGCTGTACTGTTTGCCGATATTTTCCTTCACTTGCAACCCGACCTGGAGGTCGATACCTCCGCGCTGGCGCAGGGAATCGTGCCGACACCGTATACGTCCTTTGTCATCGATGCGCTGAACGGCGTTTATGAAGGAGTGGGGTTTGCTCGCAGCGGCTATGCCGGGGGCGACGGCAGCGACTATGTCATCGGCTCATCTGGCGATGACCAGCTGTCGACGAACGGTGGAAACGATGTCCTGGACGGACGGGGTGGTAGTGATCGCCTTGTCGGAGGCGCTGGCGCAGATATCTATGTATTCGACCGCGGCTATGGACACGATTCGATCTACGATTTCAGCTCGCCCGATCAGGTCGATACGGTGCAACTCGGGTCGGAGATCGCGACTGCCGATATCGTTGTGTCCCGCGATTTCGACAACCTGTACCTGAATATCGTCGGCTCCGGCGATCGGTTGGCGCTGGAAAGCTGGTTTGACGGCGCTGGATATCAGGAAAAGCAGGTGGTATTCCTTGACGGAGAGGTCTGGGATTCCGCGTCGCTGAACGACAGAGTTGTCGTCACGCCGGCGACCGAAGGCGACGATTTTCTTTCGGGTACCGAGGGTGACGACACGATCAACGGACTGGGTGGCGCAGATATCTTGATCGGCCTTGATGGAGACGACACCCTCGATGGTGGTGCAGGTAGTGACTCACTGGATGGCGGGCCGGGCTCAGATACCTATGTTTTTGATCGCGGCTCGGGCCAGGATTTCCTCTCCGATTCAGGCCTTCCGGGTGAGCTCAATACAGTACACCTCGGAGCGAGTATTACGCCCGATGACGTGAGGGTGACGCACAACACCGACAACAATCTGGATCTGAGTCTCATCGGCAGCGACGATCGGCTTACATTGCAGTTTTGGTTCCTCTCCTCCGGCAACCAAAACGAACGAGTCGCATTTGTCGACGGCACTGTATGGGACGCGGCGACCCTCCTGGCCAAGGCGGCCGTCCCGACGGGAGCGGATGACCTTATTGACGGCACCGACAACGACGACGTGATCATTGGTCTTGGCGGCAATGACATGCTCTTCGGCGCCGGCGGTAACGATACGCTCGACGGGGGTTCGGGTGACGATCAGCTCGACGGCGGCACAGGCGAGGATGTTCTGACCGGCGCAGAAGGAAACGACTTTCTCCAGGGAGGTGAGGGCAGCGATACTCTCGACGGCGGCTCCGGCAACGACTTTCTTTTTGGCGGGGCGGGCGAAGACACTTACATATTCCGGCGCGGTGACGGGCAAGACATCATCGGGGATTCCGGGCTGGTCGGGGAGACCGATACGGTGCGGTTCGGGCCGAATATCGCGCCCACCGACATCACGGCAACGCGCGACCTGGTCAATCTCTATCTTGCCCTCAATGGCTCGACTGACCGGCTGACGCTACAGAATTGGGCCGACGCCGCCAATCGAATCGAGCGGGTCGAATTCGCGGATGGCACGGTGTGGGATGGCGCCACGCTCGCGCAGAAGGCGTTGACGCCAACGGAGAGCGGGGACTTCCTCGTCGGGACCGCAGGTGTCGACACTGTCGACGCGCTCGGCGGGGACGATACCGTCTATGGCCAGGACGGCGGCGACACCTTGGCCGGCGGCGCCGGGAATGACTCCCTCTACGGCGAAGCGGGTGACGACCTCTTGCTGGGTGGTGACGGCAGCGACTCCCTTTTCGGCGGCGACGGCGCCGACACGCTCGATGGCGGGGCCGGCAACGATCTATTGCGAGGCGATGCGGGCGCCGATACCTATATTTTCAATCGCGGTAGCGGACAAGACACTATCCTTGTTGCCGCTGTTTCCACTGAAACCGATACCGTGCACTTGGGCGTGGATATCGCGGCGACCGACGTTACCTTGACGCGGGACTTCTCCAATCTCTATCTCAATCTGAACGGCTCCACGGATCGTCTTACCTTTCAGTCGTGGTTTCTCGCGCCGGACGTGCAAACGACGCAGGTCGTGTTCGCGGACGGTACGGTCTGGAGCCCGGCGACGTTGAATTCAACGGCCTCCACCCAGACGGAAGGTTCCGATACGCTCTTCGGTACCGCCGGTGACGACGCGATCAACGGTCTTGGCGGCGACGATACGCTTTACGGTCAGGCCGGCAACGACGTGCTGGAAGGCGGCAGCGGGGACGATTTTCTCTCCGGGGATGCAGGCAATGACGTGCTCGATGGCGGCGCGGGCAACGACTATCTCTTCGGGGGAGACGGCAGCGATACCTATCGCTTCGGGCGCGGGGACGGACAAGACTTCCTGGGCGACAACCGTGCCGTAGGCGACAGCGACGTCATACAGTTCGACAGCGACGTCGCGCCGGCCGATATCGTGGTAACGCGCGACTTCAACAATCTGTATTTCAATATCAACGGTACGGCCGATCGCTTGGGTGTCGAGTTCTGGTACGCCGATCTTACTTACCAGATCGACGGAGCGGATTTCGCGGATGGCACGGTCTGGAACCGGGCGACAATCGAGAACCGGGTAGTCGCCTCGCCAGCGACGGACGGGGACGACGCTATCTGGGGCGGCAACAACGGCGATACCGTTGACGCGCTGGCCGGCAATGACATCGTCTATGGATTGAACGGCAACGACACGCTGGACGGCGGTGACGGGAATGATTTCATCGACGGGGGAGCCGGCGACGACGTGGTCCGAGGCGGCCAGGGCTCAGACAACCTCTATGGCGGGGATGGCGGCGACACCTTGGACGGTGGATCGGGCATCGATTTCTTGTATGGTCGGGCCGGCAACGATACCTACCTGTTCGATCGGGGGGACGGGCAAGACTTCGTCTACGACAACGAGGGAAGCAATACGGTGCAGTTCGCCGGGGGCGTTTCATCGAGCGACGTGCAAGTCACTCGCGATGATTTCAGCCTGAAGCTCGTCATCAAGGACACCGGCGACACGCTGAGTCTGCAAAACTGGGTTGTGGATCCCACGTACCAGAGCGCCCAGGTGCGTTTCGACGACGGCACGTCTTGGGATGCGGCCACGCTCAACATCTTGTGGAACACCGCGACCGATCAGAACGATTTTCTGGTCGGCACTGGCGGGGACGACGTGATCGCAGGTCTTCCGGGCGACGACCAGATTTTCGGCGGGGCGGGAAACGACACGCTCGACGGGGGTCCCGGCAATGACGCCATTTACGGGGAGGAAGGTAACGACGCGCTCGACGGGGGGCCCGGCGATGACTACATCGAGAGCGGAGCGGGTGACGACACCATCCAGGGCTCCGGCGGCAACGATCAGTCTTTCGACATCTCCGGTAACGAGACCTATATCTACAGCTTCGGCGACGGCACCGACTGGATCAACGATGCCGACGGCATCGGCCGGATTCTGTATCGCGATTCGACCGGTACGGAATACGTCCTCAACGGTGGCACGCGCAGCGCAGTCGGTGAAGGTCCGTATGCCGATGAAACCGGGCGCTTCATATACACGAGAGATGGGTCCGGCACCATCACCGTGACACTCGACGGCCAAACCGCCCTCGAGATTGTGGGTGGTAGCCCGGCCAGCGATCCACTCGGTATCCACTTCCAGCGAATCTTCTTTCCCGAGATCACGATCCAGAACGGCCTTGGGACGGTCGTTGACGCAAGCACCTCCGCCGCCGGCCTCCAGGGAAATAGCGACAGCGCGTTCGCGGCGTTGGCCGCCGACGGCCGTTACGTCGCCTATACCAGCGATGCCTCGAACCTGGTGACCGGTGACACCAACGGCGCGCAGGATGTCTTCGTCAAGGACCTCCAGACGGGTGCCGTGACTCGCGTCAGCACCACGGCGAGCGGTGGACAGGTAAACGGCGACAGTCACGACGCCTCGCTCTCCAGCGACGGGACGCTGGTGGCGTTTGCCAGCGGGGCGACAAACCTCGTCACCGGCGATACCAGCGGCTCTGACGACATCTTCGTCAAGAACATTCAAACCGGGGCCGTTGCGCGCGTCAGCACGTCCGCGGGCGGAGCGCAGGGCAATGGTAGCAGCGAAGCGCCTGCGATCTCATCCGACGGAAGATTTGTCGCATTCGACAGCGACTCATCGAATCTGGTGAGCGGCGACATCAACGGAATGCTCGATGTTTTCGTCAAGGACCTGCAAACCGGACTGATCACGCGGGTGAGCACCGCGAGCGACGGGACGCAGGGCGACGGTCACAGTTTCCAGGCGTCGATATCGGGCGACGGGCGCTACGTGACCTTTGTGAGCGGCGCGTCGAACCTGGTGGCTGGCGATACGAACGGTATCGACGATATTTTCGTCAAAGACCTCCAGACCGGAGTCCTGACCCGCATCAACACCGCGGCCGATGGCACGCAGGCGGATCAGTACAGCCTGGCGCCGTCGATCTCAGCGGACGGTCGCTACGTGGCCTTCACGAGCATCGCAACCACACTTGGCCCCGACGGCCCGGACAACGAGGACGTTTTCGTCAAAGACCTACTTACCGGCAATCTTGTCTGGGCAAGTGCTTCCAAGAGCGGTGCCGCCGGCGACGACGACAGCTACGATCCATCGATCTCGGCCGACGGCCGGTATGTGAGTTTCACCAGCGCGGCCGACGACCTGGTGCCGGGCGACACGAATCAAACGACCGACATCTTCATCAAGGATCTGCTGACCGGAGACCTGGCACGCGTGAGCGTCGCCGCCGATGGCACGGAGGCGAGCGGCGACGGCCAGAACGAACGCTCCTCGATATCCGCGGACGGGCGCTATATCGCTTTCGAGAGTGCATCAGCCAATCTGGTCGCGGGTGACGTTAACGATGCGCTAGACGTGTTGCGCGTGGGCAATCCGCTGATCCCCGCGGCGGCCGTGGTGACGAACGCGAACGTGCCCGTGACCGTGACGGGCATTTCGGTCCACGACGCCGACGCGGGTAGCACGCCTCTGGAGATGAGTCTGAGCGTAGGGCACGGAAGTCTCGCGCTGTTGAGCACCGCCGGGCTGACGTTCGGGGACGCCAACGGCAGCGACGGCACGCTGGATTTCAGCGGCTTGCTGGCCGACCTGAACGCCGCGCTGTCGGCGGGAATCCGCTATACGCCGGCTGATGGTTACGGCGGCAGCGACGCGCTGAGCGTCGCCGTGAACGATCATTCCTTTGGAACAGGCCTTACCGACGCAGCCAGCCGTTCCATTACCGTGATCCCGGCAATCACCGGCACGGCCGGTGACGACACGCTGACCGGCACAGCGAGCAGCGACACGCTGCTGGGCCTCGCGGGCAACGACACCTTGAACGGCAATGCCGGGGACGACTTGCTCGATGGCGGCACCGGCGCGGACAGGATGAGCGGCGGTGCTGGCAACGATGCCTATGTCGTCGACGACGCGGGCGATGTGGTTACCGAATCGGCCAACAGCGGTAGCGATTCCGTACGGTCGAGCATCACGTATACCTTGACCGCGAATGTGGAAAACCTGGCTCTGACCGGTACGAGCGCCATCAACGGCACCGGCAATGGACTGGCGAACATCATCGTCGGCAATGACGCGGACAACACCCTCAGCGGCAGCGGTGGAGACGACACCCTCACGGGGAACGGAGGCAACGATTCCCTGAACGGCGGAGCGGGGAACGACAGTCTCAACGCGGGTAATGGCGACGACACGCTGAACGGCAGTACCGGCAGCGACACGATGATCGGGGGGCTGGGCAACGATACCTATATCGTCGACGACCCCTCCGATCTCGCCGTCGAGAACGCGAACGAAGGCACCGATACGGTCAGCAGTTCGGTGAGCTACACGCTCTCACCCGACCTCGAAAACCTCACTCTCGCGGGGAGCGCGGCGACCAGCGGCGAGGGCAACGAGCTGAACAACGCGCTCACGGGCAATAGCGGCGCCAACACCTTGACCGGGGACGCGGGCAACGACACGCTCTCCGGCGGTACCGGCGCCGACACCCTGATCGGCGGGGCTGGGGACGACAGCTACGTGGTGGACAACGCGGGCGACGTCGTCATTGAGAACGGCAACGAGGGGACGGATCTCGTCAGCAGCTCGGCAACCGCCACCCTGTCGGCCAACGTCGAGAACCTCACCCTGACGGGCACGACTGCGATCAACGGCACCGGGAACGGGCTCGACAACGTGCTCACTGGCAACAGCGGCGCAAACACGCTCACTGGTGGCGCGGGCAACGACACGCTGAACGGCGGTGCCGGCGCGGACACCATGCTCGGAGGGACGGGCGACGATACCTATGTGGTCAACGTGGCGACCGACGTTGTGACCGAGAACGCCGGCGAAGGCAACGACACGGTGCAGAGCTCGGTGACCACCACGCTGTCGGCCAACGTGGAGAACCTGATGCTCACCGGCACGGGGAACATCAACGGCACCGGCAACACGCTCGCCAACTCGATCACCGGCACCTCGGGCAACAACACGCTCAACGGCGGGGCGGGCGCCGACACCATGACCGGGGGCCTCGGCAACGACACCTACGTGGTGGATGACGCCGCGGACCTGGTCGTCGAGAACCCAGGCGAAGGCACCGACCTGGTGCAAAGCTCGGTGAGCATCACGCTCTCGGCCAACGTGGAGAACCTGACCCTGACGGGCACGGCGGCGATCAACGCGACCGGCAACGCGCTGAACAACGCGGTGACCGGCAACACCGCCGACAACGTCCTGGACGGCGGGGCGGGCACGGACACGCTGACCGGTGGGGCGGGCAACGACAGCTACTACGTCGACGCCACGGCCGACGTGGTGACCGAGGCGGCGAGCGCGGGCACCGACAGCGTGTTCGCTTCCGCGAGCTATACGCTGGCTACCAACATCGAGAATCTGACCCTGACGGGCACGGCAGCGATCAACGGGACGGGCAACACGCTCGCGAACGTGCTCACCGGCAACAGCGCGGCCAACACGCTGAGCGGTGGCACCGGCGCCGACTCGTTGATCGGCGGGGCGGGAGACGACACCTATGTGGTGGACAACGCAGGCGACGTGGTGACGGAGAACGCCGGCGAAGGCAACGACACGGTGCAAAGCTCGGTGACCACCACGCTCGTGGCCAACGTGGAGAACCTGGTGCTCACCGGCACGGGGAACATCAACGGCACGGGGAACACGTTGAACAACCTGCTCCGGGGCAACACCGGCAACAACACCCTGAACGGATCCGGGGGCTTCGACGTGCTGGAGGGCGGTGCCGGGAACGACACGCTCAGCGATACCTCAGGGGGCAACTATCTGAACGGCGGCGCGGGGACCGACACCCTGACCGGCGGCACCTCCGGTGACTTCTTCCTGGGCGGGGCGGGCAACGACACGCTCACCACCGGCAACGGGGCGGAGGTGATCGCCTTCAACGCCGGCGACGGCCAGGACTCGGTCAACCCGAGCGTGGGGACCGACGACACGCTGTCCCTGGGTGGTTCGGCCTTGAACTACGCCAACCTGACCTTCCAGAAGACCGGCAACAACCTGATCCTGAACGTCAGCGCCGCCGACAAGATCACCTTCACCAACTGGTACGCGAGCAGCGCAAACAAGAACGTGCTCAACCTGCAGGTGGTGGCCGAGGCGATGGCGGGGTTCAATCCGAGCGGGGGCAACGCGCTGCTGGACAACAAGGTGGAAGCGTTCAACTTCCAGGGCCTGGTGGGGGCGTTCGACGCGGCGCTGGCGGCGAATCCGACGCTCACCAGCTGGGCGCTGACCAACGGCCTCACGCAGTTCCAGCTCGCGGGGAGCGATACGGCGGCGCTGGGAGGCGACCTCGCCTACTACTACGGCCTGAACGGGACGGTGGCGGGGATCGGCTTCGACAAGGCGCAGGACGTGGTGACGGGCGCGGGCTTCGGCACGCAAGCGCAGACGCTGCGGCCGCTGGTATCTCTGCAGGACGGAGTGACGCCGCTCGGCTGAGGAACCTCTCATGGCGCTCGCGAGAATCCTGTTCAGCGTAATCCTCGGCGCACCGCCCGCGCTCGCCTGGGCTCAATCCCTCCCCTCGCTCGCTCTTCCTATCGACTGCGAGATCGGCACGACCTGCGTCGTGCAGAACTACGTCGATCGCGAACCGGGGCCCGGGGCGCGCGACTACCACTGCGGTTTCCTCACCTACGACGGCCACAAGGGCACCGACATCCGGGTGATCGACGCGCAGTCCTACCAGCGCGGCGTCGCCGTTCTCGCCGCCGCGCCGGGCCGCGTGCGTGCGGTGCGCGACGGCATGCAGGATGCGAGCGTGCGAAGGCTCGGTAAGGCGGCCGTAGCGGGAAGGGAAGCGGGCAATTCGGTCGTGATCGCGCACGGGAACGGCTGGGAGACCCAGTACGCCCACATGCGCAAGGGCAGTATCGCCGTGAGTGCGGGGCAGACGGTGAAGGCGGGCGAGAAGCTCGGCAGCGTCGGCCTCTCGGGGAACACCGAGTTCCCGCACCTGCACCTCGAAGTCCGCCGCGACGGGAAGGTAGTCGACCCGTTCGCCGGCCCGCTTGCCGGCGAGGGCTGCGGGGAACGCGGCGTTCCGCTGTGGGAGGCGGACGCCTCGACGCGACTCACCTACGTGCCGACCGGCCTGCTGGAGGCGGACATCGCCGGCGCACCGCCGCGCGTCGGCGACGGCCGGGTCGACCGCGGCGCGATGAAGCTTTTCGGTTCCGACGCTCCCACCGCGGTGTTCTGGGCGCAGATCTACGGCGCCCGGGCGGGCGACGTCGAGGAGCTGCGGCTCATCGCGCCCGACGGCAGCCTAGCGGCGTCGAGGCGCGCGCCCCTCCAGCGCAACCAGGCGCAGCATCTCTCGTACATCGGCAAGCGCCGGGGCGGCTCAGCCTGGCCGGCGGGCACCTATCGCGGCGAGTACGCGGTGTATCGCGGCGAAGGCGGGGAAAGAATCGTCTCGGTCACGCGCGAGGTCACGCTCGCCGCGGGCCAGGGAGACTGAATCCATGCGCATCCTCTTCGTCCATCAGAATTTCCCGGGGCAGTACGCGCACCTGCTCGCGCACTACGCCGCCGATCCGGCGAACGAGATCGTGTTCCTCACGCGGCGCGCCAACGCGCCCTTCGCCGGCATCCGCAAGATCGTGTATCGCCTGAGCCGGGAAGCGAACCCGAAGACGCACTTCTACGTGCGCTCGATCGAAGGCGCGGTGCTGCACGGGCAGGCGGTGGCGCGGGTCGCGCTGCGGCTGAAGAAGGAAGGCTTCGTCCCCGACGTTATCCTCGGGCACAACGCCTGGGGCGAGACGCTGTACCTGAAGGACATCTATCCGGACACGCCGCTGCTCGCCTACTTCGAGTACTACTACCGCGCCTCGGGTGGGGACATCGGCTTCGACCCGGAATTTCCCGAGACGCTGGACGTGCGCCTGCGTGTGCGCACCCTGAACGCGGTCAACCTCATGGGGCTGGAGGCGGCCGACGCGGGACAGACTGCGACCGAATGGCAGCACTCGACCTACCCGAAGCGCTACCGCGACATGATTTCGGTGGCGCACGAAGGTATAGACACTGAGCGCGTGAAGCCGGACCCTGACGCCAAGCTGATCCTGCCCGACGGACGCGAGCTCACGCGGGCGGACGAAGTCGTCACCTACGTCGCGCGCAACCTCGAGCCCTACCGCGGATTCCACATCTTCATGCGCGCGCTGCCGGAGATCCAGCGGCGTCGCCCCAAGGCGCAGACCGTCATCGTCGGCGGCGACGAAGTGAGCTACGGCCGCAAGCCGGACCACGGCCGCACCTGGCGGCAGGTGATGCTCGCCGAAGTCGGCGCCAAGCTCGACCTGTCGCGAGTGCACTTCCTCGGGCGCGTGCCCTACGGGGTGTTCGTGAACGCCCTGCAAGTGTCCTCGGCGCACGTGTACCTGACGTATCCGTTCGTGCTGTCGTGGTCGATGCTCGACGCGATGGCGGCGGGCTGCGTGGTGATCGCTTCGGGGACGGAGCCGGTGAAGGAGGTGATACGCGACGGGGAGAATGGGTTGCTTTTCGATTTCTTCGATGCCAAGGGTATCGCGGCGAAAATTGAAGCGACGCTCGGTGAGCCGAGTGCGTACGAAGCCGTGCGTGCTCGGGCAAGGGAAGTCATCGAAAAGTCTCTTGACCTTAAGCGGATGTGCCTGCCGGGGCAGATCAAACTAGTCGAATCCGTATTGCCGGGTGTTGGCAAAGGTGCGTCGCGAAAACTGATATCACCCGTACGGGACGAAGGAATCACTCAGGGAACGCCGACCCGCCGCGACGCGAACCAGAAAGCGCATGCTGCTAGCCGCGGATGAAACAAGAGAAAATGGAATTCGTCGGAAACAGTGCGCCTTCCAATCATTCGGAGCCCTTAAAGACGGTGGCGATCATGATGTTGGGCGCGATGTTGGTAAGTTGTGCGGGATGGATGCCGGGACGCCAGGCGTACTGGGATGCGAAAGTAAAGGAGATGTGCGAGAAAGATGGGGGGGTCACGGTCTACGAGCGGGTCGAGATAACCGGTGATGAATACAAACAGTTCGGCGGAGCCGAGGGAACTATCCCTGTTCCCGACGAGCGTTTGTCAAAGAGAGACATACCTTATTTCTCCAAATTGTCGGTGAAAGAAATCAATACCGAATATCCAAGAGTAACGAGGAGGGAAACAGAGATCGTTAGGCGTGCTGATGGAAAGGTCTTGGGCAAGGTCGTTATCTACGCCCGAGTGGGTGGAGATTTTCCCACGGGCATAACCCACGCGACATATTTTAGTTGTCAAGATGTTCCGGGGATTAGGTTGGACGTCGAAAAACAGATTTTCGCGATTACCGCGAACGGAGAGACCAAATGAGTCAAGCTTCGCTATTGTCCGCAAGTGCTCAGCTCGCTCTCGCTTCCTACGCTAACCTTACCGTTGGCCCGTCGAATACAGTTCAGCAACGAGCATCGCTCGTCGGTGCGGGGATGACTGATAGTCAAGCCCTTGAGTTCGTAAATACCTATAGCAACGTTGTTACCCAATTCAACGATACGGCCACTAGTTTCTCGGCAACTGTCTTTAGCGACGTATCCGGCAACTTGACCCTGGCGATTCGCGGGACACAGACGATTTTCGGGGACATCTTCCCGACCGACGCCGACATCTTCACTGCCGGTGCGGGTTATGACCAGATCGTGGCGATGGTGAACTGGTGGGCGAGGGCATCCGCACCCGAAGGTCAGATGGTGCAGCAGTTCCGGCTTGCCAGCTACTCTGTGAATGTCGTGCCCGCGGATGCCGTTGTACTGCGTACCGATGGGCAGTTCGCGTTTGTGCTGGAGGCCGCGGCACCCACTTCGTCGTTCACTGGCGCACAAAACATAAGCGCAGCTCTGGCCGCCGATCCTGACGGCCGCGTCGATCTGACGGGCCATTCGCTGGGCGGCCATCTGGCGATGGCGTTTTCTACTCTCTTTGCTCCGCGCGCGGGGCCAGTGACTGTATTCAATGCCCTAGGCTTCAAGGACAGCGCAGTCAACCAGGCGTTCTTCGCCAAGCTGGGCGGCGCTGTTCCGACCGGCGGCCCGATCTTGAACGTGATCGCCGACGAGGCGCTCGTGGGCGCGAATCCGGGGAACTTCGCAGCAGGAATGAATTCGCGGCCCGGGACACCGATCGACATCGCGATCGAAAAACAAACGAACTCCGATGAGCGTAATCCGTTTTCCCCTGCGTTCAATCACAGCATGGAGACTCTCACCGATTCCATCGCGGTGTACAAGCTGCTCACGGATCTTTGCCCGGGGCTGAGCACGGCAGACTACAAAGTCATTCTCAACCAGGCATCGATGTTCACGGCGGCGAGTTACGAACGGATCGTCGACACGCTGGAGAGTCTCTTTGCAATCAATGACACTCCGCTACCGGTCGGAAATCTCAACAGAGAATACCTATACAGTGCGATAGTCGCCCTGACGAACAATTCGGGGTACCAGGCCAGGCGCGGCGCGCTGCTTATCCTTCCGAGCGCGGGGGACGCAGCGACGCTTCGCGCGAACGCGCAGGACCCGGACGCCATTGCTCACCGCTACGCGCTTTTGACGCTCGCTCCCTTTGTGGTTCTCGGCGACGACACGCTCTACGCGTCGCGGAACACAAACGGTGAGCTCGATCTCTACGATACGAACACCCGTCCGCAGGGAATGACTGAATCCTACATCGCGGACCGCGCTGACTTCCTGGAGCGGAAGCTCTACATCACCGGGTTCAATCGCACCAAGAACTACGAGGACGCGATTGCCAAGGCGCTGAATCCGGATGCGCCTCCTCCCGATGCCAGGGCTCAGACCTACCAAGCGGAAGCCAAGGAATACCTTGATCTGGCATCCGGCTTCATCGCTTCGACTGGAGGGCCCGCTGATTCGCTCCAACATTTCATTTTCGGAACCTCGGGAGCGGACGGCATAAACGGCGCCGGCCGGGAAGATCATCTCTATGGCGGGGCCGGGAACGATACATTGAGGGGATTCTATGCAGACGACTACCTCGAGGGTGGTCTCGGCAATGACGACCTCGACGGGGGCGTAGGGAACGACACTTACGTCTGGGACAAGGGCGGCGGCATGGATCTGATTACGGACGCGCGCGAAGGCGGTAGTGGCCCAAAGCTCGGCAATATCCTCTTCATAGGGCAGACTCTGGCGGGTCAGAAGACGCAGCAATCCCCCGACAACCCGCATCTCTTCACGGACGCGCGCGGCATTGTCTATACGCTTATTGGGACCCCTGGAGCCGGCGGAAGTCTCATCATCGTTGGCCCCAACGCGCCTGGAGGCTTGCAAATCCTGGATTTCAAAAGCGGCGATTTCGGCATCAACATAGGACCCCAGACGCCTGAGCAACTCCCCCAGGTCACGGGCAACGTCTCACAAGGCACGTCCAGCTTCAACCCCTCGACTCACACGATCCAAGACGACACCAGCCTGGGGCGCATCCAGGTTGCGGCGGCCGGGACGAACAGCGAAATATACGCAAGCGGGAGAGTTATCGGCAACGACTCCGACAACTACATTGTCGACGACGGCAATGGTAACTATCTCTACGGCGAAGGCGGCCGCGACGTTCTGATCGGCGGCGTCGGCGGCGACGAGCTCTACGGCGGCTCGGGCGACGACGCGCTCCAGGGCCATGAGGGCGACGACTATCTCGAGGGTGGCGACGGCTCGGATGTTCTCGGGGGCAGCGTCGGCTCGGACGTCCTCGTCGGCGGGGACGGCAACGACTACCTCTTCGGCGGCGGCAGCCTTCAGCCGATCCGCTACGACTGGAGCGTGACGCCTAACGGCAACGACATTCAGTTCAGCCAGTTCGGCGGCTTCACCTCCACCCAGGACGACGGCGCGGACCTGTTGCAGGGCGGCGCGGGGAACGACTATCTGTCGGGCGGGCAGGGTGGCGACTTCATGGACGGCGGGGCCGACGACGACGAGCTGATCGGCGACTCCGGGGGCGACACGCTGATGGGCGGCGACGGCAACGACAAGCTGTTCGGCGACGGCACCGACAATCCCAGCGATCCAAACGACGTCTACACCTTCCCGCAGTATCACGGCAACGACTACCTCGACGGTGGCGCGGGCAGCGATACGCTGATCGGCGACGGCGGGGCGGACATGCTCCTCGGCGGCGACGGCAACGATACGCTGATCGGCGACAACACCGACCTCGACGAGCAATACCACGGCGCCGACTATCTGGACGGCGGCGCAGGCAACGACTCGATACTGGGCTACGGCAAGGGCGACACGCTCTTCGGCGGGGACGGTGACGACCACCTCGAGGGCGATTCGGCCTCGGTGGCCGACGACAAGGCCGGCAACGACTATCTCGACGGCGGGGCAGGCAACGACACGCTGCAGGGCGATGGTGGTTCCGACACGCTCTTCGGCGGGGACGGCGACGACGAGCTGCACGGCGACGCCGGCGACGTCGCGTTCGCTTTCCAAGGCGACGACTACATGGACGGCGAGGCGGGCAACGACTATCTGCGCGGCTACGGCGGCGACGACCAGATGTTCGGCGGCGACGGCGCGGACACCTTACAGGGCGACGAGGGCGATGACGTCCTCGACGGCGGAGCGGGCAACGACACGCTTTCGGGCGGCGCGGGCGACGACGCGCTTACGGGCGACGACGGAGCCGACCAGCTCTCGGGCAACGACGGTAGCGACACGCTCGACGGCGGCGCGGGCGCCGACACGATCGTGGGCGGCCTGGGCATGGACGTGGTCACGGGCGGCGCGGGCGACGACCGGATCGCCGGTGACAACGGGGGTACCGGCTCGGGCGGCGATGCCGACACCCTCGACGGCGGAGCAGGCAATGACGTTCTCGACGGGCAGGGCGGCAACGACTCGCTCGGCGGCGGTGCCGGAGACGACACGCTGCTCGGCGGTCTGGGCGGCGACACCATCTCCGGCGGCGACGGCGACGACCAGATCGCCGGCGACCGCGGCGGCGCGGACGCGGCCGGTGACGCCGACCTCCTCCAGGGCGGCGCGGGCAGCGACCTCCTGGACGGCCAGGGCGGCAACGACACCCTCGACGGTGGTGCCGGCGACGACGCCCTGCAGGGCGACGGCGGCGACGACGTCCTCATAGGCGGCGACGGGTCGGACAGCTTGTCGGGAGGCGCGGGCGACGATACCTACGTGGTCGACGCGTACGACTTGATCAACGATGCCGTCGGGCGCAACCACATCGTTCTCGCGGCGACCGACGCGTCTCACGTTCTCTCGGCGGCGGGCACGACCACCGACGGCCAGGCCTTCCTCGTCATCGCGGACACCGACGTGCCGCCGGCGGTGCCGGGTGCATTCGACGGTGTGCATATCCTGGGCGATCCGGCGACGATGGACTTCGATGTCACTTTCGCGAACGGATCGGTCATGTCCAGGCAGGCATTCCTGGACAGCACCTTTTCGGCGAGTACGAATGTCGTCGGTGTCCGGCTGGGATCGAGTACCGGCGACAACCTGATCGGCGGCCCCGGGACCGATCATCTGTCGGGCGGCGGCGGGAATGACGTGATCGAAGGCCTCGGGGGAGACGATCTTCTCGAAGGCGGGACCGGAAACGACAACATCGTCGGCGGCGACGGGGCGGACCATATCCTGGGCGGCGACGCCAACGATTTTCTCGATGGCGGAAGGGGCGACGACCTCATCGACGGCGGGACCGGAAGCGACACGATCAATGGCGGCGAGGGCAACGACACCCTCATTTCGAGCGGCGGCGGAGACCGGATCCTGGGTGGTCCGGGCAACGACACGGTATTCGCACAGAGCGGCGACCGGGTCATCGATCTGTCCGGGGTGAATCACCTGGATCTCACCGCCTACGCCGCGCTCACCCTCTCCAACCTGGAAGTAACTCAATACCTGGGCGACGACGGCGAATCCTATCTGAACCTGCATGCGCGCGACGGCGCCAACCCGGGGCAAACTCCGGCGGCTGGAGGCGTCAGCGTTCAGCGCGGCGAATCCGGAAGCTTTTCCAGCTTTACCCTCAACGACGGCGCCGGTGGAGCCGCGACGATCGGCCTGGAGCAGCTGGTAACTCAATACCTCGGCACCGGCCTTGCATACCGCGGCGGCGAGGGTGCGGACCTCCTGGTCGGCACGGTGTACGCCGACTCGTTTCTCGGAGGAGGAGGCTCGGACACCCTCCAGGGCGGAGCCGGAGACGATCTGCTATACGGCGAGGAAGGAGACGACATCCTCGAAGGTGGAGCTGGCAACGACACCTACGTCCTCGCGCGTACTGGCGGCAAGGATCAGGCGTTCGATTCCGGGTCGAACACGATCGAGCTTGTGGAAAACATCGCGCTGGAAAATCTGGCGCCGAGGCGCGACGGCGACGACCTGTTCCTGCGCGTGCGCGGCGGGCAGGCGGGATTGGTGCTCAAGAACTACTACACCTCATCGCAGTCCTGGACGGTGAAACAGGCCGGCGGTTCGTCGGTCACCCTCGAATCGCTGCTCGAGCAGCCCGATCCATCGCAGGGAGACGAGGCGCTCGCCGCGTGGGAGGAAGCCAAAGGGGCGATCAGCACGGAGCTGGCGGAGATATACAAGCCGATGTGGTTCTCCCATCAGGATTTCCCCGGCTTGTTCAGCCAGTGGAGCGTTCCACAGCCGCTTCCGACCTACGAGGCGATCAGTACACAATGGATGGAGAACAGTATCGCCATACTGGGGAGGTTCGGGCCGGACGCAGATCCCACGTCGGGGACGCTCGCGTTCCACCGCTACCCTGTGCCCCATGTCAGCACGACGAGCCTCCACTACGTGTTTCCCGAAGGGTGGGCTTACAGTCCCGACACAGTCTATTTCTCACACCAGCTTCCGGACATCCGCACGTTCGATACCCACACGGTGACCCAGGAAAGCGATGCCGCGGTGATCGACTACATCGGCAGGTCGAGCGTCGATTCGACCACGATACCGTATTTGGCGAACGCTCAAATTCAGTTCTTCAACAATGGTCAGACGACCCATTTCTCAAGCTCCTCGCTCGACACCGCGGTCGACTCCACGAGCCAGTTCGGCTTCGGTGTCGTTCCCATCACCTCGTGGGCGCCGAGTCCCGTGTGGTACATCGGCTGGCCTATTGGGAGCTACACCGATCATGTGGTCTTCGAGGAGATCACCGGCGGGCCGAGTGACAATTTCTTCACCGGCTACCTGCCGTACCTGAATACGGATCTCTCGCCGATACTCGTCGCTCGGAACCTCCAGCACCAAGCGTTCGTCGACGCGGGAGCGGGGAACGATACGGTCTGGGGCGCCACGGTCGGCAAAGGCGGCGACGGCGACGACTTCCTCTACGGCGTGGGCCACGCCTACGGTGGTGCAGGCAACGATGAGCTCAGATTCTGCTCCTACGCCTATGGCGGGGCAGGCGACGACCTGGTGCGTTCCTCAGGCGTGTCGGCCGACGGCGGCTCCGGCAACGACGTGGTCCTCGGGGGGATGATTGTCTCCGGCGGAGCGGGCGACGACCTGCTCGCAGCCGACTTCGACCCGTCCACGTCGGTCGTTTTCGGAAGCGCGGACACTGGAGAAGACACGGTGCTTTGGGGCGGCACCATCGTTTTTGACGATGGCACCACGCTCGCGAGTACCTCGCTGTCCTGGGGTATCTCGGAAGGCATACCAGGCACGGCGGATGGATTCGGCTTCGGCGGCATCGGCCGGCACTACGAGCTGGACATCGACCGGCCCTCCGGCACGGTGCGTGTCGTCGATTGGCTCGGCGGCTTCATGGTCGACAACGTTCAATTCGCCGACGGCACCTTCACCATGGCGCAGCTCGCTGCGCTGGCGGGCCCGCGGCCGCCGGTCGTGATCCAAGGGACCTTGGGTGACGACGCTCTCTCCGGCTCACTCCTGGACGAGACTTTGAACGGCCTCGACGGCAACGATACGATCTCCGGCGATTTTGGCCAGGACACGTTGAACGGCGGTGCGGGTGATGACTTCCTGTACGGCGGCGACGGGGACGATGAGCTGCACGGCGACGCTGGCGACGACACGCTGGTCGACAGTGTAGGAAACAACGTGTTGATGGGCGGAAGCGGCAGCGACACCTACTGGTTCAGCTCCGGCTTCGGCACCGACTCGATCTACGAGGACGTCGCACAGAACGGCGACGTCGATACGATCCAGTTCGATTCGAATATCCATCCTTTGGACATCGTGGTCATCCACAGCGGCGACGACCTGATTCTGACGACCGGCGACGAAAGCATGCGGATCGTCGACGCGTATGTCGATTCGCCGAGGATCGAGCGGTATCAATTCGACGACGGAACGGTGTGGGACGACGCCACCGCCAAATCGGTGGCCGTGAGCGGCCTCATCATCGGGACATCGGGCGATGATGTTCTGACCGGCACTGCGCAGAACGAGGTGATTCGCGGGCGTGACGGGAACGACACTCTTGCTGGCGGCGGCGGAAACGATACCCTCGAAGGCGGCAACGGCGCGGACCGCTACCTGATCGACCCGGATGCTGCTGGAGTCGAGCTGATCCGGGATACCGGTCCAATCGACCAGGACTCGTTCCGCGAATGGTATTACGCCTCCCTTGGAATCAATGTCGCGGAGAGCAGGCAGTTTGCCGGGGACTACGTCGTCCTGGCGGATACGCCTACCGCATTCGCACTGCCGGGAGGTGAGGGCGGCCCTCCGAGCGGTTCTATCGGATTTGACCCCTTCAGACCGGGTGCCGATTCCGCGAGCGTCTTGTACGCTTCGCTCGATGATTTGCTCTCGTCGCTGAATGGCTACGGAATTCCCTTCAACCCTGACGACGTAATTCAAATCGCGCCCCTGCCCGAGCTTCCCCACATAGCTGGAAATGATTACGCCGCCCTTCAGCCTCTCTACGACGCCGGTATCGTGGACATGGACACGGTCGTATTCGGGGAGGGGATCACTCTCGACAACCTGGTCGTCACGCGCAGCGCCGACGGCGCGACTCTCGATTTCGCCTGGGCACAGAACGGCTCGCTGCAAGTGAAGCTCGCGCAGCCAGACGATCCCATCGGGACCGGGATCGAGCAGTTCGAATTCGCCGATGGATCCGTCCATGGTCTTTCGTTCATGCTGGATCTTGCACCGGGGACACCGGGCGACGATTTCTTGCAGGGCGATTCGGGGAACAACGTTCTTCGAGGAGAAGGCGGTAACGACGTCATCGATGCGCGCGGTGGCGATGACCAGGTTTTCGGAGGAAGCGGAAACGACGTGCTTGCCGGAGGCGCCGGTGACGACTTCATCGAAGGCGACGACGGGAACGACATTATTTCCGGCGGTGACGGAGCCGACGACCTCGAAGAACAGGGTGAAGGGAACAACCTCATCGATGCCGGCGCGAATGACGACTATGTCTACGAAGAAGGCCGGACATTCGTGCTTGGCGGGCAAGGGGATGACTGGATCGACAACTTCGGAGACGGGGGAGTCATAGGCTTCGACGCGGGCGATGGCAATGACACGATCTATGCGTTGGGTGCAATGACGATTTCGCTGGGGGGCGGTATCGGGATTGGCGATCTGTCTCTTTCCCAGGATGGCGAGGATCTTTTGCTGTCCATCGGCGGTGAATCGATTCGCCTGACTCGCAACGCCGAACCGGATCCGCAAGCATGGCCTCAAATCGCGCTCCAGTTGATCGGCGCGGGTTCGATATCGCGATACGACTTCAACGCGGTGATCGACGATTTCCGCGCACAAGCGGACCAGAACCCCGGGTTGAATCTCCTCCTCGACGGGGTACTCCAGTCGCACCTTGTTGCGACGAGCGCGACCGATGCGATGGGCGGCGCGATCGCCTACCAGTACGCCACCACCGGCAGCGTCGACGCGCTCTCGGTCCAGCAGAAGCAGGCCGTGCTCGCGGACGCGGGTTTTGGCGTTGCTCCGCAGTCCATTTCCGCGGGGCAGACCAATCAGGCGCCGGTCGCGGTCGCCGACGCAGTTGCGGTGAACGAGGACGCGACGACGACGAACCTGGTGCCATCGCTGCTCGCCAACGACAGCGACCCGGACGCGGGCGACACGCTGCGCGTCGCCTCGGTCGATACGACCGGAACGACCGGGACGGTGGCCTTCGACGCCGCGACGCAGACGCTCAGCTACTCGGCCGACGCCGCATCGCAGGACGCGCTGGCGAGCGGTGAGACCGCCGCCGACTCGTTCAGCTACACCGTCGCCGACTCTCAGGGAGCCACCTCGACTGCGGTCGTGACGGTGACCGTGACCGGGGTGAACGACGCCCCGACGGCCGTGGCCGACAGCGCTGCGGTCGCCGAGGACGCGACCAGCGCGAACCTCGCGCCGGCTCTGCTGGCAAACGATACCGACGTCGACAACGGCGACCCGCGCGGGATCACGGCGATTGATACGACGGGGACCGTCGGCACGGTGAGCTTCGACGCTGCCACGCAGACCCTCACTTACGCGGCCGACGCCGCGGCGCAGGACGCGCTCGGGGCGGGGCAGACGGCGACCGACACCTTCGGCTACACGGTCGCCGATTCGCATGGGGCGACATCCACGGCGTCGGTCACGGTGACCGTCACCGGTGTGAACGACGCTCCGGTCCTGGCCACCCCGGTCGCGGACCAGAGCGTGACCGAGAACCAGGTATTCAGCTTCCAGGTTCCCGCGTCCGCGTTCAGCGACGTCGACTCGGGCGATACGCTCGCCTACGGCGCGGCGCTCGCGAGCGGCGGAGCATTGCCCGCCTGGCTCGCGTTCGACCCGGCGACCCGGACGTTCTCGGGCACGCCGGCCGACAGCGACCTGGGCACGGTCAGCGTGCGCGTCACGGCGACCGACACCCAAGGTGCGTCCGCTTCCGACGTGTTCGATATCGGCGTCGCGCCCATCACGGGAACGGCGGGGGACGACAACCTGATCGGCACGCCGAGCCGCGACACGATCTACGGGCTCGCCGGCAACGACACGCTCGACGGCGCCGGCGGCGCCGATGCGTTCGTGGGCGGGACGGGCAACGATACCTACGTAGTGGACAACACCGGCGACGTGGTGACGGAGAACGCCGGCGAGGGGACCGACACGGTGCAGAGCTCCATCACCTACGCGCTCGGCTCGAACGTCGAGAACCTCACGCTGACGGGCGCGAGCGCGATCAACGGCACGGGCAACGCGCTGGACAACGTGCTCACCGGCAACAGCGCGGCGAACGTTCTCACTGGCGGCGCGGGGAACGACACCTACGTCGTAAGCACCGGCGACACGCTGACCGAGGCCGCGAACGCCGGGACCGACACGGTCATGTCGGACGTCACCTGGACCCTCGGAGCGAACCTGGAGAACCTGGTGCTCACGGGGAGCGCGGCGATCAACGGCACCGGCAACACGCTCGCCAACTCGATCACCGGCAACAGTGCGGCCAACACGCTTTCGGGCGGGACGGGCGCGGACACTCTGGCAGGGGGGCTGGGCAACGACGTCTATGTGGTGGACAACGTGGGCGACGTGGTGGCCGAGAACGCAGGCGAGGGCGTCGACACGGTGCAGAGTTCCATCGCCTACACGCTCGGCGTCAACGTGGAAAACCTCACGCTGACGGGTGCGACGGCGATCAACGGCACGGGCAATACCCTGGACAACGTGCTCACGGGCAACACCGGGAACAACGTTCTCGACGGCGGGGCGGGCAACGACACGCTCTCGGGCGGGACCGGCGCCGACACGCTGATCGGCGGGGTGGGCAACGACAGCTACACCGTCGACAACGTCGCGGATGTCGTCACCGAAAATGCGGGCGAAGGCACCGATCTGGTCAGCAGCTCGGCGACCACCACGCTGTCGGCCAACGTCGAGAACCTGACTCTGACCGGCGCGGCGGCGATCAACGGGACGGGCAACACGCTCGACAACGCTCTCACGGGCAACAGCGGGATCAACGTCCTGGATGGCGGGGCCGGCAACGACACGCTGAGCGGCGGTGCAGGGGCGGACACTATGCTCGGAGGGGTGGGCGACGACACCTACGTGGTGGACAACGCGGGCGATGTGGTCACGGAGAACGCCGGCGAAGGCAACGACACAGTGCAAAGCTCGGTGGCGTACACGCTCGTGGCCAACGTGGAGAACCTGGTGCTCACCGGCGCGGGGAACATCAACGGCACGGGTAACGCACAGAACAACGTGCTCACCGGCAACACCGGCGCGAACGTGTTGAACGGCGGGACCGGTGTGGACACCATGATCGGGGGCCTGGGCAACGACACCTACGTGGTGGACGATGCTGCGGACCTGGTCGTCGAGAACCTCGGCGAAGGCACCGACCTGGTGCAAAGCTCGGTGAGTACCACGCTCTCGGCTAACGTGGAGAACCTGACCTTGACCGGCACGGCGGCGATCAACGGCACGGGCAACGAGCTGAACAACGCGCTCACCGGCAACACCGCCGACAACGTGCTGGACGGCGGGGCGGGCACGGACACGATGACCGGCGGCACGGGCAACGACAGCTACTTCGTCGACAGCACGGCCGACGTGGTGACCGAGGCGGCGAGCGCGGGCACCGACAGCGTGTTCGCTTCCGCGAGCTATACGCTGGCTA
>Ga0137409_10001011_pt1 | contig 30422 bp, 23 predicted proteins | sample CZODoug1_16funga_FD_122059 | JGI IMG/M metagenome (GOLD analysis project Ga0137409, IMG submission 122059) | Vadose zone soil fungal communities from Angelo Coast Range Reserve, California, USA - CZODoug1_16fungal (Hybrid Assembly) | ecosystem: Environmental > Terrestrial > Soil > Vadose zone...
CGACGGTTGCGCCCTCCCGCGCGCGATGCGGTCGGACGTCTGCAACCGCTACCTGTGCGAGGAACTGGACCGGCTCCCGAACAGCACCGCAGCGGTCCTGGCGGTCGGCTTCGACGGGTCGCGCTACGTCCGCACGTCCGTCCTCGAGGGCGGGGTCCTGCGGACGGTCGACGAAGCGCCGCCAGCGCCTTGAGGAGCGTCTCCGCCGGCGGGCGCATTCGTCGGTGGAAATCACTTCCCAAAGACGGCCGGCGTAAGGAAAATGCGGGTCCTCTTGGGGAGATTGACCATGAAGCGCGCTCTTCTTCTGTCTCTGGCGATCCTGGCTTCCATCGTTCCCGGTCGAGCGTCCGAGCCGGCCGCCGACAAGATCACGGTGTATGTCGGCTCCTACGCCGATGTGAAGGCCAACGGCATCCACCAGTTCACGCTCGACATGACCACGGGCGCGCTGTCCAACGCGGGCGGTGCCTCCGGCGTCGCGAATCCGTCGTTCGTCGCTGTCTCCCCGGACCATAAGTACCTTTACGCGATCGGCGAAGTCGGCTCCTTCAACGGGAAGAAGGGCGGGGCGGTATCCTCCTTCGCCATCGACGAGAAGTCCGGCGCGCTCACGCTGCTGAGCCAGCAGACGTCGGGAGGCGACGGGCCCTGTTTCGTCACCGCCGACAGGACCGGCAAGGTCGTCCTCGTCGCCAACTACGGCGGCGGCAGCGTGGAGTCGCTGCCCGTGGCCGACGGTAAGCTCGGCGAGCCGGGCTCCTTCATCCAGCACAAGGGGTCCAGCGTCAACAAGAGCCGTCAGGGCGAACCCCACGCGCATTCGATCAACGTCTCGCCGGACAACAAGTTCGCGTTTGCGTGCGACCTCGGCCTCGACAAGATCCTGGTCTACAAGCTGGACCCGGACAAAGGCACCCTTACGCCGAACGATCCCCCCGCAGCCGAGATCCCGCCCGGCTCCGGCCCGCGCCACTTCGCGTTTCATCCCAGCGGCAAGTTCGCCTACGTCTGCGGCGAGATGACGTCGACGGTCCACGCGATGACGTACGACGCGGAGAAGGGCGTCCTCAAGGTCGTCCAGACCCTGAGCACGCTTCCCAACGAGGTGAAGGGCAACTCGACCGCCGAGACGCAGGTGCATCCCAGCGGCAAATGGGTCTATGTCTCCAATCGCGGCCACGACTCGGTCGCGGTGTTCAAGGTCGACGAGGCCACGGGCCACCTGACGGCCGTCGGCCACCAGTCGACCGGCGGAAAGACGCCGCGCAACTTCGGCATCGACCCCTCGGGCAAGTTCCTGATCGCGGCGAACCAGAGCTCGAATAACGTTGTCGTCTTCAAGATCGACGAGAAGACGGGCATGCCGACGCCGACGGGCACCGAGGTTTCCGTTCCGAAGCCTGTCTGCGTCAAGTTCCTGGCTCGCTAGTCAGGGGCCGGTAGCCAGGAGACAGCAATCCGCAGACATTCGCTCCCCCCCTCCCCCGGGGGGCCAGGGGGATCCGCTTCCGTCTACCGACTACTGTCTACTGGCGACCCCCCCAATTTTTTCCTATAGTGATTCTTCCTATAGGAGGCCTCATGCTGACCCCCACGGAATGGACCGGAGTCGACCACTACGTCGGCGACTTCATCAAACTGCTCGGCCAGGTCGATCGCCCGCAGGTGCAGAAGATGGTTGACCTCGTCACCGAGTGCTACATCCTCGAGAAAACCGTCTTCATCATCGGCAACGGCGGCAGCGGCGCGAATGCGTCGCATCTCTGCGAGGACCTCGGCAAGGGGACGCTCCACGACTTCGAGAAGCAGCGGCGGCTCAAGGTCATGAGCCTGACGGACAACACCCCCTATATCCTCGCCTGGGGCAACGATACGGCCTACGACCGCATTTTCGTCGAGCAGCTCAAGAACTTCGTCGAAAAGGACGCGCTGCTCATCGCGATCAGCGGCTCGGGCAACAGCCCGAACGTGATCAGCGCGATCGAGTACGCGAACACGCACGGGATGAAGACGCTGGGGGTGACGGGCTACGACGGCGGCAAGCTGAAGAAGATGGCGCATCATAACGTCCACGTCCCGTCCTGGAACATGGGCATGGTCGAGTCGGTGCACAGCACGCTGTTCCACTACCTGCTCGACATCTGCTATCACAAGTTCAAGGCGCTGAAGCTCGCCACTCCGGTCGCATGAGCCTGGCCGTCGGGGTCGAGATCGGCGGCACCAAGCTCCAGGCGGGCATCGGGCTGCGCGACGGCAAGCTCGCGGCGCTCGTCCGCCGTCCCGTGGATCCGAAGCGCGGCGGCGCGGGCATCCGCGAGCAGCTTCCGTCGATCGTCGACGAGTGCGTGGCCAAAGCCGGCGGCAGCTTCAAGGATCTTGCCGGCATCGGCATCGGCTTCGGGGGTCCGGTCGACACGAACCGCGGCCGTGTCCTCGTCTCGCACCAGATCGAAGGCTGGTCGGACTTTCCTTTGCGCGAGTGGCTGCAGAAAAAAGTCCAGATCCCGGTCGTCCTTCAGAACGACGCCAAGACGGCCGCGCTGGCGGAGGCGACGCTCGGCGCGGGGAAGGGGCTGAAGCGGATCTTCTACATCACCGTCGGCAGCGGCGTGGGCGGCGGACTGGTGATCGACGGCGTGCCCGACGCCGGCCAGGGCCTCGGCGCCGGCGAGATCGGCCACACGTGGGTGCCGGATCCGGAGACGGGGAAACCGGACAAGCTGGAGCACGTCGCGAGCGGCTGGTCGATCGGGAAGCGCGGCAGCCGGCGCCTGGGGCGCGAGCTCACGGGCGCCGACGTCGCCGCGCTTGCGGAGAAGGGGGATCCGGCGGCGCTCAAGGTCGTCGAGGAATCCGCGGAGGCGCTCGCGATCGGGATCGGCAACGTGCTCGCGCTGCTGCATCCGGAGCGCTTCATCATCGGCGGCGGCGTCTCGCTGATGGGGGAGCGGTGGTGGAGCCCTCTGAAACGCAGTCTCGCCGAGCGCTATGCGTTCGCGCCGTTCGCGCAATCCTATGACGTGGTCCCGGCCTCGCTGGGCGAGGAGGTGGTCGTGATCGGCGCCGTGCTGCTGGGGCTCGGCGCGCGATGAGGCTCGTCCTGGTCGGCGTCCTGCTGCTGGCGTCGTGCGCGGGCGAGCCGCGGCGGCCGTCGCCAGGGCCCCCCAACATCGTGATCCTCCTGACCGACGACCAGGGCTACGCCGACCTCGGCTGCTTCGGCGCGAAGGACATCCGCACTCCGAACCTCGACCGGATGGCGCGCGAGGGGATGCGCTTCACGGACTTCTACGTCGCGCAGGCGGTCTGCACGGCGTCGCGGGCCGCGCTGATGACGGGCTGCTATCCGAACCGCGTCGGGTTGCAGGGCGCGCTCAACCATCAGAGTGCGATCGGGATCAGCGACGACGAGGTGTTGCTGCCGCAGCTGTGCAAGTCGCGCGGCTATGCGACGGCGGCGTTCGGCAAGTGGCACCTGGGCTGCCAGCCGAAGTTCCTGCCGACGCGCCACGGTTTCGACGAGTTCTTCGGCATCCCGTACTCGAACGACAATGGTCCTCTGCATCCCACGATGAAGGGCCTGCCGTCGCTGCCCCTCTATGAAGGGGAAGCCGTGATCGACCACGACCCCGACCAGCGGGCGTTTACGAGGTGGATCACCGAGCACGCGACGAGCTTCATCCGCCGCAACCGCGAGCGGCCCTTCTTTCTCTACGTGCCGCACATCATGCCGCACGTCCCCATCCACGCGTCGGACGCGTTTCGCGGGAAGTCGGCGCGGGGACTGTATGGCGACGTGATCGAGGAGTTGGACTGGTCCGTCGGGGAGATTCTCGCGGCGCTGGCGTCGAATGGGGTCGACGACCGGACGATGGTCTTCTACTTCTCGGACAACGGGCCGTTTCTCTCGTACGGCACGCATGCCGGACGGGCGGAGCCGCTGCGCGAGGGCAAGCTGACGGCGTGGGACGGGGGGATGCGCTCGCCCTGCCTCCTGCGCTGGCCCGGGCGGACGCCGCCGGGCGCCGTCTGCCCGGAGCCGGTGATGTCGCTCGACCTGCTGCCGACGTTCGCGGGGCTGATCGGCGTGACACCGCCAAAGAACGCCATCGACGGTCTGGACATCCTCCCGATCCTGGAGGGGAGGCCCGGGGCGGCGTCGCCGCACGAGGCGCTCTATTTTTACGCGGGCGAGGAACTGCAGGCTGTGCGGTCGGGCGACTGGAAGTTACATTTCGCGCACGAGTACCTGACCCCGGCCGGGCCGCCGCGCTCGGACGGCAAGCCCGCGAACTTCGAGCACATGAAGCCCGAGGGGATGGATGTCTCGGGCATCCGCGGGATCGCGAGCCGGCACGGGTATCGCGTCGAGAAGACGGCGGCGGCGCTCTATGACGTGCGCCGCGATCCCGGGGAGACGAAGGATGTCTCGGCGGAGCATCCGGACTTGGTCCGCCGCCTCGAGGCGCTGGCGGAAAAGGCGCGCGCGGTCCTGGGGGACGCGCTGACGGGCCGCAAGGGCTCCGGTGTGCGTCCGCCCGGACGGCTTTAAAAAAGAAAAGGGGCACGTTCCTCACGTGCCCCCTTCCGAATTTCGTCTGATTGCTAACCGGTCTTGGCGGGCTCCGGCGCTGCGTCACCCGCGATCGACAATGCCTTGTACCCGCCGATGCTCTTGAAGTACGCCAGAATGCCCAGGTAGATCAAGGCCATGATGGCCGGAATCGCCGAGTCCGCACGCAGTGTCTTGCGGTCTCCCACGATGCCCGCCTCGATGATCTGGCGATCCGTGGCGTTGAGCTTGGACATCGCGACCTCGGTGGTGACGTCGCCTTCACGGGCCTTGGCCAGGCGGCCCTTGACCTCGTCCATCTTGGTGCCGTCGAAGCCGTTCACCTTCCCGAAGACGAGGAAGTCCTTGGCGTCCTTCGACTTGATCTGCTCGTACGCGGCCTGGTTGACGCGACCCAGTTCCTCGGCGGAGAAGCGGTCCTTGGCGTAGCCGAGGCCGGGTCCGCCGATGAGACCGGCGGACATCATGCCGATGCCTCCCATGAAGCTGATGGCGATGGCGCCGGTTTTCGGGAACCGGTCAGACGCCACCGCGAGCATCGTCGGCCAGAAGAAGGTCTTGCCGAGCGCGTAGACGGCCAGCGCGGCGAGCGCCATGCCGAACGAGTTGACGTTGCTGGAGAGGTTCAGCCCGATGCAGGCCAGGATCGCGGAGACCACCAGGATGCCGACCGGCGACAGCCCCAGCTTGTTCTCGATGAAGTGCGCGCAGAAGCGCAGCGAGAACATGATCAACGAGGTCCAGACCAGGAGCATATTGCCCTGCTTGGGCGTCAGGATGTTGCCCGTGATGTTCTGGATCCAGCCGTCCGTTCCGAGCTCGACGGCGCCGACCAGAGCGTGCGTGCAGAAGAGGACGAAGAGCAGCACCGAGCCCTTGGAGAATTTGGTCATAACCCCGACGCCGATCAACAGGGCCCCGCCGACGCCGTACCCGAGGATGTTCCCAAGGCGCGAGATCTTGTCCGGATCCGTGGGATCGGGCTTCATGAATCCGCCGAGGATGTTGGCGAAGACGCCGCTGAAGAACAGAGCCAGGAGGAAGCAGGCGACCAGACCGCCGAGGATGCCGACGTCCTTGAACATTTCCGAGAGGCTGAGGCCCTTCTCGGAGGCCTCGGACTTGGGCATCTTCTGGCCGAAGAACATGACGCCGTAGAGCAGGGTGGGAATGAGGTAGGTGCCGAGCTGGACCTTCCAGGACCAGCTGCCGCCGAAGATCCAGCCGACCATGCCGCCGAGGACCAGGCCCGCCGGCCAGCTGGCGTGCAGGATATTCAGGTAATGCGTGCGGTTTTTGGGGAAGAGTGTCGCGACCAGAGGATTGGCGACGGCTTCCAGGGTGCCGTTGGCATACGCGAAGAGGAACATGCCCCAGAAGAGGAAGTTGTAGCCGGACGCCTTAGCGGCGGCCTTCGCGACTTCGGTGGCGTCGTGCGTCGCCCCAGTGGCGGCGAAAGTCACGATCGCGGAGATCACGTGCAGGGCGAATGCGAGCATGACCAGCTTGCCGTAGCCGAACTTGTCGGCAAGCATGCCGCCGATGACGATGCCGAAGCAGAACCCGGTGAAGCCGGCGCCGCCGATGGCCCCGAGTTCCGTATTGGTGAAGCCGAATTCGCCGGCCCAGTTGCCGAAGATGGCTCCGCGGACGGCGAAGCCGACGCCCGCGGCCAGGATGGCCATGAAGCCTGCAGAGAGCAGGCGCTTCTCGTTACCCATACCCTTTTTCTCCCCTATTCAGGAAACAGCGACAGAACCCCAGTTCGCGTGGTGAATCTTCCCCAGAGGGTCCGCAGATTATGGGTCGTCTACCCATGAGTGTCAACATTCTTTCGCAGTAGGGGGCTAATCCGCTTTGGCAGACGATTTCAGACCACTCCCCGCGTCCGCAGCCCCGCGAAGTCCGAGTCGTCGACCCCGAGGGAGCGCAGGATTTCATCCGTGTGCTCGCCGAGACGCGGCGCCGGCCGATGCGGCAACTCGCCCCTTTCCCTCAGCGGCGGCAGCTCCAGCGCCGCCGCGATGTCGTTGACGGGGCTGGCGGGAATATCCTGGGACCGAAGCGTTTCCGTCCACTCCGCCGTCGACCGTTCCTTGAACAGGTCGCTCAGAAGCACCTCCAGCGCGTCGCGGTTCTGCACCCGGTGCGAGTTGTCGGCGAAGTGCGGGTTGGCGGCCAGCTCCGGACGCCCGATCGCATGGCACAGCCGCTCCCAGATCGGCTGGCTGCCCGCCGCGACGACGAGATGACCGTCCCTGGTGGGGAAGGCCTGGTAGGGGACGATCGACGGATGACGCGAGCCCATCCGCGTCGGCGACACGCCCGTCGCCCGCACGTTCTGCGCCATATACGTCAGCGACGCGGTCGCGCATTCCAGCATCGAAATATCGATGCGCCGCCCCCGGCCCGTCGACTCGCGCTCCAGGAGCGCCGACAGGATCGACTGAACCGCGAAATGCGCCGTGAACAGGTCGATGACGGCGACGCCGACGCGGACCGGGGGCGCGCCGGGCTCGCCGGTGATGCTCATCCAGCCCGACTCCGCCTGCAACGCAAGATCGAAGGCGGGGCGATCCTTCCACGGTCCGCTCTGCCCATACCCGGTGACGGAGCAGAACACGAGGCGCGGGTTCTCCTTCGCGAGCGTTTCGTAACCGAGGCCCAGGCCGTCGATCTCTCCGGCGCGGAAGTTCTCGATGAGGACGTCGCAGCGCGCGGCGAGCCGACGGAACAGCTCCTGTCCCTCGGGCGACTTGACGTTGAGCGTGAGGCTGCGCTTGTTGCGGTTGACGCTGAGATAATAGGCGCTCTGCCCGTCCTGCCAGGGCGGCCCCCACGAGCGCGTCTGGTCGCCGTCCCCCGGCCGCTCGACCTTGATCACGTCGTGACCGAGGTCGCCCAGCATCATCGCGGCATACGGCCCGGCGAGGATCCGGGACGCGTCGAGGACCTTCATCCTCATCTCCGTTCCCTCCCCGCAGGGGAGGGGAAGGGGTGGGAGTGTTTCTCCGCTGGGTGCTGTCTACTGCGCCGCTTCCCAGCTCTTCTTCATGAAGGCCAGCCCGTCCTTGGCCAGCGTCTCCTCGTCCGGGAACATCTTCCGCCAGATCTTCGTCGCGGCGGCGAGCGCGGGCAGTCCCTGGCCGAAGGCCTCGATGACCAGCAGTTCGTTGTAATTGATGGCCTTGAGCGAGCGCCAGGTGTCCGCCCAGTTCACTCCGCCCTTGCCGGGAGTCGAGCGGTCGTTCTCGGAGATATGGACGTGGACCATGACGTCCTTGCAGACCTCGAGGGCGTTGCGGATGCTCTTCTCCTCGATGTTGGCGTGGAAGGTGTCGTACATCATCTTGACGTTCGGGTGGTTGATCGTGCGGACGAGGTTGGCCGCGTCCTCGGCGCAGTTCAGCAGATAGATCTCGAAGCGGTTGAGGAACTCGAGGACGAGGGTGACACCGGCCTTCTTGGCGTAGTCCGCCGCCTCGCGGAGGCCGTCGGCGGACCAGCGCAGCTCCTGCTTCGTGGGACCCTTGCCGCTGAAAACGCCGAGGGCGGCATACAGGGGGCCGACGAGCTTCTTCACGCCCATGGCCTGGCAGCACTCGATGACCGCCTTCAGGTGCTTGACCCCGGCGGCGCGCTGCTTCGGGTTCGTGCCGACCAGGTTCGTCTTCTCGGTCAGGCAGGTGACGGCGCTGCGCTCCAGGCCCATGTCGTCGAGCTTCTTCGCAAGCGCCGCCAGCTTTTTGACGTTGGGATCGAAGATCGGGATTTCGACTAGGTCGAAGCCCGTGGTTTTCAGCCGTTCGAACAGTGCGGGGAACTTGGGACCGGTGCAGTCGCCCGTCCACAGCAGCATGTTCATGCCGTATTTCATCGGATCTCCTCAGGGGTTGGGGAAGACCCCAGCATTAAGCCTTATGCACTGGGGGGCATCAAGCATTTGAAGCATGGCCGCAGGGGCTAATGCTTCGGATGGGCCTGCAGCCGGAAGCCCCCCGGAGTCGCGCCCGTCTCCCGCTTGAAGGCGACGCTCATGTACTCGGGATGGTCGAAGCCCGACAGCGTCGCGATCCGCTCCAGCGAGTGGTCGGTCTCGGCGAGGAGCTGCTTCACGCGGTCGATGCGGAAGCGCACGAGGTCCTGGTGGGGCGTGCGGCCGGTGGCCTTGCGGTAGCGGCTTTCCATGACGCGGCGCGAGAGCGGGACGACGCGGAGCAGGTCGCCGATCGTGGCGCCGTCGCACGCGTGCTCGCGGATGAAGCGGACGGCCGCGGCGATCTCCCGGTCGGCGAGGGCGAGGACGTCCGTCGACTGGCGGGTCTCGACGCCGATGGGCGGGATGAAGTGTCCTTTGGCGGAGAGGCGCTCGCCGCCCATGATGCGGTCGAGCATCGCGGCGGCTTCGTACCCGGTGCGTCGCGTGTTCGGGATGACGCTCGAAAGCGGGGGCGTGGTCAGGCCGCAGAGCAACGGGTCGTTGTCGACGCCGATCACGGCGACCTCCTCGGGGACGGGAACCTCGTTTTCGCGGCAGACCTCGAGGAGCTGCTGCGCTTTGATGTCGTAGCAGGCCATGACGCCGGCGGGCTTGGGGAGCCGGCGCACCCATGCGAGCAGCGCGTGGTGCTCCTTCGCCCAGGGGTCCCTGCCGGAGGTCTCGTAGACGTCGACCGGGACGCCCGCGGCGCGGGCGATCTTCTGGAAGTGCTCCGAGCGCCAGCGCGACCAGTTGAAGCGCGACTCCCCGCAGAACGCGAGGTGGCGGAAGCCGCGGGAAAGGAGGTGGTCGACGGCCAGCCGCGCGATCGCCTCGTCGTCCGTCTCGATCCAGGGGATCGAGGGCAGATGCCGGCCGGCGCTGACGTCGACGACGGGAAGCCCCGTGCGCGAGACGATGCGGGCGATGGCCTTCGACTCGATGCGGGCGATGATGCCGTCGCCCTTCCAGCGGGGCGGGACCTCGCCGCGGGCGAGCTCGGGCAGGTAGATGGACCAGGGCTGGTGCTGCCGGACGTACTCCATGACGCCGGTCAGCAGTCCGCGCGCGTAGGCGTTGGAGGTCTCGATGAGGAGGGCGACCGATCGGCGCTTCCTCATGGGCTGGTAAGAATTCTCATTCCTCAGGCCATATTACGTCCAACAAAGGGGGGAGATCGGTGAAATATCTCAATATATTTTCGCGGTTTCTCATGGATCGGGGCGGGGCCGCGGGGCTATTCTGGCCGCGGATTGAAGGAGGCTGGGTTCATGGGCGACAAGAAGATCCGCGTGGCGATCGTCGGTCTCGGGTTCGGCGCCGAGTTCATCCCGATCTATCAGGGGCACCCGAACGCCGACCTGGTGGCGATCTGCCAGCGCAATCCGGAGAAGCTGAAGCAGATCGGGGACGCGTTCCAGATCGGCTCCCGCTACACCGAGTACGCGCAGCTCCTCAAGGACCAGAACGTGGACCTGGTCCACATCAACTCGCCGATCCCCGATCACGCCTGGATGTCGATCGCGGCCCTGAAGGCGGGCAAGCACGTGATGTGCACGGTGCCGATGGCGACGAGCGTGGCGGATTGCAAGAAGATCGTCGACCTCGTGAAGAAGACCGCCCTCAAGTATATGATGGCGGAGACCGTCGTTTACGCCCGCGAATTCCTCTTCGTCAAGGAGCTCTACGAGAAGGGCGAGCTGGGCAAGATCCAGCATCTGCAGGCGAGCCACCAGCAGGACATGGACGGCTGGCCCGGCTACTGGCCCGGCCTGCCCCCGATGTACTACGCGACGCACTGCGTGGGACCCTGTCTCGGCCTCATGCGCTCCGAGGCGGAATACGTCTCCTGCTTCGGCTCGGGCACGATCCGCAAGGAGTACTTCAAGTATTACAAGTCGCCGTTCGCGATCGAGACCTGCCAGATCAAGTTCAAGGACTCCGACGTCAGCGCGCGCATCTACCGCTCGCTCTTCGACACCGCGCGGCAGTACCGCGAAAGCTTCGACGCCTACGGATCGAAGAAGTCGTTCGAGTGGCAGCTCGTCGAGGGCGAGGATCCGGTGCTCCACACGGCGAAGAAGCCCGAGGCCCGGATCCCCGAGAAGGTCAAAGTGCCGGACTACGCGCATCTGCTTCCGGAGCCGATCCGGAAGTTCACGACCAAGGGCGTCTACGATCTCGCCGAGAACACCCACCTGTCGTTCGCCCAGGGCGGCGGCCACGGCGGCTCGCATCCGCACCTGGCACACGAGATGCTCACGGCGCTGGCGGACGGCCGCGATCCGTATCCGAATGCGGTGCAGTCGGCCAACATGACCTGCGTCGGCATCCTGGCGCACGAGTCGGCGATGAAGGGCGGCAAGGTGATCCCGCTGCCGGCCTGGTCCTTCATGAAGAAGGGCAAAAAGAAGAAGTAGCCGTCCGCCGGCCCGATCCGCGATCCTCGTCCGATCTTCCGGTGCGCCTGAAATGAATTGGTCGCTCTCCCGTCCAACTAAAGATATCCTTAGCCGGTAGCGGAGGGCAGGAAATGGCCAACACATCGGCGGTTCGATTCCCCAATGCAGGCGCGGCGCTCGGATTGCTGGGCGCGGGCCTGGCTCTGTTCGTCCTCGCGATCTTCATCATGAAGGGCCTGGTCGTTGTCGAGAACGGGATGGTTGCCGTGCTCATCCGGAAGACGGGCGACGATCTCCCCAACGGAGAGATCCTCGCCACGCCCAGCCAGAAGGGCATCCAGGCCGATCCGCTCCCCGAAGGCTGGTACTGGCGGAATCCCTATACGTGGGACTGGGTCTACAAAGACCAGCAGGAGATCCACGGCGGCATGGTCGGCATCCAGGTACGCAATTGGGGCAAGCCGATCGCGGAGAACGCCGTCATCGCCGGCGAGGGAGAACGCGGGATCATCGCGGCCGTCCTGCGCCCCGGACGCTACGTCATCAATCCGTTCGCCTACACCATCAAGGAATACCCGGCCGTCTCCATCGAACCCGGCCACGTCGGCGTCCTGACGCTGGTATCCGGCGCGGATCCGAAGAATCCCAACGAGTTCCTGGTCGAGAACGGCGAACGCGGCATCCAGAAGCACACGCTGCCCCCGGGCACCTACTACGAGAATCCGTTCGTCAAGCAGATCATCCCGATCGACATCCGCTCGCACCGCTTCGACATGATGTCGGAGAAGATCATCCGGTTCCCGTCGCTCGACGGCTTCGACATCACGATGGAGGGCACCATCGAGTGGTACATCGACCCGCTGCGGGTTTCCGAGGTGTATGCCAAGTACGTCGATGAGCGGGACATGCTCACCTGCATCACGGAGTCGATCATCCTGCCGAACGCGCGGGCCTACAGCCGCATCGAGGGATCGAAGCACCTGGCCCGCGACTTCATCGGCGGCGTCACCCGCGAGAAGTTCCAGGACGAATTCCTGGCCGGCGTGAAGAAGAGCTGCGCGGCGCAGGGGGTCATGATCCAATCCGCCCTGATCCGGCAGATCGCGCCGCCCGATGCGATCGCGAAGCCGATCAAGGACCGCGAGATCGCGATCCGGATGCGCGACATGTACGAGCAGCAGAAGGAGCGCGAGCGCCAGCAGAAGCTCCTGGCCATGGAAGAGAAGATGAAGGATCGCAAGACGCTGTCGACGCTGGCCGATGCGGATGCGTCCGTGGCGGTCACGAAGGCCACCCAGGAGAAGGAGGTCGCCTCCATTTCCGCGGAGCGCGAGCTCGCGGTCGCCCAGCTCCAGCTGCAGGCCGCGCAGAACCAGGCGCAGGCGATCGTGGCGGCAGGAAAAGCGAAGTCCGACGTCATCGTCTTCAAGAACGCGGCCGAGGCCCAGGGCCTCAAGAACGCCGCCGCGGCCTTCGGAGACGGCCACACGTACGTGCGTTATCTGATGAACCAGAAGCTGGCGCCGTCGATCACCTACGTGCTGGCCAACACCGACGGCCCTTTTGCCGACATCATCCGGCGCGTGCTCGAGAGCTCGAAGACCTCCGGAACCCCGAAGAAGTAGGAGGACGACCATGAACATGAAGATAAAAGTGGTGATCGGGTTCGTCGCGGCCTTCCTCCTCCTCTACGTCGGCTTCTGGCGCTGGACGGTCTGTCGCGTCTATGTGGAGCCCGGCGAGATCCTGGTCCTCACCAACAAGCTGGGCGAGGAGAACTTGCATTCGGACCGCGACCGCGTCGTGAAGGAGGGCGTGAAGGGCGTCCAGGCGGACGTCTACGGCGAAGGCCGCCACTTCTTCAGCCCGCTTCAGTACCACGTGGACACGAGCAAGGAGGTCCACGTGGTCGGTCCCGACGAGGTGGGCCTGGTGAAGTCGATGACGGGCGAGCAGCTGAATGCCGGGGACTTCCTCGCCGAGGAGGGCCAGAAGGGCCTCATGCGGCGCGTCCTGACGCCGGGCAAGTACCGCCTGAACCCGTTTGCGTTTGAAATCATCAAGGGGCAGGCGACGCGGATCCGTCCGGGGAGCGTCGGGTGCGCGACCCGCCTGACCGGGGCGCCCTCCCCGGAAGGCCAGTTGGCCGAAGCCGGCCAGCGCGGCATCCAGAAGGACGTCCTGCAGCCGGGCATCTATTACCGGAACCCGAACGAGTGGAAAATCCAGGAGGTCTGGGTCGGCTACAACGAGATCACCCTGGAAAACGTCTCCTTCCCCTCCAGCGACGGCTTCACGATTCAGCTCGACATCTCGGTGGTCTGGGGCCTGTTGCCGAAGGATGTGCCGCTGATCATCAACCGATTCGGGACCACGGAGGACGTGATCCGGAAGATCATCCGGCCTCAGATCGAGTCCATCTGCCGCATCGAGGGGTCGAAGTACGGCGCCAAGGACTTCATCGAGGGGACGTCCCGCGAGAAGTTCCAGAAGACGTTCACGGACAGCCTGATCCACGAGACCAAGATGCGCAATATCGATGTGCTCCTGGGCCTGGTCCGCGACATCCACGTCCCGATCGAGCTGCGGGAGCCGATCCAGAACTCGAAGATCGCGGCGGAGGAACAGCTGACCAAGGAAGAGCAGCGGAAGACGCAGATCATCATGAACGAGCTCGAGGAGCTGAAGGCCGGCGTGAGCAAGGGCGTGCGCGAAGTCGGCGCCGACACCGAGAAGATGATCGCGAGCATCAAGGCGAATGCGGAGGCCAAAGTCGCGACGATCGGCGGCGACAAGGAAGTGGCCGTGGCCGAGATCAAGCGCAAGGTCGCCGAGCTGTCCGCCGAGCGCGAGCGCATCCTGGGCCGCGCCGACGCCGACGTGATCGAGATGATGCAGAAGGCGGAGGCCGACCGCTTCCAGAAGAACGTCACCGCGATGGGCGATCCCGAAGCATACGCCAATTACATCTTCGCCACGAAGCTCTCCGACGATCTCAAGATCCACCTGCGCTACGCGGGTCTCGGGACGTTCTGGACGGACCTGCCCCCCGGGGCCAAGGGGCTGGAGGACGCGGCGAACCGGAAAATCCTGGAGAAGGATCAGCGCGAGCAGCCGGCCCGGAAGTAGCGTGCACTTCCTTGGACGGCGGGCGTAGAAGTAGTAAGCTGCCTGACCTTCCAAGGGAGAATCGCGCATGAACGGAAAGCTTTCGCGCCGCGAGGCCCTCGTCTCCGCCGGCGCCCTCGTCGCGGCCGGACTTTCGACGCGGCCCGCCGCGGCCCAGTCCGAGCGCCCGAAGGACGAGCCGTTCCGGTACTGCCTCAACACCAGCACGCTCCGCGGGCAGAAGCTGCCGATTTCCGACGAGGTCGACATCGCCGCGAAGGCCGGGTTCCACGCGATGGAGCCCTGGATCTCCGAGCTGGACGCCCACGTCAAGGGCGGCGGCTCGCTCAAGGATCTCGGCAAGAAACTCGCCGACCACAACCTCACGGTCGAGAGCGCCATCGGCTTTGCGCCGTGGATCGTCGACGACGACGCCCAGCGCGCCAAAGGCGTGGAGCAGATGAAGCGCGAGATGGACATGGTCGCGCAGCTCGGCGGCAAGCGCATCGCCGCGCCGCCGGCCGGCAATCAGAACGCCAATCTCGACCTGAGGAAGGCCGCGGAGCGCTACCGCGTAATCCTCGAGGTCGGCGATCAGACCGGCGTCGTGCCCGAGATGGAGTTCTGGGGTCCGGTCAAAGTGATCAACACGCTCGCCGAGGCCGCGTTCATCGCGATCCAGAGCGGGCACCCGAAGGCCTGCATCCTGGCGGACATCTATCACATGTACAAGGGCGGGTCCGGGCACGACAGCGTCCGCCTGTTGAGCGGGAATGCGATCCACGTCATCCACACGAACGACTACCCGGCGGATCCGCCGCGCGAGGCGATCAAGGACGAGCACCGCGTGTATCCCGGCGACGGGATCGCGCCGCTGACGACGTTCTTCCGCACCCTGAAGGAGATCGGCTTCAGCGGGTATCTCTCGGTCGAGCTCTTCAACCGGGAGTACTGGAAGCAGGACGCGCTCGAGGTGGCGAAGACTGCGGTCGAGAAGACGCGCGCGGCGGTCAAGAAGGCGTTCGCCTAGCGAAGAGTCCCTGGAAGGCCACCGAAGCGATCCTCTTTCCCAAGCAGCCCCCCACCCCACCCGCATTCGCGACCTCAAGGAACCGCTCCGGCTCCTGGAGATCCGCCGCGGGGCCGAGCCCTTGCCGCACCTCGAAGAATGGCACGTCTCCGACATCATGCCGGGCCCGGAAGAATCGATCCTGCTGCGGGCGTACACCCTGATCGGCTGCTCGGCGCCTTCCTCGACGGCCGGGTCGAGGTATCTTGAATTCGTCCGCGGTGGATCGTCGAAGTTCTGGGAGATCCGGCGGGAGGGCCGTCGCGTGAGCATCCGATTCGGCCGGATCGGCACGGGCGGGCAGATGAAGCCGAAGGAATCCGCCGACGAGGCGGCCGCCGCCCGCGACGTCGAGAGCCTTCTCCGCGAGAAGACGGGCAAGGGGTACGCCGAGAGGCGGCGCTGACGTCCGGCCCGACTCTCGGCTGGAGGGGCGCGCGTAATGCGGGGGGATGGATGACTTTTCTTGAACTGCTCCCCGTCTCACTTTTTCTTGCAGCGACCCTGCCCCGGTGCTATATCCGCTAGTCCACGGATGACGTGGGTTAATCGAATTAGCATGTCCATAATCGGAGAAGGGGCACCATGGCCACCGCGACTTCGGCGACCCCGAAAATCTCGAAGAAACCCGGCGTGGCCAAGGCCCTGGACGAGGGCCAGGGCGTCCTGCGGCTTGCGCCCTGCTGGGTGCCGCGCTCGTTCCTCACGCCCGGCCGCCGCCTCAAGCTGCATCCGGACGACTACTACGCGATGGGCGCCCACCGCGGCGGCATCGACGAGCGCTGGCTCGGCTCCACGACGGAGGCCGCGAACGACAACCGAAACGAGGACGAGGGCCTGAGTTACGTCCACTTCGGCGGCGAGCGCTTCACGCTGCGCGACGCCGTCAAGATCGAAGGCCAGCGCATCGTCGGCAAGGCGATCTGGGCCAAGTACAAGCGCTGGCCCGTGTACTCGAAGTTCTTCGACAACCTGGGCCCCATCCCCTGTCACATGCACCAGGACGACGAGCAGGCCAAGGAGGTCGGGCAGCAGGGCAAGCCGGAGTCGTATTACTTCCCACCGCAGCTCAACAACACGGGCAACAACTTCCCCCACACGTACTACGGTCTCGAGCCGGGCACCACGAAGGAAGACGTGCGCCGCTGCCTCGAGAACTGGAACATCGGCGACAACGGCATGCTCGATCTGTGCAAGGGCTACCGCCTGAAGCCCGGCACCGGCTGGCTCATTCCGCCCCGCGTGCTGCATGCGCCGGGCTCCATCCTCACCTACGAGCCCCAGTGGGGCAGCGACGTGTTCGCGATGTTCCAGTCCATGGTCGAGTGCCGCTGCGTCCCCTGGCAGCTCCTCGTCAAGGACGTGCCCAAGCCGAAGCAGAAGGACCTCGACTTCATCGTCGACCTGCTCGACTGGGACTTCAACACCTGCACGCACTTCAAGGACGCGTGCTACCTTGAGCCGCTGGCCGCCCAGAATTCGCAGAGCGAAGGCTGGGTCGACAAGTGGGTGGTCTACGGCCGCATCCACGGCAAGCAGCTCTTCTCGGCGCGCGAGCTGACGATCGATCCGGGCGTCAAGGTCACGATCAAGGACGCGGGCGCGTCGGGCGTCATCGCGGTCCAGGGCGAGGGGAAGATCGGCGTGCACGCGATCGACACCCCGGTGATGATCCGCTACGGACAGATGACCCAGGACGAGGTGTTCATCACGCACGAGGCGGCAACCGGGGGCGTGACGTTCGAGAACACGGGGACCGAGCCATTCGTGACGCTCCGCTACTACGGCCCGGAGGTCTGGGCGGAGAAGCAGTACCCGAACGTCGGAGATCACAAGAAGGCGGCGAAATAACGAGAGCATAAGGAGGACGGCGCGATGAAGAAGATTTCCATCGGGACGTGGGCATACTCGGTCGGGCCCTACGCCAACAATCCCATCCCCTTCAGCGACGTCGTGAAGGGCCTGAAGGAGATGAAGTTCGACGGCCTCGAGCTCGGCGCGTTCGGCGCCCATCCGACGCCCGAGAACCATCCCACGCTCGAATCGCGCAAGGCGCTCAAGGACTTCGTGAACTCCAACGGCCTGGAGTTCTCCGGCATCGCCGGCGACATGTGGAGCGAGAAGCTCGTCAACGCCGAGGACGGCGGCGAGAAGTACCTCGCCACCGTGAAGAAGAACCTCGAGTTCGCGCGCGACCTCGGCATCACCCTCTTCCGCGTCGACACCGTCCAGCCTCCCGAGCTGCTCGACACGACGGATAAGAGCCAGGCCATGGACACCGTGGTCCAGACCTGGCGCAAAGTCTGCAAGATGGCCGCGGACATGGGCATCCAGGTGACCTGGGAGTTCGAGCCCGGCTTCATCTTCAACCGTCCCTCGGACATCGTCACGCTCGTCAACGCGGTCGGCGAGAAGAACTTCGGCGCGATGTTCGACACCTGCCACGCGTACACGTGCGGCGTCGTCGGGCTGCGCCAGACCGGCGGCGAGAAGGAAACGTCCGCCGACGGCGTGCTCGACCTGGCCAAAAAGCTGCGCGGCAAGATCAACGCGATCCAGGTCATCGACTGCGACGGCTCGCTGAACGAGCACCAGACCAGCACGCACAACCCGATGGGCGAGGGCAACATCGACTTTCCGCCCGTCATGAAGGAGCTGGTCGCGAACTCGGGCGTTCCGCACGACTGGTGGACGATCGACCTCTGCTTCTGGCCCAACGCCTGGCCCGCGACGCAGAAGTGCAAGGAAGCGGTGGACGTGTTGAACGCCATGGTCAGCGGCGGCGCGCCTGCGGCCAAGCCCGCGGCGAAGAAGGCGGCGGCGAAGCCCGCGAAGAAGGCCAAGCCCGCGAGGAAAGCAACGAAAGCCAAGGCCAAGGCCAAGCTTAAGGCGAAAGCGAAAGCAAGAGCTAAGCCGGCCAAGAAGAAGGCCAAGAAGGGCAGAAAGTAGGCCGCGATGAAGCAGGTCAAAGTCCTCGTCATCGGCCAGGGATTCATGGGCGGCATCGCCCATCCCCGCGGCATCCTCGAGGCCAACCAGCAGCTCCGCCTCAGGGGGATCGAGCTCGTCCTCGACTGCGTCGCCGGCCGCAACGCCGACAAGCTTGCGGTCACCCAGAAGGCCTACGGTTACAACCGGACGTCGACGACCTGGGAGAAGGAGATCGGGAAGGCGGACCTGGTCGTCGTCACCTCGCCCAACAAGGAGCACGCGCCGATGACGCTGGCCGCGCTGAAGGCCGGCAAGGCGGTGGTGTGCGAGAAGCCGTTGAGCTCCTCGCTCGAGACGGCCCAGGAGATGACGGCCGCGGCGAAGAAGGTGGGCGTGCCCACGATGGTGACGTTCTGCTACCAGGGCGCCCCGGGCGTCCTGGAGGCGCGGCGCTTGATCCAGCAGGGGTCGATTCTCGGCAAGTCCGGATACTTCGAGGGGACCTCGGAGTTCCTGCAGGACTGGGGCCGCGGCGGGCGCACCAACTTCCGCTTCCACGCGGAGCAGGGCCTGGGCGGCGTCATCGAAGACCTCGGCGCCCATATGGTGGACGCGATCCAGTTCATCCTCGACCGGAAGGTCGTCGAAGTCGCAGCGCAGACGCGCGTCTATGACGGCGACGGAGAGGACCTCAGGATGCTCCGCGGCTCGGACCAGAAGTCCAAGGGGAAGGCGGTCGACGCCTTCGAGGCGATCGGCACCTTCGACAACGGCTGTTCGATCACATTCCGGTCGAACCGCACGTCGACGGGCCACAAGGCGTTCTTCGAGAACACGATCCACGGCAACCGCGGCGGCGTGCAGTGGGAGCTCGAGGACCAGGGCTACCTGAGGTTCTACTCGCACTCGAAGGCGGACGGATCGAAGGTCCCCGACCGCGAGCGCGGCTGGACGTCCATCCACCTGTCGGATCCGGGCGGCGGCGGCCACTACAACACCGACACGGTCCCGGGCCTGATCAACGGCTATCTCCAGTACTTCCGCTGGCAGTACGTGCACCTGGGGCTTCAGCTGCTGGGGCAGCCCGACAACACGTATTCGGTGCCGACGTTCGCCGACGCCTGCCAGGTGGAGGCGGTGACGGACGCGATCTACCGCAGCGGCTTGAAGGACGGCGAGCGGACCCGGGTCCCGAAGGTCTGAGTCCCCCGAATTCACATTGTCGGCGCGGTCCCCGCGGGCCGCGCCGATTTTTCATTTCGCCCCCTCTCTTCGAACCCCCCGTGCTAAAATTCATTCATTACCGGGGGTGGGGGAGGCCGTCACTTCCTCCAGGACGCAACTCGTAGTCCTATTATTTGCGAGCAGATCATGGCCGAAGACAAGGATCTCGACCTTCGCAACGCCCTGGAGCAGGGCACCAAGAAAATGGCGCTCAAGGACCTCGAGCAGCGGGGGTTCAAGAACGTCAAGGTGCTCGACGAGAGGGGCCTCGAAGAGCTGATGCGGAAGGCGGTCGACCGGGTGGTCAGCACCCAGACGGCCGAGGAGAAGACCCGCATCGTGGCGGAGTCTCGCAAGGAGCTCGACCGGATCATGAAGGAGCACAAGGCGGCGCGCTCGCGGGCGCAGCTGCTCGAGGCGGACAAGAACGAGCTCGTCGAGCAGGTCGAGGCGCTGCAGCGGGAACTGGAGCTCAAGTCCGAGCTCGAGGAGGAGCTCCTCCACAAGAAGTTCGAAGAGGGGACCGCCTCGATGCAGGCGCAGGTCGAGGAGGTCAAGAACCGCGCGCAGGCGATCGACCGGGAGCTGGAGCGGCTGCGCGGGGAGAACGCGAAGCTCGAGACCCACCTTGCGGTCGAGCGCGAGAAGGTCGGCCGCTACAAGGGGATCGAGCCGCGGCTCGAGACCGCGCTGCAGGAATCCCAGGAGCAGAACCGCCGAAACGCCCGACTCCAGACGGAGAGCGAGGTCTCGGGCCAGAAGCTGAAGGAGCTGGAGCGCGCATACCAGGGCGAGCAGTCCAAATTCCGGGAGGCCGACCGCGCGCGCACCGAGCTCGTCGAGCAGGTCCTCAAGCTGCAGGCGAAGGGCGCCGAGACCGCGCGGACGTCGAAGGACCTCGAGGCGGTCAAGGCGGAGCTTGCCCGCGTCGAGGCGCTGGTCCGGGACGCGGCCCGCGAAAACAGCGCCCTGAAGGCCCGCGCCGCGGAGCTCGAGGACCGCCTGCAGGAAAGCCGGCTCGAGGGGAACCGGGCGACCGCCGACGCGGCCCGCCTGGAAGGGGAGAACGCCCCGCTGCGCAAGGAAGTCCAGCACCTCCGCGCGGGCCTGGCGGCGCTCGAAGCCGCGCTCGCCGAGGAGCGGTCGGCGTCCCGGTCGGGAGCCGGCGAGACCGCGCTTCTCAAGGAGCGCCTCGGGCACAGCGAGACCCGCATCCGGGAACGCGAGATGGGACTCGACGGCGCCCGCGCCTCCATCGCCGGCCTGGAGTCGGCCATGGTCGCCGAGCGCGCCAAGTCGCTCGCCGCGGCCGAGGAAGCCGCGGCGCTGCGGAGGAAGCTCGACGAGGCCATGGAACGCGAGGCGTCGCTGATGAAGCGCCTGGCCGAGGCGGACCGTGTCGAGGTGGAGCGCGTCCACCTCCAGCAGGAGCTGGACCGCGTCCGCGTGGACATCACCGGGCTGGAATCCCAGGGAGTCGAGCTCGAGGCCGCGCGTCGCGCCCTGGCGGACGCGCGGGCGGAGGTGTCCGCCCTCCGTTCCGAGTTGGAACGGCTGGAGCAGCAGCACGACTCGCAACGCGAGAAGGCCGGCCTGCTGGCGACGGAGCTGGAGTCGGCGCGGAAGGCGCTGGGCGACGCCCGCCTCGAGGGCGCGTCCCTCCGGGGCGAGCTGGACCGCATCGAACACGAGCAGGAGGCGCAGCGGGAGAAGACCGTCATCGTCACCTCGGAGCTCGAGGCGATCGAGGAGAAGACCCGGAGCGAGGGCCAGGAGCTCGAGGCGCTGCGGCAGGTGTCGAAGCAGCTCGAAGACCAGCTGGCCGAGTCCCGGGCGGGGCTGCAGCAGGCCCACGCCGAGATGCAGAGCCTGCAGGAGCTGCTCCAGCGCGAGCAGGACGTCTCCCGCGACTCGCGCACCGAGACCACGACGGTCCACTCGCGGCTCCAGGACCTGACGGGCCATGCGGCCCGCCTCGAGGGGCAGCTGAAGTCGCTCTCCGACGACAACACGCATCTCCAGCAGCGGCTGGAGCTGGCGGACGACCACACCGCGTCCTCCAACGGCATCGGCGAACGGCTCGCCGTGTTGGAGCGCCTGATCGACCTTTCCCGCAAGAACGGCGGCACCGCGCGGGCGTCCATCGGCGAATCCCGCGCGGTCACCGACGCGCTGCGCCGCGCGCTGACGCTCGCGCGGCCGAAGCGGAAACGGAAGCCGCCGCTGACTCTCCAGGGCGGCGTCGCCCTCGACGGCCACGCGCTGCTCCAGGAATTCTTCCGGCGCATCCGCCTCAAGGAGCGCCTGCAGAAGCACGTCCCCGTGAAGGAGAAGGACGGCCAGCGTCATCCGTCGGAGCTCCTGCAGGACGTGGTCGCGGCCCTGATCGCGGGCGACAAGCGGCCGAGCCGGGACAAGGGGACGAAGCTCGAGATCCTCGGCCCGACCGGCGGTCCGGACGTCGCCGACCTGCGGCAGTTCGTGGGCCGCGTCTCGCCCCGCGCGAGCCACGCCGTCTCCCGGGTGCACGAGGCGCTGCGGAACAACCTCTTCTCCCCGCCCGAGAAGCCGGGGCGGGTGGTGCTGGACGTGAGCGGCGTCGATCTGCCCCGCTCGTACCGTCCTCGCATCGCGTACGATCCGGAGCGGAAGGAGTTCGTGCACGGCGAGCTGCGGACCATCCGCGACAAGAGCACGCAGGGCATCGTCCCGTTCCTCAAGGAGTCCATCACCAAGCTGCCGGGCGCGTTCCCGCCCAGCCGGGTGCGCTTCCGCCTCGACGCCAGCTACTTCACCGAGGACGTGATCCGCTACCTGAACCGCCGCGGCTGCTCGTACGTGATGCGCGCCCCCGAGCTGGCGGCGGTCCGCGACGCGGCCAAGAAGGCGAAGTTCCGCGAGCTGTCGGGCGGCTGGGAGGACGGCGAGTTCGAGCAGCGCATCCATCCGATCCGGAAGACGATGGGCCGCTTCGTCGTGGTCCGCCACCGCCTCTCGCGCCGGAACGGCCCGGAGATCAAGCCGCAGTTCCGCGACAAGACCTGGGAATACTGCGTCTTCGTCGTCGATCCGAAGATCACCCCGTGGCGCGCGTACCAGGCCTACCTGGGGCGTGCGGCCTCGGAGGCGTCGTCCTCCGCCCAGCTGGCGGATTTCACGAGGAGCAAGCTGCTGGGGAAGAAGCGGCGCCAGCACGGCGCGCTTTTCCCGCTGTACCTGATGGCCTCGGACCTGGTCCAGTGGTTCCGCCGCAAGGCCGTGCCGATGGACGAGCGCGAGCGCACGCTGGAGAGCCTGCGGAGCGACCTGCTCAAGCTGCCCACGACGCAGGAGCGGATGGGCAGCGCGGACCTGCCAGTGGTGCCGAAGCGCGACGCCAGCCGCAAGGCGTTCGACCGGCTGACGCGCAACATCCGGCGCCTGCGCCCGGTGAGGGCGTTCAGGTTCCGGAAGTAGCGCCCGCCCCGGGCTTCGGAGCCGGGGAGGGCCGGACCAGCTCGAGGGTGAGATCGTTGCGGGGCAGGAAGGACTGGAAGTTCTTCTTCTTGCAGAGGCCGGATCCCACCGCCGTCCTCATCCGGTGGAACCACGTGCTGGGATCATGCGCGACGCGTTCCAGGAGGCTCCGGAACTTTTCGACGCGCGCATCGAAACCGGGAAAGGCCTCCTGGTTGAATCCGATGCCGAAGACCTCGTTCGGCATGTTCGCACACGGACAGACGACGATCGCCATCCCGCCGGTCTTGATGACCCTCCGGATGTGCTTGAAGGCGGAGAAGACGTCCCACCCATGCTCCATGATGTGCAGGCAGATCAGGGTCCCCGCTTCGCCGTCCTGGAAGGTCAGCTGGGTGATGTCCTCGATGCGGTCGACTCCCGGACCCGCGCTGATGTTGCATCCCAGATATCGGCGGCCCGGGAAAAGCGACCGCAGATTGACGCTTTGTCCGGGAATCTCGTCGTACTGCCGCAAGCCGATCTCGATCACGGGCTCGGCGATGTCAAAGGCCGCCACAGCGCTCCTGGCGAGCTCGTGAGTGAAGTTGTTCAAAGGGGGTTCCTCAGGAGGAGGTCCGACATTGGATCGTGCTAGTCGCGTTGGCACTGTTTGTGCAACGATTCCGGGGTGCGCGTCCTGCGTCCCGGCAGGAGGACGGCTCAGCGGTGGACGTCGATCAAGATGTCCCGCTCTTCACGATCGTAGAGGAAGCTGCCGATGCCGCCCTGGTCCTCGCCGTCGGGTCCCACGCTCCAGACCGTCAGCGAGTCCCCCGTGCGGCGCGTGAGGAGCTTCGCGCCGAACGGATCGTCCAGGTCGAGCAGTTCGCCGGTCGCCTTATGGCGGGCCGCCACCCGCAGCAGGCGCAACTGCGAGCGGTGGACCCGGTGAAGCAGGTCCGACCCGAGCACCTCCTCGGGGGCCGTCTGGACGATCGGGTTCCGGCTGGCGGTCAGCTCGGCGGTCAGCTGTTTGAGAAGGCTCCTCGACTCCGTCCAGGGACGCTCGTCCGCGTCGCGCAGCGTCATCACCGCGCGGCGGATGGCGTCGAACGCCTCCGCCTTCATCAGGTGCGCGGAATAGCCGTAGCGCCATAAGGAGTCCTCCGGATCGGCGTGAAGGCCGACCAGCTGGACCGTGATCGAGTGGCCCGATCGGAGGAATTGGGCTCCGAGGGCGATCAACTCCAGCGCGGCCCGGTCGCCCCGGCGCGGGAACTCCCTGTCCAGGAGCTCCAGCTCCCGGTCGAGATTGGACATCTGGTCCCGCGAGAGCCGTCCGGCGGCCAGCAGCTCGCGCAGCTCCTCGAAGGCCGGCGCCATATCCTCGACGTGGTCGATGTCCGCCGCGAAGCGGCACGTGTCGATGAGGAGCTCCGTGGCTTCGCCCGCCTTCCCGGCCTCCGCGAGGAAGCGCGAAAGACAGACCGCGAGCGGCGCGATGGTCGCGGATCCGAAGCGGCTGGGGAGATTGAGCGCCCCCTCCTTCCACTCGAGATCGAGGTTCACCCGGCAGCGGCAGGAGGCGCGCCGGACGGCGTCGATCATCGACGAATGCCGGGTCAGCACGCGCTCGACGAGGGCGCGGTTCGATCCGGGGATCCCCTTCAGGTATCGCGGCGCGGCCTGGGATTCCAGGTCATAGAGAGATCGCACTTCCGAAAGGGCCTTGATGTAGTCGTCCCACGCATTCCCCTCCGTCGGCGTCCCCCGGAGAGGCGGCCGCGACTGGCCTCGCTTCCGGGTCTCCTCCATCAGCGCCTGCCAGTCCGCCTTCATGGCGGCCCAGCGCGCCTCGGCGACGAAGTGCACGATGAGGGTGGAGCCGCCCCACGCGAGGAGGAGAATGGCGGTCAGGATCCCGAGGATCCTCCAGAGGGGACGGCGGCGTTTCGGCGGAGCCTCAGGCATGCTACTTCTGGGCGGCCTTCCAGCCGCCCTGGAGGAGGGCCTTCAGTTCGTCCACCGTCTTCGCCCGGGCGGGCTCGGAGGAGAGGTTCTTCAGCTCCTTCGGGTCCGCGTCGTGGTCATAGAGCTCCACCCCGGCTGCGCCCGCATCCCACTCCGTATAGCGCCAGCGCTCGGTGCGGACGCTGCGGCCCATCTTCTCCCCGCGCGTGACCTGGGTGAACGCGCCCTTCTTCCACGGCTGCTCCGGATGGTCGAGCAGCGGCTTCAGGCTCGTCCCTTCGAGCGCGGGGTTCGACACCAGACCGCAGAGGTCCGAGAGGGTGGGGTAGAGGTCGACCAGCTCGGCCAGCCGGCCGGTGGACTTTCCCTTCGCCGCCATCCCGGGCGCGTGGAGCAGCAGCGGCACCCGGGCGGATTCCTCGAAGAGGCTCATCTTCTGCCACATGCCGCGCTCGCCGAGGCTCCAGCCGTGGTCCCCCCAGAAGACGATGACCGTGCGCTCGGCCAGCTGGAGCCGGTCGATCGCGTCCAGCAGCTTGCCGAGCTGCTTGTCCATCAACGTCGTCGCCGCATAGTACGCCTGGATCATGGGCTTGAGTTCTTTCTCGGTCAGGCCGTAGTTGGGCGGGCGCACCGTCGCGATCGCCATCTCCGGGATGCCGGTCCGGTCGGCCGACGGGAGCGAAATCTTGTCGAGCGGATACAGATCGAAGTCCTCCTGCGTCGCGACGCAGGGGACGTGGGGGCGGAAGAAGCCCACCGCGAGGAAGAACGGCGCATCCTTCCTCTCCTGGAGCTGCCGCACGGCCTCGTCCGCGATCAGCGCGTCGGTCTGCTCGTCATCGCTGCCCTTCGCCACGAAGTACGTCAACGAGCCGCCGATGTTCTTGTTCGACGGCACGAGATTGATGACGTCTTTTTCGTCGGCCTTGTCGCGGCCCTTGGGGTTGACGACGCGGTCCCACGAGACGGGGTCGTCCATGCCGTCGGTGCCGATCTGGCCGGGAACGCCGTAGTGATACATCTTCCCGATGCGACTCACGAAGTAGCCGCTCTGGCGGAAGAGCTGGGGGAGGGTGACGATGTCTCGGTGGTTCGCGCGGAAGAAGGCCCTGTTCTCGAGGACCCTGGTGGAGTCGGGGCGCAGGCCGGTCAGCAGCGAGCTGCGGCTCGGGTTGCAGAGCGGGAACTGGCAGTAGGCGCGCTCGAAGCGTAGGGAGCGCGCCGCAAGGCGGTCGATGTTGGGGGTCCGGACCAGCGGATGGCCGTAGCAGCCCAGGCCGACGTTCATGTCATCCGCGGCGATGAACAGCACGTTGAGCTTCGGCGGGCGGGAGTCCTGCCCCCCGAGGGGGAGGGGCAGCAGCAGGAGGAGCGGCAGGATTTTCATCATGCCTATTAGTACGCGTTCAGCGGACTTTGAGGCGGGGCGGGATCAGCAGCTCGCGCGCGACTTTCTGCCCGCTCATGACGCGCAGCAGGGCCCGGAAGGCTTCGCGGCCGATCGCCGCCACGTCCTGGCAGACGGTCGTCACCGGCATCGAGAAGAGGTCGGCCATCGCGATGTCGTCGAAGCCGACGATCTCGATGTCGGCGGGGACGTTCGCCTTCGCGGCCCGGAGGGCGCGGAGGGCCCCGATGGTCAGCTTGATGTTGGCGGTGTAGATGGCCGTGGGCCGCGGGGTCGATGCCAGCAGGTCGCGCGCCGCGAAGGCGCCCGCGTCTTCATCGGGTTTCACCAGCTTCATGGCGGCGGGCTTGAGGCCGTGCCGCGCGAGCGCTTTGCGGAAGCCGTCGAGCCGCAGCTCGTAGGTCTGGACCTCCAGGGGGCCGCCGACGTAGGCGATCTCCTTATGGCCTTTCTTCACGAGGTGGTCGACCGCGAGCGATGAACCGGCGCCGTGGTCGGTGCGGACGCAGGGGACGTCCTCGCCTTTGATCGAGCGGTCGATCTGGACGAACGGCAGGCCGTCCTTGCGCAGGTCGGTCAGGACCTCGTCGGTCACCGTGACGGGAGACACGATCATGCCGTCGACGCGGCGTTCCTGGAGCATCTGGACGGTGCGGCGTTCCCGGGCGGAGTCGCCGTTGGTGTTGGAGACCACGAGGACATAGCCTTCGCGCTCGGCCTCCTCCTCCGCGCCGGACGCGACCCCGGTCCAGAAGGGGTTGTTCAAGTCCTCGACGGCCAGGGCGACCGAGTAGGAGCGGCGGTCCCGGAAGGCGCGGGCGAGGGCGCTGGAGCGGTAGCCCAGCTCCTCGGCCATCTTCTTCACGCGGGCCACGGTGGCGGCGCTGATGCGGTAGTGCTCGTGCTTGCCGGTCAGGACGTGCGAGACGGTGGTCTGGGAAAGGTTGAGTTTGAGCGCGATGTCTTTCATCCGGACCATGAGCGTGGAAGTATAGGCTAATCCCAATTAGCCTGTCAACGAATCCCGGAGGCGAATTGGCGTTCCACGGCCTGCTAATCCGTGTTAGTCGTCCGGTTTTCTTGACTCGGAGCGGAGCGTTTGCCATCATCGGGCCCTTCCCATGACCCTGCTCTCGGTCTCCGGAATAGCGAAGTCGTTCGCGGGCGTCCACGCGCTGCGCGGAGTCTCCTTCGACCTCCTGCCCGGCGAAGTCCATGCGCTCGTCGGCGAAAACGGCGCCGGCAAATCGACCCTCATCAAGGTCATGACGGGCGCCCATCGCCCCGACGCCGGCCGCATTGAAATGGAGGGCCAGGAAGTCGTCCACAACACCCCCGAGCGCTCGCGCGCGCTCGGCATCGCCGCGATCTATCAGCAGCCCGCGCTCTTCCCTGAGCTCAGCGTCGCGGAGAACATGGCGCTGGGCTTCGAGTCGGGCGGGCTGTGGCGGCGGATCGACTGGACCGCGCGGCGGACCCGGGCAAAGGAGCTCCTCGCCCGCATCGGTGCGAGAATCGACCCCGACGCCCCCGTGAGCGCCCTGACCATGCCCGAGCAGCAGATGGTCGAGATCGCGAAATCCCTCGGCGGCCGGGCGAAAGTCCTCATCATGGACGAGCCGACGGCCTCGCTGCCCGAGCACGAAGTCGGGAACCTCTTCCGCGTCGTCCGCGAGCTCAAGGCCCAGGGGGTGGGAATCATCTATATCTCCCACCGGCTCGACGAGCTCTATGCGCTGGCGGACCGGGTCACGGTGCTGCGCGACGGCCAGAGCGTCGCCACGCGGCCGATGAAGGAGGTGGAGCGGCCCGAGCTGATCCGCCTCATGGTCGGCCGCGAGATCTCGGCGATCTTCCCGAAGCGCGAGGTGAAGCAGGGCGACGTGGTCCTCGAGACGCGCGGACTGGAGTGCCGCGCCTCGGGAATCCGGGGCGTCTCGTTGTCGATCCGCGCGGGCGAGATCCTCGGCCTCGCAGGGCTTGTGGGCGCCGGCCGGACCGAGCTGGCCCGCGTGCTCTTCGGCCTCACTCCCGCGACGGGCGGGCAGATCCTCCTGGGCGGAGCCCCGGTGTCGGTGCGGAGGCCGTCCGACGCGGTCGAACTGGGAATCGCGTACGTGCCCGAGGACCGGCGCCGCCACGGAGTGATTCTCGAACTGCCGATCGCCGCCAATACGACGCTGGCGATCCTGCGGAGGATCTCGAAGGGCGGCTTCCTGGATTTCGGCCGCGAAAATGCCCTGGCCGCGTCGTATGTCGAGAAGCTGGCGGTGAAGACGCCGTCCATCCAGACCCCTGCGGGAAATCTTTCCGGCGGAAACCAGCAGAAGGTGGCGCTCTCGCGCTGGCTGGCGACCGAGCCGAAGGTTCTGATCCTCGACGAGCCGACCCAGGGCATCGACGTCGGCGCGAAGGCCGAGATCCACAAGCTCATGGTCGACCTCGCCGAACGCGGCCTGGCGATCCTGATGATCTCGTCCGAGCTGCCCGAGGCGCTGGGCATGAGCGACCGCGTCGGCGTCATGCGCGGCGGTGCGCTCGTGGGGACGCTCTCCCGAGCCGAGGCCACCCAGGAGCGCGTGCTGGCCCTGGCGCTGGGCCACGGGGAAGGGGCGGCCGCATGATCCGCCGATATCTGCGGGAATGGTCGGTGGCGGCGGCGACGCTGACGCTCCTCCTTCTGCTCGCCTTGGTGAAGCCCCAGTTCTTTTCCGGCCAGAACCTCCGGGACATCCTGGTGACGAAAGCCTATATCCTCATCGCCGCGATCGGCATGACGATGGTCATCCTGGCCCGGCAGATCGACATCTCCATCGGATCGCAATTCGCGATCTGCGGGGTGCTGGCCAGCCTTCTGGCGAAGTGGGGGCTGCCGCTGTCCCTGATGATCGTGGGAACGCTGGGCGCGGGGGCGCTGCTCGGCGCCCTCAATGGGGCACTCGTGGCCGGACTCCGGCTTCCGTCGATCGTCGTGACCCTGGCGACGATGGTCTCGCTGGAGCAGGGCATCCGCTGGATCACCGGAGGCGAGCCGGTGCGGAACGCCGCGAACTTCCAGTGGCTGGGCCTCGGCCAGACGGCGGGAGAGATCGTCGTGCTGGCGACGTCGGCCGCGGTTCTGGCGGCGTTCGCGGCCGGTCTCCGATGGCTGAGGGCCGGCCGGGCCATCTACGCCACCGGCTCCGATCCCGAGGCCGCCCGGCTCGCGGGAATCCGTCCCGCGGGCGTCGTCTTCGGCGTCTTCGTCCTGATGGGCGTCTTCAGCGCGCTGGCCGCCCTCCTGAACGGGATCCAGTCCACGCAGGGCGATCCCACGTCGGGCCAGGGGCTCGGCCTTCAGGCGATCGCCGCGGTGGTGGTCGGAGGGACCGCGATCTCCGGCGGACGGGGAACGCTCTTCGGGACCTTCGTCGGATTCATCCTCCTGGCCGTCATCGGGCCCGCCCTGGTCTTCCTCCAGGTCGAGGCCTCGTGGGAGAAGGCGATCCAGGGTACGATTATTCTTGTCGCGGTCGCATCGGATGCGATTAATCTGAGGCAACGCAGGAATGTTGGCGCAAGCCTTGCCGCACGCTGAACGCCGTCCCGGGGTCCGCTTCGTCCCGACGCACGAACGGATCCTGGCGGTCCTGCTCCTGGCGGAGACCGCCGTCTTCTGCGTCATCGGCCGGCATTTCGTCTCCGCGGACAATGCGTTCGAGATCGTCCGGCTGAGCGTCGAGGTCGGTCTGCTCGCGCTGGCGATGACCCCGGTGATCGTCACCGGCGGAATCGACCTTTCGGTCGGCTCCCTGATCGCGCTCTCTGCGGTCCTGTTCGGGAAGTTGTTTCGGGATGCCGGCCTGCCGGTCGGCGTCGCCGCCGTCCTCACGCTCGGGGCCGGCGCTCTCGCGGGCCTGCTGAACGCCGCCCTCATTACGGGGCTCCGCCTTCCGCCGCTGATCGTCACCCTCGGCTCCTTCTCCCTGTTCCGGGGGCTGGCGGAGGGACTGACCGGCGGCTCCGACTCCTTCATGTGCCCGAAGTCGTTCCTGTTCCTGGGCCAGGGCGCCCAGATTCCCGTCTTTCTGGTCGCCGCGGCCGGCTTCTGGCTGCTGCTCCACCGGTCGGCCATCGGCCGAGGGCTGACGGCCATCGGGCTCTCGCCGGAGGGGGCCCGCCATGCGGGAATTCCGGTGGGGCGACGCGTCGCGCTGGTCTACGTCCTCTCGGGCGTGGTGGCCAGCCTCTCGTCGCTCATCTACGTCTCGCGCTACACCCAGGCGCGCGCGGACGCCGGGACCGGCTATGAGCTCCTGGCGATCACCGCCGTG
>Ga0137409_10001012_pt1 | contig 30413 bp, 31 predicted proteins | sample CZODoug1_16funga_FD_122059 | JGI IMG/M metagenome (GOLD analysis project Ga0137409, IMG submission 122059) | Vadose zone soil fungal communities from Angelo Coast Range Reserve, California, USA - CZODoug1_16fungal (Hybrid Assembly) | ecosystem: Environmental > Terrestrial > Soil > Vadose zone...
TAGTGCGCGATATGCGTCGGCGAGTGAAGACTTGGTCTCGACTCTGTGTAGGATGTCCGGCATTTGCTGTCTCCCATGTAAGTTGAGGGTGAGGGCATAACTTAGTGCTGGTCCCGCGAGCGGTGAGAGTGACAAGTGTGGCGCGATTCCGATGGACTCGCTGATCACGGCCGCGGCGCGCGCGCTCGCGGCGGGCGATCCGCTCGCCGCGCTGAACCTCGTGGCGCTGCGCGACGACGCGCCCGCGCTCGCGCTGCGCGGCATCGCGATGGCGCAGCTCGGCGACCTCGCGCGCGCGAAAGCGCTGCTGCGGCGCGCGGCGCGAGCGTTCGGCGCGAGGGAGGTGGTGGCGCGCGCGCGGTGTGTGGTCGCGGAGGCCGAGATCGCGCTCGTCTCGCGCGACTTGAGCCGGCCGGCGAAGGAGCTCGACGCCGCGCGCGTGGCGCTCGAGCGGCACGGCGACTGGGTGAACGCCGCCCACGCCCGGCATCTCGAGGTGCGCCGACTCCTTCTTATAGGGGGCCTGGACGAGGCCGAGCGCGCACTCGCCGAGCTCGACCCGGCCCCGCTGCCGCCCGCGTGGCTGGCCGCGCACGAGCTCGTCGTGGCGGGGATCGCGCTGCGGCGCCTGAAGACGAAGGCGGCGCGTGCCGCGCTCGCGCGGGCGAGGCGCGCCGCGAGCCGCGCCGGCATCCCCGCGCTCACGGCGGAGGTGGAGAGCGCGGCGCTCGTGCTCGACACGCCCGCGGCGCGGCTGATCGCGCGCGGCGAGGAGCGGCTACTCAAGCTCGACGAGGTGGAAGCCTTGCTCGCGTCGGACGCACTCGTCGTCGACGCGTGCCGCTACGCCGTGCGCGACGCGCGCACCGTGGTGCCACTTGCGCGGCGCCCCGTGCTCTTCACGCTCGCGCGCGTGCTCGGCGAAGCGTGGCCGAGCGACGCGCCGAGAGGCACGCTCGTCGCGCGCGCCTTCCGCGCCAAGGCCGCGGACGAATCGTATCGCGCGCGGTTACGCGTGGAGGTCGGGCGACTACGCAAACAGCTGAAGTCGCTCGCCCGCGTGAGCGCGACGCAGCGGGGATTCGAGCTCGTACCTCGCGGCGGCCGCGAGGTGGTCGTGCTGGCGCGCCCCGTGGAGGAGAAGCACGCGGCGGTGCTTGCGTTCCTCGCGGACGGCGAGTCGTGGTCTAGCTCGGCGTTGGCGCTCGCGCTCAAGTCGAGTCAACGCAGCGTGCAGCGCGCGCTCGACTCGCTCGCTGCGGCGGGCAAAGTGCAGCCGTTCGGGCGCGGGCGATCGCGTCGTTGGCTCACGCCGCCCATGCCCGGAATCACGACGACTTTGTTACTCCCGGCCGCGCTGCCCACGGACTAGGATGGCTGCATGAAGACATCAGCAGCCGAAATCGTTCGTGAGTACGGTCCGTTTCCGGGTGTCGAGCGCGTGAACGGCGTGACGTTCGACGGCGAGCGCATCTGGTTCGCGTCCGGCGACAAGCTCAACGCGCTCGATCCCGCCACGGGCAAGACGGTGCGCTCGATCGACGTTCCCGCGCACGCGGGCACGGCGTTCGACGGACAGCATCTGTATCAGATCGCCGAGAGCCGCATCCAGAAGATCGATCCTAAGACCGGCTGCGTGCTCGCAACCATTCCGGCGCCCGGCAACGGCGGCGACTCGGGGCTCGCGTGGGCCGAAGGCACGCTCTGGGTGGGCGAGTACCGCGCGCGCAAGATCCATCAGGTCGATCCGGAGAGCGGCGCGGTGTTGCGGACGATCGAGTCGAACCGCATGGTCACCGGCGTCACCTGGGTGGACGACGAGCTCTGGCACGCGACGTGGGAGGGCGATGAGAGCGAGCTGCGCCGCGTGGATCCGCGCACGGGCAAGGTGCTCGACGCGCTCGAGATGCCGGCCGGCGTGTTCGTGTCGGGCCTCGAGGCCGACGACGGCGACAAGCTCTACTGCGGCGGCGGGACGAGCGGCAAGGTGCGGGCCGTGCGCCGGCCGAAACCGCGCTGAGCGCCGCGGTCATCGAGGGCGCGCGATTTCCACGGTCGCATCGTATGGGTGCTCCCGCGGGATCGTCACGGCGGCGGACGACTTCACGACCATCGTCCGGCCAATCCGGACGATCCGTCAGGAATCGTCCGCGAGTGTGACGATCTCCCAGGGGCACCGCCCCTGACGCGTCGCACCTCGGTCCCGGCGGCGACCTCAGCGGCCGCTCGGTTGAACCCCGCGCCCGCCGCCGCCATCTCGTCGATTCATGACAACACCTGACACGCCGGCGAGGCACCCTCGTCCCCCCGGCCTCCCCCGCTTTGCGGCGGGCTTGACCGCGGACGTATAGTTTCCAGTTCGCTTTTTCGCTCGAAGCCGAGGCACCCAACCCGATGTCGCTCAACAAGATCCAGATCCGCGGCGCGCGGACCCACAACCTCAAGAATATCGACCTCGACCTGCCGCGCGACAAGCTCGTGGTGCTCACGGGCCTGTCGGGCTCCGGCAAGTCGTCGCTCGCGTTCGACACGCTGTACGCCGAGGGGCAGCGGCGCTACGTGGAGTCGCTTTCCGCCTACGCGCGGCAGTTCCTGTCGATGATGGAGAAGCCCGACGTCGACCACATCGAGGGGCTGTCACCCGCGATCTCGATCGAGCAGAAGTCCACGTCGCACAACCCGCGGTCCACCGTGGGCACGGTCACCGAGATCTACGACTACCTGCGGTTGCTCTACGCGCGCGCCGGCATCCCGCGCTGCCCCGATCACGGCGCGCCGTTGGAGGCGCAGAACGTGTCGCAGATGGTGGACACCGTGATGGCGCTGCCCGCGGGCACCAAGATCATGCTGCTCGCACCCGTGGTGAAGGACCGCAAGGGCGAGTACACCGCCAAGATCGACGAGCTCAAGACGCAGGGCTTCCTGCGCGCGCGCATCGACGGCGAGGTGGTGGAGCTCGACGATCCGCCGAAGCTCGACGCGCGCAAAAAGCACGACATCGAGATCGTGGTCGACCGGCTCGCCGTGAAACCCGACATCCAGCTGCGCTTGGCCGAATCGTTCGAGACGGCGCTGGGCTTGGCCGAGGGCGTGGCGCTCGTGGCGTTCATGGACTCGCCGAAGAAGGCGCCGATCGCGTTCTCCAACAAGTTCGCGTGCCCGATCTGCGGCTACAGCATCCCCGAGCTCGAGCCGCGGCTCTTCTCCTTCAATAACCCGTCGGGCGCATGCGCGGACTGCGACGGGCTCGGCGTGCGGATGTTCTTCGACCCGGCGCGCGTGGTGACGAGCGCCACGCTGTCGTTGGCGGGCGGCGCGATCCGCGGCTGGGATCACCGCAACGCGTTCTACTTCACGATGATTCAGGGCCTCGCCAAGCACTACAAGTTCGACGTGCAGAAGCCGTGGAACGAGCTGCCGGAGAAGATCCGCAACATCGTGCTCTACGGCAACGAGGGCGAGAAGATCCAGTTCAAGTACGAGAACAAGAAGAAGGGCAACAAGTGGGCGTGGCAGCACGCGTTCGAGGGCATCATCCCGAACATGCAGCGCCGCTACGGCGAGACCGAGTCGGCGATGGTGCGCGAAGAGCTCATGCGGTATCAGAGCACGCAGGTGTGCGCGACCTGCCACGGCACGCGGTTGAACGCGGCGGCGCGGAACGTGTTCGTGCAGGAGCGGCCGCTCAACGAGATCACGTCGTTGAGCGTGCTCGCGGCGCTCGAGTGGTCCGGGCAGCTGTCGCTCGCAGGGTGGCGCGCCGAGATCGCGGAAAAGATCGTCAAGGAGATCCACAACCGGTTGCAGTTCCTCGCGGACGTGGGGCTCGGGTATTTGTCGTTGGATCGGTCGGCGGACACTTTGAGCGGCGGCGAGGCGCAGCGGATTCGGCTCGCGTCGCAGATCGGGTCGGGGCTGGTCGGGGTGATGTACATCCTCGACGAGCCGTCGATCGGGCTGCATCAGCGCGACAACCACCGGCTGCTCGCAACGCTCACGAACTTGCGCGACCTCGGCAACACCGTGCTCGTGGTGGAGCACGACACCGAAGCGATCCTTGCGGCGGACTACGTCGTGGACTTGGGTCCAGGCGCGGGCGTGCATGGCGGGCAAATCGTGGCGCAAGGCACGCCTGCGGAGATCATGAAGAATCCGGCGTCGTTGACCGGGCAGTACTTGAGCGGCAAGCGCGAGATTCCGTTGCCGCCAACGCGGCGCGAGTTCGATCCACAGTTGGTGTTGGAGATCCGCGGCGCGCGCGGCAACAACTTGAAGAACGTGGACGTGCAGATTCCGGTGGGATTGATGACTTGCGTGACGGGCGTGTCCGGCTCCGGCAAGAGCACGCTCGTGAACGACACGCTCTACCGGATCGTGCACCGCTACATCAACAACAGCGGCGACCAGCCCGCGCCGCACAAGTCCGTAAAGGGGCTACAGCACTTCGACTACGTGATCGACATCTCGCAGGACCCAATCGGCCGTACGCCGCGGTCGAATCCGGCGACGTACAGCGGCGTGCTCACGCCGATTCGTGAGATCTTCGCGCAGGTGCCGGAGTCGCGGGCGCGCGGCTACGAGCCCGGGCGGTTCTCGTTCAACGTGAAGGGCGGTCGGTGCGAGACGTGTCAGGGCGACGGCGTGATCAAGGTGGAGATGCACTTTCTGCCGGACGTGTACGTGGCGTGCGATACATGCGGGGGGAAGCGGTTCAACCGCGAGACGCTCGATATTCGGTACAAGGGGAAGAATATTTCGGAGGTGTTGAAGCTCACCGTCGAAGACGCGCTCAACCTGTTTCGGAATGTGCCGATGGTGGCGCACAAGCTCGAGACGTTGATGGCGGTTGGGCTTTCGTACATCGAACTCGGACAAAACGCGACGACACTCTCAGGCGGTGAAGCGCAGCGCGTGAAACTCGCGAAGGAGTTGTCGAAGCGGTCGACTGGATCGACGCTCTATGTCCTCGATGAGCCGACTACCGGACTGCACTTTCACGACATCGCGCAGTTGCTCGAAGTTCTCTACAAGCTCAGGGATCAGGGCAACACGATAGTCGTCATCGAACACAACCTGGACGTCATCAAAACTGCCGATTGGATCGTGGATTTGGGACCGGAGGGCGGAGCAGGCGGCGGCCGGATCGTTGCGGTCGGCCCACCAGAAGCAGTCATAACCACCCAAGAGTCCTATACCGGGGATGCGCTGAAGGCCGTCCTCCGAACGCTGGGCCGACGCGCCGCCCGGATAAACGCATAGTCTAGCGCCCGCTGCTCGCCGCTCACCTATGCGTCGCAGATCGAGCGTCCGCTCCTGGTCGGTCAAGGCGCGAACGACCCGCGCGTGAACAAGGCGAAGTCGGACTAGATCGTGAGCCGGCGGGTGTGCGACTTCTGCCGGGTCTGCGAGCGGAGCCGCAGCGTTAGGGGCTCCATCGCGCTCAGTTCGTCAGTAAGCTGAGCGGTGAGCTCACCAACGTCGACACAGTCACGCCGTCGCCATCGTTGCTCCAATCAACGCGCATTCCGGCCGTGAACTTCCCTTTGTCGTTCGTGAGGAACCAGAACGGAATCCTCACTCCTGCGGCGGGTGCGCTCGTCGCAGGAAGTGTCAACTTCTGGACAAACTCCCTGCGCAGCATGTGCTACACCATGACATTCGATTCGTAGCGAAGACAGGCGTGCTGCGCTGCCGCCGCGTAGAGTCTCGTCGCATCTAAAATCTCGAATGCGCGGCTGACAGAAAGGGAAAACGATGTTATCTGCGTCGTCAGTAACACGAACGGCAAGCTCGAGAACGTGCAGGTCCAGGACGGGATTCGCGCCGTGAACCGTCAAATGATCGACAGCTCGGACGACCGCCCGCGTGCCCGCCGAGGCAGCTAGCGCGACTATTCGCGCCGAACAGCAATTCGACAACCAGAGACTCATCGGGATGAGACGCTCGGCACTGTCTTTTGGCGCGTTCGCATTGCTGACGCTCGTTGGCTGCCAAACTCAACGATTTCGCGAAGTCTCCAGCGACGCCTATTGCGCCATAGACGAAGTGGCCACGAGCGATGAGTTCCAAGCTCTCGGCCTGCCGTCTGAGGCCGTCGGCAAAGAAATACGCTGGTATCGCAATTCCGCCGAACGACCGCTGCTATACGCCCAGGTATACCAGCTCGCTTGCCGCGCCGTCGCACGAAAGGCCGGATCACTCACGAACACGAGTTGGGCAGTGATCATCGACGCCGACGAGACAGTGCTCGACAACAGCGAGTTTCAGGCTCGTCTCGCCGCGGCGGGAGAGTCCTACAGTGACGCGGCGTGGGAGGAGTGGGTAAGGGAGCGACGGGCATCGTTGCTACCCGGCGCCAAAGCATTCACCGATCGCGTCCGTGCGCTCGGCGGCTCAGTCTTTATCGTGTCAAATCGCGCCGACTACCTTTGTGAAGACACGCGCGCAAACTTGGCCGCTCAGTCCGTAGCAGTGACTGATGTGCTTTGCAAGACCGATACGTCAGACAAGAACCCGCGGTTCAAAGACATCCGCGATGGCCGACACTCCGGTGGAGAGCCAATGAATGTGATCGCATACGTTGGAGATAACGTGCTCGACTTCCCGGACTACGATCAGACGAGTCGAGCAGGCGCGCCGTTTGGAGCGAGTTTTTTCCTATTGCCGAACCCGATGTACGGTAGCTTCGAGGCGCTTCCGTTTCGATAGTTTGAACAACTCATAAGCGGAGGCAGACGGCATGGATCTGGATCTTAAATCGTTCAGTCTCACCCTCGCCGTTGGCGTCGTGTCCGTGTCGATCTATTTCACGACGCTGTGGGTTCTGGATCGACGACCCCATCGCATTCTTTCGCGGGCATTCGCCAGAGGAGACGAACGACTTCCCGTCTTGACGTCCGTGATGCTGGCGGTCCTCGCGTTGGCAATCGGCTTCGTATGTGAAGACCTGTCCAAGAATGCTATCAACCGCCGTGAGCCCTCCGCCTTGACGCTGCAGCTCACGGCTCTTCTCCCGAGCGAGAGCGCCGAGAGATGCTCCGTCTTCGTCAAGGATGAGCGAAACAAGACTGACAACGAACTCGGCAAATCGAGACAGTCGTGCTTCGATTCGAACTTTTCGAAATCCGTACAGCTGACAGAAGTAGGAGACGGCGCGCTAACGACCCTTACAGCACTCGTGCGCCATCATGTCGCCTCAGTAGAGGAGGTACGTGTGCACGCAGAGCTAGCGGATAGCCTTAAGAGCGATAAATGCCCCGAGGATATGGGAGAGCTAACGGACGCGCAGAAGCCAAAGTGTTTCTCCTACGATAGGCGCGTCCCAAAACGGATCGAACAGTTCTACTACTTGGCAAAGAATACTGCGTACACTGATTCGAATTTTTTTCGCGAGCTGGAAGCGATCCGTCTGAGATTTGATTTCGAGCGATCCGTATGTTTCGTGCTCATTCTGGGCATTTTCGTAGTCAGCTTCGCGTATCTGGCCAGATCTACCCAAGACATGTGGCGAGACGTCGGCGCGTGGAAGATGCTTGTCAGTGTGTTGCTCACGCCGCTACTGGTTCTGGGATTGTGGGATGTGGTAGCCACGCCGGAATGGACAATCAAAGCTTCCCCAAGCGTGATCTCCGCCTGCGAGGCACGATTAATGGCGCAGGTACCGACGGCGGCAGACAACGCGCACGACGTATGCAAAAACACAATACAAAGAGCACGGAACTGGATCCTACCGGCCGCACTGTTCTTCGTGTGCGCATATCGATTACGCCGCGTGGGACAGCGCGCATGGTCTTCCGTAAGCCGATCCGTGTTCTCCACCGTCCCAGGACCTCCCCTACTGAAGCACAAGCGTGAACGCGAAGCTGCTCGGGCTTTGACAGCGCTGAGCGTACTCGGCGCCGCGATCATTCCTGTCTATTACGCGTACGAAGCAGATCAGATCAACTATCTGAACCGAGTCTTCGCCTATTACGTGTCGGCCCGAAGTCCGGCGCTCACATGCGGAGAGCAGTCATGTCTTCCCGCAGAACGAAAGAAAAACGAGAGCTCTGAGTCGGGCGATGAAGCAGGAAACTAAGCGGCTATTTGCGGCAGACCGGCTACATTGGCTGGGTGCGGTCTTAGTCGCCGGCGTGTTGACGGAGACGTGCCGGTCGTATTTCAACGCGCGCTCATCGTGGGCGATCCTGAGCGCTGTATTGGTTGTGTTTTTCTTGAGCGAACTGCAAAAAATCCCTTTAGTCGCTCGGCAGCGATACCGCCAGAACCGTTCCGAGCTTACGAGAGTCGTCGACTGTTATTCGTTGCAGGTCGAAGCCCGCCGCGTACAGCGACCATGGCTGGTCGTGAGTCTCGTCTCGGCGGCGCTCATATATGTATTGAGCCTTTACTACCTCGCACTTTCGGATCTCTCAAGCGGAAAGTCTTTTGTTCCTCTCGTATCGGCGGTCGTCGCCTCGATAGCAACCATGGTAGTTGCCGGTGCGCTCGCTGAAGACGATCCACCATTGGACGGAAAACACGAGATATTGAAGTACCTTGCTACATACGGCGCACGAGAGCCCGAGAAATTCGGAGAACTTTGGGATCGCATCAACCAAGGTACTTGGGTTCTAACAGATCTAGTCGCGTTTGCTGCAAGCGAAGACGAGCGGTGCAGGTTAGACACGCAACGGATCTCCTGTAGCCCCGAATAAGTGGGCACAATCCGCGAGGCAATTCATTTTCATTTGGACGGCATGCGCGAAGACGGCGTTCCGATTCCGCGGCCATCAAGCGTGGTCGACTACGTCGAGGTCGCGCCGTAAACCGAACCCACTACATGCGCCGGGAACCATCTGTGACACGCGCACGCTCGCGCGATTTCGTGCGGTCGCATAATCTATTCGACCTCCTCGGCTTAGGAGAACGACCATCGCACTCAACGTAAAGTCACGCTGGCCGAAGACCCCACCTGCCGATCAGACGAAGGCCAAGGCACCCGAGTCCACCCTCAAGAAGGGAGCGAAGCAGGTTGCCAGCAAAGGGCTGGACGCCGCCGGGCCTGGGATGACCGCGTACACCACTGCCACCGGCGGCGGCGCCATCGCGCTCGCGACCGGTGCGGCCGCGGCATCTGCCACCGGCATCGGCCTCGTCGTCGTCGGCGCGCTTGCTACCGTTGGAGCGTCGGCGAAATCCATCGTCGCCGCGAGGAGCAGCAAACAGCACCGCGACGGCCTCGTCAAAATGGAGCAACGGAAGCGCGAATACCCCTGCATGATCCCGCCGGGCACGGAGGGCGAGACGGACCTCATGGCGCACGAGCGAATCGGCTCGAACGTGCTCCCGTACGCGATTCAGCAGAAGAGCAAGAAATACGAACGAAAGGCGATCGGTGCGGTGCCCGTGCTCGGTAGCTTGCCGATGAAGATTCATCAGGCGTATCGGGCCGCAACGAAGGAAGACAAAGGCGTGTTGCGCAACCAGATGGCGTACGAGCTCGCGGTGCATCTGGTTACGCACAATTGCGGACTCGCGCAGGCCATCGTCGCGGAGCTGTTCAGCAGCTACGAGAAGATGCTGTGGATGCTCGACCAGGACACGAGCACGCTGACGCCGTTGTTGGCGGAGAAGCTCAAGTCGGTCTAGCGAGACCTGTACATCGAGCGCACGTTCTCACCTGCGCGCTTCGATCAACTTCCACCCGTTTCCCGACGGGTCGCGAAAGCCGGCGTCCACCGTGCCGAAACGGTCCACGGGTTCCTGCGTGACCTCCACTCCGCGGGCGCGCATCCGGTCGCAGGCGGCACGACAGTCGTCCACCACCAGCACCAGGGGCGGCATCGCACCTTTGGCCACGATCGCACGCAGCGCCTGCGCGGTTCCCGCGTCGTGGACCGGAGGCCCTGGCGCGAACAGGCCGAGCTGGAATAGCGGCTGGTCCGGGTGCTGCACCGTGAGCCAGCGATACTCACCGTTGCGCACGTCCGTGTGAACGCGGAACCCGAGCTTATCGACGTAGAACGCGAGCGCTTCGTCCTGATCTCTCACGTACAGACCCATCACTTCGACACCCTGGCTCATAGGACCTCCTTCTCTTCGGGTCCGTTATACCGTCCGCCAAGCGGCGTCGCTTCTCCGAAACTGCGATGGTGAGGTCGGGCCGGTGCGCGGCGCTCACGATGCAGGCGGGCACGCGGCCGAGCTCGTGCGCAGCGGCCCTCGCGCGCGCCCGCACTGTGCTCGGGGTCTCGCCGGTGACGTCGCGGAAGGTGCGGCCGAACGTGCCCAGGCTCTCCCAGCCCGTGTGAAAGGCGATCTCGGTGATGGACAAGTCGGTGTCACGGAGCAGCGCGGTCGCTCGTTCGATGCGCCGCGTGAGCAAGTACCGGTGTGGCGGTACGCCGAAAGCCTCCTTGAACGATCGCGCGAAGTGCGCTTCGGAGACGCGGCTCACGCGCGCCAGCCGCCCGACGGGCCAGTCCTCGTGGGAGGCGGCGTCCATCCGGTCCTTCGCGCGCAGTAGGCGGCGCAACAGCTCAGGGTCCTGGCTTGTCGGGTCTCGAGTCACGCCGTCTCCGGATTGCCGCTCTTGTGATTCGAGGAAACGTGGAGCGAGAAGTTTAGTCGGCGCGCGTCGTCGCGCACAGTGCTCGACCGTAGAGCCGCAAGCTCGCCGCTCGTCGCCCACGTCGTTGACGTTGTGGTGGGGAGCCACACCATCTTTTCTGCTCGTTTCCATTTGGAACTCGAACGGCTTCGTCGACGCGCCATTGATAGGTTAGCCCCGGAAGGAGAGCAATCTATTGACGCTCGTGTACGAACGTGCATACACTCGACCTCGACGGATACGAATGGGATTCGGGCAAGGCAGTCGCCAACCTTGAGAAGCACAAGGTCGACTTCGCAGACGCAGCGCTGTCGCTCGAAGACCCATATGGGTTGGTGGCGGCAGATCCTGATGCCGCAGGCGAGCAACGCTTCATCTGCCTAGCCGCAGATCCGGGAGGACGAATCCTGGTAACCGTGTTCGCATACAGAACGCAGGTGATCCGAATCATCTCTTCACGGCGAGCAAGTGCGGCCGAGCGACGCCACTACAGGGAGCGTTGATGCGCAAACACTACGACTTCTCAAAGGCCAAACGCGGTCCGGCAGTCCGCGTTCCCAAAGGCAAGACTCGCATCACGATCCGGCTCGACGAGGAAGTCCTGGCCTGGTTCAAGAAGCAGGTACACGACAATGGCGGCGGAAACTACCAGTCGCTGATCAACACCGCACTGCTCGAGTACATCGCCCACACGAACGAGCCGCTCGAAGCCACGTTGCGGCGAGTGCTGCGCGAAGAGCTTCGCAGCGCCGCCAAGTGACTCGTCGCCACGCCGGCCCGCTCACCTGTCGATGAGCTTCGCTGTCATGTTGAAGTAATCCGCGAGCGCCTTGCACTCGCGTTCGTAAGATCGCCCGCTCGAGCGAGCGGTGCGCGATCCCGCTCCGTGATTTCGCACGGAGCGGTGATCCGGGACGCTCAGGGCGTCTTGTTCATCCTGCGGACGAACGAGGCGGCCGCGAGCGAGCGCACGTTCGATGCGGCGGGTCTTTGGGCGGCCCACTTTGCAACGGCCGACGAAGGCGCCGGCTTCGGAGCAGCCCACTTCGCAACCGCCCCGGGGACGGTCTTCGCGGCGGCGGTCGGCAGCGGCGTACCGTCGGCGACCGCGCGATCGACGCGCGCTTCGGCCTTTTTCGCCGCGCGCTTCTCGTCCTTTACCGCGCGCTTGTCCTTCTTCGCAAGCTCGCGCTTGCGCTTGTTTTGGTTGTTCAAGTTGGCCCTCGCCATATTAGGTCTCCTCGAAAACGAATGGGAACAACGACGCGCGCGGCGAGAGCGATCCCGCCGCGCGCGTCACGGATCGACTGCGGAGGAATTAGTAGCGCCGGCCGTAGCCGCCGCCGAAATCACGCCGGTTGTCGCCGCCGCCACCACCGCCACCACCACCGCCGCCGCCTGAGGTCTTCGGCTTCGCTTCGCTCACCTTGAGCTGGCGGCCGTCGATGCTGGCGCCGTTCATGGCCTGCGTGGCCGCCTGCGCTTCCTGATCCGTCGACATCTCGACGAAACCGAAGCCCTTGCTCTGGCCGGTGTCGCGATCGGTGATCAAAGTCACCGAGTCGACGGTGCCACTGGCGCTGAAGGCCTCGCGAAGCGAAGTCTCTGTGGCCGAATACGGCAAATTGCCGACGTAAAGTTTCCTGCCCATGATGTTTACCTCCTGAGGTAGCGTTCGCTCTCAAGAGGATGTAGGCACCATGCCTGCAGGCTTGCTCGAGACGATCGGGTGGGTCGGGGGGGAGTATACGCCTCCGGCGCTGGGCACGTCGGCCTAATTTCGCTACTTGAATTCCGCGAGCGCGCGCTTCATTCGTTCCAGCACTTCGGGCGACCGAACGGGCGTCTCACCGGTCACGAGCAGCGCGAAGTTGTCCGCGAGGATTTCCTCGGGATGGATCACGTACTGCGTGTTCGCGCCGATCTGCTCCACGAACCCCGAGAGCTCGCGCAACCCGACGACGCGGGCAGGACTGGGCGGAGAAACGACGAGAAAACCGAGCTGCAGGTAGTCGAAGAACTCGCCGCCGCGCGCCGTGTCGTACACGGGCGTTCGCGAGTAGAGAATCGGGGTGACGTTCACCTGCATGCCCTCCAGCGTCACGGCGATGCAGTAGTCGTTGCGCGGCGCGTCGGGGTTCGTGAGCTTGCGCGGCGCGAGCTCTTGCGGGTACGCCGGCTCCTTGCACGGATGAAACCCGATCGTCGCGTAGAGCGCCTCGGCGAAGCGCGGATTCGCCCGCGACGCGATGTGGAACAGCTCGTGCGCGAGCGTCTTCGGCAAGCGGTCGGAATTGCCGGCGAGCCTCTCCGGCAGAATGATCGCGTTGGCGCGCGTGTACGCGGTGTCGCCCTCCTCCTTCCCCGTGGTCGCGATGAACAGCACGCGCTTCGGCAACGGGAGCTCGAGCGCACTGAGCTGCGGCTCGATTCCTCGAAACGCGGCGGTGACCCCCTTCTTCGCCGCGTCGTCCCAATCGCGCGCGGCGGCTTCGGCGAAGGCGAGATATTCGATCTCGGTAACCGTGCGGTCCGTCTTCATCCGCGCCGCACGATCGAACGGGCTCATGCGCTGCACGAACTCGTCGCGCGCGCCGAGAACGCCGCCTGCGTCCTCCGCGGAGGGGAACACGAGCTCTTGTGCATGCGCGGCGGAAAGCCACGCCGCGGCGACGAGTGCGGCGACCGCGATCGCAGAGCGGACGAAGCGCCGCGGCGACGCGCTCAACGCGGCTTCCGCGCGCGCAACAAGAACTGATCCGTGTGGCGCCCGAGCGAGGGATCGATCACGCCCTTGGTGTGATCGTCGGCCGGATTCTCCAAGATCGTGGACTCCGCCTCGATGGTGAAGCCGGCCTTCGTGAGCGCGTCACGCGCCTGCTGGGGCAGCATCCGATGGAGCTTCGCATTGTCCTGCCCCTCGATGCCGACGTGGTCGATCACGCCGAGCACGCCGCCCGGCTTCAGTGCCGCGTAGACGCCCTGAAGGAAGGTCACCGCGGCCGGCTCGCCGGCGGGTTGATCGGCGTAGCCGTTGTACACGTCGTGCAGGTTGAGCGCGGTGATCGCCGCGTCCGCTTTGCCCGTCACGCCGCCCTGAGCCAGCGACGTGTGCACGGGCTCGACGTTGCCGAGCCGCTTGAGCAGCACGGGCTCGTCTTTCTGCACGAGAAACGCGGGGTTCTGCATGTACACCTTGCCGCGCCGCCCCACCGCCGCGGACAGCACCTCGGTGAACCAACCTCCGGTCGCGATCATGTCGACCACCGTGTCGCCGGTCTTGATGCCGAGAAACTGCACGGTCTCGATCGGCTTGCGTGCGGCGTCGCGCGCCTTGTTCTCGGCGGAGCGTTCCGGCGCGGCGAGCGCGGTGCGCATCCGCACGACTTGCTCGTCCTGCGCGTGCGCGACTTGCGCTAGCATCGCGAACAGGGTCAGGGCGAGCAGCGGCAGCGATCGTTGGCGAAGGCTCACGGATGCATCCTCGTTGTTGCCCGAAGCGCCGGCCAAGATAGCAAAACGGCCGGGCGTCTGGCACCAGTGTCTGACCCTAGGGTCAGACACTAGGGACAGACACGCGCTTCGCGCCCGCAGCGTTTGACAACGCCGCGGCCCACCCCAACCATGTACCGACCGCTGGAGACCCGTTCATGCTGCACCACTTCGTCCGCGCTGCCGACGTCAAGCCGGCGCCCGCCTTCCCGCGCAATGCCACGGGCTATCGCCGTTTCGCGCTGTCCGACCGCTCTGTCGGAGCGGTGCACTCGGGCTGGGGGTTGGCCGAGCTCGACGCCCACGACCACGTCGACCAGCACGTGCAATCGTTCGAGAAGAGCTTCTACGTGCTCGCGGGCAATCCCACGCTGATCTTGGACGGCCGCGGCTTCCGGCTGTCGCCGGGCGCCTGCGGGCTGATCCCAGTGGGCATGAAGCACGCTTGGCTCGGACCCGCGAGCGGCACGGCCCGCTGGCTCGACATGAACGCGCCCTGCCCGAAGGGCGAGAACTTCGCCGACGGCACCTATTTCCTGGGCCCGCCGCCGGAGGTCGAGGTCGCGGACTTCGACATCCGCGACCCGTCGTCGCGGCACCTCTTCCGCATGGCCGACGACGACATCAAGGTCGACTCGGTACGCACCGGTTTGAGGAAAGACGCCGCGAAGGTCTCCGCGAGCATGGCCACCGCGCTGCTCGTCTACAGCGGCATCTCGCTCAAGATGCTCGTCGACCAGCGGCTCGACGCGGCGCTGCACACGATGTTCATGGTGGAGTACGAGCCGAACGCGAACGCGCACCCGCACGACCACCCGCTCGAGGAGGCGTACTACATCATGTTCGGCGAGGTCGAGGCCTGGGCCGACGACCAGAAGTACTTGATGAAGCCCGGCGACTTTCTCTGGGCGGGCGTCGGCTGCACGCACGCGTTCTACAACCGCGGCAACGGCAACGTGCGCTGGCTCGAGACGCAGTCGCCGCAACCGCCCGCGCGCAACTCCTATCGATGGGCGCGAGACTGGGAGTACGTGGCGGAACAGATCGCAGGGAAAGGAGCGGCACAATGAGCGGGTCCACGCAGAGCGTCGTCGTGATCGGCGGCACGGGCGGCATCGGCAACGCGATCGCCAAGCTTCACGCCGACCGCGGCTGCAACGTCGTGATCACGGGCCGCGACGCGAAACGCACGGCCGCGGTCGCGGCGGAGACCGGCAAGAACGTGCGCGGCATCGGGCTCGACGTCGCGGAGCCGGAGACGATCGAAGCGGCGTTGAAGGACCTGGGCCATGTGGACCGGCTCGCGCTCGTAGCGGTGGAGCGCGACTACAACAGCGCGCACGACTACGACATCGCCCGCGCGCGGCGCATCGTCACGATGAAGCTCATCGGCTACACCGAGGTCGCGCACACGCTGTTCCCGCGGATGGGCGCCGGCGCCTCGGCGGTGCTGTTCGGCGGCCTCGCGAGCGAGCGGCCGTATCCGGGATCGACGTCGATCACCACGGTGAACGGCGCGGTGAGCAGCTTGATCCGCACGCTCGCGGTGGAGCTCGCGCCGGTGCGCTTCAACGCGATTCACCCGGGCATCATCTCCGACAGCCCGGTGTGGTCGGAAAAGAAAGAAGCCATCGCGAACATCGAGAAGCGCACGCCCGGCGGACGGCTCGCGACCACCGAGGACGTGGTGGGCGCCGTCGACTTCCTGTTCACGAACCGCGGCGTCAACGGCATCAACCTCGTCATCGACGGCGGCTGGCTGCTCACCTAACCACCGCGGCTACTTTGGTGTCAGACACCCCCGGTGTCTGACACCGCAGGTGTCTGACACCAAACCATGGATCCCGTCGCCCACACCTTCACCGGCGCCACTCTCGCCGCCGCCGGCCTCCGCCGCGCCACGCCGCTCGCGGTGGCCGCGTTGATCATGGGCGCGAACGCGCCCGACGTGGACGTCTTCGCCTACGTCGCGGGCCCGTTCGAAGCGATCGCGTTTCGCCGTGGGTGGACGCACGGCGTGCTCGCGCTCGCGCTCTGGCCGTTCCTGATCACCGCGGTGCTGCTCGCATGGGATCGCTGGGTGCGGCGCCGGCGCGATTCCGCCGCGGCGCCCGCGCGCGCCGGCCCGCTGCTCGCGGTCACGGCGCTCGCCGTGGCCACGCACCCGCTGCTCGACTGGCTCAACGACTACGGCGTGCGCTGGCTAATGCCGTTCGACGGCTCGTGGTACTACGGCGACGCGCTCGTCGTCGTGGACCCGTGGGTGTGGTTGGCGCTCGGCGGCGTCTTGTTCCTGACCTATTCAAGCTCGCGGCTCGCGATCGCGCGCTGGACGGTGTTTTGGTCGGCGGCGTCGATCCTCGTGCTCGCGAGCGCGCCGCTCGTGCCGCTCGTCGCGCGGATGCTGTGGATCGCGGGTGTGGGTGCGCTGGTGGCGGCGCGCGTGTTTCGCGCGTCGCTCGTCCGCAGCGAGCGCACGCTCGAACGCGCCGCGCTCGCCGTGCTCGGATTGTTCGCCGTGTACATCGTCGCGACGAGCACCGCCACGCGCGTCGCACGCTCGCAGGTTCGCGAAGCGCTCGCGGCACTCGGCATCGACGACGTCGAGCAGGTGATGGTCGGCCCGTCGATCGGCAATCCGTTCGCGGGCGAGGTCGTCGCCGAAACGGCCGACACCTATTACCTCGGGCACTGGAGCTGGCTCGCGCCGACGCGCCTCAATCTGTCGGGCGACCCGGTGCCGCGACCGAGCGGCGCGGTGTTCGACGCCGCCGCGCGGGCGCCCGAGGCGCGCAAGTTTCTGGCCTGGTCGCGCTTCCCGGTGATCGACACGGAGCTTGAGGACAGCGGCGGGCTCGCGGTGCACTTCGCCGACGCTCGCTACCGCGGCCGCGGCGGGCTCGACGGTCCCACCGTGCAGCTCGACGCGGACCTGCACGTGCTCGCGGACTAGCGCTTGCGGATCGTCGTTTGCACGCTCGGCACGAGCGGCGATCACAACCCGTACATGGCCGTGGCGCTCGAGCTCGCGCGCCTCGGTCACGACGTCGAGTGCGTCGTGCACCCGAGCTACGCTAAGTCGGCGGCCACGCTACGGCCGCTCGCCGTGCACGTGGCCGGCACCGAGATGCCCGAGAACTACTTGCTCGAGCATCCGGAGCTGCTGCATCCGCTGTTCGCCTTCTACGAGATCACGCGCCAGCTGCTCCTGCCGGACGCGGCGCTCCAGTTTCGGGAGCTCGAGCGGTTGCACGCGGCGCGCAAGATCGACGCGGTAGTCGCGCATCACATCGCGTTCGGCGCGATCTGGTGGGCCGAGAGCCGCGGCGTGCCGCTCACGATCGGCTGGCTCGCGCCGATCGCGATCCTGCGGCCGGACGGTCTCGGGTCGATGGTGCCGGGTATCGCCCGCCGCACGCCGAAGCCGCTCGCGCGCGCCGTGCGGCTCGCGATCCCGTTCCTGATCCGCCGCGAGCTCGACGCGCCGATGAACGCGACGCGCGCGTCGCTCGGTCTGCCGTCGCAACGCAACGCGATGCTGCGGCTGCTCACGAGCTCGCACGGCCACGTGGGGCTCTGGGACGAGGCGCTGCGCTCGCGCGCCCACGGCGATCCGCCGGCGCTCGTGACCTGCGGCTTCCCGTTTCTCGCGCGCGAGGGCGGCGAGCCGCCGCTCCCGGCCGACGTCGCACGGTTCCTGAGCGGCGCGCCGGCGCCGATCGTGTGCGCGCTCGGCACCACCGGCGGGCCGATTCCGCTGCCGATCGCGGATCTCTTGGCCGAGGGCTGCGAGCTCGCCGGACGGCCCGCGCTCCTGATCGGCGACCGCGCGCCGGTGTCGGCGCGCTCGTCGCGCTGGGTAGCGTTCGCGCCGCACGCGCGCGCGTTCGAGCGGGCGCCGCTCGTGGTGCATCACGGCGGGATCGGCACGCTCGCGGCGGTGCTGCGCGCGGGCAAGCCGAGCCTGGTGCTGCCGCTCGCGAACGATCAGTTCGACAATGCGGTGCGGTTGCGCGGCCGCGGTGCGGCGGCGATCCTCGACCCGCGCAAGGCGAAACCGGCCGCGATCGCGCGCGAGATCCGCAGGTTGCTCGTCGACCGCGCGGCGGCCGACGCGGCCGCGCGGCTCGGGTCGCGCGTGCGCGCGTCGAACGGCGCGCGCCGCGCCGCCGAGGCGATCGTGGCATACGTGCCGGACTCGGTGTCAGACACCAAGGGTGTCAGACACTAGGCGTGCCAACCTCGGTGTCAGACACCAAAGGGTGTCAGACACTAGCGGTGCCAGGCACCAGCAACGGTTAGCGGGGTTGCGCGGGTGCGGGCGCGACCGGCGTCAGGTCCTCGCACGCCTCCGCCTCGTACGGCACGTTCGACGGCATCATCGTTCCGCTGCCGACCAGCGGCTCGCTGAAGTAGAGCGTGTCGTCGGCCGAGTACTCGCGCCGAAGCGCGGTGGTGCGCGGGTTCAGCGTGAAGCGCTCGACGACGTGCAGCTCGGCGCTGTGCGGCGTGGTGCCGGTCAACACGCCGGGCAAGAATCCCACCGTGTCGACGACGAGCACGTCGTTCTCCCACCAGCCGATCGAGTGACCCGCGCGCGTGGGCTCGATGCTCGCCGGATGCGTGTGCTGGCCCATGTGAATCGTGCGCTCGAGGCCGAGCCGGCCGTATTGGATCGTGATCGTCTCGGTGGTCTGCGCGATGTGGTTGACGGGCTCGCCGCCCCAGTCGGACACGATGCTGCCCTGCATGCAGGAGCGCACGGCGCGCGGGATGTCGATGAGCGCCTGCATCGCGGCGGTACCCGCCGGCGTGAGGTCCACGGCCGCACGCGGCGGCGGCCGCGGCCCCGTTGCGACGCGCGGTTGCGCCGCCTCCGGAGTGCCGCGCGCGCCCGCGATCGCGCGCTGACCTTGGGGCACGCCGCCCTTCTCGAAGTTGCCGACCTGGGACAGCGGCACGAGCGTGCCCTCGCGTCCCGCCGAGTCGGTCATCACGAGCTGCTCCTGCGCCCAGTCGCCGTCGATGTTGGGCTGGCCGCTCGGTAGGCGCGTCTGGCGCTCGGCCGCCGGCTTCGCTTCGACGCGCTGGCCGTAGCGGTCGAGGCTCGTGCCGTTCTCGAATGTGATGGTGCTGACGTAGCACGCGGTGGGCTCGACGCGATCGGGCGAGCCGTTGATCTTTACCTTGGTACCGGCTGCGAACATCTCGGGCGTCCATCCCGAGCGGCGCAGCGTGGTCGCGGATCGAACCTCGCAGCGGTACGACTTCTTGGAGCCGTCGGCGGCGGTGACGTCGAAGTGCAACCAGGAATGGGGGTTCACGAAGTCGAACTTGGTGATGACGCCCGCGAGCTCGATGTCCTGGTCCATCGCGAACGTACCGAAGCCGTGATGAGCGCTCGCCGCGGTCGCGACGAACAGCAGGCTCGAGCCGAGCCCTACGAAGATTCGTGTTGTCATCCCACCCTCCCGCGACGCCGCGCCGCGTGGCTGCGATCGTAGCACGCAAGGCCGGTGCGACCGGCGCGGGATCAGCCCGGGAGCCGGCCCCGCGAGTCAGCCATGCGCAGCTTCCTGTGGCGAGTGCACGTGAGCCGGGTCCGGCGCAGCGTGCAGCACGGCGATCACGTCCTTGCCCTGAAGCAGCAATTGCTTGCGCGCTTCATCGATTCGCGTCATCAGCGATTCGTCGACGACGTTGACCGGTCGCCGTATTTCTTGGTATCCGCCGATGAACAGCTTCCGTAAGTCCACGACACACCCTCCATGGTTGTTCCGTACCGCCCGGGTATTGCAATCAGCGTGCCCGCTGCGCGGACCGGCCGAAAATCAGCGGGTTAGCGGCATAAGCGAGAACCCCGTCACGCCGCTTTGTAAAGCGCTCCGACGCGATCCGCAGCAAAAGCCACCTGCGTTTCTCGCCAACACTTGTGCAAATGCGCCACCCCTTGCCCTCCTGCCCACGCGGCCGGGCTGCCGGCTCCATGACAAATCGCAGCAAAATCAGTCGGTCGCGCTCATCCGACGCAATGGCACGAGATCTGCAATCGGCGCTCGAGCGCCCGGCGGGCCCGGCGCGACGGGAGTGGGCCGCGGCGCGAGTCAGGCGCGGCATGGGGATCTTGAGGAGATCGCTAATGAGCATCGAACGAGCAGACGTCGGGACGGAGCGCACTGTCACTGTCATCGCCTATGCGCTGCATCTTTTCGGCGCGACCTGCGGTCTGCCGAGCATCATCGGCACCGTCTTGAACTACGTGAGGGTGAACCGTTACGGCGGCTACTGCGACAGCCACCACCGCTACATGATCCGAACGTTCTGGTGGGCGCTGCTCTGGATGGTGATCGGCTGCGTGACGATTTGGATCTTCGGACTCGGCTGGGGAGTCATGTTCGTCACGTGGATCTGGTACGTGTACCGGCACATCAAGGGGCTGGTCGCGCTGCTGAATGGGGAGTCGATGCCGACCTGACACGGCGCCGCGCGCGGATCGGTTGCGGTCTTGGCGGCCTTCCACCCGCGGAGCCGCGCCCTCGCTTTCCGGGTTGTTGCATAATGCCCGGCGACACGAGGGGGAGAGACTCATGACGCATCCGACGACGCGCTTCATCGCGCTCTGCAGCCTGTTGGCCTTGTTCGTGGGGGCCGCGCACGCCCAGAAGCCCTACACCACGTGGCGCGCATACGGCGGCTCGGCGAGCTCCTCGCAATACTCCGCGCTCGATCAGATCAACAAGAAGAACGTCGCCCAGCTCGAGGTGGCGTGGACATTCCCGGTGGGCGAACGCGGCTTCACGCAGAACCCGATCGTCGTGGATCGAACGATGTACGTCGCGGCACGCGACAGCGCGATCGTCGCGCTCGACGCCGTCACGGGCAAAGAGCTCTGGGCCCATCCGAACGAAGGGGGCTTGAGCGCGCGCGGCTTCAACTACTGGCAGAGCGCGGACGGCTCCGACCGCCGGCTGATCTACGGTAACGCGGGATTCTTGACCGAGATCGACGCGCGCACCGGCGCCACCGTCACCAGCTTCGGCACGAACGGCCGCGTCGACCTGCGCGACGCGCTCAAGGCGGACGGCTGGGACATGACGAACGTGCGGGAGCTCAGCAACGCGGGCAACCCCGGTCGCGTCTACCAGAACCTGTTCATCATCTCGCTGCCGGCGCAGGGCGCGGGCTACACCTCCACGCCCGGCGACGTCACCGCGTGGGATATCGCAACCGGCAAGCTCGCCTGGATCTTCCACAGCATCCCGCACAAGGGCGAGTTCGGCTACGACACGTGGCCGGCCGAAGGGCACGAGAAGGCCGGCGGCGTGCACAACTGGAGCGAGCTCACGGTCGACGAAGCGAACGGCATCGCGTTCGTCCCGTTCGGCACCGCGCGCTACGACTTCTTCGGCGGCAACCGCGCCGGCAACAACCTGTTCGCGAACTCGCTGGTCGCGCTCGACGCGAAGACCGGCAAGCGGCTCTGGCACCAGCAGCTCGTGCATCACGACCTCTGGGACTACGATCTGCCGCAGGCGCCGAAGCTGCTCACGATCAAACAGAACGGCCGGTTGCGCGACGTCGTCGCGCAGGCCACGAAGCACGGCTTCGTGTTCGTGTTCGACCGCAAGAGCGGCGAGCCGATCTGGCCGATCGAGGAGCGGCCGGTGCCGCAGTCGGACCTTCCCGGCGAGCACACGTCGCCCACGCAGCCGTTCCCGACGAAGCCGGCGCCGTTCGCGGTGCAGTCGTTCACCGCGAAAGACATCAATCCGTTCTTGCCGCCGGCCGAGCAGGCGCTGCTGCGCGAGCGCTTGAAGACGTCGCGCAACGAGGGCTTGTTCACGCCGCCGAGCTTCCAGGGCTCGATCGAGATGCCGGGCCACAACGGCGGCGCGAACTGGGCGAGCTCGGCCGTGGATCCGATCAACGGCGAGCTCTACGTCGTGTCGAAGAACCTGCCGGTGATGCTCGCGGCGCAGTTGAGCGACGAGGAGCCGAGCGCGCGTGGCGTGAACGGTGCGGTGATTCCGCCGGAGCAGGCGGCGAAGGCGATGGCCGACGCGAAAGCCGCAGCCGCGAAGGGCCCGGTGCGCTACGTGATGCCGTACGACTTCCTGCGTAGCCCCACCAACGGCATGGCCGCGATCGGCCCGCCGTGGTCGCACATCACCGCGTACGACCTGAACACCGGCGAGATCAAGTGGCGCGTGCCGGACGGCAGCACGCCGGGCCCCGGCATTCCGGCGGACTCGGGCTCGCACTTCCCGCGCGGAGCGCCGCTCGTGACGGCCGGCGGCCTCGTGTTCGCGGCCACCGCGCAGGACAAGATGCTACGCGCCTACGACCGCGACAACGGCAAGGTGCTGTGGTCGAAGGAGCTGCCCAACGGCTCGGAAGGCATCCCGGCAACTTACGAGATCGACGGACGTCAGTATCTCGCGCTGCCGGTCGCGGCCGGCGCCGGCACGATGGCGCCGACGATCGCACCGCCGCCGTCGGGCCCGCAGGGCGAGCGCTCGTACATCGTCTTCGCCCTCCCGAAAAAATAGGGACATGTTTGATTTTTCGGCGAGTCAGTCGAAAAGATTCTTCTCGAGGAGCGCGCCAGGGGTCCTGGCGCCCTCCGATTTTCTCGGTCGCCCTCTCGGCCGCGGCGTGAACTGCGCTCCCAGCGTGGATTCGGCCTGACGCACCCACGCGTCGCTCCCGTATGGGCGCCCTGTCGATACGCAGCTACGAATGGCGTGCAGTGCCGCCTCCGCTTCGGCGGCATTCACCTCACCACCCCACTCCCGCGGCAACGCGCAAGGCGACCCGTCGAGGAGACCTCTGCGGTTCCTGAGCTGCCGCTCGTTCAAGCTGCCCCAGCGCCAGTCCTCCGCCTTGGCGACCAGATTCGCCCTCAGCGCATTCCGCTCGACGTAGCGAATCACAGTGAGCAGATGGTCATCGTGCTCGATCGGAAACGCTCTGAAGCGGCCTTGCCAGATATGGCCCGCGGTCTCGTAGCAGAGTCTATGGGCTCGCGCGTGCGTAGTGAGCAGCCAGTGGACCCAGCGAGCGAGCGTATCGTTGTCGCGAGGCCGCACCACGAAGTGAAAGTGGTTGGGCATCAGGCAGTACGCGAACAACTCGATCGGATACCGTGTGCTTGCCTCGCCCACGATCGTTAGAAATTGCTCGAAATCGGCAGCTTCGTGAAAGACCGTCTTACGATCGTTGCCACGATTTAGGATGTGGTAGCAGACGCCGCCCACCACGGCTCGCGCCGTTCTGACCATGCTCGGACGGTATCAACTAGGCGCACGCTGCGGAATGTGGGTTTCGAGCCGAATCCTGGAGAAACGTGTTACACGCGGAGGCATCGACGGGCGACGGCCGCGCCGGAAAAATCAAACATGTCCCTATTTATTCGTAGCTGTTGAAGGTGTCGCGGGTCATGCGCCAATCGCCGCTCGGCTGGCGCTGATAGATGCGCAGGAAGGTGCCGCTGATCGCGCGCTTGTCGCCGCCGTCTTTCGGGGTGATGGCGGTGGTGTACGTGCCGCGCTGGAACGCCAAGTCGCCCGACACCACCGTCTCGATCGGCGTCCACGTCTCGTCGAAGTTGAAGCGCTCGAACGCGGTGCCGTTGAGCTCGTCGTTCGCCTTCTTGCCGACGATCGGCACGCGATTCGGAGCGAGCATCACGTGCCCGTCGGTCGTAAGGCTCGACAGCGTCGCGATGTCCTCGTCGTTGATCGCGCCGAGATAGCGCTTGTTGAATGCTGCAATCGCGGCGAGATCCTGATCGAGCGGCGGCTGCCGCGATCCGGCGCCGCCGCAGCCCGCCAACAAAGCCGCGACGAAGGCTGTGGCAGTCGCCAACGTGGCTTTCATGTTGTTCTCCCGAAACGAACGCTCGTGGCGAGGAAGGGACACGCGGCGCGCTAACGGCACCTCGAAAAATCCAACATGTCCCTAATTATTTTTTACCACGGCGCCGTCGTGCCGTCGTACTGAATGAAGCGCCCGGTATCCGCGAGGGTGGCCTTCTCGATCACGGCGATCATGCCCTGCACGCTCGGCTCCATCTCGACCATGCCCGGAAACGACTTGAAGTTCGCCTGCCGCTCCGTGAGCACCGCGCCCGGGTGCACCATCAGCACCGTCACGCCCTCGGGCTTCTCGTGCACCGCGATCAGCTGGAACTCGCGGTTCAACGCCGCCTTGCTCGCGCGATAGGCCATCGCGCCCGAACCGCCGAGCGAGAACGTAACGGACCCGTTCGTGGAGCTGATCGCGATGAGCTTCTTCTGCTTGCTCGCGCGCACGTTGCCGATGAACGCCTCCGACACGGCCAGAGGGCCACGCACGTTCGTCGCCATGATCTGGTCGAACAGCGCGTAGTCCGTCTTCGTGAACGTCTGCGTATCGCCCTCCCCGCGGCACGCCTCGTCGTTCGCGCACACCGAGCGGTCGCTGTAGACGCCCGCATTGTTGATCAGCACGTCGATGGGCACGTCTTTGAGCTTGGTCGCGAGCGCCTTGATCTCGTCGAGGCTCTCCACGTCCATGCGCTCGACCCGCACGTTCTTGTGGTCCTTGATCACGGCCGCGAGCGACTCCGGCACGTCGGGCCGGCGGTGCGTGGCGATGACCGTCCAGCCTTTCGCGGCATATTCCTTGACGAACTCGAGGCCTAGGCCCGAGTTCGCGCCGGTGATCAGCACGGTGTCGGCGAGCGCCGCCGAAGAAATGGAGAGAAGCGCGCCGAGCGCAGTGGCCGCCACGAGCGGCAGCGTCCAGGTTCTTTTCATCGATGCCCCCGCGAGGAGTCAGAGAGCCGATGATATCTCGTGGCGAAAGCCGGGGTCAGGCCCTTTCGGGGCCCGACCCTGAACGATCGCGACCGAGTTAGGGGGTCTCGCAGTTCGCGGGCGCGGGTGCGCTCGGCCCGTTGATCGTGGCCGAATCCCAATGCTCGTCGGCTTTGGCGCCGACGAAGCGCCAAGTGTCGAACCACGTGGTGTAGTAGCACTTGCTCGGATCGCGCGGATCCTTGTAGTGCCGCGGCGTGAGCACCGTGACGTACTCGCCTTCCGCCTGGACCGCGACCACCGGCGACGTGAGCTTGGGGCACGAATCCGTCCGCGGCATCTTCAAGACCTGAGTGAAGAACTGCACGACCGCGTCGCGACCGGTGGCCGCGTTGGGATTGTGCTGGTGATACGCCGGGGTGAGCCACTCGGCCGCGCGCTCCCATTGGCCGCACTGGAGCAGCTCGCGCATGATGTGCAGCGCCGCCTGCTTGTTCTTGGGGACCGAGCGGCTGCCGCCTTTGAACAGCGCCTCGGGATCCTTCACGCCGACCACCGGCTCCTGCGCGTAGAGCGCCGAGCTCGCCGCGAAAGCCGCCGCCGCCACCAAGATCGTTCGCATTTTCACGTGGAATACCCCGCGGGGTTGATTCGGATGGCGCATGATCTGCGTACCTGACTCACGCGTCAATTATTGGTGAGTCAGACCATACCGGCCGGTTTGGTGACTGGCATTGCCGCTACCCGCAACCTGACTCGCGAGTCAAATACGCGTTGACCCGAATCTCCGGGCCCTCATAGTATTCAAGCCAATGATTCGAGCGCGGCGCCGTTTCCTGCGGCTGCGGCTCGCAAGTAAGGGGGATTTCATGCAGCGACCAAACATTGCTTGGCGCATCGGCATCGCGGCGCTCGCGCTCGCCGTGGCGCCGTCGATCGCGCTTGCGCAGCGCGGCTCCTTCGGCGGCGGCTTCGGCCCGCCGCTCAAGGCGGAGCCGCCGCCGAAGCAATTCGCGAGCTCGGAAGAGCACTACAAGTATCTGCTCGCGCAGGCGCACGGCGGCACCAAGCACACGATCGCCGACGTGCCGCGCTGGGACGGCATTTGGAACACCGCCGGCAACACCCACATGGACGCGTTCATCGACGGGCCGGGCCTGCAAGGCGGCACAGTCAAGTCGGGCGTGCTCACGCCCGCGTACGAGAAGGCCTACAAGGAGCGCTGGCGCCAGCAGCAGGAAAAAGGCGAGGTCGACTACGACCGACTCGCGCACTGCGAGCCGCCCGGCATGCCGCGCTTCCTGCTCGAGCCGTACACGCACGAGTTCATCAACCTGCCGAACGAGTCGTATCTCATCAACGATTTCGGTCCGTCGATCCGCCGCGTGCTCATCGGCAAGGAGCATGCGAACGTCTACGGCACGCACTCCTGGTACGGCGACACGATCGGCTTCTGGGACGGCGACAAGCTCGTACTGAACACCAAGTACCTCTACCCCGCCGACTTCACACGCTGGTCGCCGATGACCAGCAACCAGTTCGAGAGCGTCGAGATCTGGCAGCTCAAGAAGTACGACGGCGGCATCGAGCGAATCGAGGTGCAGGCCACTTTCTACGACAAGCTCGCGTTCCTGCATCCGGTGAGCGCGGAGTACGCGTTCCGTCGCGCAGTGGACCTCGAGAAGGCCGACTATCGCATCAACCACTGGGAATGCGAGCAGACGACCAACGCCTACTACGACAAGGAAAAGGGCGTCACGAACTTCCACCTGCCCGGCGAGGAAGGCTTCAACGACGGCCGCGGCTTCACGATGTTCCCCGAGTTGCCGGGGCAGTCGCGCGATCCGATCTACAACACCACGTTGCCGGGGGAGCCGGCGGCGGCCCCGACCAAGTAAGTAAGGGAGCAGAGAAATGAGACCGTTGAAATTGCTGACCGCGGCGCTCGTCGCTGCGCTCACGGCTACTACTGTCTACGCGCACCACTCGTTCGCGATGTTCGACCGCGACACGCAACTCGTCAAAACCGGCACCGTCGTGCGCTGGGCGTTCAACAACCCGCACTCGTGGCTGTACTTGAACATCAAGAATCCGGACGGCAGCAACACGCTCTGGAGCTTCGAGGGCTCCGCGCCCACGGGGTTGATCACGCGCGGCATCACGGGCGACACGTTCAAGCCCGGCGCCACCGTCACGTTCATGTTCTGCCCCCTGAAGGACGGCCGCCCCGGCGGCGCGATCGGCTGGGCCAAGCTCGACGACGGCAAGTACATGAACCCGGCCGACGGCGGGTGCAACGGCGGCGAAGCCAACCAGAGGCAGTGGGAAACGTGGCTCCAGAAGGGCTACAAGTCCAACAAGGACGCCGAGGCCGCCAACGCGAAATAGGGACAGGTTACTTTTCTCGGTAACCCCTCGCCCGAAAATAGGGACATGTTGCCTTTTCGTTGAGCGTCGCGTGAATCGGCGATCACCATCGCCGAAAAGGCAACATGTCCCTATTTTCGGGCGAGGGATGACTTCGCGAACACGCCCGTGACGAGCACGCGGTGGGCCACGTCGTCGAGCAACTCGACACGGTTGCGGCCGCGCACCTTCGCCTCGTAGAGCGCCTGGTCGGCGAGCTGGAGGGCCCCGCGCGAGCGCCGCCCGGGGCTCGGCTCGACGGCAGCGACGCCGACGCTGATCGTGACCTCGGTGACACTCGGAGCACCGTGATGCTCGATCGCGAGCTCGCCCACGGCGCGCCGCATGCGCTCGGCGACGTTCTGCGCGTGCTCCATGTCGCTGTCGTAGAGAATCACCGCGAACTCCTCGCCGCCGTAACGCGCGAGCACGTCGAGCGGACGTGACACGAACAGCTGCAGCGCCTGCGCGACGCGGCGCAGCGCGTGGTCGCCGGCCTGGTGCCCGTAGCGATCGTTGTAGGCCTTGAAGTGATCGATGTCGATCATCAGGAGCGCCATCGTGCGGCCGTCGTCGACAGCCTGCTCCCACAACCGCTCGAGATGCTCGTCGAAGACGCGGCGGTTCTTGAGACCGGTCAGCGTGTCGTGCTCGGCGAGCTCGGCGATCAGATGACTCTCGAGGAAGCTCGTCCGCGACCACTTCTCGAGATGCCGCGCGGCGATCGCGCACGCGGCCACCGTCATCAGCAGCACGACGATCGAGCGGCTCGCGATTGGCGCGGCCAGGCCGAAGATCACCGCCGCCGCCACGAATGCGATGACGGCAACAACCACCGCCACCAGGGCCGCGCGAAACCGCAAGCCGAGGAAGAAGAACGGCCCGAGCACCACGAGCGGCATGATCATCAAGAGCTCGAGCTGACCCAGCGCCGCGACCTGTGCCACTCCGACCGCCGCGACCACGCCGCGGATCGGCACCACCACCTGCGCCACCGGGAGATAGAGCCGCGTATACAACGGCGACCAGGCGAGCAGGGCCAACACGGCCGACGCGCCGAGAATGACTTCGACGAGACCGAGCGGCCGGCCGCCGATCATGACCTGCTCGAGCGCGCGAAACGCGGGCAGCAGCAGGCCGAGCACCGACGCCACGCGCACGTACGCGCGGTTGTTCGCGAGATGGGCGCGAACGTATTCCGCCTCGATCTTCGGGCTGAACGAACGGCTTGCCGCGCCCCGCGCGAGCTCGGCGGCATAGGGCGAGTTCGGGAAGGCAGCCAGGCTTGGACGCGACACCGACGGCATGCCGAAACGATACGTTCAATTCTCATGCGCCACTGTGATCGGCGTTGCATAACGCCTCTCCACCTCCTGAAAAGGTGATCGGCCTCGCCGCGCGTCCGCCGCCGGCTCCGCTAAGCTCCGCGACGGTGCAGTAGACATAGCGCAAGGGATGCGTGCAGGAATCGTGTTGGCCGCCTGGATCCTCGCCGCGACGGCCGCGGCTGAGGAGCCCGGCGGCGCGCAGCAGCGCGTCGAGCTCGATTCGATCGCCGCGCTCGTCGCAGCGGTGGCCGGCTGCGCCGCGCTGCACTCGGTTGCCGGCGACGCGCTCGAACGCGGCGGCCTCCCCGCCTACGCCGACGTCGCCCGCCGCCGCGCGGAGGTCGATCAGCTCACCGCGATGTACTTGGTCGCGGAGGACGGCGTCGCGAAAGGCGGCATCCGCCGCGAGTTGACGTCGTACGCGTCCTACGTCGAGCAGCTCACCGCGGCCGCGCGGGAACAGATGGCCGCGGTCGTCACGCTGCAAGACATCGGGCGGTTCAAGAAGGAAGAGGACTACTGCGCGTCATTCATCGCGCTCGAGGACGAGACGATGGGCAAGATCGGCGCCGACGACCCGCGCTCGAACCCGGCGCCGCACGCCGCTCCCAACGCCGTCGCGAATAACTAAGCGCCGGACCCCGTCAGCGCGGCGGCGGCGCGATCACCGCCTCGTCCCAGTGCTCCTTGATCAAGCCGTTTTCGACGCGGATCACGTCGAAGTGATTCCACACGTAGTCCTTCGACGGGTCGTTCGGATCCTTGTCCGTGCGGTCGAACATGAACACGACGTACGGGCCGCTGACGAGCGTGAGTGACGGCGGACGCACCCATTCCGGCTTGATCTCCTGCGGCGTGCGGCCCGGCGTGCGGCTCATGTACTGCTTGAAGCCGTCGCGCCCCTGCGGAACGTTGGGGTTGTGCTGCAGGTAGCCCGGGTCCATGACCTTGTCCGCGAGCTCGAGATGGCCGTATTGGAGCATGTCCTTGAGCTCCATGACGCCGATGTCGAGGTTGCGCTTCTCCTCCGCCGATAGCGTGCCCAAGCTGCCGCGCGCCATCTGCGACTTCTGCTGCTCGAACGCGGCCGGCTTCGGCGCGCCTGGCGGCAGCGCGGTGCGCTTCGCGCTATCCCAGTGCTCCTGCACCTTGCCGTTCTGCAAGCGCAGGACCTCGAACGAGTTCGAGCGATAGGTCTTCGACGCGTCGGCCGGATGCTTCTGCTCCCGCTCGAAGATCAGGAACACGAAGTCGCCTTTCGCGCCCGAGACGACGGGCGGATCCGTGAGCGTCGCCGGGATCGGGTTCTTCGGCTTGACTTGCACCACGTCGCGGAAGAACGCGACGAACGCCTCGCGGCCGGTCGGCACGTTCGGGTTGTGCTGGATGTAGTCGTCCTGCTGGTACTTCGTGGTGAGATCGAGGTGGCCGCCTTCGACCACGTCGCGCCACCAGTCCATCACGAATTGCAGGTTGGGTTTTTCCTTCGCGTCCATCGCCGGGCTCGTTTGCGGCTTGGTGGCCGGGTTGATCGAGTCGGCGAACGCGGCGAACGCAATCAACAGCGTGAGAGCGCACGGCGCGGCGGCCGTCTTGGCAAGGTGCGTTTTCATTTTTTCCCCCTTGGAAATGCCCGTGGACTCCGGGCGTGAGTATACGCCCGGCCTAGGGGGCCGGCGGCGGCACTCCGCGCAGCAACGGCCGTCCGGGGCTCGAACCGTGCGCCCTCCTCGTACGACTATAGCGCCATGAACCGCGACGGCGAACGCATCCTGGACGAGTACCTGGCGCTCTCGA
>Ga0137409_10001013_pt1 | contig 30388 bp, 27 predicted proteins | sample CZODoug1_16funga_FD_122059 | JGI IMG/M metagenome (GOLD analysis project Ga0137409, IMG submission 122059) | Vadose zone soil fungal communities from Angelo Coast Range Reserve, California, USA - CZODoug1_16fungal (Hybrid Assembly) | ecosystem: Environmental > Terrestrial > Soil > Vadose zone...
ACGCTCACCAAGTGGTATGAAGAGCACGGACGGCATGAAATCTTCGCTGGCGGCAAGAAGGTCAAGATGGAATCGACGGAGCATACGTTGATGCTGCGCGATGAAATCGTGACCACGGAAATCCAGCACGATCTGGACTCGAAGGGCATCGCCAAGACGGCCCGCGAGGAAAGGACGCGTGCTCGGGACGAGAAGCAGAAGGAAACCACGCTGCACGACGCCAAGATGGCGGCGCTTTACCGCGAAGTTGTCTTGAAAGAGAAGCCGCAGGGTTCTGAAGGCGGATTCATTCCGCTGACCGCGATCACTCCGGCGGGGAACGGTGGCATTGCTCCCGCACCTAAGGTCGAAGTGGAAGAGCCGGTTGCTGGCGACTGAGGTCTCCGCTGGAAAACTGAAGTTAAGACGGCCGCTCCGGTATCGGAGCGGCTTTTGTTTTTGGGCGTGCTAGACTTTCGACGAGGATCCAGATGAGAGTTCCAATTTCCATGTTTTCTGCCATTTGCCTGTGCAGTGCGGCTTTCGCCCAAGCCAGCCTGTCCGCTCCGTCGGAAAAGCCGACGCCCGCCGTAACCGTGCCATTTTTTGTGGATCCCGGTCATGGCAATCAGCCTACCGAAATTTCAATCGAAGACCTCTCTATTTTGGACGACAAAAAGGCGCCCAAGGGCGGTGTCGCTCTGCACACGGCGAAAGCGGCGCCGTTGAGGGTCGGACTTTTGCTTGATAACAGCGGTTCGCAGAGAGACAGCGATCTGTATCCGCAGGTCGCAACGGCCGCTTTCGGGTTCTTGGGTGACGTGCTCATTGATCCGGATGCCAAAGTCTTAGTGGCGGGTTTTGCGAAGGATGCCGGCGCCACCAAATTTATGCGCAAAGCAGAATTCCAGAGCCTTAAGTTTACGCTTGCTCTTCATGGACGAACGGCTCTTTATGATGCGATCAATTTATGTACTGAGCGGATGAGCGAAGATTCCGTCCTGCCATCCCGCCGCATCCTTGTCTTGTTGAGTGACGGTGACGATAACGTGAGCCACGCCAATCTGAGCAAGGCCATCACTGCAGCGGAGAATACTGGGACCGTAATTTTTGCAATCAGCACAGGCGACCGATATACAGCGGATGACCGCGACGTTGCCTCCGTTCTGGAAGAGCTAGCGTCCGCGACAGGGGGACTTGCCTTCACGGGCTTAAGTCGCCACGACCTGCCCAAGACTTTTGCCACTATCAGGGCAAGGATAGACCACATGTATAGCCTGACCTATGTTCCAGCCGAATCCGCGACCCCACGGCACTTTCATTCGGTGGAATTAAGGATCACTTCGGACAGGAAGCGGAAGGTGCATGCCCCGAGGGGTTACGTTCCGGCGGGGTAGTGAACAGTGGTAGTGTCTCGTTGGGGGCATTCCAGCTATATGAATCCCGGCGCAGGCGAAGCCTTTCCATAACCTCGCCCCTTGGTGCTAGTGGCCAAGTTACGGTACACTCCCTGCTCAGACGGCCATGCCTAAGAAACCAGTGCTACCCGCGACTGCTGCTCACAAGGTTCTCGTCGTCGATGTGGGCGGAACCCACGTCAAGATTCTCGCCACCGGCCAAAAAGAGCCGCGCAAGGTGGAATCTGGCCCCAAGATGACCCCCACCATGATGGTGGATGCAGTGAAAGAACTGGCGCAGGGGTGGTCTTATGATGCCGTTGCGATTGGCTACCCTGGACCGGTTGTCCATGGACGGCTGCTGCACGAGCCAGCGAATCTTGGAGTTGGCTGGGTGGGATTTGATTTCCGAAGAGCGTTCGGATGTCCTGTGCGAGTGATTAACGATGCCGCGATGCAGGCGCTGGGCAGCTACAAGGGCGGTCGGATGCTGTTCCTGGGATTGGGCACTGGTTTGGGTTCAGCGCTGATCGTAGATGACCATTTGGAGCCGCTGGAGCTGGCGCATCTCCCTTATAAGAAGGGAAAGACTTATGAAGACTACGTCGGCTTGCGTGGCCTCGAGAACTTTGGCAAGAAGAAATGGCGCAAGAATGTGGCCGATGTAGTGGAACGCTTCAAAGCGGCGCTGGGTGCGGACTACGTTGTACTGGGCGGCGGTAACGCCAAGCTGATGGACAGTCTCCCCAAGGACACGCGCCTGGGGGCGAACGAGAATGCGTTTCTGGGCGGGTTCCGCCTGTGGGAGCAGGAGCGGCAGAAGAAGAGGGAAGACGAGCGCGAAGCCTAGTGTTGCCCACTCTAGAACCTCAGATGCGACTTCGCTCCGGCCTCTAATTTATTTACAATGCTAGAGTTAGGTTTTCATCCTCCTCCGTGGGCAACCTCGGTCGGAGACGGATAGCTGGATCGAATCGTTGACTCTCCCCCCCAACCACGAACCCACTGTTACGCCTGATAACGACAGGCCCGAGTCTCCCGTTTATTGGCGAGTCGAGGGGAGCCTCCTCAACCTCAGCGTCGTCCGTCCGATTGCGTTCTTCACTTGGCGCGGCCAGAGTTTCCTGGAGCGTTGTGTCCGCAGGGGGCTTGTACTGCTCATGGCGGTGCTGCGGCCGTTTTTCTATGCCGTGGATCGAGTCATGGCGACCCGCGTCGTGCATACGGTCCTGCGGGGCGTGAGCCGAGACCGGGTCGATCTGCTGGGCGAAGAATACTTCCAGTATCACTTGAAGCCACGGTTGAAAAGTGCTGGTGTTAAGGCATTAAAGCAGGTGGTGGATACCGGTGCCGAGGTTGTGCTGGTGAGCCAAGGGCTCGAGCACGTGATGCGTCCACTGGCCCAGCATCTGGGCGTGAAGTGGCTAGTGGCGAACCGCCTGGACTTTCGCGATGGCATTGCAACTGGGAGGCTGCTGAGTCCGGTGATTCGTCCGCGAGGTTTGTTTGCCCGCATCACTGGCAGCGACCCCAACGGTCGGAAGGACACAGTAGAACTCGGACGGAATTTGGACTTAGCGCCGCAAGTGCTTTCGCAGTCGGTGTTTCCGGCGACGCGTGAGCAGAGGACTCTGCCGCATTCGGTTGTGCTGTTCGACGGGCAGCCCCAAACCGAGCCGCTTTCTGTACGTAAGGCGTTTGCCGGGAAACATGTGCTTCTGGTGGGTTTCACGGGTTTCATCGGCAAAGTGTGGCTAGCCAATACGCTGATGGATTTGCCGGAAATTGGGAAGATCTATCTGCTGATTCGGAGGCAGAAATCGAATCCCGCGGTACGGCGTTTCGAGAAAGTGATGGACGAGTCTCCGGTGTTCGACAAACTGGAGGAGCAGTACGGGGCTGAGTTCGCGCGCTTTATCGCGGCGCGAGTGGAAGTTGTGGAAGGCGATGTGACGCAGTCGATGCTGGGGCTGGATGCCGAAACAGCGGACCGTTTGCGGAATTGTTTGGATGTGGTAATCAACAGTTCTGGGCTCACCGATTTCAATCCAGACCTGCGCGATGCCCTGGCGGTAAACGTGGACGCCACGGCTCAGATGTTGGAATTCGTCCGTGGATCGGATCACGCCGGTCTGGTGCACCTTTCTACTTGTTATGTAGCGGGACAGCGCGACGGGCGTATTAGCGAAACTCTGCGCCGTGACTACACGCCCTCAAGGGCAAAGGGCTTCAACGCTGAAGAAGAATGGCAGGCGTTGCACGCGCGAGTGGCCGAGGCGGAGAAGCTGGCGGAGAGCCCGGAGATCACCGAGGAACTCCGACGGGAAGCCTTGGGTAGAGAGCACGCGGCTCGCGGCTTGCAGGGCGCGGCTCTCGAGAATCAGATCCGCAAGAATCGGATTCGTTGGCTGAAGACCTATATCACCGAAGTGGGCATGGCGCGGGCGCGCGAACTGGGCTGGCCGAATACGTACACCTTCACCAAGAGTTTGGCGGAGTCGCTGATCGCCACACGTGGTGCCGGATTGCCGGTCGCGATAGTGCGTCCGGCGATTGTGGAAACCTCGATTGCCAAGCCTTTCCTGGGATGGAACGAAGGTATCAATACCTCGGCCTCGCTGTCTTACCTGTTGGGCACGTATTTCCGTCAGTTGCCCACTAACGAACGAAAACGGCTGGATATCGTCCCGGTGGACTCGGTTTGCCAGGGCATGACGTTGATCGCCGCGGCGGTGATGGAACGCCGCCACGACGCGATGTACCAGTTGGCTACGTCCGTTTCGAATCCCTGCGACATGCGCCGCTCGATTGAATTAACCGGCCTGGCGCATCGCAAGCACTACAGAGCGCAAGAGGGAATCGAGCATTGGCTGCGGCTGCACTTCGACACAATTCCTGTGTCCAAGCAGCGCTACCAGCGGCTTTCGGCTCCGGCGCAGCGGACGATGGTGCGAACAATTCAGAAGATCATGGCTCCACTGCCGTTGAAGAAGACACCGTTAGCGCGCACGGAGCGCAGTTTGGAGCGATTGGAGAAGTTGATTGTGCTGTTCGAGCCCTTCATTTTGAATAACGAGCATGATTTCGTCGCTGTCAACGTGGAAAAGCTGAATCGCCTGCTTCCGGAAGAAGAACAGGAGACATTTGGCTATGATTCGCGGTCGCTCGATTGGTGGGAGTACTGGATTAACACTCACATCCCTGCGCTGAGGCGCTGGACGTATCCGCTAATCGAGGGGCGGCCTCTGGAAGCGCGGCCCAGCCGCAATTTCCGGCTACCATCCACGAACGACGACTCTGTTGAGCCGGCACGCGGCGCGGAAACTCTGCAGACAGGAACGGGGCCAACGTGGCAATATTCCTAACCGGCTCGACCGGTTACATCGGAGCGTATATTGCGGCAGGATTGCTGGACGGGCACCGCGAGCCCCTGAACTTGCTGGTGCGCGCTAAAGACCAGACCGAGGCAGAGGCGCGCTTGTGGCAGTCTCTGCAGTTGCATTTCGATTTCCCGAAGTTCTCCGGCTACCTGCATTCGCGGATCAGTGTGTTCCGCGGAGATTTGACAAACAAGCATTTTGGGTTATCCGCTACGGATTATGAGAGGCTGGTTGAGACCACCGATTCGATCATTCATTGCGCGGCGTCACTGAACCGTAAGTCTGAGAAGAGTTGCCTGAATACGAATCTGCGTGGGACCCTGGAAGTAGTGCAACTCGGCCAACGCGCGCACAGGCATCATGGACTCCGGCGCATCAGCCACGTAAGCACGGTAGCCGTGGCAGGGAAGCGGCAGGATGAAGTCGTAGAGGAAGACACTTCGGTCGACTGGCAACGCTCAGATTACGATCCTTATGCGCGAACCAAGAAGTTTTGCGAGCACATGATTCGCGAGCTTCTGCCGGATGTTCCACGCACCATCTTTCGTCCGAGCATCGTGCTCGGCGACAGTCGTGCGCCGGAGACGACGCAGTTCGACATGGTGCGGGCGTTCGTGTTTCTTGCCGGTCTGCCGGTGTTGCCGTTGCGTCCGACGGACCGCGTGGATATTGTGAACGTGGATTTTGTGGCGGACGCGATCGTGGCGCTGCATCAGAAGGCGAATCCGCAGCACGAGATTTATCATCTTTCCTCTGGGAACATGTCACAGACGTTTCGTGAGCTTACCGACGCGCTCTCGGCGGCGCGCAAGAAGAGCAAGCCGGTATACCTGCCGAGCCTCGGGGGCGTGTTCTCCTCCGCAGTCGAGCGCTTGGCGTCCGGAAAGGGCAAGATGGGGCACGGCGCGGCCTTGATGAAAGTGTTCTTGCCGTATTTGAAATGGAATACGGTTTTCGATAACACGCGAGTCGTGAGGGAGTTAGGGCGCAAGCCGGTGCCGTTCTCGCAGTACAGCCTGCCTTTGCTGAAATTCAGCCTGGACAATCATTTTCAATACCAATACCGGCCTTGGCCCGCGGCCTCCGGAGGCTCAGCCGCATGATCGACTTGATGCTGGAAGCCTGGGTCAGCAGCTCGATTGAGATGACGCGGCTGCGCTGGATGCTCGGCGGCGGCAATAGCTGGCGCAAGGGCGAAAGACTGAAGCTGTTGTTCGCCGGCTACAACGGCACGCGCAACACGGGTTCGGATGTGCGTGTGGAGGAGATGATCCGCCAGGTGCGGCACGTTCTCGGCGCTGACCGTTGCGATCTGAGCGTCATGTCGCAGAACTTCGATTTTACGAAGGGTTATTTTGAGGGCACGCGCCAGGTACACCTGCCCGATATCTTTCCGCCTTTCTTACAGCGCGAAGTGCCCAAGCATCATGGCGTCGTGGCCTGCGAAGGTTCCATGTTCAAGAGCAAGTTTGCCAACGCACTGACGACCATGATGATCGGCTCGCTTGGAATTGCCTCGGCTCAGAACAAGCTTTCCGTTGGCTACGGCGCGGAAGCGGGCCACATGGACCCGCTGGTGGCGAAAATGTGCGGACGCTTTTGCCGCGACTCGCTGGTAATTACGCGCAACGAGGAATCGAGAACACTGCTCCGCGAACTTGGTGTGCCGACGGAACTGGGAACCGACACCGCTTGGACCTTCGAGCCTCTGCCTCCTGACTACGGCAACGAAGTGCTGCGCAAGGCCGGATGGGACGGGGTGACGCCGGTATTGGTGGTGTGCCCGATTAATCCTTTTTGGTGGCCGGTGAAGGCGTCGCTGGGCAAGTACGTCGCCCGCACCGTGGCCGGTGCCTACAAGGAGAGTCAATACCGGACGGTTTATTTTCACACTGCGGGATCCAAAGTGGACGCTGCTTATACGCGTTATCTCACGTCGATCGGCAACGCAGTCGATGCATTTCGCAAGGGCAGCAAGGTGTTTGTGGTGATGGTCGCCACGGAACGCCTCGACGCCGATGCCTGTCATCGAATCTCGGATCAATTGGGCGGGGTGCCGGTGCTTACGTCCGATGACTACGACATGTATCAGTTGGTTAGCATCCTGCGCGCCTGCCACTTGATGGTTTCCTCGCGCTTCCACGGCATCGTCACCTCGATGGCGGGTCTGGTGCCGTCAGCCGGCATTACCATGGACGAACGTATCCGCAATCTCATGAATGAGCGCGGACATCAAGACTTGTTCCTCACCGTCGACGACCCTGAACTCGAGCCCAAGCTGCTCGTAATCCTCAACAAGCTCAAACAGGATGGCGAAAAAATCGCGGATGGAATTGGGCGCACCGTGGTGAAGAATCTGAAGACGATGGCCCGCATGGGCGTGTACTTCGAGGAGGAGGTGCAGCGCCGTTATCCGGACTTTCCTGTGCGCGGCGGAACCTACACTTGGGAAGAGTACCTGCCGCCGCTAAGCCCGACATTGCGGAACTTAGTCGAGGCTTACGGATGACGGCGACTGCGGCCGCCGAAACCATGCCTCCGAATTGCCTCCGAGCGATTCTCTCCCGCCTGGAAGTGTGCGCTTCCGTCACTGTTCTGGAGGAGTTGCAGGCGAGCGGGCCAGTTGCGGTGACCGGCAGCGACTTGCTGGCATTGGTCTCTACTGCCCGCGAGCACATTCGTAGCGCCGGAGTAAAACCGGGCGACCGATGTGCGCTGCTGGCGGAAAACGGGATTCGCTGGGTCGCAGCCAACTTAGCCATCTTTGCCGAGGGCGCGATCTGTGTTCCTCTCTACTCGCGGCAAGCTCCGGAAGAACTTGAGGCGATGTTGGCCGACTGCGAGCCCGCCCTCTTGCTTTGCAGTACAACGGTGCTCCGGGATGCCCTCCGTGCCGCAGGCAATAAGATGCCGCAGTGCCAGTTGTTCGACGAAATCTTCGCCCATTCAACTGCTGCCGGCCAAGTCGGTCCTCCCACGTTTCTTGCCCCATCGGAACCGATGACCATCATCTATACCTCGGGAACGTCGGGCATCTCCAAAGGAGTGGTTCTCACCATTGGCAACGTCGGCCACATGCTGGACTGCACCTCCGCCCGGCTGGACTTGTTGATGGAAGGGCGGAGCCGGCAGGATATAGTGTTCCACTATTTGCCGTTCTGCTTCGCAGGGTCTTGGATCCTTTTGCTGACGAGTCTGCTTCGCGGAAGCCGCCTTACTCTGAATACCGCGTTAACCCGCCTGGCCACCGAACTGCCCGCCAGCGCCCCGGACTATGTTCTGAATGTCCCCGCGCTTCTCGAACGCATGCGTCGCGGCGTGGACGAGCAGATCGCGCTCAAAGGCGGGATCGCTTACAAGATTTACTCCAATGCAAAACAGGCGGTCCAGCGCCTTGGGTCGGAGCTACGTGCTCGCTCCACTGCCAGCGAAGGATTTTGGCTCTGGCTCGCGAACTGGCTGGTATTTCCAGCAGTCCGCAAGAAGATGCTAGGGCGGAAGATTCGCGCCCTGATCTGCGGCTCGGCACCTCTAGCGAAGGAAACCCAGCTATATTTTCAGATGTTGGGAGTTCCCGTTTTGCAGGTATACGGATTAACCGAAACAACAGCCATCTGTACCATGGACGATCTCAGCAATGTTGTTGCGGGCCGAGTCGGGCCTGCGATTGAGGGAGTGGAGATGCGGCTGGGCGAGAACGAGGAAATACTCGTCCGCGGGCCCAATGTTTTTCAGAAATACTGGAACCGGCCGCAAGAGACGGCGGCTGTCTTGCGCGATGGCTGGTTTCACACCGGAGATCAGGGCGAAGTCAATGCGGCAGGGAATTGGGCAGTTGCTGGTCGGCTGAAGAATCTGATCATCTTGAGCTCAGGCCACAACGTTGCACCGGAGCCGATCGAGGACGAACTTGTGCAACAGATTCCGGGGGCGCTCCAGGTGGTCGTCATGGGCAACGGCCGCGGCTATCTCTCGGTGATTGTCTGCGGCCCTGTGACTGAAAAAATGGTGCAGTCTGGTTTGGATGCTGTTAATCTCGAACTCCCGCATTACAAACAAGTACGCGGCTTTTACCTGCGGCAGGAAGCATTTACCATCGAGAGTGGCCTGCTAACCGCGAACGGCAAGTTGAAACGCGACGCGATCGTGTTAAGTCTGAAGAACGAGATTGCGACGCTCTACGAATCTCGCGCGAAGGTGGCCAGCTAGCATGAAGAATTACCGGGGGCAGGCGCTCTCGTGGGCGTGGAACGATGGCGTCATTGAAGTGGCGCTGCATCGCGATCCTTGCAACGAGATCGGCTCGCTCACGTTGGGAGAGCTGGAGCGATTTTCTGTCGCTCTAGACGAGTTGACCGCGGTCTCGCACGCGGTGATTTTGCACAGCTCACAGCCCGCAGGATTCTGCGCGGGCGCAGATCTGCGGGAGTTGTTTGAGGGCACGCAAAAGGTGCGCCGGGAGGAGGCGGCTCGTGGTGTGCGCGAGTTCCTCGAACGCATTCACGGTGTGTTTAACAAGATCGATGCCTCGCCCCTAACGACGATTGCTGCGGTTCACGGCGTCACATTTGGCGGCGGCTTCGAGTTGGCTTTGGTGTGCGATTTGATTGTCGCCGACAAGATGGCCCGTTTCTGCTTTCCCGAACTGCGTCTAGGCCTGATTCCTGGATTCGGCGGGATTCCGAGGCTGAAGCGGGATTTGGGGAACAGCGTCGTTCGCGATTTGCTCATGACCGGCAGGAGCTTCAACGCAACCAAGGCCCAGCAAATTGGATTAGTGAGTCAGTTAGTGGCTGAAGGAGAAGCGCTGAAGGCCGCCCGAGCCACGGCCACGCAGATTGGGAAATTTGACCGGCAGACTTCTGCCGCGGCAAAACAGTTCATTAAGCCGCTGCCAGTCGAAGAACTGCGTCAGGAAATCGAAATCTTCTGCGATTTGTTCACGCGACCAGCGGTGGAAGCTAGCCTCCGCAAATTTGTGGAGAGCACAGAAGCCCTACCGTACTTGCCGTGACTAGGAGTAATTATGCCAACCATTGACCAAACCCTCGATGAAGTCCTGACCCTGGCAGCTGCGCGATTCAAAGTCCCGAGGGAAAAGCTAAGTCCTGACGACGATTTCTTCCAGAATCTAGGCATCGATAGCTTGCAAGCGCTCGATCTGCTGACCCGTCTGGAAAATCACTTTCATGTGGAGTTGCCAGACTACGAAATGCAGGGCGTCTCGGACTTCCGCACGCTGGCCAGCAAGATTCAAGCCCGCTTGTGAACGCGCTACGTCTCCAATTGGTAATGGCGGAAAAGCGCGGTTTTCTCCGTGTCTCCGTGTCTCTGTGGTGAAATAAAGACTGGATGCTGGATTTAACGAAATATCAGTGCCTGGGCGAAGCCCTGCGCGATGCTCTGGACCGCTGGCCCAATGAAGTCTGTCTCATCGAGTCGGATCGCGATACCGAACGTACGCGGCTGACTTATTCCGATTTCAAAGAAACGGCGCTTCCGTTAGCGCGGGCTTTGCAGGACGCCGGTTTTCAGGCGGGCGACCGAGCCGCGATCATCATGACGAATCAGTCGAAATGGCTGATTTCGGCTTACGCGGTCATGCATTGCGGCGGCGTGCTGGTGCCGCTCGACTATAAGTTGTCTGCGGGGGAACACTTGGCGCTGCTGGCGCACTCGCAGGCTAAGGTCTTATTCACGGAGTTTCACCTCTGGCGCGCGATCACCCAAGCTCCTGCTTTTGAAAGCTTGGCGGCCGAAACCGTGCTAGTGACCGAGGCTCCTGGCGGCGCGGCTTTGGTCAAGGCATTTCGCTGGGAGGATTTTCGTCGCAAGGGAGCGCCAGAATTCTCGTCTCGGCGTCGCGAGGATTGGGCATCCATAGTGTATTCATCGGGAACGGGCGGTCAGCCGAAGGGCTGCGTTCTTACGCATGAGAACTATTTGGAACAATGCACGGCGCTGACGAAACTGTATCCGTTCTGGCCGGGCGTGCGTTATCTGAGCATTCTACCCACGAACCATGCGGTGGATTTCATGGTAGGTTTCATCGGCCCCTTTGTTTGCGGCGCCACGGTAGTTCATCTCCGCACGCTTCGTCCGGAATTCGTGCGAGATGCCTTCGTGCGTTACCGTATCACCTACCTCGCGCTCGTTCCGATGGTGCTGAAGAATCTGGAGCGCGGCCTGCGGTCGAAATTCGATGAGCTACCGCAGGCGCGGCGCTGGATTCTCGACCGCCTAATCGCCTTGAACCGCTTGCTTACGCGGCACCGCCCGCATGTGGGAATCAGCCGCTTGCTGCTGCCGAAGATTCATCGCGCCTTTGGTGGCAGCCTCAAGGCCATGTTTGTTGGCGGCGCCTTCATGGAGCCATCGACACTGCAGTTCTTCTACGATCTCGGCGTTCCGGTTTCGAACGGATACGGCCTGACCGAGGCCAGCACCGTTTTGACGTTGAACGACTGCAAGCCGTTTCGTGCGGACACCGTAGGCAAGCCACTGGCCGGCGTGGAACTACGTATTCTGAATCCCGATGACGAGAATATCGGCGAGGTAGCCGCGCGCAGCAAAACGGTGATGTCGCATTATCTCAGCGCTCCCGAACTGACTGCCGAAACGATTGTCGATGGCTGGCTGCTAACCGGTGACCTTGGTCGTTTCGATCCCTCTGGTCATCTGCAGCTGTTCGGACGCAAGAAGAACATGATTGTTACCGAGGGTGGCAAGAATATCTATCCCGAAGACATTGAGAACGCTTTCGACGGCCTGCTGGTGAAAGAATACTGCATTTTTGCTACGAACTTCATTTGGCCCAAGATCGGCCTGGGCGATGAAGAACTGGTGATGGCGATTCGCCTGGAGCCCGGTGCGGAGATGACCAGCATGCTCGAGGAGGATTTGGCGGCACGCAATCGGCGGCTGCCGGACTTCAAACGCCTCGATGGATACTTTATCGTTGGCAAGGATTTTCCGCGCACGGCGTCGATGAAGATCAAGCGCATCCAGTTAGGCGAGGAGATTGGCAAAACCGTCGATCGCGCTGCCGTGGTGCCTTTGTGAACGAGAGCTATCTCGCCATCGTCAATCCGGCTGCGGGAGGCGGGCGTTCCGGTCGCATGGTAGGCGGCGTTCTAGGCCGTCTGCGTTCCGCCGGCATCGCGGTAGAGGTCGCCGAGACTGCGAGGGAAGGCCATGCCACCGAACTCGCCCGCGACGGCTACGCCCGAGGCTATCGCAAATTCATTTCGGTGGGCGGGGACGGTACGACGTTCGAGATCGTGAACGGGCTTTTTCCAGAAGCGGCGAGCGCCGATCCGCCGATGTTGGCGTTTCTGCCATTAGGAACAGGGAACTCGTTTCTCCGCGATTTCACCAGTAGCGCATCTTCAGAGGCAGTCGAAGCGTTGATCGCAGGAAGGTCGCGCCCTTGCGATGTCTTCCGGTTGAAGCACAAAGCTGGCGCCTACTATTTCCTGAACCTTTTTAATGTGGGATTCGCGGCGGACGTGGCGATGATTCGTCACCGGCGCTTCCGGCGGTTCGGAGAACTCGGGTATCTCTTTGCTCTCTTCCTAACGCTGGCGCGGTTGAATCGGCGCGCTTTTCCGCTGAGTGTTGATGACGGTACGGAAGTCGATCGACGGCGCAGCCTCTTCCTGACGTTCAACAACAGCAAGTTCACCGGCGGCAAAATGATGATCGCCCCGAACGCCGAAACCGCAGACGGCCTGATTGAATATGTTCGCTGGGGGCCCATCGGGAGACTCGGACTGATCCGGAACCTTCCCAGGCTTTTCACAGGAAAACATATTCATCATCCCATGGCCGAGCGCAAGGGCGTGCAGCGCGTCGCGTTCTTTCTCGAAAGCCCCGTGGATGTTGCGCTCGACGGCGAGGTTGCTACGCTGCATATCGAAGGCATCGATGTGCTGCCGCATGCTCTTCGTATCGTAATATGAAAACTGAAGGGACTCATGCTCAAGGAAAAATCATCGACACCAGCTAACGGTAGAATCCTCGCGGCGGCAGCTCGCAAATTCGCGGTGCTCGTGCTGATCGCGGGCGCTTTCGCCGGCGTCTGGTATTTGGGAAAGTGGCGCGCGCGCAAAAAGGTAGATCACTTCGCTCAATGCCTTTCCGACAAAGGCGCCGTCATGTATGGACTTTACTGGTGCCCGCACTGCGAGGACCAGAAGGAACTGTTTGGTTCGTCCTTTAGCAACGTCCACTATGTCGAGTGCGGTACACCGGACCATCACGAGGAAGCACAGTGTTCTGCGGAGGGTCTGAAGGATTTCCCAACCTGGAAGTTTGCCGATGGGGATCGGCACGTTGGCGGGATGTCTCTACAAGAACTTGCTTTTAAGACAGGGTGTTCTGCGCGGTGAGGGGAAACCGCTTTTTCATGTGGGTTGCAATCTGCGCGGCCGTTGGAGCCGTAGTCTCCGGGTTAGCCTTGCAGCATCACTACCGGCGCGACTCGTCCTCCTTCTGCAATATCAACGCGACCTTCGACTGCGACGTTGTCAACCGAAGTTCCTACTCGAGGATTGCTGGTATTCCGGTGGCTCTGGTGGGACTCCTCGCGTATCTGCTCCTGATCTGCCTGGCGACTCTTCAAAGAGAAAAAGCGGAAACGCCAGCCCTGTTGTTTTTCATCAGCTTTGCCGGGCTCGCCTTCTCTGGGTATCTCACCTACATCGAAGCTGAGGTGTTGCGCACCTGGTGCGTCCTCTGCCTTACGTCCCTGGTCTCCATTGCGCTGATTACGCTGCTATCCGGGTTGCGCCTTCGTGCAGATTTAAGAGGAGTTGCGCGCTAGTTTCGTCAATTCATTTCGTCTCCTCATGACCGAATCCAATTCACAGTCTTCCACTCCGCCGCTGGACCCAACGGGCGAACTGCGCTTTCACACGCTTTCCAGCCACTGGTTCGGCAACACGCGGCAACTCCGGGTCTGGTTGCCTCTGGGATATAGCTCGACCGAGAACGAAGGCCTGCGCTATCCAATTCTTTACCTGAACGATGGCCAGAATCTTTTTGATTCCGCAACAGCGTTTGCGGGCGTAGATTGGCAGGTGGGCAAGAGCCTAGTTCGCTTGATTCGTGAATCGGCGGTGCCGCCGATGATCGTCGTTGGCATCGACAACGCAACTGTCGAGCGCATACGCGAGTTCTTACCGTACAAGGCGCTTTATCCGCCCGTTCCCAAGCCGTTGGGCAAGCGCTATCCTGATTTCCTCATTCACGAAATCATGCCGTTCATCCAGCGCACCTACCGCGTAGCGAAGGGTGCTAAGAACACGGGACTCGGGGGATCGTCCCTGGGCGCACTGATTGCCCTCTATACCGTTGCCGCCCGTCCAGGCGTTTTTGGAAAGCTTCTGCTGGAAAGTCCATCGTTGTTCGTCTCCAATCGGCAGTTGCTCAAAGACAGCCGCTCTGTCGTGAATTGGCCTCAGAGGATTTACCTTGGGGTGGGTACTCGGGAATCCGGTCAGAGCGAACGTGACCAGAGAATCGTGGACGATGTCCGTTTGTTAGCCCACACTTTGCATCTAGCTGGGCTGCGCGAGAGGCGTCTTCGCGTGGAGATTCAGGAAGGCGCTACTCACAGCGAGGCGGCGTGGGCGGAACGTTTTCCGCGCGCAGCCACTTTCCTGTTCGGCAAATAAGTAAAAGGCGGAGTCACTACGAGGAATAGGGAACCAGGGCGACAGGTGAACGGTCGGGATAGAGTCGCCAGACATCGCGATCACGAAAGTACTCGATGAGCTTGTGGTTCTCGGCGTCTCCCATGTCGCGCGCCCAAACCACTCGAGAGGAGTCAATATCCGCACGGTTGTAGACCCATTCCTGGTTTACATCGTGATCCGAGGAATAGGTGACGAAGATCAAGTGCTGGCCAGCGGTCTTTTCCAGATCGCGCATGATAGCGGCGCGTTCGAGATTGCCGCGCGGCCAAGGCTGCTCGACTGGAACATGGGCGGCGGCAGCGACGACGACTCGAAGAACGATCATTGCCGAGAGCACGGCGGGAATCATACGTACGAGCGTCGCTCCCAGCAAAGCGCTTCGCCGCTGCCACAACCGCAGATAACGCGAACCCTGGACAATGAATAGAAAAAGCAGGCAGGTCGCTGGTGCAGCGTAATGCGCCATCGTCCAAGTCTGCGGGAGCAAGCCCACGGCAAAGAGCGCGGCGAGGAAGAGCGGGAGCCGCAAGCGGCGACTTCGGCGAAATGACGCCCAGTTGAAGAAGAGCGCCAAACAGGGAATCGTCAAAGCACTTGAAAGATAAAAGAGCCAGAGGTCATCGATCTTGAGCAGCAGATGCTGTACAAACCCAGTAACCATGCGCTCTTCACGAAAATCCTTCATCTCGCGGTCTTGATAGAAGCGTTGCATGACAGCATGATGGTAGGAGGGAACAGGCCTCGGTTGGAGTATGACAAAATAGGGGGCCACGGCGTAGGTCTCACGATTGACCTGGTACGCCATGCGCATCGGGTTGCCTGTCACGCGCCAGTTGTAAAAGGCCATCCCTGATGCAAACACCAACAGCAACACAGTGAGTGGGAGTGCAACTTGCAGACGTTCTCTCCAGGCCGGAGTCTTGCTCCGCGAGAATAACCTTGAAATCAGAACAAGCGCGAGCGGCAGGCTGAAAATGAGGCCTTCATAGGGACGGCTATTGGCCAGAATCCCCAGGCCGACCGCCATCATTGCAGCATCGCGCCAACGCGCCGTGCGGCGGATGCGCGGCCACGCGCCCAGTACCAGCGCACCGCCCAGAGCCGCAACCGAGCCGGCAAAGAATGTATTCATCCAATAACTCAGGATCCCGAGCCGCAACGCCGCGAGCAATCCGCCATACAACGCCCATCGCAGCGGAACCCAGGCCTGAAGCATCCAGCAAACCGCGCCGCACATCAGGCCCGTAACCAGCCATTGCCCCAGCCACGGATTTCCGCCCAGCCACTGCCCGGCGGCGAGCACCAGACCTTGCGCGGGCGGATACATCGACATGTAGGTGGGTTGGTGGATGATGTGGAAGCTCTCGAAAAATACCCACAACGGATGAGCCGGGTTCGTCAAGCGACCAGACGCGAACGTGTCCGCAGCGAGAAGGTAACTGAATTCATCGTGAAAGCGAGGAAGAGGGATGCCCAGTACTGGAATGAGCGCCGCGCGGATTAAGAGAGGAGTTGCAGTAACGACCGCGACCGAAAGCCTAGGCCGACGCGTTAAAGATGCGAACCACCTGGAGAGTCCAAGTTTTGACAACCCGGGTCTTGATAGTCGAGGTGTTGGTCTGCTCCTGCGCGAAGCCAGCCAAGCTTGGGCGAGTACGGCCAATAGCAGCAAAGCTTCCACCGCCGGAAGGAAATGCAGCGAGAGTCGTCCGGCGATTTCTGGCATGGCTTTGTTAGTAAAGCAGCAAGGTTACCAGTTTCGGGGCAAAAGAAAGCCCTGCCGCCCACGATGCGCGCGCGGCAGGGCCGGCTAAACGGACCTTACTTCGAAGGCTTGTCCAGCACGCCTTCCGCTACGTCAAACAGGTCCTGATCGACGCGGCGGTTGGAAGCCACGGCTTCCGCCAGGGGGATTGACGTGATCTTGTTGCCTTTCAGCGAGACCATTTGTCCAAACTTTCCGGCGTGAACCAAATCGATTGCGCCCAGACCGTACCGCGTGCCCAAGACTCGGTCGAAGGCGCTGGGCGTCCCGCCACGTTGCACGTGTCCGAGGACAGCGGCCCGCGTTTCATATCCGGTACGCTTTTCAATTTCCGACGCCAGCAGGTTGCCGATTCCGCCAAGCCGAGCATGACCGAACTCATCGACACCGCCAGCTGCCAGGACATTGGCTTCGCCCGCGCCGCTCGTAGCGACTTTTGCCCCTTCGGCCACAACAACGATGCTATAAAGACGTCCCCGGTCATGTTGTTGCTTAATCGTGCTGCAAACAGCGTCGAGGTTGATCGGGCGCTCGGGAACCAGAATCACGTCTGCGCCACCCGCGATGCCCGCGTACATCGCGATCCAGCCCGCATCACGGCCCATGACTTCCACCACGATGACGCGGTTGTGCGACTCCGCCGTGGTGTGGAGGCGGTCGACGCATTCGGTGGCAATGCCGACAGCGGTATCGAATCCGAAAGTAAAATCCGTGCCTGCCAAGTCGTTATCGATGGTTTTAGGGCAGCCGACGACCTTCACTCCGGCTGCGTTCAGCTTGTTCGCGACTCCCAGCGTGTCGTCGCCGCCAATGGCGATGAGAGCATCAAGACTCTGGGTCTTCAAAGTCGCTTGAATGCGGGCCAGACCATCAGGCTGCTTGGTAGCATTGGTGCGCGACGTGCGCAACATGGTGCCGCCAATGGGAAGAATCTTTTCTACCGCCGCAAGATCGAGTGTGATCGTCTTGTTGTCGAGAACCCCGCGCCAACCTTCCAGGAATCCCACGAACTCGTCGCCATAAAAATTAGTGCCCTTGCGCACAACGGCGCGGATCACCGCATTGAGTCCAGGACAGTCGCCGCCGCCCGTAAGTAGGCCGATCTTCATTTCGATTTCTCCTAGGTAATAGCTAGTATGGCGTAGCACAGCGGCACGCCAAAGGGCCGCGCCGCGACCATCTAGATTATCATTACCGCGATCACTGTCTTGAGTCGGAGACCAATGTCAAAAATTGTTCGCGTTCTCATCTGGATTGCTGTGGCCGCGGTCGGAGCGCTGTCAATCGCGGTCATTGCCTTGCGTCGGGGCGAGTCCATCAGTGCCATGTGGCTCGTAGTGGCAGCGGGTTGTTGCTATTCGTTGGGCTATCGTTTTTACAGCAAGTTCCTGGCGACGAAAGTTCTGGTCCTCGATCCGCTGCGAGCGACTCCGGCCGAGCGCTTGGAGAACGGGCGTGACTTCGTCCGCACTAACAAGTGGGTTGTCTTCGGCCACCACTTCGCGGCCATTGCCGGGCCTGGGCCTCTAGTGGGGCCCGTATTGGCAGCACAGTTTGGCTACCTTCCAGGAACGCTTTGGATTCTCGCCGGCGCAGTCTTTGGCGGCTGTGTGCAAGACTTCGTAATCCTTCTGTTCTCCGTTCGTCGCGACGGGAGATCCCTCACCGAAATGGCGCGCGAGGAAATCGGCAAGGTCGGCGGATTCATCGCCTACGTCTCAATCCTCGGCATTATCGTGATTCTCCTCGGTGTTGCGGCGCTCATCGTCGTCAATGCATTGAAGGGAAGCCCTTGGGGAGCATTTACCATCGCGATGACGATTCCAATTGCTTTGCTGATGGGGCTGTACTTGCGCCGCATCCGCCCAGGAAGAGTACTGGAGACGTCGATTCTCGGTTTCGCGCTGGTTATGCTGGCTATCGTCGGAGGCCAGTGGGTGTCGCAAACTCCGACCTGGGCGCACTGGTTCACCTTCACGGCGCCCACGCTCGCCATCGTCATCATCATCTACGGCTTCGCGGCTTCGGCACTGCCCGTGTGGTTGCTGCTCGCGCCCCGCGACTACCTCAGCACTTTCGTGAAGCTGGGCGTGATCACGTTGCTTGCGGCTGGAATTCTTGTAGTTCATCCGCAGCTGCACATGCCCGCTCTCACACGTTTCATTGATGGCACGGGACCGGTCTTTGCCGGCAACATCTTCCCATTTGCATTTCTCACCATCGCCTGCGGAGCCATCAGCGGATTCCACTCTCTCATCGCTAGCGGGACCACGCCCAAGCTGATTGCTCGTGAAACAGAAGCCCGCCTGGTCGGCTATGGTGCCATGATGGCAGAATCCCTGGTCGCCGTCATGGCGATGATTGCCGCCTGCACGATGCAACCCGGCGTCTACTTCGCTATCAACAGTCCGGCAGGGATTGTAGGAGCGGCGCCGGAAGCAGCCGCCTCCACGATCTCCAACTGGGGATTTCCCGTGCTGGCATCCGACATGGCTGCGTTGGCCCACTCGGTTGGCGAACAGACCCTTTACAACCGCACTGGCGGAGCACCGGCATTCGCCGTCGGTATGGCGCAGATCTTTTCTCGTAGCCTCGGTGGGGACGCCGTCCTGGCCATCTGGTACCACTTTGCCATTATGTTCGAAGCTCTGTTTATCTTGACCGTATTGGACGCAGGTACCCGCGTCGGCCGCTTCATGGTGCAGGATGCTCTCGGTCATTGGTGGAAGCCCCTCGGTCGCACCAGTTGGTATCCCAGCATCCTCTCCACCAGCGCGCTCATTGTTGCCGCGTGGGGATATTTCCTGTGGCAAGGCGTCAAAGATCCGCTCGGCGGAATCAACTCGTTGTGGCCACTATTTGGCATTGCCAATCAACTGCTCTCCATTGTCGCGCTGTGCGTTGCGACGACAATCTTGCTCAAGATGGGTCGCACCCGCTACGTTGCCGTTACGCTGGCGCCACTATGTTGCCTGGTGGGCGTGACTTTTACGGCGTCCTGGCATAAGATCTTCGATCCGAATCCGCGAATTGGTTTCCTGTCGCACGCCCGGCAGTTAGCTTCGCAAATGGCTTCCTCGCCTAAGCCAGGAGATCTGGTGCGCCTCATGTTTAACGATCGCATGGACGCTGCAGTCGCGGGTTTTCTGGTTTGTTTGGTTTCCCTGATCTTGCTGGAATCAATTTTGGAATGGGCACGGGTGTTTTCCGGGCGAAAGGCGGCGCGGGTGAAGGAATCCCCGTTTGTGGCGACTCGTTTCGCGGCGGAGGAACCATGAGATTCAGAGAGTTCTTCCGAATCCTCCGCGCTGTGTTGTCTGAGATTTTCGACGAGTCCGCGTATTCGCGCTTCTTGAGGCGGCGAGGCATGTCCTCTTCAGTCACAGCCTATGCTGAATTCCTAAAAGAAACGGATCACGCCCGTGCTCGCAGGCCGCGCTGCTGTTGAGCCCTTCACAAAGTCTTGGCCATCCGCACCACCGGAAGCGCCGCTCCATTCGGAAGCGGAACATCAACACGTCCGCATTCGCGATATCCGCGCAGGGTGTAAAGAGGAACTCCCGTGAGAGTGGAGCCCATTTCCAGGCGGCGGAAGCCAGCAAGCTGGGCTGCCGACTCGCAGTGCTGCAAGATGAAGCTGCCGAGCCCGCGTCTCGCCCATTCTGGATGCACAAAGATGGCGCGGATCTTGGCTGCGTCAACTGCAGGATCCAAGAGAGCCGATTCGCGGTGCGGACCGTGGTCGCTCCCGAACAAGGTCTTCCGATAGCTCCAACCTCCACATCCCACGATCATGGGTTCGCCGCCGACCGGCTCAGCGACAAAGTAGGTTCCATCCCATACAAGTTGAGTGTCCAGTCCCAACGCATGTCCGAGTGCGCCGTCGATCTGTTGCTGCGTGTAGTCGTCTTTCTGGAGAGTTCGGACTGAGAGCTCAATCAGCTGCCGGAGAGCGGGTATCTCGGATTCGACGGCGACGCGAATCTTGAAGGCGACGTCAGGTCTCATAACTTACACGCCGGGGTCCGCTACAAACTCGTATCCGATCCCCCGAACCGTCAGCAAATGCCGCGGGTTCGACGGATCGGACTCAATATACCGCCGCAATCGCACGATGAAGTTGTCGATCGCCCGGGTATCGGTATCCTCGTGCAGATTCCAGACTTTTTCCAAAATCGTTTTCCTCGAAACCGGGTGGCCGATGTTTGCGATCAGAAAACGGAGGAGATCGGCTTCCATCAGAGTGAGCTGAAAACTCTTGTCGCCTACCTGCAGCCGCAAGTGCTCGAAGTCGACAAGCTTGTCTCCAAAGCCGAACGTCTTAGACGGATCCAGAGCCCTAGGGGTTTCGCCGGCTGAATCGGCGCCTCCTAACCACTGCTTGCGCCGCAGCAGGCTTTCAATTCGCGCGATCAGGATGTCGAGGTTGAACGGCTTGGGCAAATAGTCATCGGCACCCGCTTCAAATCCAGTTAACACATCCTCTGGCCGTCCGCGCGCAGTAAGAATTAACACAGGAATGTAGTTCTTGGCCTGCCGCAGCTCGCGAACGACCGTGAACCCATCCTTTCCGGGGAGCATTACGTCCAACACGACGGCATCGAAAGGGTGTTGCTCGGCTTGCAATTTCTGGAGTGCATCCTCGCCGTTGTCGGTGAGCTCCACCTTATGACCTTCCGCCTCCAGATTGAAGCGCAAGCCTTCGGCAATATGAGTCTCATCTTCCACGACGAGGATCTGGCTCATGCGCGATGTACCCGGGGCAGCCGCAGCCGGAAGGTACTCCCTGTGCCGGGGCCCTCGCTCTCAGCGAACGCATCGCCGCCGTGCTGGCGTGCCACTGAGCGCACAATGAAAAGGCCGAGGCCGGTACCCTTAATTTGCTTGGAGTCTGCGTGCCCCGTGCCGGTGGGGTGCGCGCGATAAAAGCGCTTGAAGATGCGGCTCAACTCGTTGCGCGGAATTCCGATGCCGCTATCTTTCACGCTCAACGCAATGGTATCGAGATTGGGCGTTCGTAGGCGGACTACGATATCGGGTTTGTCCCCCGAGTACTTGATGGCGTTGTCAAGGAGGTTCGCGACCGCGGTGCGAAGCTGTTCTGGGTTGCCACGAACTAACAGTTCTTCCGCGGGTGGCGTGGAGAAACGCAGAACTCCATCGGGCAGGTGGTTACGCACGATCGCTGAATCGATAGCGTCCTTAACGATGACTCCGAAATCCACCTCGCGCCATTTGGCCCGAAGCCTACCATGGCGCGCTTCTCCTGCCTGTAATACCTGTTCGATTGTGCCCAACAGGCGTTCCGTATCGTGCAGCATGATGCCGTAGAACTCTCGGCGGTGGGCCTCGTCGAGCTGCCGGCGCTCCAGCGTCTCCAGATATAGGCGAATTGAGGCGACGGGCGTCTTCAATTCGTGCGTGACAGCATTCAGAAAGCTGTCCTGCTGTTCGTTGCGCCGGATTTCGCGCACCAGGAAAATTGTATTGAGAACTAGCCCGGTGATAATGGCGCAAAAAAAGATAACGCCCAAAACGAGCGGAACCACACGTCGCCAATTGAGCACAATCCAACCCACGTTGAGCCCCACGGCCAGAAGCACGAGGATGGCTCCGAACGTGATGAAGAACGCGATTGCCTTATTGGGACTGACGATGCGCATTGAGACAGTGGGCTCAATTGCTCCCAGTCTAATGATAGTGGATTGGAAGGGAAGTGTAGTGTAGTCGCGGGCGCCCCCCGCCCGCGTGGTCTTGGTTTATGAAACCGGCACACAACGCAAGAAACGAGGTCGCAAGAGGGAACAAGATCACGCGGGCGACGGCGCCCGCGACTACACAGGCTCGCGCAACCCTGCGGTCTTAAGCTTGCGCTGGAGATTGCACTCGGGCAAAGTAGCTAGTCGCCAGCAGCGGCAGCCGCCAACACTTCGACCGGCGTAGCTGGGATGTCGGTGACTGCGGGAGTGTTCTTTGCAATCTCTTTACCCGGAAGCTGCTTCGGCATCTTGATATCCCAAGCCAGGCCGAGCATCCTTAGCGCGGAGATGCCGTACCAATTGATGTCAATCTCGTACCAGACCAGGCCGTGGCGCGCTACCTGGGGAGCGGCATGGTGATTGTTATGCCAGCCCTCGCCAAAAGTCAGGATCGCAACCCAGAAGCTGTTGGTAGAGTCGTCGCCAGTCAAAAAGCGCTGCGAGCCCCACATGTGCGTCGCCGAGTTTACCAACCATGTGGCGTGCAACCCGACCACCATGCGGAAGAAGATGCCCCACAGGAGAAAGGGTAATCCGCCGATCGCCAAAAGCACAACGCCCAGCACGGCCGTCGGAACCCAATGCCACTCACTGATCCAGTGATGAAACTTGTCTTTGCGGAGATCCGGCACATAGGGCAACAACTCGTCCGTCTTGGCGTGCATAGCCTTGCCGGTCACGATCCACCCCATATGTGCCCAGATGCCGCCATCACGCGGGGAGTGCGGATCGCCTTCTTTGTCGGTATTCTGGTGATGCTTGCGGTGCGTGGCCACCCAGGCAATCGGCCCGCCCTCCATCGCCAGAGTCCCGCACGCGGTGAGGAAGTACTCCATCCACTTCGTCGTCTTGTAGCCGCGGTGCGTCAGAAGCCGGTGGTAGCTCATCCCAATGCCCAAGCTCCCCGCCACCCACCAGAGCAGCACGGCAACGGCAAGTGCTTTCCAGGTGAAGAAGAAAAGCGCTGCTACGGCGAGGGCGTGAAACATCACCATAAAAAGTGTAGTGCTCCAGATAATCGGCTCTTTGAATGTACGATCAGTCCCAAGAGTGCTCATGATGGCTGGATCCTCAGTTAGTTTCTATCTCTAACGGCAACGCTAGCAGAGAACGAAACCTGCTTCTGTAATAGTTGTGTAATCCCTGTGCGTGGTCGTTACCAACGTAATGCGGCCTCGTTTTGCATGTTAAGAAAACCGTGATTTTGCAAGGGATTTTGACTCGCCCTCATGTTCTCGGATAGCCTTAGCAACTCGCATGAATGCAACTTCCCCAACTGTCTCAGTCGAGGGCCTGAAGAAGTCCTACGGCGATAACGAAGCTGTGAAGGGCATCGACTTCGAGATTCAGCCCGGAGAAGTTTTCGGTCTGTTGGGACCCAACGGTGCAGGGAAGACCACGACCATCGAGATTCTCGAAGGGCTGCGTCCCCGTTCCGCAGGGCGCGTCGAGGTTCTCGGTTACGATCCCGATCGACAGCGTGACCAGCTCAAAGACCGCATTGGCGTTTGTCTGCAAGCCACGAATCTTCCGGAGAAAATTCGGGTTCGAGAGGCACTGCACACTTTCTCCTCCTTCTACACGCGCAACGTGGACGCTGGCCAACTCCTGAAGCGCTTGCAACTCTCTGAGAAACGCGACGCTTTTTACGGCACTCTCTCGGGTGGGCAAAAGCAACGCTTGGCGCTCGCCTTAGCTTTGATCAATGATCCACAACTGATTTTTCTCGACGAGCCCACTTCCGGCCTCGATCCGCAAGTCCGTGCAGAAATCCATCTGTTACTGGAAGAACTCAAGAGCGAGCGCCGCACGATTTTGCTCACTACCCACTACATCGAAGAAGCCGAACGCCTCTGCGACCGCGTGGCCATCATCGACGAAGGACGGATCGTAGCCATCGATACGCCACGCAAATTGCAAGCCCAAAGCCGCAATGCTTCCAGCATCGTGGTCACGTGCGCAACGCCGTTTCCCCAACAGCGCCCGTCATGGGCCGAAGCCACACAGAGCCTAGTGGACGAGACAGGGCGCACTCTCACGGTCCATTCCGCCCGCCCCGCCGCCACGCTCGTCGACCTCGTCAAGTGGATCGATCAGCAGGGCATGGAGTTGACGGATATCCACCTCAAGCAACCCACGCTCGAAGACGTCTTCATTGAGTTGACGGGAAAGAGTCTTCGCGAATGAACTCCTATCTCGCTCTTATTTCCCTCGACCTGCGGCTGGCCTTGCGGCAGAAGTCCGTAATTTTCTTCAACTACCTGCTGCCGCTTGTCTTCTTCTTTATCTTCGCCAAGGCCATGCACGCCGAACGCGGCGCGCAGATCACGCAGGTCATCGCCATGGTCACCGTCATTGGTACCCTGGGCAGCGGATTGTTCGGCGCAGGAATGCGCGCAGTGATGGAACGTGAAATGAACATCCTGCGCCGTTACAAGGTGACGCCCATTTCGCCGCTACCGCTACTGGTGGCATCCGTTCTCACGGGCTGGATCTTGTTCATGCCCAACATCCTGCTCTTGCTGGCTTTGGCGCACTTCATGTACGGAATGGCCTGGCCGTCCACCTTCGTGTCGCTATTTGTTTTCATTTCCTTGGGGATCGCTGCATTCCGCGCCATTGGCCTGATTCTGGCCTCCATCGCCAACTCGATGCAGGAAAGTCAGATCCTCATCCAATTGACGTATCTCCCCATGTTGTTTTTAAGCGGCGCGACGTTTCCGACGACCATGTTTCCCACGTGGTTGTTGATCCTAACCCAGTTCATTCCCACGAAGTATTTGGTGGATGGGGTTCAGGGCATGCTGCTCACCGGCAAAACGCTTGCCGACAACGTGGAATCTGTGGGCGCGTTACTCCTCACTGCGGCGGTGGGTCTCTTTATTGCGCTCAAGCTCTTCCGCTGGGAAAAAGATGAGAAAGTCCGCACGTCCTCCAAGTTTTGGATCCTCGCTGCGATGGTACCGTTCCTCGTTGTAGGTGCCAAGGAGGCACGTACTAAGACTGGGATCTCAGAAGGCAAGATTCTTGCCCGCAAGATCGCGCGCGGAGAAACTTATCTGCTTCGCAATGCGCGCGTCTTTGTCGGCGATGGCAAGGTCATCGAAAACGGCAGCGTCCTGATTCGCAGCGGCAAGATTGCCGGCGTCTATGAAGGGGACGGCCCCGATCCCGAGTCCTTGAAGGCCGAAGTCATGGGAGCCGCCGGCAAGACGATTCTGCCGGGCCTCATCGACGTGCACGTGCATCTGGGCGCAATGGGCGGGTTTCCCGCTAGTGAGAAGGATGACGAGAAGGACTACGATCCGCACCGGGTGCTGCTGCACAACCTCGCGGCTTACCTCTACAGCGGCGTGACCACGGTCCGCAGCACCGGGGATATTTTGGACAGTGTCCGGCAGATTCGCTCGACTATCGCCAGTGGCGAGACGCTGGGGGCCGAAGTCCAGACTTGCGGCCCGCTCTTCACCGCGGCAGGCGGCCACGGTACGGAATACTTCAAGCAGGTACCGGAGGCCGCCCGCGACGCATTGCTGAAGCAGTTCAACCGAATCCCCAAGTCCGCCGAGGAAGCCCGTCAGCAGGTGGATGCGCTCAAAACCGACCGCGTCGCTTGCATCAAGGCGATTCTGGAATCCGGAGCTGCCTCGCGTGTCTTCAACCGCCTCGACACCGCCCTCTTCGCCGCTGTCGCGCGGGAAGCGCACGCACAAGGCCTGCCTCTGGCCGTGCATACCGGAGATGCGCGCGATGTGGCGGACGCAGTGCAGGCCAAAGCCGACTCCATCGAGCACGGATCCTTTCGGGAAGCCATTCCGGACGCTCTCTTCGAACAAATGAAGACGCAGGGCATCTTCTACGATCCCACTCTCAGCGTTGTCGAAGGGATCCATGACTTTGGTGCGGGCAAGAATGAATTGTTGAAGCGCTCACTGGTGCAACAGGTAGCTTCCGCGGAGCTGTTGAAGGGAACGGAAGCGGCGCTTACTTCGAGCGAGATGCAGGAAATGCGCAGCAGCTTTGCCAAATTTCCTTTCAGCATGCCGGTCGCGATCGACAACCTGAAGCGCGCATGGCAGCATGGAGTCCTGCTTGTGACCGGGAGCGACGCGGGCAATTTTCTCGTCATCCACGGACCCACGGTCCAGCACGAAATGGCGCTGTGGGTGCAGTCCGGCATTCCGCCAGCCGTGGCTTTACAAGCCGCAACATACAATGCTGCGCGCTTGCTCAAGGCCGATGATCACATCGGCAGCATCCGCGTCGGCAACGACGCGGATCTCCTGGTCGTCGACGGAAATCCGCTCGAGGACATCTCCGTAACCGAACGCATCTCCTGGGTCATCTTCAAAGGCGAACGCGTCTACAACCGCGCCGGACTCTTCGCACAAGAATAGGCAGGTGTGGCGCGGGCACTCTTGCCCGCGAGGTTTTGTCTAGCAAGCTCTGGAAAACCCACGACCCGCCCAAGAGACTTGTCACTCCCCCGGATTTTCCCTAGACTTCAAGTAATGCGGGTTCTTGGCATCGATTGCGGCTCCCAACATACCGGTTATGGCGTCGTGGAACTCGACCCCTCCGGCAAGCTGCACTGTATTGCTGTCGGAGCCATCCATGCCACCGCCCGCGCGCCCATCGCCGACCGCCTCAACAAAATCTTCCAGGGCCTGCAAGCCGTCATCGAGCGCGACCAACCCGAGGAAGTCGCCATCGAAGACGTTTTCTTCGCCGTCAACGTCAAGTCCGCGCTCAAGCTGGGCCACGTCCGCGGCGTCGCCATGCTGGCCGCCTCCAGCGCAGGCCTCGCGGTCGCCGAGTACGCCCCGCTCTCCATCAAGTCCGCCGTAGTTGGCTACGGTCGCGCTGACAAGGAACAGGTGCAGCACATGATCACGCGCCTCCTCAATCTCGCAACTCCGCCCGAGTCCCCTGACGCCGCCGACGCTCTCGCCATCGCCATCTGTCATCTCCACACGGCTGCCTCCCTGCGACGACAGCAAGCTGTTGCCTCGCGCTGATGGGTCGAATCGCAGCTACGTTGTTATTGCTTCTGGGTGCTGCCGGATTCGGTGTAACCTCGCCCGCGCAGACGGAAGATCTTTCCTCGAAAATCTCCGTCCCGAATATCCCCGTCGTCTCGTTCACCCAAGACTTTCCCGAATCCACTCCGTCGCACTACTCGCTCCGCGTCGCCAAGAATGGCACGGCCCGTTACGAATCAGTCGGCAAGCTCACGCCGGAAGCAGACGGAGACCCGTTCTCGTACAGCTTCACCATGTCCGAGGCGAACGTGGCGCGGATATTCGAACTGGCAGCTAGCGCAAAATATTTCGATCGCGACGTCGATTACAGGAAGGGCCGACAAGCGAATACCGGCAAGAAGGTCCTTCGGTACGAAGACGCGACGCGCCAGCAGCAGACAGAATACAACTACTCAACCCATTCGGAGATTCAGCAGCTTACCAAGAGTTTCCAAAGCATCGCTTTAACTATGGAGTTCGCCCGCCACCTGCAATACTTTCGTCGCTACCAGCCGCTTGCGCTCGAAGAGGATTTGAAACGCATGGAGGAAATGGCCAAAGACGACGACCTCAGGGAACTCCAGGCCATCGCGCCGATCTTGCAGGACATCGCCGAGGATAAGTCCATTCTCAACGTAGCCCGCGTCCGCGCCCAGCGGCTGTTGGCGCTGGGGACGAAGTCCAAAGCGCAATAGCCCACGCACCCTCATTCAGTCCATACCCAGAATGTGATCCATACATGGAAGTTGTCATCCCGACCGAAGCAATTGCATGGCGAAGCGATGCAGTTGCGAAGTGGAGGGACCTGCTCTTGCTTTTGGGCGGAGCAGCGCTTTAGCGCTGCAATCACCACTCCGGAGAAGGACTGGCTTTAGCCACCGAGGTAAGGTTGTGCGAGGTCAGCTCGTCTTCTTCCCGGGTAGCCCTGTCGGATTTTCGTGCGTTCTCTCGCGGAAGCCGCTCTTCATTCCCGAGGCCAGCCCCACCGCCCCTTCGCCATATCGGTCGCGCAGCTTATCGGCCGTCGAGAGCGCTTGCTTCCATTTATTGTGCTGTTCGGAATCCAGCAGACTCAACTGCCCCTCGCCAGTCTCAAACGACGAAGTCTGCACACCCAATAGCCGGATCGTCGTCCCAGCCTTCCAATTCGCCCGGAACAGCGCCCGAATTTGCTCAAAGATATCCTTATCAATCTGCGTAGGCTCCGCCAAAGTATGCGCCCGCGTGATGGTGTTAAACCCCGAGTCGCGTAGTTTCAGTTGCAAAGTCCGCGCGTGCAGGCCATGCTCCCTCAACCTCCGCGCCACCATTTCCGAAAGCCGCATCAAGGTCGATTCCAGCCGCGCCTGGTCCGCCGTATCTTCGTCGAACGTATGCTCGTGGCTGATCGACTTCGGCCCAACATCCTCGCCCACTTCGGTATCGAACCATCCGCCCGCATCCGCCCCCCGAGCCTTCCCAGCCAGCGCCAATCCCCACTTGCCGAAGCGCTCTTCGAGGAAGCTCTCTTCCAGCTTCGCCAAATCGCCCACGCAAACAACACCCAGAGCGTGCAGATTCTTCTCCATCACCTTGCCCACGCCCGGAATCGCCCCCACCTTTAAGGGCGCAAGCAACTGCGCTTCCAGTCCAGGAACAACCCACAGCACCCCATTCGGCTTCGCCTGCGCCGACGCCACCTTCGCCACCAGCCGCGACGTCCCAATTCCCACCGAGCAGTTAAGCTGCGTCTGCTCCTTCATCATCGTGTGCAGCGCATGCGCCGCCCGCAGCGGAGGCCCGTGCAGCCGCTCCGTCCCCGTCAAATCCAGATACGCCTCGTCAATCGAAGCCATTTCCACCTTGGGCGAAAACCGGCACAGCACCTCGTACGCCTTCTTCGAATACTCCCGATAGCGCTCCGGATGCCCATTCACAAACAACGCCTGCGGACACAACTTCGCCGCCGTCCGCAACGGCATCGCCGAATGCACCCCAAACTTCCGCGCCGCGTATGAAGCCGCAGCCACCACGCCCCGCTCATCCCTCTGCCCGCCCACCACCACAGGCTTGCCCTTCAGCGACGGGTCAAACAACTCCTCCACCGAGACGAAGAAGGCGTCCATGTCGACGTGGAATATGGTGCGCGAGGAGCTGTTGTGAGACTCGTTCATGTCGTATGAATCTATGGCGAATGATAGGCGAAAGTATATGCCCACGCTTGAGGCATGGCAATGGATTGAGGGGGGTAGCATCCTTCGGGAAAATTCAGCTACACCCCTCTGGCAGGAATCTGGACCCCGACGAGCCGGGCCCCGGTGCGCGAGTTAGCGGGGCGGCCCCCGGAAGTGCGCGAGCGCGAGGGGATTGCGAGTGTAATGGCTGGCTCTCGCCAATTGACACCTTGAGCGGCTATCATGCTGCTTGTGTCAGACAGCATGACAAGTGCTCAACCTGGATTCCGGCTACACACCAAACACAAGCCAGAGCTGCTGTTCGCGATGATGCGAACGCTTGCGCACGCGGACGCTGGAATCTCATTCGAGGGACGACTGTCGGATACAGAGCTGGCCAAAATTGCTGGCGCATCCTCAAACGAAACCGAAGTCCTCAAGCGGAATACAACATCGCCTAGGATGGATTTTGTTGTTCTGCCGCTGACCCAAGGAACAGCTCCCGAAATCGAGAAGGCAATCGCCTCAAAAGTTGCATTTAAAGGCTATGCGGGTATCGTTCACGTGCAGATTGAAAGACAGGGGCGTTTGGCGTTCGTTGCGTGCGATAACTTTCACGAAGACTGTGTCTGGGTGTCGGAAGCTGTGCCCGCCACTTTTCTCACCGAGCTGGTGAACAACCGAGTTCTCTATTCCTACGCACCTGCATAGTTGGCGAGAATCGCCGTTACACTCAATGATCAGCGGTCAAAACGTGAAATGGCCTGTTTTCGTCAACGCTCCGCTTGAGACGGGCATCACCCAAAATGTTTCAGGTACATCAGGTACAGGTTACGTCCAAATCCCACTATTCCGATCATGAGCAGTGCGTATGTGATTAGGCTTCGCGGCTTCCTCAAAAATGCTAGGAACGGTTCCCCCTTTTTTCTGGCCGAAAGGGTCAGCCACGCGAGGCCCATGCTTGCCCACGGCAGCCACTCGAGCCGACGAAATCCATCTGCCCACAGCGATAGAACCGCGTTGGCCAGAAACAGACACGGCAGACCAACTTGCTGCCAGCCGCCAACGGATCGGGCCTGAGACACAGGAACCATTTCCTCCATCGAGTCCTCCACGCGGAAGTATACCCCGCATTGTTGTCTGGCCGGACCGTTGTCGCAAAATCGCCTCTCTGACAATGTCGGCGGTGTCAAGTACATTTTGAGCGCAGAAAGCTTGAGCACTCCGAAGAGCGCC